>Ga0335074_10005533_pt1 | contig 17480 bp, 18 predicted proteins | sample Lox_Sample_23_FD_206715 | JGI IMG/M metagenome (GOLD analysis project Ga0335074, IMG submission 206715) | Soil microbial communities from Loxahatchee National Wildlife Refuge, Florida, United States - Lox_Sample_2.3 | ecosystem: Environmental > Terrestrial > Soil > Wetlands | place: USA... | reverse complement strand
TGGGCACCGAGCACTTGATCGGCAGCACGATCTACGTGCTGGCCCAGCCCTGCCCGATGTGCCTCGGCTCGCTCTATTACTGCTCGCCGGACGAGGTCGTCTTCCTGACGACGCGCGACGAATACGAGCCCTACTACCTCGACAACCGCAAGTACTTCGAACTCGCCAACTTCTATGACGAATTCGCCAAGCCCTGGGATCAGCGACGCCTCCCGATGCGGCACGACCCCCGTAAGGCGGCGTTGGACGTCTACCGGGATTGGTGGGACCGCAATGGTCGCAGCCGGGCGGCGCAGTGACCGCGATACCTTGACACCGTCGATCGCTGCGCTACTATCTGCGTATGCATGCAGATAGCGAGAATGTCCGGTTGCCAGGCGACCAGGTCAGCCTGGTGGTCGAGGTGTTCCGGATGTTGGCCGATGCCACTCGCGTGCAGGTGCTGTGGTCGCTCGCCGATCGCGAGATGTCGGTCAACGAACTCGCCGAGCATGTCGGCAAGCCAGCGCCATCGGTGTCTCAGCACCTGGCCAAGTTGCGGATGGCCCGGCTAGTCCGGACCCGTCGTGACGGCACGACGATCTTCTACAGCCTGGAGAACGAGCACGTGCGACAACTGGTCGTCGACGCCGTCTTCAATGCTGAGCACGCCGGCCCCGGGGTACCGCGCCACCACCGCACCGACACCCCGCTGCAGGCAGTTGCCCAACCGAAAACACAACGAAGGAGATGAGGATCATGTCGCACCACGACCACACCCATGAAGGGCCGCACTCGCACGAGCACCAGCACGAGGGCGTCACTCACACGCACGCGCACACCGAGCACGAGCACGAGCACGTGGAGCACGAGCACACCCACACCCATGACGACGGAACCGAGCACACTCACGGACACGTGCATCAGTCCGGCCTGGAAGAACCGCACAACCACGCGCACAGCTGATCGCCGGCGCGCCCGCCGGCGATTGTTAGACGTTGGGGCAGTAGTGCTTTGGGCTGTCCCGCTCGTCAAGCGGCGGCAAGTTGCGCGCGGGGGTGTGCACCAGCGGCGTCGCGGCCGGGATGCGACCGGTGGCCCGGTCCCAGCCCGCCCGCGCCCGCGGGTGCATGCGGCTCCGGCGGGGCAGACACGCGAAGACCATACGCACGGTGTCACCGAAGCGGCGGTGTAGCCACTCGTCGCGACGCGACCAGGTATAGCCCATCAGCTCACGCACCGGCGGGTCGTAGAGCCCGACCGTGAGCCAAACGAAGAACGGCGACAACAACTTTCGTTGCAGAGCCCACAGCCGGTCCGGAACCCACTGCGCGAACGGCGGTTTGGGCAGCTCACTCAGGTTGAGCACCTCGCGTGCGGCGAAGTTGTTCTCCAGCACCTCGCGGCACATGTGGTCCCAGTAGACCTGGAAGTCCTCCCACGTCTTCGGCACCGGGCGCATGCTCATCCCATACATCCGGTACCACTCGATGTGTTCGTCGAACAGCTGGCGCTTCTGCTGTTCGGTGATGCCGCCGCAGAACCGTTCGGCCACATGGATCGTGCCGACGAAGAAGGTGGAGTGCGCCCAGTAGAAAACGTCGGGATTCAACGCGTGGTAGCGCCGGCCCTGGCTGTCGGTGCCCTTGATGTCGGTGTGGTAGTCGCGCACCTCGGCGCCGGTCTGCAGCGCGCGGTCGCCGTCGAAGACCACACCGCCGATCGGGTACAGCGACCGCAGCAACCGCGGCCAGCGCTCGCGGAAGAAGGTCGAGTGCTCCTCGACGGCCGCACCCAGTTGCGGATGCATGTTCTGCATCGATCCGGCCCACGGACCCTGCAGCATGCCGCGCCAATCACCGAAGTACTTCCACGTCAGCGAGTCCGGGCCCAGCGGCGGCGCGTCATACCCGAGCGGTGACACCGGGCAACCCGCTGCGACCGCGGGCGTGCTGGTCAGCGGGCATACCTCAGACGTATCTTGAGTCACTGGTCAACGTTTCCTGTCCGTGGCAGTCAAAATGACTACATGCGTTGTCAGTGTAAAGCCTAGGAGTGATGTGCCGTCCGGTCAACGCTCGCGTCGCTGGTCCGGCGTTCCCCTGGAGGATCGCCAGGTTCTCCGGCGGGACGAGCTCATCGCGGCCGGCGTGCAGTCGCTCGGCGGGGAAAGCGGTCCGGCCGTGACGGTGCGGGCGGTGTGCCGCGAAGCTGGACTGACCGAGCGCTACTTCTACGAAAGCTTCGCTGACCGAGACGAATTCGTGCGCGCCGTGTACGACGACGTCTGCACCCGCGCCATGTCGGCGCTGATGTCTGCGTCCACACCGCGCCAAGCCGTCGAGCAATTCGTCGCGTTGATGGTCGACGACCCGGTCCGCGGCCGGGTGCTGTTGCTCGCCCCCGCGGTGGAACCGGTGTTGGTCCGGTCGGGCGCGGAGTGGATGCCCAGCTTCATCGAGCTGCTGCAGGGCAAGCTGACCCAGATCAGCGACCCGGTGCGGCAGAAAATGATCGCGACCAGTTTGATCGGCGGCCTGACCGCCCTGTTTACCGCCTACCTGGACGGGCGCCTGGCAGCCAGCCGGGAGCAGTTCATCGACTACTGCGTAGAAATGCTGCTCAGCAGGGCTACGACGCACTAGAGGGCGCGACGCGAAATAATCTCGCGGCGCCGAAACTTGAATGTCACCGGCGTACACAGATATATTGACTGACACCGACAGACACAGATAACTGGGAGGCGTTGTGCCGGATCCAAGAGACCTGGACCTGTTGCGTGAACTCGAGCCGGTCGTCGAGAAGTACATGAACCGGCATGAGAGCATGCACAAGCCCTGGAACCCGCACGACTACATCCCGTGGTCGGACGGCAAGAACTTCTACGCGCTCGGCGGCCAGGACTGGGAGCCCGGACAGTCCAAGCTCACCGACGTTGCCCAGGTCGCCATGGTGCAGAACCTGATGACCGAGGACAACCTGCCGTCGTATCACCGCGAGATCGCGATGAGCATGGGCATGGACGGCGCCTGGGGCCAATGGGTCAACCGCTGGACAGCCGAAGAGAACCGGCACGGCATCGCGCTGCGCGACTACCTGGTGGTGACCCGCGCGGTCGACCCGATGGAGTTGGAGAAGCTGCGGCTCGAGGTGGTGAACCGAGGCTTCAGCCCGGGCCAAAACCGCCAGGTTCGAGACGACCTGTTCTGCGAAAACCTCTTCGACTCGATCGTCTACGTCACGTTCCAGGAACTGGCCACCCGCATCTCGCACCGCAACACCGGCAAGGCCTGCAACGAGACCATCGCCGATCAGCTGCTGGCCAAGATCTCAGCCGACGAGAACCTGCACATGATCTTCTACCGCGACGTCACCGATGCCGGCATCGAGATCGACCCAAACAAGGCGATGAGGTCGCTGCACCGGGTGCTGCACAACTTCCAGATGCCCGGCTACCAAGTGCCGGAGTTTCGCCGCAAGGCCGTGATGATCGCGGTCGGCGGCGTCTACGACCCGCGCATCCACCTCGAAGAGGTGGTGATGCCGGTGCTGAAGAAGTGGCGCATCTTCGAGCGCGACGATTTCACCGGAGAGGCCAACCGGCAGCGCGACGAACTTGCCGTGCTGATCAAGGAACTCGAGGCCGCCTGCGACAAGTTCGAGATCTCCAAGCAGCGGCAGCTTGACCGCGAAGCCCGCACCGGCAAGCGCGTCAGCGCAGAGGAACTGCACCAGACCGAGGGCACGCTGACCCTGAGCCGGCGGTAAACCATGCGGATCGGTCCCATCGAGCTGGCCAGCCCGGTGGTGCTGGCGCCCATGGCCGGTGTGACAAACGTCGCGTTCCGGACGCTGTGCCGCGAGCTCGAGCAGGCCCGCGTCGGCACCGTCAGCGGGCTGTACGTCTGCGAGATGGTGACGGCGCGTGCCCTCGTTGAGCGGCATCCGGTCACCATGCACATGACGGCGTTCTCCTCCGATGAGTCGCCGCGATCGCTGCAGCTGTACACCGTGGACCCCGCGACCACGTACGCGGCGGTGAAGATGATTGCCGACGACGGCCTGGCCGATCACGTCGACATGAATTTCGGCTGCCCGGTGCCCAAGGTCACCCGCCGCGGTGGCGGCGCGGCGCTGCCCTTCAAGCGCCGGCTGTTCGGGCAGATCGTCGCCGCGGCCGTCCGCGCCACCGAGGGCACCGACATCCCCGTGACCGTCAAGTTCCGCATCGGCATTGACGACGCTCACCATACCCACCTCGATGCGGGGGTGATCGCGGAGTCCGAGGGCGCCGCCGCGGTCGCGCTGCATGCCCGCACCGCGGCGCAGCGCTATTCCGGAATCGCGGATTGGGAGCAGATCGCCCTGCTCAAGCAGCATGTGCGGACGATCCCGGTGCTCGGCAACGGCGACATCTTCGAAGCCAGCGACGCGCTGACCATGATGGCCGTGACTGGATGCGACGGCGTCGTCATCGGTCGCGGCTGCCTGGGCCGGCCCTGGCTCTTCGCCGAACTCTCGGCCGCATTCACCGGCACCCCGCCGCCCGCATCGCCCACTCTCGGCGAGGTCGCCGACATCATCCGTCGGCACGGCGAGCTGCTCGGCGCCCACTTCGGCGAAGACAAGGGCATGCGCGACATGCGTAAGCACATTGCCTGGTACCTGCACGGCTTCCCCGCCGGATCCGAACTGCGACGCGCTCTGGCGCTGGTCAAAACGCGCGACGAACTCGACGTTCTGCTGGACAAGCTGGACCCCAACGTGCCGTTCCCGACTGCGGCCACCGGCCCGCGCGGCCGCCAGGGATCACCGTCCCGGGTGGCCCTGCCGGAGGGCTGGCTAACCGACCACGAGGACTGCACGGTGCCGGAGGGCGCCGACATCATGCACTCGGGCGGTTAATTCAAGGCGATCCCGAGATCGCGTTTCCGGGCCTGTCTCAGTACGATGTGGAACTTGTTGCAATACGCGATGGTGGCCGAGCCAGCTGCCACCACCGCTACAACCACAACGCGACCGCACCGGTCGCTGGGATCTGCGGCGCTGCCACCGACAGCGCCGCTCTGATGTACGCGAAGAACACGCGGGCACCTCTCCAGATTCGGAGGCCGGTAGGACATGAGTGACGGCGACATTGGCGCCGATAAAGCCACTCCTGACGGCACTTCCGAGCTTTCGCACGCCCTAGGTACCGACGGTGATGAGGTAGGGCTTACCGCAGCGACGACGGGCATGCGAGCCGCCGCGCCGTGGGAGCGATTCGGATCGTCCCCGCAGCGAGTCGCCGTCGCCCCTCGGTGGTCGCCTCCCACCGAGCCCGAAGCCGACGACGGGCCCACCGGATGCCACACCGACGGTGGCCTGACGGTTGCGGAGCTGATCGCCAAGATCGGCGGCTCGACTGCGACCCGGCCGAGCCGTCACCGCGCAGCTCCTGACCCCGACCTGCCGGAACCGGACGCGGAGCCACTCACCGACGGGCACGACGACGAATACGACGCCTACGCGGCGTCGGCCTCGCCGGCCTATGCGTTTGCGGGGCTCGACTTGGAGGACGTCCGCGAGCAGACCACCGTGCTGCCGAAAACGCCGCGCCGGACGCAACCGGCACTCATGGTCGACGAGCCGGCAGCTGACGAAATCCCCGACGAGCCCGCGGCTGACGACACCCGCACGCTGAAGCCGCCCCGCAGACGCCACGCGATGATGCTGTTCGGCCGCCTGATGGCCGCCGCTATCGCGGCGCTGGCGCTGGCACTGACCGGCGGGGCTTGGCAGTGGAGCGCGTCCAAGAACCACCGGCTCAACACGGTCAGCGCGCTGGACCCGCAGTCACGAGACATCGTCGATCCGAATGCGCAGTACGGCGACGAGGACTTCTTGATCGTCGGCATGGACTCCCGCGCCGGGGCGAACAGTGAGATGGGCGCCGGTGACACCGAGGACGCCGGCGGCGCCCGGTCAGACACCGTCATGCTGGTCAATATCCCGGCTAACCGGAAACGCGTTGTGGCAGTGTCGTTTCCGCGCGACTTGGCGATAACGCCGTTTCAATGCGAGGCGTGGAACCCCGATACCGGCCAGTACGGCCCCATCTACGACTCGGACACCAAGAAATGGGGCCCCCGATACGTCTACACCGAGACGAAACTGAATTCGACGTTCTCGTTCGGCGGGCCGAAGTGTCTGGTGAAGGAGATTCAGAAGCTGTCCGGGCTGAGCATCAACCGCTTCATCGCGATCGACTTCGTCGGCTTCGCCAAGATGGTCGACGCGCTAGGCGGTGTCGAGGTCTGCAGCACCCGTCCGCTGTATGACTACGAACTGGGCACGGTACTGGCTCACTCCGGACGCCAACGGATCGACTCGAAAACCGCGCTGAACTACGTGCGGGCCCGCAACGTCAACACCGAAAACAACGGCGACTACGGACGCATCAAACGCCAGCAGCTGTTCCTGTCCTCGCTGCTGCGCTCGCTGATCTCCCAGGAAACCTTCTTTTCGCTCGACAAGCTCAACAACGTCGTCAATACGTTCATCAAGAACAGCTACGTCGACAACGTCAAGACGAAGGACCTCGTCCAGCTCGGCCAGTCGGTGCAGGGGATGTCGGCCGGCCATGTCTCGTTCGTGACCGTGCCGACCGGCATCACCGACGAAAACGGCGACGAGCCGCCGCGCACCTCCGACATGCGGGCGCTTTTCGATGCCATCATCAACGACGATCCGCTGCCGGGCGAAAACGACCTCAATGCGACGTCGAACCCGCCGACAAAGTCGCTCACCAGCAAGGCACCCCAAGCCAAGCCCAGCCCGTCGACCGCGCCGCGTCCCGAGCAGGTCCAGGCAATGACGACAGCGCCACAAGACGTGACCGTCCAGGTGTCGAACTCGACTGCCAAGTCGGGGCTGGCCACCACTGCCAGCAGCCAGCTGAAGCACCGGGGCTTCAAGCTAAAGACCCCGGACGACTACCCGGACCCGCTGAAGTCCACCACGGTGTTCTTCTCAGCCGGCAACGAACAGGCCGCCGCCACCGTCGCGGCGACGCTGGCGAACCCAAAGGTCGAGCGGGCCACCGGAATTGGGAAAACAGTGCAGGTGGTGCTCGGCCCGGACTTCTCCTCGTTCAAAGCTCCGCCGCCCAGCGGGTCACCGGTGAGCCTGCAGATCGACCGCAACACCAGCACCCAACCGACCAAACTTCCGGATGACCTGACGGTGACCAACGCCGCCGACACCAGCTGCGGGTAGCACAAACTTCGGGGATCGTGAGTAAAACCGGCATTCACCGCGAGTTCACACCCCACTTCCAGCCGGTTCATGCCGGTCCAGCAATTGAGAACGTAGGCTTGGCGATATGCGCACCGCCTACCACGAACAACTTTCTGAGCTCTCCGAACAGCTAGGAGAGATGTGCGGGCTAGCCGGTGTGGCGATGGAACGAGCCACGCAGGCGTTGTTACAGGCCGACCTGGTGCTGGCTGAACAGGTCATTTCCGATCACGAGAAGATCGCGGAGCTCAGCACCCACGCTGAGGAAAGCGCATTCGTGCTGCTCGCTCTGCAAGCGCCCGTCGCCGGCGACCTTCGGTCGATCGTCAGCGCAATCCAGATGGTCGCCGATATCGACCGGATGGGGGCGCTCGCCCTGCACGTCGCCAAGATCGCCCGCCGGCGCCACCCACAGCACGCCTTGCCCGAAGAGGTCAACGGTTATTTCGCCGAGATGGGCAGAGTGGCTGTGGAATTGGGCAACAGCGCGCAAGAGGTGCTGGAGTCCCGCGACCCGGAAAAGGCCGCGCGGATCCGCGAAGAAGACGACGCGATGGACGACCTGCACCGACACCTGTTCACGGTATTGATGGATCGGGAGTGGAAGCACGGGGTGGCCTCAGCAGTCGACGTGACATTGCTGGGCCGGTTCTACGAGAGGTTCGCCGATCACGCCGTCGAGGTGGCGCGACGCGTCATCTTCCAGGCAACCGGTCAGTTCCCCGAGGACGAGACCCTCACCCAGTCCGGCTAGCTTTCGCGGCGGTAGTCAAGGTGCGAAGTAGGCAGCTTTGATCGTCCGGGGTGTGGGCTTCCGGTTTTTTGAGCGCGATGGGCAGCGGCGTGGGGTCGGCTGGGGGCCGGTGGGATCGGCAGGCTGATCAGACGCCGTGAACGGCAGGCTTTCGTGTGCGCCGTAGTGCGGCCCAGCGCGAGCGGGCGACAAGCTAGGTTGCGCCGTCGTGCGGCATAGCTAGAACAGCCGTCACCGCTCGCGACCGAGCCTTCCTCGACGATAGCGCTGTTCATCGAAGGGTTGTTGGGTTCGTAGAAGTCGGTAGACCAGCCGACACGCATGACGTGCCACAGCTACCCGGGCCTGGACGGGAGCCATGCCTCGGGCTCGTAATTCGGTGTCTCGCGCGATGAACGATGGCGAACACTGCGACAGGCCCCACGCGATGCCCATCAGGGCGTCACGGTGTTCGGCCAGTCCCTGTCGTGAGATGCGTCCGCGACGGTGCAACGTGGCCGACTGGTAGAGCGCGGGAGCCAAACCCGTTGCCGAATAGAGGTGTTCAGCATCAGGGAAGCGCTCGATCGGAAGGCTGTGCGCGGCGAACGCCGCAGCTCGGATCGTGCCGACGCCGGGAAGAGTGGTCAGGATCTGTCCGTCGGTGGCGGCGAGCAGCCCCACGATTTCCTCATCGACCGCGGCGATATCGGACTGCAAGCGCCGATATCGGTCCAGGTCGCGCCCGAGCCGCCGAGCGCGTTGCTCGGCATCAGCCGGCGGTGGCAGGCAGCCACGCCACCGCTGCACCCAGTACTGCGCGGTGCTCGTGGTCAAACGTCCCGGAGCCCGGCATATCAACGACTGCAATCGTGGTGGCCGACCAGCGAACGCCGCCGCGCAGGCCAACACCGCCAGCCCTGTCGGTGAGTCCAGCGGCAAGGACCGCCCATGCCCAGCAGGTGCCGATAAACCCGGACACAAAGCGTTGAGTTGATCGTGCATTCGCTGCTGGGCGACGCGCCGATCGGCTACCAAGCCGCGACGATGACGCACCGCCGCTCGCAGGGCATCCACCGCAGACACATCAGCATGTAGTCGACCCGCCCCTTGACGAGCCAGATACGTCAATGCCGCACAATCCCGATCGTCGGTCTTGAACCTGCCCGATCCCAACTGAATTCGAGCCGCTTTGGTCTCCGAGGGCGCAAACAACCGCACCGAGCCAGGATGCCTATGCTCCAATTCAACGACCCAGGACCGGTGCAAACTGCCCGTGGCCTCAACCGCGATCACCGGATCAACCGCGGCATGTTCGACTAGCAGCCGCTCGAGCCGGCTGATCCCCTCCCGAGCGACCGGCAACGACAGGGGATCCACCAACAGCCCAGAACCATCGCTGACCCAGACCCGATTCGACACCTTGCCCGGATCCACCGCAACGATCACCGTTGCCGGGTCAAGGGCGACCTCCAACATCGTCATGAACCGCCTCCTCTGATCGGATCCCCACAAGAATCCGCTCAGTTACGGTTCATGACCTATCAGCTAGCCGAACCGGCCGGAGATGTAGTCCTCGGTGGCCTTCTGAGTCGGGTTGGAAAAGATCTTCTCGGTGTCGTCGATCTCCACCAGCCGGCCGGGCTTTCCGACTGCCTCCAGGTTGAAAAACGCGGTGTGATCGCTGACCCGCGCGGCCTGCTGCATGTTATGGGTCACGATGACGATGGTGTATTCCTGTTTGAGTTCGGCGATCAGATCCTCGATCGCCATCGTCGAAATCGGGTCCAGTGCCGAGCACGGCTCGTCCATCAGCAGCACATCGGGTTGCACGGCGATGGCCCGCGCGATGCACAGCCGTTGCTGCTGACCGCCGGACAAACCGCCGCCCGGCCGTTCCAGCCGGTCCTTGACCTCGTCCCATAGGTTGGCGCCTCGTAGCGCGTGTTCGGCGGTGTCGTCCAGCAGTTTTCGGCTGCGCACACCCTGCAGCTTCAGCCCGGCCACCACATTGTCGCGAATTGACATGGTGGGGAACGGGTTCGGCCGCTGAAAGACCATCCCGATTGCACGACGCACACCGACCGGGTCGATTCCCGAGCCGTAGATGTCGTCGTCGTCGAGCAGCACGCTGCCCACCATGCGCGCACCCGGGACGACTTCATGCATCCGGTTGAGCGTGCGCAGCACCGTCGTCTTGCCGCAGCCGGACGGGCCGATGAAGGCCGTCACGCTGCGGGGCAGCACCGTCAGCGATACGTCCGCGACCGCTTGGAACGAGCCGTAATAGATGTTGACGTCTTTGAGGTCTAAACGCTTAGCCACTGAAACTCCTGCCTGGTGTCTCCGGCGCAAAGGCTTTGGCAAGCACCCTGGCGCCCACATTAATGACGGCGATCAGCAAAATCAGCGTGAGGGCAGCACCCCACAGGCGATCGGTAGGAATCGGGTTGGCCCCTGCGCCTGCCGAAGTCTGGTCATACATCATCCCCGGCAGCGAACCCATGAAGCCGCTGAACATGTTGAAGTTCATCGACTGTGCATAACCGACCAGAATCAGCAGCGGGGCGGTCTCCCCCATTATCCTGGCCAGTGCCAACATGACGCCGGTGATGATTCCGGACAACCCTACTGGGAGCACGATCCTGGTGATCGTTCGCCACTTCGGCACGCCCAGCGCAAGGCTGGCCTCGCGCAGGTCCTCGGGGACGATCCGCAGCATCTCCTCGGTCGCGCGCACGATCACCGGAAGCATCAGCAGTACCAATGCCAACGACACCGCGAAACCGGACCGCGGAAAGCCGAGCGTGGCGATGCACAGCGCGTAGATGAACAGCGCGGCCACGATCGAAGGGACCCCGGTGAGGATGTCCACCATGAACGTGGTCAGCTTGCCCAGCGGGGTCCCGCCACCGTATTCGACCAGATAGATGGCGACGAAAATGCCGATCGGCACGGCGATGAGCGCGCATACCAGGCCCTGCATGACCGTGCCGACGATGGCGTGGTACGCGCCGCCCCCGATGAGGAATGCCGTCATCTCGGCTTGCGAATGCGTCCACCACTCGCTTGACGCGACGGCCCGAAAACCCTTGGCCACCACCGAATAAAGCACCCAGATCAGTGGTATCAAAGCAACCAACATGGACAGCGTCACCAGCACGGTCGCTGTCGCGTCCGCCACCCGTCGGCGCAGGCTGACGGAGGTGAACGTCCGCGACTTGAGTGGGCGGTCAAGGATCGTCGTCATCGCCAGTCCTTGCCGGAGACAGCGGCGCGCGCCGTCGCATTGACGACGAAGGTGAGCAGGAAAAGCACCAAGCCCGCGGCGATGTAGGCGCCGGCTTTGTACTCGTCGTTGAATTCTGCGGCCGTCGCCGCGATCTTGGTCGCGAATGTTTTGCCGCCGTCGAACAACGACCAGCCGAACGCCGCCTGGGTGCCGCGCAGGATGATCAGCAGGGCGACGGTTTCGCCCAGCGCTCGGCCCAGCCCCAGCATGGCGCCGCTGATATAGCCGGAGCGTCCGAACGGCAACACCGTGGTCTTGACCACTTCCCAGCGGGTGGCGCCGAGCGCCAGCGCCGCCTCGATCTGACTCTGCGGCGTCTTGATGAACACCTCACGGGTGACCGCGGTGATGATCGGCAGGATCATCACCGCCAGCACGATCCCGCCGGTGAAGATGGTGCCGCCACCGGACACCGACACGTTGCCGGTTGCGAACAGAAACAGCCAGCCCAGGTGGTCATTGAGCCAGGTCGCGATCGGTCGCAGCCGCGGCGCCAGCACGTATAGACCCCAGACCCCGTAGATGATCGACGGGACGGCGGCGAGCAGGTCAACCATGTAGGCCAGTGGTCCGGTGACCCGGCGCGATGAATATTGGGTCAGGAAAATCGCGATGCCCAGGGCAACCGGCATCGCCAGGGTCAGGGCGAACAATGCCGTGAACACCGTCACCTGCAGCAGGTTGACGATGCCGAAATGCATCGCCGAGGGATTGGTGGTGATCCAGTTGCCGCCGTACGTGAAGAAATTCTCCTTGTCGCGCGCCAGGGCCGGGATCGCACGCACGAGCAGGAACACTCCGATTGCGGCGATCAACACGACGATCAGGACGCCGGAGCCCTCGGAAAGGCCGCGAAACACCCGGTCGCCAACACCGGGGCCAATGCTGCCCGACGGCAGGGCGGAAATGGCCCTGCGCTGAGGGCCCGCGGCGCCAAGCTCACCCGAACCGGCGTCGGCTGGATCTGGCGTCGTCACGGCGTTCCCATCAATCAAATGCTGTTGGCCATAGCTGAATCGGTGTGATCACCCTATTGAGTTAATCGCGGCGACCAAGCGGTGTTTGAACTTATCCGGCAGTGGAACATACCCGGCGGCCGAAAGACCGGTTTGAGCGTTCTCGGCGGCCACGGTCAACAGCGACTTGACCGCGTCGGTGGTAGCGGGGTCGTAACCCTTGGAGCAGACGATCTCATAGGTGGCGAGCACCAGCGGATAGGCACCGGGAGCTTTGGTGCTGTAGAGCGATCTCAGATTGAGTCTCAAGTCGTTACCCACGCCTGCGAAGGTCGCGTTGTCGATGGCCTTGCGCGCCGCGTCGTCGGTGAGCTTTACCGCACCGCTGCCATCGTTGATCTGCGCGTACGGCACACCGCTTTGGTCGGCGAAGCCTTTCTCGACATACCCGATGGCACCGGACGTGGACCGGACGGCCTGCACGACACCGGCGGATTTCTGCGTGCCTTCACCCACGCCGCCCTGAAACTCGCTGCCGGTGCCTCGCGTCCAACTGTTCGGGGCCGCCGTAGCCAGATACTTCTGAAAGTTGTCGGTGGTACCGGAAGAGTCCGACCGGTAGATCGGCGAAACCCTGGTGTTGGGCAGTGACACACCGGGATTGAGTTGTTCGATGGCCGGATCGTTCCAGTTCGTGATCCAACCACTGAAGATCTTGGCCAGCACGTCAGCGTTGACGACGAGCTGCTTGACACCGTCGAGGTGGTAGGCAACCGCGACGGGGCCGAAAACCATCGGCAGATGCCAGGCCGGATTTCCGTTGCAGCGCTTGGCGGCCGCATCGATCTGGTCGCGGCTCAGCGGTGAATCTGAGCCGGCGAAATCCACATGCGCCGCGATGAACTGGTCGCGTCCGGCGCCCGACCCGGTCGGGTTGTATGCCAACTGCTTACCCGGGCACAGCTGAGCCCAGTCCACGTTGAACAGCGCGATGGCGTTTTGCTGCGCGGTCGAGCCCTCAGCGGTCAGTGCGCTCTTGCCGCCGCAGTACACCGGTCCCGTCGGCGCCGACATGCCGTGCAGATTGTTGTCACTTCCACAACCGGTCAATACCAGGCCCGCAATCATTGCTGTAGACACCGCGGCCACCAATGCCCTGCCCCCCGGGTCGAGCTTCACTGCTCTCGCTTTCTCAAGGATTGTGTCCGCGACTAACTGTCCCGGCCGAAGCTGCCGAGCTACCCGGAAAGTATGCGCTGGGCGTAGACGGTGTCCACCCGTCGCGTGAACGCGGGGTGAATAGCTCAGCCGGCGCTGGTCGAGCCCTGTGCGGCAGCAGCATAGGCGGTATCGACGCTGTGCTCGGTGAAGCCCAGACGCCGATAGGTACGCAACGCGGCGGTGTTATCCCCCTCGACGTAAAGCATCACCGTTGGTTGGTCGGCTTCGGCCAGTCGCCGCGCCAGAAACGCGACACCCACCGACGTCAGCAGACCACCCAATCCGCTGCCCTGCGCGGCCGGATCGACGCCGACGATATAGACCTCACCGAGGCCAGGGTGCTCGAAGTGCACTTTCGTCCAGTGGAAGCCGAGCAGGGCGTCGGTCTGCTCATCGAAGGCCAGGAACAGACCTTCGGGGTCGAACCACCGCTCGGCGCGCCGCTCGGCCAGATCGGTTACTGTCCAGCCGCCCTGTTCGGGGTGCGTCGCGAATGCCGCGTTGTTGACCCGCAGCAGTTCGGCATCGTCGGCGGCGCCGGCATAGCTGCGGATGCGTATCCCGTCGGGCACGGCAGGCTCGGCGACGCCGTGCAGCGAGCGTCGCATCTGAATGAGTTCGCGCACCGGCACCAGACCCGACGCTGAGGCGGTCGCGCGCGCCGACTCCAGCGTTCCGTGCGCCCAGAAACGGTTCTTGCCATTGGTTTTCGATAGCGCAGCACGGATCAGTGCCGTGCCGATGCCGCGCCGTCGCGCCTGCGGGTGCACCACCAGCTCCGCCATGGCGGCGCTATCCTCTTGCCCCGCAGCAAGATTCAGATAGCCAACGACTTGTTCGCCGCGCGGATCGCGACCGGTGGCCAGCAGGTGCTCGGTGCGTTGATGCGCCAACTCCCGCAGAACTTGCTCGCCGACGGGTGCCACCTTATCGAATTCGGCTGCCACGCTGACAAGTTGACGTATCTGCTGCTGCTCCTCTGCGGCCAGCACCGCCTGCCACCGAGGTGAGGTCACTGGCTGTGTAACGGATCGACCAGCGGGTCTTGTCGACTATCTGAATCGGATCCATTTTCGTCGGCGGCGGACTCGCCGCTGGGCAGCCGACCGCGGTTCGGGCGGACCGCCTTGTATCCCACGTTGCGTACCGTGCCGATCAGCGCCTCGTACTCCGGTCCGAGCTTGGCCCGCAGCCGGCGCACGTGCACGTCGACCGTGCGGGTGCCACCGAAGAAGTCGTAGCCCCACACCTCGTGCAACAGCTGCGCCCGGGTGAATACCCGGCCGGCATGCTGCGCCAGGTACTTCAACAATTCGAATTCCTTGTAGGTGAGGTCCAGCGGACGTCCGCGCAACCGCGCGGTGTAGGTGCCCTCGTCGATCACCAGCTCGCCAAGAGTGATCTTGCCCACGCTCTCCTGGTCCGCCATGTTGCCCCGCCGGCCGATGAGCAGTCGCAGCCGGGCATCGATCTCGGCGGGCCCGGTGTTGGGCAGCAGGATCTCGTCGAGACCCCAGTCGGCGTTGACGGCTACCAGGCCGCCCTCATTGACCACCACGACCGCTGGGATCGAGCGGCCTGTCGAACCCAGCAAGCGGCACAGCCCCCTGGCCGCAGGCAGGTCGAGCCGCGCGTCGATGATCAGTATGTCCGCGCTACCTGCCTCGAGCAGGGCAGAGACATCGGGAGGCGCTGTGCGCACAGTGTGGGCAAGCAGCGACAACGACGGCAGGACCACGTCCGGGTGCGGCTCCGCGGTCAGCAATAGTAGGTCCAACAAGCCCCTCCAGCGTCGTGGGAAAGGCGTCTCCCAAATTCACTTGGTGAGATGAGCGAGATGTGAAGTTATCGGCCAGGTTATTTAACGATAGCGTGAAGCCTGGTGTTCAGCGCGGTGACCGATGAATACCGAAACGCCCCGCCTGACCATTCCAGCGCGGCTCCGGAGCTTGCGCGACGACGCGGTACGCCACAATATGCGGATGCGTAAAGTGCTGGTCGGTGCGGCGGCGGTGCTGCTGGCGGTCGTGATCGTGCTCGTCGGTGCCGCGGGCGTCGACTTCGGCACCACGATTTTCGCGGAGTATCGGTTGGCCCGCACGGTCCGTGATGCAGCACATCTGGGATTTGACCCATTCGTCGCGATCCTCGGCTTCCCGGTAATCCCGCAGGCGATGCGGGACCACTACAAGCAAGTGGAGATCAAGGCCACCGCAGTCGACCGTCCGGTGATCGGCAAGGCCACGCTGGAGGCCACCATGTACTCGGTCGACCTGACCGACGCGTCATGGCTGATCCGGCACGGCGCCAAGCTGCGGGTCGGCAGGCTGGAGAGCCGGATCATCATCGACTCGCTGCACCTGGGCCGTTATCTGGGTATCCGTGACCTGATGGTCGAGGCGCCACAGCAGGTCACCAACAGCGCGACCGGCGGCACCACCGAATCGGGCATCTCCGGCAACCATGGTCTGGTGTTCACCGGCACCCCGAAGTCGGCCCACTTCGACAAACGGGTCAGCGTTGCCGTGGATCTGTCGATGGCCGGCGACGACAGCACCACGCTGGTGTTCACCCCCACCGGCGTGCTGACCGGGCCGGACACCGCCAACCAAAAGGTTCCCGACGACAAGCGCGACGCGGTGCTGGCCGCATTCGCCGGCAAGCTGCCCGATCAAGACCTTCCGTTCGGGTTGGCGCCGACGAGCCAGGGTGCCCGCGGCTCCGACGTGATCATCGAAGGCATCACCACGGGATTAACCATCGACCTCGACGGGTTTAACCGGGCATGATTCGCGCCGGCGACGATGCAGAGCGGAGCGGTGAGGTGGCGGCACGCCCCCTCGCCGCTGCGCGGCTGGGGGGACCCCCGCCCGCTTGCGGGGGAGAGCTGCGCACATGATTTCAGCGCTCGTCGCGGTGGTGGCCGCGCTGGCATTGGCCGGCGTCGTCGGGTGGCTGCTGAACCGGCGTGCCGGTCACGTCCGGGCGACCGATCCCGGAACGACCGACGAAGTCGACACCCGCGACCTGGGCCTCTCAGGTGACGGGCCGACCGTCGTACATTTCACCGCCCCCTGGTGTTCGCCGTGCACTCAGGTGCGCCGGGTGGTCACACAGGTATGCACGGACCTTGGCGACGTGGCGCACGTGGAAATCGACTTGGACGCCAATCCGGCCGCCGCGCGACGCCTTTCGGTTTTGTCGTTGCCCACTACGTTTATCTTCGATGCCGGCGGGCGGCAGCGATACCGCGCCTCGGGCGTACCGAAGGCCGATGACCTGCGGTCGGCGCTGACTCCTCTGTTGGCTTGATCGTGCGGCTATTGGGTAAGCTGTCCGACGTGTCCGCCCGCCTTGAGCTCCTGCTCACCAAGCGCCGCGCAGTCGATCTGTGCCGCGTAGCGGGCTGCTGCTGTTGTTGTATTAGCTGAGTAGCCGCGCTTTCTCGCGCCGCGCTCGGAGCAGCCAGGAACCAACACCTTGGCGCGCGTCCCCGATACCCCTGCACAGAGCAGCTAGGAGCAGCATCATGTCGACCACCAAGACCACGGACCAGGTCGATGTTCGTGGGCCCCGATTCGTCGCGTGGATCACCACCGGCGTGCTGGTGATCACCCTCATCGTCTCGGGCGTCAGCTTGCCGGCCGCCGCGGTCATTCTGGGCCTGCAAGCCGTCGTCTTCGCGATCGGCGCGGTGGCCGGCCCGCGTCGTCATCCTTACGGACTGGTGTTCGCCACTCTCGTGGCCCCGCGGCTGGGACCGGTCCGCGAACGTGAGCCGGTGCCGCCGCTGAAGTTCGCTCAACTGGTCGGCCTGGTCTTCGCCGTCATCGGGGCAGTCGGGTTCGCTGCCGGAGTACCCCTGGTCGGCCTCGTGGCTACCGGCGCAGCGCTGGTGGCGGCTTTCCTCAACGCGGCTTTCGGCATCTGCCTGGGCTGCCAGCTCTACCCACTCGTCGTGCATTTGAAGCCCGCCGGCCGGACTTCTGAGCCCGCGTAACCCCCGAAAGGAATCCCATAT
>Ga0335074_10005532_pt1 | contig 17482 bp, 18 predicted proteins | sample Lox_Sample_23_FD_206715 | JGI IMG/M metagenome (GOLD analysis project Ga0335074, IMG submission 206715) | Soil microbial communities from Loxahatchee National Wildlife Refuge, Florida, United States - Lox_Sample_2.3 | ecosystem: Environmental > Terrestrial > Soil > Wetlands | place: USA... | reverse complement strand
CTGGAGCAGGTGCTGGCCGAGGGCACCACACCGCAGGTCGCGCCGCACCGGGTGATGGAGGGAAACCGGCCGACCAACGTGCTGCTGGCCGAGGTGCTGACGCCGCGGCTGCTGGGCACCCTGGTCGCGCTGTACGAGCACAGCGTGTTCACGCAGGGGACGATCTGGGACATCGACTCGTTCGACCAGTGGGGTGTTGAGCTGGGGAAGGTTCTGGCGGTTGCGATCATTCCGGAACTGACCAGCAAGACCGAGCCCGAGCTCAAGCACGACTCGTCCACCAACGCCCTGATCCGGAAGTACCGCAGCCTGAAGGGCTGAACCGGGCGGGCCGTTCAGCTGATCAGCAGCGCGATCGCGATGTACTGGCACGTCGCGGCGGCGCACACGAACGCGTGGAAGACCTCGTGGTAGCCGAACACCGACGGGACCGGGTCGGGCCAGCGGCGGTGGTAGGAGATCGCCCCGGTCGTGTAGAGCAGCCCGCCCGCGAGCATCAGCGCCCCGGGCGCGGCGCCCGCGTGGATCCACACCTCCGGCAGCGCGAGCGCGCCCAGCCAGCCGAGGGCCAGGAACATACCGCCGATCAGGCGTTCTGGCCCGTTCATCCAGGTCATGTGGATCGCGGCCGCGGACAGCGTGAGCGTCCAGAGTACGACCAGGCAGACCAGGCCGGCGTCGCCGCGCATGGCCAGCAGGAACGCGGGCGTGGCGGTGCCCGCGATCAGGAAGAAGATCATCGCGTGGTCGAGCCGCTGCATCCGCGCGCGCCACACGTCGGTCCAGTTGCCCCGGTGGTAGAGCGCGCTGATCCCGAACAGCGCGCTCACGCTGGCCGCGTAGACGGCCGTCGCGATGATCTGGGCCGCGCCATGTGCCCGGATCAGCAGCAGCGTGCCGAGCACCAGCGACGCCTCGAACCACAGAAAATGCAGCCAGCCGCGCAGGGCCGGCTTGGTGTAGTAGACGTCGCGGCGGGCGTCGTAGAGCACGCCCGCCCCGAGCGCGCCCGGGTTCGCTGCCCTGGACTCCGCCATCAGGACCACCGCCTCGTGTTCGGGGCCGGCGGGCCAGCCGTCAGGCCATCGGTGTTTCGCTACCCAGCCCAGTGTCCCCTATGCGCGGTCTTGATCAGGCCATATACCGTGTCACCGGATATCGCTGGACCTACGCATTGACGATCGTCGGATGATGTGTCATGAATGGGCCCACGCTGAGGAGGGCCTCATGAACCAGCCGGCGGAGCACCGGGAGCGGATGCGGGTCGCCTGGGCCGACACCGACGCCAGCGGCCGGATCCACTTCACCGCCGCGTTCCGCTGGGCCGAGGTGGCCGAGCACGCGCTGCTGCGCGGGCTGGGCCTGACCCCGCCGCGAAACGCGGACGGCTTCCCGCGGCGGCGGGTCGAGGCGACGTACCACAGGCCGATGCACTTCGCCGACGAGTTCGACCTGGTGCTGGCGGCCGAACGGGTGGGCAGGACCTCGGTTACGTACGCCTGGCAGGCGATCCGCGACGGCCAGGTCTGCGTGGAGGGCCGGACGGTCACCGTGCACGTGGACGCTGACGGGACCCCGGCGCCACTCCCCCCGGCGCTGCGGGACCTGGCCGTTCTGCCGGCCGGCGATCCCTCGGCCGGCGATCCCTCCTCGGCCGCCGCCAATCGTTAGATATCAAAGGTTTAGCTATCTACTGGTACAGTTGACTCATGCCCAGGCCCGCACGCCCGCCGATAGGCCTCCAGCTGGCCCGCACCGCCAGGTCGGTGAGCCGCGCGTTCGACGAGGCGCTGGCCGGGGCGGGCGGGTCGCTGCCGGTCTGGCTCGTTCTCATCTCGCTCAAGAGCCAGGAGCCGGACAACCAGCGGGAACTGGCCCGGGCCGTGGGGATCAAGGAAGCGACGCTCACCCACCACCTGAACGCCATGGAGACCCAGGGGCTGGTCACCCGCAGGCGCGACCCGGCCAACCGCCGAGTCCACCTGGTCGAACTGACCGAGGGTGGCGAGGCGGCGTTCGTCCGGCTGCGCGACGCCGCCATGGCGTTCGACCAGCGGCTGCGCCGCGGCTTCGGCGACGACGAGATCGCCGCCCTGGAAGCCCTGCTCGGCCGCCTCGAGTCCAACGTCGCCGACGCCGCCGGCGGCGGCCCCGGCACCCCGCCATAACCTCGCACGCGCGCATCCGCACGCCGGGACCGCCGGCGTGTCCGGTTTGCCGCATTCAGCGACCTCAAGCGCTCGGCTTTTCATGGAACGGACGCCGTCGGCCGGCGCCGCCGGCCAGGGTGCTCGCCGGGCGTCGTCCAGTGGGCTCGAGGCTGGCGGTGCCCGGGCACCCGGACGCCGGCGCTTGCGTCGCCCCGGGGGTCGTTGGCGGCCAACTTTTCCTGTCGCGGGCCGTTGACGCACCCGGCATTTCGGCATATCGTCCGATCAATATCTAATAGGAAAGTTTCCTATTAGAACAGCGCTCGGCGGCCCCCTGGTTGGCGCACGCCGCGCTGGCGGCCTCCCGGCCAGCGTGACCGACCAGCACGACCGGCCCGGCCTGCCCGTTCGCCCACGAACCGACCAGGGAGGAAACGTGCACCAGACCCCGCTCGGCCCATTGCACCGCATGACGTTCCTGGCCCGCCCCCGATGGCGGCTGGCCGTTGCCTGCCTGGCCGCCTTATTACTGGCCGGAGGCGCGACCGCGGCCGTGGCCGCCACGGCGGCCACGGCAACCACGGCGCAGAACGCCCAGTCGCAGGCGGCCGCGGCCCTCTCCGCCAACTGGTATGAGTCGGCGCCGTATTACAGCACACTGGACTCTGACGCGCCCGATCTTGGCCAGGTGATGGCGGCGACCGGCCAGAAGGCGTTCGACATGGCGTTCATCCTGGCCGACGGCAGCTCGTGCGCGCCGGCCTGGGACGGGACCGACCCGGTGTCCTCGGACACCGAGGTCGCCGCGGTGATCAACGAGGTCCGCTCGGACGGCGGCGACGTGATCGTGTCGGCGGGCGGTTACAACGGCACCAAGCTGGGCCAGGTCTGCTCCTCGGCATCCGCCACCGCCGCCGCGTACCAGCAGGTGATCACCACGTACGGCCTGCACGCGTTCGACTTCGACCTGGAGGAACCGGAGATCGAGAACTCCACGGCCATCGCCAACGAGCTCGGCGCCGCGCAGATCCTGCAGCAGGAGGACCCCGGCCTGTTTATCTCGATCACCATGCCGACCACGACCACCGGGGCGAACTACTTCGGCGGCCTGCTGCTCGACGAGGCGAAGACGCTGGGCTTCACCCCGAACGACTACACGATCATGCCGTTCGACGGCGGGTTCAGCGGCGGTGCGGCACAGGTCACGGCGCTGCAGGACTTCAACGGCCAGCTCATGAGCACGTTCGGCTGGACCAGCCAGCAGGCCTACGCGCACGAGGGCTTCTCCGGGATGAACGGCCGCACCGACACCGGCGAGTACTTCTACCAGAGCGACTTCCAGACGGTGCTGAGCTTCGCCGAGAGCTCCGGGATGAGCCGGTTCACGTTCTGGTCAGTGAACCGGGACCGCGAGTGCAACCCCGTCGACAACAACGACGTCACGTCCAGCGAATGCAGCAGCGTGGCCCAGAACCCCTGGGACTTCACCGCCTTCACCGTCGCCTTCGCCAACAACACATCGCCAGGCCCGACGCCTACACCCACCCCGACACCGACCACCACACCCACACCTACGCCCACGCCGACACCGACCTCCGGCGGCTGCACGGCTCCCGCGTGGGTGAACGACAACACCTACGTCAGCGGCGACGTCGTGTCCTACGCGGGCGACCAGTGGACCGCTAACCAGTGGAACTACGACGAGGTCCCCGGCGGCCCGTCGGGTGCCTGGAACAACGACGGTCCCTGCTGAGCCCACCCCAGCTCAGGTCACTGGAACGAAGGGACGATCGCCTCGATCAGGTACGGCCCCGGCTCGGCCAGCGACCGGCGCAGCAGGGCGGTGAACTCCCCCGCCGTCCGCGCCCGCCCGGCCGGAACGCCCAGCCCGCCGGCCAGCGAAACGAAGTCCAGCTCGGGATTGGTCAGGTCGAGCAGCCTCTGGGCGGCGGCACCCGAGGCCTGCGCCCCGACCCGGCCGAGTTCCATGCCGAGGATCGCGTACGAACGGTTGCTGAAGATGACGGTGGTGACGTCCAGCCCCTCCCGGGCCTGCGTCCACAGAGACGTCAGCGTGTACATGGCGCTGCCATCGGCCTCCAGCGCGATCACCCGCCGCCCGGGGCAGGCCACCGCGGCACCGGTGGCCACCGGCAGCCCCTGCCCGATCGCGCCGCCGGTCAGCGTGAGCCAGTCGTGCGGGGGCGCGCCCGCCGTGGCCCCTGGCGCCCACACTCCCGACGTGTTGGCCTCGTCGGACACGATCGCGCCCTCGGGCAGCAGGGCGCCGAGCACCGTCGCCGCTACCTTCCCGGACAGAGGCTCCGAATCAGACGGCAGCTCCGGCCGGGATGGCTCGGCCGCCAGCGGCTTGACGTCCGGCGCAACCAGGTCCGCCAGCGAAGCCAGGGCGTCGCAAACGTCCTCGCCGGGCACGGCGAGCACGTGCACAGCGGCGTCAGGAGGAGCGAGCGACCCCGGCACGCCTGGGTACGCGAAGAACGAGACCGGCGCCCGCGCCCCGGCCAGGATCAGGTGCCGGGTGCCCTTCAGCTTCTCGATCGCGAACTCGGCCAGGTACGGCAGCCGGTCGACGGCCGGCAGGCCCGCCCCGCGCTCGAGCCGGGCCGGGGACCCCTCGCACAGCATCCGGGCCCCGGTGGCCCGTGCCACCCGGCTGGCCGCCTCCAGGCCCTCCCGCCGGGTCGCGTCCCCGCCGATCAGGATCACGCACGGCTCGTCCCCGCCCAGCACGGCGGCCACGGACCGCGCCACGTCGCCGGGCACCGGCGACGGCGCCCGGGCCGGGATCGCCGGCGCAGGCGAGGCGCCGTCGGTCCAGGAGACGTCGGCCGGCAGGATAAGCGTGGCGGTGCCGCCGGGCGGGGTCATCGCCGCGGCGACTCCCTCGGCGGCGTCGGCGGCCACGTCCTCGCTGCGCAGCGACCGGCGCACCCAGACCGACACCGAGCCGGCCAGCGCGTCGATGTCGGACTCCAGCGGAGCGTCGTGGCGCTTGTGGTAAGTGGCGTGGTCGCCGACCACGGTCAGGATCGGGGTCCGGGCGCGCCGCGCGTTGTGCAGGTTGGCCAGCCCGTTCGCCAGGCCAGGGCCGAGGTGCAGCAGGGCCGCGGCCGGCCGCCCGGCCATCCGCCCGAACCCGTCGGCCGCTCCGGTCGCCACCCCCTCGAACAGGCAGAGCACCGCGCGCATCTCCGGCACGGCGTCCAGCGCCGCGACGAAGTGCATCTCCGACGTTCCCGGGTTGCTGAAGCAGACGTCGACGCCGGTGCCGACGAGAGTGCGGATAAGAGCCTGCGCACCGTTCACCGTGTTCCTCCCGACCCGCTCATTCGAACAGCACCCCAGGACCCAGGATCCCGCCCGGATCGAAGTCCTGTTTGATCCGACGCATCAGCCCGACCGCCACCGGGTCGGCCAGCTCAAGGAAGTAGCGCTTCTTCGCCGTCCCGATCCCGTGCTCGCCGCTGACCGCGCCGCCGCGCGCCACGGCCGCTGCGAAGATCCCGCGCATCAGGTCCGAACGCGCCGCCGCGTCCGGCTGGAATACCGCCAGGTGAACGTTGCCGTCGCCCGCGTGGCCGCAGCCCATCACCAGCCCGCCGCTGCCCGAGCCGGCCAGCTCCCCGACGTCGGCCAGGAACCCGGCCATGGCCGCCCGCGGCAGCACGGTGTCCACGATGTCGTCGGCTCCGGCGTTCTTGGCCGCCCAGAAAGCCTTCTCCCGCGCCTCGATCAGCCGCCGCGCGGCCGGGTCGGGCAGCACGTACACGTCGCCCGCGCCGAGCCCGGCAAGCAACTCGGCGAGCTCGGTCTCCGCCATGGCCAGGCGTTCCCCGGTCCGCTCCTCGACCATCACCACCAGGTAGGCCAGCGTCTTGTCCCGGACAGCGGCGGGGACCCCGATGTCGATGTCCTGCGCCGCAGTGATCGCCGCCATCGTGACCGTGTCCACGTACTCGAGGATCAACGGCCCGATCCCGGACCCCACGATGCCGGGCACGGCCGCTGCGACCTGGTCCAGTGACCCGAACGGCGCCAGCACCGTCGCCTGGTACGGCATCCGCGGGTAGAGCCGGACGACCGCCTCGGTGACCAGCGCCAGCGTGCCCTCGGAGCCGACGATCAGCTGGGTCAGGTCGTAGCCGGATGCGTTCTTGACGTGCTTGCCGCCGGTCCGCAGCACCTCGCCCGAGGCCAGCACGGCCTCGAGACCGAGCACGTGCTGGCGGGTGACGCCGTACTTGACCGCCCGCATCCCGCCCGCGTTGGTCGCGATGGTCCCGCCCAGGCTGGCGCCCATCTCGCCGGGGAAGACCGGGTACACGAGCCCGTGCCCGGCCGCGGCCGCGTCCAGCGCGGCGAGCGTCACCCCCGGCTGCACGACCGCGACGCTGTTCGCGGCGTCGATCTCCAGCACCCGGTTCATCCGCTCGAAGGACACCACCAGGCCGCCGGGCCCGGGAATCGCCGCGCCGGACAGGCCGGTACCGGAGCCGCGCGCTGTCACCCGCAGGCCCTGCTCGCCCGCGACCCGCAGCACGGCCGCGACCTGCGCGGTGTCGCCCGGCCGGACCACGAACCCGGGCCGCCCGGCCGCGACGCCCAGCGCCTCGTCGTGGCCGTAGTCCGGCGGGACGTCACCGTCGGCCAGCACGTGCCCGGCCCCGACCGCCGCGTCGAGCCGTGATCGCGTGTCGCTCACCATCGGTTCCTCCTCGCCCGCCCCGCGGGCCTGGCCACCGGTTACCGTTCAGTAACCGATTATCCATAACGCCCCGTCCCGGGCTCGACCGAGCCACCGAAGGCGGAATCCGGGCGGGCCCGGCGGGCCGGTCAGGCCCCGACGTGCCGGACCCGCTGCCGGTCCGGCTCGATCCGAAGGATCACCCGCTCGCTGCGGATCAGGCTCTCGCTGAACGGCTGGTCCATATAGCGCCAAGCCAGCTTCTCAATGTGGTCGCGGGCCTGCGGCCCGGTGATCCTCTCGACCACCCGCCCCCGGATGTCGGCGTACCGCTGGTCGTCGTCCGAATCGAAGATCATCACGGCCACGCGCGGGTCCTCGAGCACGTTCTTGTACTTGCGCCGGTGCACCTCGGTGTTGACGAGGATGTGGTTCTCGTCGCAGTCCACCCACATGACGTGGGTCATCGGCGCGCCGCCGGGGAGCAGGCTGGTGAAGGCCGCGAAGTTCTTCCCCTGAGCTAGCTCGCGGACTTCCGGGTCGATCGCCACGACGGCCCCTTTCGCTACTCGAGCTATCCGGCCCGGTCATACTCCCCCACGGCGCCGTAGAACGCCAGGGCGGTCTGTGTCATGGCAGGCTTAGTGCCCATGTCCGAGGATTCCCGCGCCGCCGCCCGCCGCGAGCCCGACGGCGTACCGACTGTGGATCGGCTGCTCACCCTGTCCGACGGCGTGGTGGCTATCGCGCTGACCCTGCTCGTGCTGCAGCTTCGCGTGCCGCCTCACCTCGGCAATGCCAACTCGGCCTCGCAGCTCGCGGCGCAACTCGGCGACGACGGCGACCAGCTCATCAGCTACGTGATCTCGTTCTATATCGTCGCGAACTTCTGGCTCGTCCACCACCGGGTGTTCATCCAGCTTCGAGGCCAGAGCGAGGACCTGGCCTGGCTGAACTTCGCCTTCCTGTTCACGATCTCGATCATGCCGTTCGCCAGCGACCTGATCGGCCAGTACGGCGAGAACCCGCTCGCGGTCACGATCTTCGCGGTGAACCTGCTGCTGGCCAGTCTGGCCACCCAGGCCACCCTGGAGCTCGCCAGGCGCCATGGCCTGATGGTCAAGGGCGCCGACCCCAAGGACCGGCGGGCGGGCATGATCCGGGCGCTCGGCTCGTCGGTGGTCATCCTGTTGTCGATCGGCGTGGCCTGGGTGAACCCCGACCTCGCCAAGTACCTGTGGCTGCTGATGGCGCTGGTGCCCCGCCTGGCGGTCCACCTGGCGAATCGCCGCCCCGGTGCGTCAGCGGACTAACATCGGGACATGGGGTACGAGAACATCCTGGTCGAGCGTTCCGGCGACTTCGTGACCGTCACCATGAACCGCCCGCAGCGGCGCAACGCGATGTCCCTGGAGCACATGCGCGAGCTGATCGCGGCGTTCCAGGAAATCGGGGACGGCGACGCGCTCGGCGTGATCCTGGCCGGCAACGGCCCGGTGTTCAGCGCCGGACACGACTTCGCCGACGTGGCCGACGCGGACCTGACCGCTGTGCGGTCGCTGCTGATGACGTGCACCGAGCTGATGACGCTGATGCAGCAGGTGCCCCAGCCGGTGGTGGCCCGAGTGCACGGGCTGGCCACGGCCGCGGGCTGCCAGCTCGTCGCGACCGCCGATCTCGCCGTTGCCAGCGAGAACGCGGGCTTCGCCGCGCCCGGCGGCAAGGGCGGCTGGTTCTGCCACACACCCATGGTGGCCATCGCGAGGAACGTCGGCAGGAAGCGGGCCACGGAGATGGCGCTGTCCGGTGACGTGATCGACGCACGCACCGCACTGGACTGGGGGCTGGTGAACCGGGTCGTGCCTGCCGACCGGCTCGACTCGGCCACCGCGGACCTGCTCGAGCGCGTCACCCGCGGATCGGCGGACAGCAAGGGCATCGGCAAGCAGGCGCTGTACGCGCAGATCGATCTTGACCAGCCAAAGGCCTACGCCTACGCCGTCGAGGTGATGGCGGCGACAAGTCAGCTGCCGGACGCACGCGAGAGCATGCACGCGTTCCTCGGCAAGCGCAAGCCGCAGTGGAGCCGCGGCCGCCCCTGAATCGCAGGAATAGGCGGGCGGGATCGGGGAAGTTTCGATCGCGATCTGGACGCGATCGAAATCCGAGGCAGCAATGACGACTGCAGTCGAGAACCTGGCCGAGTGGTGGACGCTCGCCGCGTGCCAGTCCGTCGACCCCGACCTTTTCTTCCCGATGTCCGCGACGAACCCGGCCCGCAGAGAGCTTGCCGCGGCCAAGGCCGTGTGCGAGCGGTGCCCGGTGCAGGCCGAGTGCCTGCAGTACGCGCTCGCGGCCGGTCGGCTGCAGGGAATCTGGGGTGGCACCAGCGAAGAGGAGCGCCGCCTGCTGCGCCAGCGCAGGGCCAAGGCGCGTACCCGCGCCGGGCGCCAGCGGTCCGCCTATCTTCGCGGGCGCACCGCCGCCCCGGCCGGCGTCGACGTTTAGAACCGCGCCTTCGGGACAGCTGATTATCCCGTAATCCGAACGAGGAGGGCAGAGCCATTTTTATCGGAGTCGGAACCATCGTCGTGATCGTCATCATCGTGCTCATTATTTTGATGCTGCGCCGATAACACGAGCCTTCCCGCGGGCCGCCGCCAGCGCCGTTGGCGGTCCGCGGGATCGCACCCGCGCGCCGGTCTTCGTGGGACTATGAGGCACATGCGCTATCTGGTACGGGAGAAGCTGTTCTCGATCGGAGACGACTTCTGGGTCACCGACGAGCAGGGGGACAAGATCTTCCTGGTCGACGGGAAAGCCCTTCGGCTCAGGGAGACCTTTGAGCTTAAGGACGCGTCGGGCGCGATCGTCGCGACGATTCGCCGGCATATGCTGACGGTTCACGACAGCATGGACATCGAGCGGGACCACGCCGTGATCGCCACCGTGCGCAAGGCGCTGATCTCGCCGTTGCACCACCGGTCGGTCATCGCCCTGGCCGGAGGCGGCGAGCTCGAGGCCGTCGGCAACATCATTGACAAGGAATTCGAGATCCGGTGGGGACCAGAGGTCGTCGCGCGGGTCTCGCGGTCCTGGTTCCGGACGCGCGATACGTACGGCGTCGAAACCGCCCCGGGCCAGGACGACGCGCTGCTCATCGCGATCGCGGTCTGCCTCGACCGGATCCATCACGAAGAGGAGGAGCAGCGCCGCTGATCCGCCGGCCGCCGCGCGGCGCGGCGGTCAGCTCGGCGCAAGCCCGCTGCGCCGCCTCCAGCGTTACCGCCATCGTCTCGGCGTCCAGGCCGGCCCGGTGCAGGGCGTCGCTGACGGCGCGCACCGGTTCTTCCCCTGCGCCCGGCTGACCGCCTGCCGTGACCGTCTCCTTCACGTGCTCAACCTCAAGAAACGCTGCCAGCTGGCCGAGCAGGCGGGGTATCCGTGACATGGCCAGGGCAAGGCTGGCCAGCACGTCGGCCACGTCGTCCGGTCCTTCCAGCTCGTCGCCAGGGCCGAGGGTCAGAGCGTGCAGGGCGCCGATGCCGTCGGCCACCGCGTCCGCCGTCTGCCGCAGCCCGGTCACGTCGGGGCCTTTGTGACGCTCAGCAGACCGTTTCGCATCAGCCCGAGCCGCTGCGCGCGGGACGCCACGGAGCTGTCGTGGGTGACCAGCACCATCGTCAGCCCGCGCGAGCGCCAGAGCCGCTGCAGCAGGCCGATGATCTCGTCGCGCGTGTCCTCGTCCAGGTTCCCCGTCGGCTCGTCGGCCAGCAGCACCTTGGGGTCCTTGACCAGCGCCCGCGCGATCGCGACCCGCTGCTGCTGGCCGCCGGACAGCTCGGACGGCAGGTGGCGCAGCCGGTCGCCGAGGCCGACCGCCGCGAGCGCCTGCTGCGCCCGAGCCTTGCGCGCGGCGGCGCCGACGTGCAGCGGGACCAGGGCGGCCTCGACGTTCTCCGCCGCGCTCAGCGTCGGGATCAGGTTGAAGGTCTGGAAGATGAAGCCGATCGACCGGGCCCGCACCTTGGTCACCCGCCGCTCGCGCATCCCGGTCAGGCTGGCGCCGTCGAACTCGACGGTGCCCGACGTGGGGCGGTCCAGCCCGCCGATGATCTGCAGCAGCGTCGACTTGCCGTGGCCCGTCGGCCCCTGGATCGCCAGCCACTCGCCGTCGTCGATCACCAGGTCCACGCCCTGCAGCGCGGCGACGGTCGCGCCGCCCTTGCGGTACTTCTTGATCACATTGGTGAGCTGGTACATGCCTGCCTCCCGGTCAATCCACCCGTGCCAGCGCGGCCGCTGGCCGCAGCCGCGCCGCGCGCCAGCCGCCGACCATCCCGGCGATGAGCCCGCCGGCGACGGCCAGCGCCACCGCAAGCAGGATCAGGTCCACCGTGACCGGCGCGGTCAGCGTCACCGACACTGTGTGGGAGTAGCCGTCCAGCGCCTTCAGTGCGCCGGTGCCGAGTGCCCGGCCGGAGCCCGTGACCGAGGCCGTGTTGACCGGGCCGACGGTCGCGCTCAGCTTCGGCGCCAGCCGGTCGATCAGCGCGGCGCCGCCGAACCCCAGGCCCACCCCGGCCGCCGCGCCGACGATGCCGACGGCGATCGACTCCCCCATCACCTGGCCGACGATCCGCCAGCTCGGCCAGCCCAGCGCCTTGAGCGTGCCGAACTCCCGCACCCGCCGGCTCACCGCCGCCATGGTCAGCAGGCTCGCCAGCAGGAACGCGGCGATCAGCACCGCGACCGACAGCCAGCGGCCGAGGTTGTTCGCCAGGCTGGACGCGCTGTTGAGCGAGCCGGTCACCTCGCTGGCCAGGTCGCTGGAATCGGTGACCGTCGCCGACGGCAGAGCGGCGGCGATCTCCCGCTGCACCGAACCGATATCCGCTGAGCTCGCCGCGGTCACGTAGATCGTGTCCACATCATGGGCCAGGCCGGCCGACCCGTTCTTCCCGATGCCCTGCGCCTTCGCCAGCGGGATGTAGACGTCCGGCGGGTTGCCTTCCTGCGGCGCGCTGATCAGGCCGACGATCGTGAAGTTGGTGCCACCCACGTCGACGGCGTCGTTCACCTTCAGCCCGTTCTGGGTGGCGTAATCCGCATCCACCAGCGCGTCGTCCGAGTTCGCCTCGCGCCGGGTGAGCACGTGACCCGACGTGATCCGGCCCGCGCTGAGCGGGCCGAGCGCCCCGTTGCTCACGTCGACCCCCGCCACGCTGAACGAGTTGGTCGTGAAACTCGACCGGTAGCTGGCCGCCCCCTGGCCGGCGCTGATCGACGGAACCGTCCCGGTGACGGTGGCGTCGGTGAGCGTCAGCCCGCCCACCGTGCCGGTCACGCCGGGCTGCCGGGCCACCTTGTCCAGCGCGGCCGGGCCCAGGATCCCGTACTGCACCGTGGACAGGTTGCTGATGTTGATCTTCGTGCCGGCCGCGATGACGCCGCTGCGGATGTCCTTGATGTCCTGGGTGAACCCGAACGTCGTCGCCGCGCTCGAGCCCTGCTTGGCGGGCTGGGTGACCGTGAGGTCGGTGCCCACGCCGTAGAGCGCGTGCAGCACCGAAGACTGCGAGTTCTTCACCCCGTTCGAGGCGGCCGTCACGGTGATCACCAGCCCGACGCCGAGCGCCAGGCCGAGCGAGATGAAGATCGCCTGTCGCAGGCGCCGGCGCAGCTCGCGCCGCAGATAGGTCAGGAACATGCGGACTCCTTTTTCGATGGCCACCAGTTCCACCGGCCGAGCAGGACCGCCGCGGACGGAACCAGCAGTGTCCGGACGACGAACGTGTCCATGAGCACGCCAAGGGCCAGGCCGAGTCCGATGAAACGCAGCTGGCCGCCCATGACCGCGCCGCCGGCCAGGGCGAAGACCCCGAACGTGCCGGCCAGGATGAGCCCGGCTGACGTCACCGTGGGGCCGGTCCGGCCGATGGCCCGCACCACCGCCTCGCGCACCGGCAGCTGCCGGGCCTCCTCCCGGATCCGGCTCATGATCAGGATGTTGTAGTCCTCGCCGAGGGCGAGCAGGAAGACGAACATCAGGAACGGCAGCACGAAGATCAGGCCGTCCTGCCCGCCCAGGTCGATGACCAGCAGCGTGGTGAGACCGATCGCGGCCAGGTAGGACAGCACGACGCTGACCACCAGGTAGATCGGCGCGATGAGGCTGCGCAGCACCAGCCCGAGCAGCAGGGCGATGGCCAGCACCGCCACCGGGATGATCGCGACCATGTCGTGGTCCGCCGTCTGGGTCACGTCGTAGAGCGCCGCGGCCTGCCCGGCCACGCCACTGGCCGTCGCCCCGGAGCGCCGGGCCGCGGTCGTGACCGCGGCCCGGACCGCTGGCGTCGCGTCCAGCGCCGCCGTGCTCTGCTGGTTGCCGGCCCGCAGCCCGGCCAGGAGCTGGACGGTCCGGCCGTCGGGGCTGACGTACTGGGCGGTCGCCCGGTAGGCGTCATAGACGCTGCGCGGCAGCTTCAGGCCAGCGGGCTCGGCCAAGGGCAACCCTTTCGGGCTGCCCAGATCGGCCCGTGCCTGCGCGTAGGCCTGCGGGGTCAGCGTGCCCCCGTTGGCGTTGAGCGGGCCGGCCAGCTCGGCGAACAGGCCCGATCCGCGCAGGCTCGCCGCCGCCTGCGCCAGCGACTCCGGGTGCTGCCAGACCGGCACCGCGTATTCCAGGACCAGGTGTGCCGGGTTGACCGTCGACTGCGGGAAGTGGGCCGCGACGATCGCGTTGCCGGCGGCAGCGTCCGATCCGGCCGGCGCCGTGGTCGAGCGGCCCAGTCCCGCTGTCCGGTAGCCGAACGTGGCCAGGGCCAGAGCCGCGAAGATCGCTACGCCGACGCCGAGCGTGAGCGCCGGACGGCGCACCGCGCCGGCGGCCACCCGGGCCCAGGCGCCATCCGCAGACGCCGGCCGGTCCGGGCCGTCCGGGCGCAGGGCCGGGAACACCAGGCCCGCGAACAGGGCCAGCAGCGCCGGCAGCAGGGTCAGCCCGGCCAGCAGCATGACCGCGACGCCTACGGCGAGCGGGACGGCGAGGTCACGGTACAGACCGAAACCGGCCAGCAGCAGCGTGAGCAGCGCCAGGATGACCGTGCCCGCCGAGGCCGTGACCGACTCGCCGACCCTGGCCAGTGCCCGCATCACGGCCGCGTGCGGCTCGGCCCCGGCCTGCAACTCCTCCCGGAACCGGTACACCAGGAACAGGCCGTAGTCGGTGCCGGCGCCGAGGATCAGCACGACCAGCAGGGTCTGGGTGACCGAGGAGATCTGCAGCCCGTGCGCGCCCAGGCCGGCGATGAATCGCTGCGCCGTCAGCAGCGCGATCACGCTGGGCACGAACGTGATCAGCGCCGCCACAGGCGAGCGCAGCACGATGAGCAGCAGCAGCACGATGAACACGATCGAGAACAGGCCGATCTTCCCGGTCGCCTTGTTGGCGCTGGCGTTGTTCGCGGCGTTGGTCGCCACCGGGCCTGCCAGGTGCAGCTGCAGGCCGGCCGGGGCCCCGGCCTGGGTGAACGTGGCCTCGAGGGCGTTCACCACCCGCCGCAGGGCGGCGACGTCCTTGCTGCCGTGGTCGACGACGAGCGCGAACTGCACCGCCCGGCCGTCAGGCGAGACCGACCCGGCGCCCGAGGCGGCCAGGCCCTTGAGGTGCCGGGCCGAGACGACGCCGCTGACCTGCTCGGCCAGGCGGGCCTCCCGCGCCACGGCGGCCAGGTCGGCCGGGGTCAGCGGCCCGCCCTTTCTGGCGGCCACGACGGTGATCTTGCTTGCGTCCTGGCTGCCGAGCAGCGCGGTCCCGAGCGACGCGGCCTCGACGCTGCGCGCCCCTGAGGAGAGGAACAGGCTGGGGTCGCTGTTGGACTCGCTGCCGAGGCCGGGCAGGGCCAGGATCGCCGCCACTATCACCACCGCCCAGACGGCCACGATCGCGATCCGGAACCGGACCACGAAGGCGGCCAGGCTCTCGAAGAGGGCGCTCATCAGCGGTCCCCGCCGCCACGCGAGCGGGCCCTGGCGGCGTAGATCGCCCAGCCCGCTGCGAGCACCACGATCACGATGAGCAGCAGCACCAGCACCAGCAGCCGGCGGCCGCCGTGGCCGCCGCTCGCCAGCACGGTGATCGCGAGCTCATGCATCTGCGCCTCCACCCGGTCAGCTTGAATTCGCGTCCCATGGTGGCCAGCGCCCCCGGCAGGTGTCGTCGGCCTGGCGTCCCGGTTTTTGCTCCAGCCAGGGCCTTAGCGGCGCGGCCGGGCTGCAACCCCGGATGTAGCCCGCGGTTCAGCCGGCGATGACCAGTCCGGCCTGGTAGGCGAACACGACGAGCTGGGCGCGATCACGCGCCGCGAGCTTGGTGAGGATCCGGCTCACGTGCGTCTTGGCCGTGGGCACGCTCATCACCAGCCGCTCGGCGATCTCGGTGTTGGACAGCCCGTTCGCGATGAGCACCAGTACCTCGCGCTCCCGCGCGGTCAGCTGCGCCAGCGCCTTTGGCGGGGGGCGCATCGGATCTGGCTGACGGGCAAAGTGCGCTATGAGACGGTGCGTAACATTCGGCGCCAGGAGGGCCTCGCCCGCCGCGATCACCCTGATGGCGGAGAGGAGCTCCTCGGGCGGGCGTTCCTTGAGCATGAACCCGCTCGCGCCCGCGCGCAGCGCGCCGAAGACGTACTCGTCAAGATCGAACGTGGTCAGGATCAGCACCCGTGGCGGCGTCCCGGCCGCTGTGATCTGCCGGGTGGCCTCGATCCCGTCGAGCACCGGCATCCGGATGTCCATCAGCACCACGTCGGGCGCGGTCTTCCCGGCGACCTCGACCGCCTCGGCGCCGTTCGCCGCCTCGCCCAGCACGGTCAGGTCCGGCTCCGAGTCGATCAGCAGCCGGAATCCGGCCCGGACGATCGCCTGGTCGTCGGCCACCACCACGCTGATCGTCATGCGGGCTGCCCGACCGCGGCGCCGGGTTCGGCGGCGGCCTGGTCCCGGGCGGCCGGTGCCCGCGCGGGCAGGAACGCGGTCACCTGAAAGCCTCCCTCGGGCCGCGGGCCGGCGTCGAGCGTGCCGCCGAACGCCGCGGCGCGCTCGCGCATGCCGACGATTCCGTGCCGGTCGGCCGGGTCGGGAGCGCACGGACCGGGATCAGCCGCGGCGCCGTTGCCGTTGTCGGTCACGGTGACCCGGACTCCGCCCTGGTCCGCGCCCACCCGCACCCAGGCCTCGGCCCGGCGGGCGTGCTTGACCACGTTGGTCAGCGCCTCCTGGACGATCCGGTACACGGTGAGCGCGGCGGCGGGCGGGAGCCCGGCTGGGTCGGCGGTCACGGCCAGCCCGACCGGTATCCCGGCCGCGCGCACGCTGTCGGCGAGCTCATCCAGGTCCCCGAGGCCGGGCGCGGGGGCCAGGCTGGCCAGCTCGGCGTCGTCGTCGCGCAGCAGCCCGAGGATGCGGCGCAGTTCCTCGAGCGCGCCGCGTCCGGTCACCTCGACCGCGCGCAGCGCCCGCAGCGCCTCCGCCGGACGGACGGACCCGACCTTCCGGCCGACCCCGGCCTGCACCGTGACCACGCTCAGGCTGTGCGCCACGACGTCGTGCAGCTCCCGGGCGATCCGGACCCGCTCCTCGCGCACGGCCTGGCGGCCCCGGGCCTCGTCGGCCCTGCGCCGCTGCGCCTCCTGCTCGGCCAGGCCGACCAGGTACCGGCGGCGTTCTCGCACGCTGTCGCCGATGAACCACAGCGCCCCGGCCACCAGCGAGCCGCGGGCCGGGTCGAGGTGCGCATGGTGGCCAAGAGCGTAGGCGGCCAGCACGGCAGCGCCGAGCGCCACCTCCACGATGACGAGCGTGGCGACCGCGACCGGCCTGCGGTGCCGCGAGGCCGCCGTGTAGATCGCCATCCCGAGCGCCACGTACACCAGGCTCCGCATGTGGCCGTGCGCGGTCAGCACGCAGCAGGCGGCGGTCACCACCGCGAGCACGGGGAGCGGCCAGATCCGCCGGACCGCGACTGGCGCGATGCCGGCCAGGGCGACCCCGGCCGCGAGCGCTGTGGGCAGGTGATAGCGGAATCCGTGGTGCACCAGCCCCACGTCGAACAGCGCGATCCCGCTCGCGATCACCGCCGCCGCGATGTCGATCCCGAGCCACTGCCGGCCGGTCAGCCGGTAGGTCAGCGGGGGCCTTGGCGTGATAGCAGGCGCGATGGTGGGCGCGATAGTGGGCGCGATAGTGGGCGCAACAGCTGGCGCCGCGGTTGCGTCATGCCTGGCAGCCATACCTTGACAGTAATCCGGGCCGCCCGGAACCGCGTCCGCCCAGGGTTGCGGGCAAGCTACAACCCTGGATGTAGTCCCGAGAGACATCCCAGGAGCTTAGGTGTCAAGCCGCGACGGAGGATTGAGGGAGATTTCCTCGGTGACCCCAGGCGGTGGTCTCGTCGTAGAGGGTGCGTGTCTTCAGGCATCCGTGCAGAATGCCGACAAGACGGTTCGCCAGCCGCCGCAGGGCGTCATTATGTTCGATTCCTTTGGCGCGGAACTGGTCGTAGAAGGCGCGGGCGCCGGGCGAGGTGCGCAGGGCCGCGAAGGCCTGCGCGTGGAGCGCGTCG
>Ga0335074_10005531_pt1 | contig 17485 bp, 19 predicted proteins | sample Lox_Sample_23_FD_206715 | JGI IMG/M metagenome (GOLD analysis project Ga0335074, IMG submission 206715) | Soil microbial communities from Loxahatchee National Wildlife Refuge, Florida, United States - Lox_Sample_2.3 | ecosystem: Environmental > Terrestrial > Soil > Wetlands | place: USA... | reverse complement strand
CCCCGTTCCCTCTACGACGAGAGACACATAAACGTCGGGTACGGAAGCGCGAGAATCATAATCATTTGTTTTCGGTAGCACAGCACGATGGGAAAGGTCAAATGGTTTTTGGGGAAATGTCAAATAGTCTTTACACCTGCTTCGTTTGGCTCGCACACCATAAGTACCGGTGAGCTGAGTTGGCGGCCGGTGCCGGCGGAAGTTCAGGGTCAACTTTTGCGGTTATTGCAACCGTGTTGGGTGCTGCAGCAGCTTCCTGAGGTGAAGTTACCGCGGACGATGATGACATGCTTTTCGCACGCAGCGCACAAAGTAAGCGCCCGGTCTGCCCCGTGTAGGTGATGGTCGCTGCTACTGAATACCTATCAATCTCGTTCGCAGCGGTGCCCGGATGTCCGTGCATCAGAATGACGGGGATTGCTTCACAAGAAACCAGGTCTCCCCTTCCCCTTGTGCAAGGGGGCGGGGTTGAAATGTACGATCTCGACCCCTACCCTCCCACAAGGGGCGGGACCCTTTCATCCAGTCGCGGGGCGGCCATTCGCGCCGTTCGGCGTTCACCCGCGGTTCCAGATCGCCTATCCCGGCCGCGCGCCAAACCGCCGTTCCCGGCCGGCATACGCGGCCAGCGCCGCGGCGAAATGGTCCGCACCGAAATCCGGCCAAAGCACGTCCAGAAACACCAGCTCGGCGTACGCCCCCTGCCAGAGCAGGAAATTCGACAGCCGCTGCTCGCCCGAAGTGCGGATGATCAGATCCGGATCCGGCATCCCGGCTGTAGCCAGCCATCCGGTGAAGGTGGCTTCATCCAATGCCTCCGGGTCCAGCCGTCCTTCCTGCGCGGCCCGCGCCGCCGCACGCGCCGCGGCAACGATTTCCGCCCGTGACCCGTAAGACAACGCCACAGTCAGGTTCAGCCGCGCGTTCGTGGCGGTGGATTGCTCCGCCGCCGCAAGATCATCCTGGATATCCCGATCGAACCGCGTCCGCTCGCCGATGATGCGCAGACGCACGCCGTTGGCACTCAGCTCCGCGATCTCGGTCCGCAGGTAGTGGCGCAGCAGGCCGGTCAGGTCCAGCACCTCGGTCGGTGACCGCCGCCAGTTCTCGCTGGAGAATGCATACAGCGTCAGCCATCCCACGCCGGACTGGATCGCCGCCTCGATGGTGCGGCGGACGGCGCGCGCGCCCTCCCGGTGGCCGGCAACCCGCGGCAGGCGGCGCGCCGCCGCCCAGCGGCCATTGCCGTCCATGATGATGGCGACGTGCTTGGGGACCGGCTCGGCGCTGGAGACCGGTTGAATGGCAGCAGACATAGGGGAACCGACTCAGACCTGGCGGATGTCCTTTTCCTTGTCCGCCAGCACTTCGTCCACCTTTTTGATGTAAGAGTCAGTCAGTTTCTGCACCTCCGTGCTCCAATCCTTGGCAACGTCTTCACCGATATCGTGCTTCTTCTCGAACGTCTTGACCTGCTCCATGCCGTCGCGCCGGACGCCGCGGACGGCAACCCGGGCGCCTTCCGCGTATTTGTGCGCGGTCTTGGCCAGTTCGTTGCGCCGCTCGGCGGTAAGCTGCGGGATCGGCACCCGCACCAACTGCCCGTCGGCGGCCGGATTCAGCCCCAGCCCGGAATCGCGGATCGCCTTCTCCACCGCGCCCACGAGCGCGCGGTCCCAGACCTGCACTGTCAGCATCCGCGCTTCCGGCGCGCCGACGCTGCCCACCTGGGTGAGCGGCATCTCGGTGCCGTAGGCCTGCACCTTCACCGGCTCCAGCAGGGCCGGATGGGCCCGGCCGGTGCGCAGGCCGTTGAATTCGCGCCTCAGTGTATCCAGCGCACCGTCCATCCGGCGCGTCAGGTCCTGCTTCAGCTTGTTCAGATCGGGTGGTGCCGGCATCGGATGGTCCCCCGCTTCATGCGCCGCTATCTTATGACCGTTCGATGATGCGCGTGAAGCGGCCCTCGCCGCGCATCACCGCGGCGAAGGCGCCCGGAGCATGGATGTTGAACACCAGGATCGGCAGCGTATTCTCCCGCGCCAGGCTGATCGCCGCGGCGTCCATCACCGCCAGGTCCTTCGACAGCACCTCCAGGTAGCTCAGTTCATCGTAACGGCGCGCGTCCGGCACCTTGCGGGGATCGGCGGAATAGACCCCGTCCACCTGGGTGCCCTTCAGCAGGGCGTCGCAGTTCATTTCGGCCGCGCGCAAGGCGGCGGCGGTATCGGTGGTGAAGAACGGGTTGCCGGTGCCGGCGGCGAAGATCACGACGCGCCCCTTCTCCATGTGGCGTTCGGCGCGGCGGCGGATATAGGGCTCGCAGACCTGCGACATCGGGATCGCGGACTGCACCCGCGTCGGGACATCCCGCTGCTCCAGCGCCGACTGCATGGCGAGCGCGTTCATCACCGTGGCCAGCATGCCGATGAAGTCGGCCTGGGCGCGCTCCATGCCGGAGGCGGCACCGGACACGCCGCGGAAGATGTTGCCGCCGCCAATCACGACGCAGACCTGCACGCCCATGCCGGCGACATCGGCGATATCCGTGGCGATGGCGCGGACAGTGTCGTTGTCCAGGCCGTAGTCGCGCCGGCCCATCAGGGCCTCCCCGGAGAGTTTCAGCAGGACGCGCTTGTACTGTGGCTGTGATGGCATGCGGCGCGGCCTTTCCGGGAGGGGCGGTGCGGCAAACTAGTGGGCAGGGGCGGGGGGAACAAGGTGCGTGTCAAAACGAGCCCACCGGACCCAGGGCGCGTCGCGCCGTACCTACAATCCGGCATCCTCAGGCGGAGCTATGTGCGCTTGCCTATGCCAGGCTTCCCGGTCGAGCGATCGCCTGAGGGGCTCGGGCGAGACTACCGGGTAAGCACCAGCCAATATCGTGAGGCCGGCGTCCCCGCTTATCAGCAGGTCGGCATGACTTGCGATGGCGAGGTGCAGGAAAACCGCATCGTCACGGTCTCGGCATTCGTCCGTCGTTGACCTCAAGCTCGAAATACGTGGGCGGCGCGTCCAGGCCGAGTGCATCCACAGCGCGCTTAGGGCCTGAGGCGAAATAAGTGCGTCATTCGCGCGGCGGCAGTGCTCGCCGTGTCATGGCCGGCGCAGGCAGCGCAGGCCGGCCATCCATGGCTTTCCTTGATAGACGCTGCAAAGACGTGGATGATGCGCCTTCGCGCACCATGACACAGGAAGGCTGGTGCGTCGCTCGGCTGATTCGTTTATTCCGCCTCAGAGCCTTAGGCACGGTGAGTTGGTGCTTCGCAGCGAGCTTGGCGAGCACAGGCGGAAAGTAAAGAAGTAAGGAGGGGTCCGCAAAGCCTCCACGACGCCTCCGCTGCCAGATTGACGCCGCGCAAACCCCCCTCTACTCACGAGTAACGCCGTGTCCTGCGCCCCTCAGGAGGACCCAATGGACCTGAGCTTCACCCCAGAAGAACTCGCTTTCCGCGAAGAGGCCCGCCGTTTCTTCCGCACCGAAATCCCCGAATCGATCCGCAACAAGGTGGCCGAAGGCGAGGGCCTGACGCGCGACGACATGATCACCTCCCAGCGCATTCTGAACGCGCGCGGCTGGGCGACGGTGAACTGGCCGGTGCAATGGGGCGGGCAGGACTGGTCGCCGGTGCAGGTTTACATGTACCAGGACGAGATGCAGCAGGCGAACGTGCCGACGCCGATCGGCTTCAACGTCACGATGGTCGGTCCGGTGATCGCGCAGTTCGGCTCGGAAGAGCAGAAGCAGCGTTTCCTGCCGAAGACGGCGAATGCGGACATCTTCTGGTGCCAGGGGTTTTCCGAACCAGGCTCGGGCTCCGACCTCGCATCCCTGCGCACGCGCGCCGAGCGCAAGGGCGACAAGTACATCATCAACGGCCAGAAGATCTGGACCACGCTGGCACAATACGCCGACTGGATCTTCTGCCTGTGCCGCACCGATCCGGCGGCGAAGAAGCAGGAAGGCATTTCGTTCATCCTGGTTGATATGAAGACGCCCGGCATCACCGTGCGTCCGATCGTCACCATCGACGGCGGCCGCGAGGTGAACGAGGTGTTCTTCGACAATGTCGAGGTCCCGGCGGAAAACCTGGTCGGCCAGGAAAACAAGGGCTGGGACTACGCCAAATTCCTGCTCGGCAATGAACGCACCGGCATCGCGCGCGTGGGCGCGTCGAAGGCCAAGGTCGCGCGCATCAAGCAGCTTGCCTCGATGGAACGCCTGGGCGACGTGCCGCTGATCGAGCTGCCGCGTTTCCGCGAAAAACTGGCCGCGGTCGAGGTGGAATTGAAGGCGCTGGAAATGACGCAGCTTCGCGTCGTTGCCGATGAGCGCAGCCGCGAGAAGGGGCGGCCCAACCCGGCTTCGTCGATCCTGAAGCTGAAAGGTTCGCAGATCCAGCAGCAACTGACCGAGCTGGTGATGGAAGTGGTCGGCCCCTATGCGGTGCCGTACCAGCGCGATTTCGACGGCCGCAACGAGGAAACGATCGGCCCGGACTATGCCACCGAGGCGGCACCGATGTATTTCAACTACCGCAAGGTATCGATCTACGGCGGCAGCAACGAGATCCAGCACAACATCGTCGCCAAGGCGATACTGGGACTATAGCACCCTCATGTCATTGCGAGGAGCGCAGCGGCGAAGCAACCTCGATCGTGCCGGCGCACAACAGAAACGAGATTGCTTCGTCGCTTTGCTCCTCGCAATGACATCGGTGCGGCACCGTCGGCGGGCAGCAGAGCAATAAAGGTACGACCATGGACTTCGACCTGACCGAAGAACAACGCCTGCTGAAGGACAGTGTCGATCGGCTGATCGCCGACCAGTACGCCTTCGAGCAACGCAAGAAGTACATGGCCGAGCCTTCCGGCTGGAGCCAAACCATCTGGTCGCAACTCGCCGAACTCGGCTTGCTCGGCCTGCCGTTCGAGGAACAGTACGGCGGCTTCGGCGGCGCCGGCGTGGAAACCATGATCGTCATGGAAGCCTTCGGCCGCGGCCTGGTGCTGGAGCCGTATTTCGCCACCGTGATCCTCGGCGGCGGCCTGCTGCGCCGCGCCGGCAGCGACACATTGCGCGCCGCGCTGGTGCCGCAGATCGCCGCCGGCAAGCTGAAGCTGGCGTTCGCGCATATCGAGCGCCAGTCCCGCTACGATCTCGCCGACGTCGGCACCACCGCCCGCAAGGACGGCAACGCTTACCTGCTGGATGGTGCCAAGAGCGTCGTCCTGCATGGCGACTGCGCTGACAAGCTGCTGGTCACCGCACGCACGTCCGGCGACCGCCGCGACCGCAACGGCGTCGGCTTGTTCCTGGTCGACGCCGGCGCTGCCGGCGTGACGCGCCGTGGCTATTCCACGCAAGACGGCCTGCGCGCCGCCGAAGTCACGCTGGCTGGAGTCCGCGTCGCACCCGATGCAGTGCTGGGCACCGACGCGCTGCCGGCGATCGAGCATGTGGTGGATGAAGCGATCGCCGCGCTGTGCGCCGAGGCGGTCGGCTGCATGCAGGCGATGCACGAGACAACATTGGAATACCTCAAGACGCGCCAGCAGTTCGGCCGCCCGATCGGATCGTTCCAGGTGTTGCAGCACCGCTCGGTGGACATGCTGGTTGCACTGGAGCAAGCCCGCAGCATGGCCATGTTCTCTGCGGTGATGGCCGGCGAGACAGACGCCACCGAACGTCGCCGGGCCATCGCCGCCGCAAAGGTGCAGATCGGGCGCTCCGGCAGGCATGTGGGGCAAGAGGCAATCCAGCTCCACGGCGGCATCGGCATGACGATGGAATACAAGGTCGGCCACCACTTCAAGCGCATGACCATGATCGACATGCTGTTCGGCGACGCCGATGCGCATCTGCTGACGCTGGCGAAGCTGGGTGGGTTGTTCGGGAATACCAAGGCGGCGTAGCTGGCCACGATGAGCCAGAGCCGCTCAGAAGGGTGTCCTTGATTTAGACCAGAATCTGGTCTAAATTTCCCCCAAGCCGGTGGTGGAGGGAATTGCGTGCTGGTCTCCGTTACCGAAGCCAAGGGCCAACTCACCGAACTCGTGCGGCGCGCCGAGGCCGGGGAGGAGGTCGTGCTCACCCGCCATGGTCACCCCGCCGTGCGCCTGACGCCCATTCAGGCGACATTGGACCGGCAATCCCGCCGTGCCGTACTAGAAGCGGCACGGGCCTCCGGCGCCGCCAAGGCGAAAGCGGGCCCCGATGCCGCCAGAAGCCAGGACTTCCTTTATGGGGAAGATGGACTGCCTGCATGATGGCAGTCGATACATCCGCTTTAATGGCCATTGTCCTTGATGAACCCCCGGCAGAAGTCTGCATGGCAGCCCTCGAGGTTGAGGACCGGGTCGTGATCTCGGCTGGAACCTTAGCCGAAACCCTTATCGTGTCCTATCAGCGGGGCGTGCTTGCGGAGGTATCGGCGATTGTGGAGCGGCTGAGTTTCGAAATTATCTCCGTCACACCAGCCGGGGCAAGGCGCGTCGCGGAGGCTTATGCCCGATGGGGCAAAGGGGGTCATCCGGCCGGTCTTAATTTTGGCGATTGCTTCGCCTATGCGGCCGCAAAAGAGCATGCGTGCCCGCTTCTGTTCGTTGGCAAAGACTTCGCCAGGACCGATGTCGGTCGTGTGCTGTAAGTTGCGTTCCGCGTTGCCGTAGCCAGCTTGCCGCCGTCGACGTCCGAAAACCGCGAGACAACCCACACCACCCTGCGCCATCCTGCCGGCATGGACATGGACGACAACGCCTGTTACCGCGCCATCGAAACCCGCGACCGCCGCTTTGACGGCCGCCTGTTCGTTGGCGTGACCTCCACCGGCATCTATTGCCGGCCGTTCTGTCCTGCCCCCACGCCGAAGCGCGCCAACGTCCGCTTCTTCGCCACCGCCGCCGCGGCGCAGGAAGCCGGTTTCCGCCCGTGCCTGCGCTGCCGTCCGGAAACCTCCCCCGAGCTGGCGTTCTGGCAAGGCAGTTCCAATACCGTGACCCGCGCACTGCGCCTGATCGAGGCCGGGGCACTCGATGAAGCCTGTGTCGACAGCCTGGCAACGCGCCTGGGCATGGGCGAGCGCCAGCTCCGCCGCTTGTTCCACCAGCATCTGGGCGCGTCTCCCGTCGCCGTGGCGCAGACGCGGCGCATTTTGCTCGCCAAGCAGCTCATCCAGGATACCGCGCTGCCGATGGCCGATGTGGCGCTGGCTGCCGGGTTCGGCAGCATCCGGCGCTTCAACGAGACCTTCCAGCAGCTTTTCAAACGACCGCCGACCGCATTGCGGCGCGGCAGCGAGACGCCGCCCGCCGCGGCGCGCGGCGCGGTCACGGTGAAGCTGGGCTACCGGCCGCCCTACGATTGGGACGGCATCATCGCGTTCCTGCGGACCCGCGCGATTCCCGGCGTCGAAACGGTTTCCCCGGAACGCTATGCCCGCACCATCGCCATCGGGACGGGCCGTGGCGTGATCACTGTGGAGCCGACCGACGGGTATTGCCTGAAGGTCACCGCCGCCTTCCCGGAGTTGCGGCATCTGCCGGCGATCATCGCGCGGGTCCGCCGCGTGTTCGACCTCGCGGCCGATCCGGTCGCGATCGGCGCGCATCTGGCGACTGATCCCGTGCTGACGCCGCTGGTCACCGCGCGGCCCGGCTTGCGGGTGCCGGGGGCGTGGGAGGGATTCGAGCTCGCCGTCCGCGCGATTCTCGGGCAGCAGATCACGGTCGCGGCAGCAACCTTGCTGGCCGGCAAGCTGGTGGCCTGTTACGGCGAGCCATTGCCGCCGGCCGACCAGCACCCGGGACTGACGCATGTGTTTCCCACCCCGGCGCAAGTGGCAGCCGCGGACCTGGCCGCGATCGGCATGCCGGGAGCGCGGCGCGCGGCGTTGCGTTCCCTCGCCGCCGCGGTTGTCGCCGATCCGCAGCTACTGGGCCCGCGCAACAGCCTGGAAGCGGCCATCGCCCAGTTGCGCGCCCTGCCGGGTATCGGCGAGTGGACGGCGCAATACATCGCCATGCGCGAACTGCGCGAGCCCGACGCGTTTCCCGCCGCCGATATCGGGCTGCTGCGCGCCATGGCAGGGCGGGATGGCATGCGGCCGTCACCGGCAGCATTGCTCCAGCACGCGGAGCAATGGCGGCCGTGGCGCGCCTACGCCGCCCTGCATCTGTGGGCCTCGGAAGCCACCGCACGGGAGATCGTGGACCATGACCAGCAAGCCGCCTGAACGCCTGTGGCTGGACCGCTTGGCGACACCAATCGGCGAGGCGCTGATCGTGACGGACGAGGACGGCCGTCTCCGTGCGTTCGACTGGGCCGATCGCGAGGCGAGCATGGCGCGATTGCTCCGCCTGCATTATCGCTCGCCGGTGCCGGAGCAAGGCGCGGCGCCGCAGGAGATCCGGCGGCTGGTGCGGCGGTATTTCGACGGCGAGGTCGGCTGCCTGTCGGCGATTGGCTGGTGCACCGGCGGGACCGCGTTTCAGCGCAGGGTATGGCAGGCGCTGACCACGATCGCTCCGGGAGAAACGCTGAGCTATCGCGCGCTCGCCGCCCGTGTCGGATCCCCGAGCGCCGTGCGCGCCGTTGGCGCTGCGAATGGCTCGAACCCGATCAGCGTGGTGGTGCCGTGCCACCGTGTGATCGGAGCCGACGGTTCGCTGACCGGTTATGGCGGCGGACTGGACCGCAAGCGATGGCTGCTGCGGCATGAAGGGGCGGTCATCCGCGATGCCTCGGCGGGACTCGGGCGGGCGGCATAGGCGGTTTGTTCTGGCGGCGATGCGCCACCGGTCGGGGTTCGGCTGCTTCGGCCGGGGGCGCGTGCGCCGGCGCGTCCTCGCCTCCGTTGCCGGGCGCCGGGGTTTTCCGGGGCAGGGCAGGCTGCTACTCTACGGCGAGCGCGGGAGAGATGGCCGAGCGGCTTAAGGCGCACGCTTGGAAAGCGTGTGTACGTGAAAGCGTACCGTGGGTTCGAATCCCACTCTCTCCGCCAGGGACCCGTCTAAGGGTGCCCATAGATGCCAAAAATCCGCAGAACTCCGCCAATTTCCCGTCTAAGCGTGGTCACCCGTGAGCGGGGGTGCACTGTGAGCCTCGCGTGGGTTAGGCGGATGGTTGACAGGTTAGGCGGACGGTGATAAGGTGGGCTTGAAGATACAGATTCACGCCAACCACCCCGGAGTGCCCAGATGGCCCGCCAAGTTGAGATTTTGACACAGGACAAAGTTGCCGCCCTTATCGCCGACGCCAAGCCGGGGCTTTATGCCGATGGTGGCGGCCTGGGATTGAGGATCACGGCGTCGGGCGGCGCGTCGTGGTCCTTCCGCTACACGCTCCAAAACCGCACGCGCGAGGCAGGTTTGGGTGCCGCCAGCGTCGTGACCGTGGTCGAAGCCCGCAAGCGCGCCCGCGCTATCCGCAATCAGGTTCATGCTGGCGTAGACGTTATTGCCGCCAAGCGCGCGGCCGAAGCCGCACAGGCCGAAGCGGCGCGGCCCGTGGTCACCTTCAAGGCGGCGGCGGAAGAGTGGATTGCCCTGCAATCGCCAAGCTGGAAAAACCCGGTTCATGCGGCACAGGTTCCGAGCACCCTTGCCGCGCACGTCTATGACGTGTTCGGCGGCAAGGCCGTGGCGGATGTCGGCCTAGACGACGTGGTGCGCGCGCTGTCGCCTATCTGGACGAAACTGCCCGAGACAGCGCGCCGGGTGCGCCAGCGTATCGAGGCCGTTCTGGACTACGCCAGCGCGGAGGGCCACCGCAACCCGGATGCGCCAAACCCCGCCCGCAAAGACGGCCCGCTGAAGCACCGGCTTACCAAGCAAATCGACAAGGTGAAGCACCACGAAGCGATTGCCTACGCGGCCCTTCCCGCCGTGCTGGCGACCCTTGGCGGGCAGGCTGGTGTATCGGCACAGTGCGTTGCGTTCACGGCCCTGACAGCCTGCCGTAGCGGCGAAGCGCGCGGCATGGTCTGGGGCGAGGTGGACATGGACAGCGCGACATGGACTGTTCCCGGCTCACGCATGAAAGCTGGCCTGCCGCATGTGGTGCCCTTGTCCGCGCCCGCTCTGGCAATCCTGGCCGCCCGGCGCGAGGCAACGTCGCTCAATCCGGCGCCGACTGCGCTGGTGTTCCCCAGCCCTGTCGGCGGGGGCGAATTGAGCGACGTTGCAATCGGCAAAAGCCTGAAAAGCGCGGCGCGCAATCCTGCCGCGACGATTCACGGGCTGAGAAGTTCATTTCGCGACTGGTGTGGCGACGAAACCAACACCCCGCGCGAGATTGCCGAAGCCGCGCTGGCGCACAAGGTGGCCGGCGAGACAGAGGCTTCCTATCGCCGTGGCACTGCGCTGGCCAAGCGTCGCGAACTCATGGCCGCATGGGGTGCATACTGCTTTGCGCCGACTGTGCCGACTGCGGAGGCCGCCTAAATGCCCCGCCTCCGCATCGAAATGAACCGCGACGGAACCAAGTCCGCCCCCGTGTGGGTGGTTCGCGCCGAAGGCGATGCCGGCGTAACCGTAGAGCAAGCAATCGCGCAGCTACCGGCATACTGCTCCAAATATCAGCACCGCATGTTCTTCGATGGCCGTTTAATGGCGGAGGTAAAGGCGCCGCGCTACCTGCGGTCCAAGATCATTCGGCACGCCTGAACACCCCACAACCGCAACGCGAGCGGCCCTACAACCCACATTGGTGCCCGGGGTTGTGCATAGTTGCCCGCCTTTAGTATTCTGCCAAATACCAGCACAGTGATGTGTTGGTTCCCGACCCGTCGCCTAGCCTGACGCGGGAGGATAACGGCTCTGAACTGGACCCGCCGCATGTCGGCAGGAAGCGGACGAATACAGCGGCCTAGGTGCGACGGGCCGCCGTTCTCCAGTCAACCCGCGCCGATGGCATCATTCCCGACTAGGTGCGCGAGCCGTCAGGCCGCGCCGGAGTGATGCCACATGAACGCACCCGCCACCACGGCGCCCGCGCCGCTGCTTTATAGTTTCGCCGACACCCTGCGCTTGCTCGGACTCAAAAGCCGCACGTCCATCTACACGCTTGTTGCAGATGGGAAATTAGACATGCGCAAGGTGCTGGGCAAATCCGTTATCACAGCCGCGAGCTTGCACGCGTTCGCCGAGTCACTGCCCACGGCGTGACACACCCCGAACGGTAGCCCGCCGCAGCGCGGGCTGGCCGTCCATTTCACGACACCATGACAGGACTATCCGATGACACTTTCCCCAACGGCGATTGCCGAACGCAATCGCGTGATTGTCGCACATCAACCGTTGCTCGCGAAGCTGGCGCGCGTTTTCGCGTGGTCGCACGCCACGCGTTTCGGCCTGAACTACCGGGACCTGGCCGGCGAATATCTTGGCGTCGCATTTGAAGCCGCGCTCACGGCGTGGCCGCGCTGGCAGCCCGAGCTAGGCGCGTTCGGCACCTTCATAAAATTCCCCGTTCAAGACGCGCTGCGCTATGCCGGCAAAAAGCTGGCGCGCGAGCACGCGCGCCTCACGTCCACCGACGCGACGATCGGCGAGGATGAAGACGGCGAACCGTTAGAACTCATGGACGTGCTGGCCGCCGCGCCGCTAGGCGCATCCTCATGTGGTAGCCTTCAGCCCGAGGCAGGCTGGAACCCCGACGCGGACGCGATGGCTGACCTGCTGGCCGCCCGCGAAGCCGCAGCGGTCCGCGCGCAGGCATGGGACGCGCATAGGCTTGGCGATGGGCAGCAGAAAAAGGGCAGGCCCAGCAAGGCGCGGCGCCGCGACGCGGCAATCGTGCTCTTGGACGCGCTGAACATCCCGCGCGAGCAAATCCAGATCGTTCACGGTGTGTCGGCTGCCAACGTGCGCAAGATAGCCGAGCGCACGGGAGCCGATATCCACGCCAAAGCCGTGGCCGCGCTTTCTGTCACAAACCCGCCTGACGAGTCCGATATGGATAGTAAGGGCGCGGCGTAAGCCCGTCCCTCCCCCGCCGACTGGCGCACCCCCACGAGCCCCAGTCGGCGGCACCCTCCCCACAATTCACCATGACAAGGATGTAACCACATGACCCCAATTCGCATGAACACCGTGGTCCGCACCAATCACCAGGGCCGCCTTGAACTAGCCGTCTATGTCAGCCAGTCCAATTACGCCAACTCCCTGAGTGAGTATCATGTGCGCATCTCCAGCATCGCCGATGCAGTGACCGAGTTCCGCGACGCGGTTGATCGCGCGCAGCAGCGCGGCAAGGGCACGCAATTCACATTCGACGGTATCGGCATGGCGAGCGATTGCATGAAGGCCATGCTGGAAACGGCAGAGCGCGACGGCACCGTCATTATCACCAGCCCCGCTAAACCGAGATTAAGCGCAAAGTAGGAAGATGATGCATTCACAAGACAGCGCCGCATGGTTTGCGGCGCACAAGGATCGCCGACATCGCATTATGCTGTCGGATTACGACCCGACCACCGGGTATTTCGAGTATGAAATTCATACACGCTGGCAAGATAGCCATCTGACAGCGTGGGTAGTTTCCCCGAGCCGCCTTATCGAAAACACAGACGAGAGTGCAATTGAATTGCTGAGTCGCTGATTTAGAAGAATGTGTTATGCCGAATTACGAAGCTTGTTTTGCCTTCGCGCTTGATGCGGAGGATGTGCTGCGCTCATTAGAGCGAATGACCACGAAGCCCTTCCCCGAGTTGGCCAAAGCCTACGGGCTGGATTCAAGAGAGCAGTTGGCGGGTGCCATAGCGATCCTGCAACACCTGTTTGCCCAAGGCGATCTGGCCGACGGCGTCTAAAGTTCATACCCCGTCTAGAATGGTTCTAGACGGGCTTCTCCCAAAACAGATGGAGAGTTCGATGAAGCTCAACAATATAAATTTCTTCTGGACACTGACCGAGCGGACGAATCCGGATACGGGTTGCGCTTGCGCCGTCTTATACTTGAACCCCAAGGACGCGCCGCGCGGCGTTCGCATCGAAACCAAGGTGCTTCGCGTTCGCACCCCCGAGGAAGGTATTGCCCTTGTGCCGCTGGCCGTCCAGCGCGCGAAGCAGGACATGGCGACGGGTGTGCAATTCGACAACGTGCGGCACGGGATTGTGGCCATGTCGCAAATCGTGGCGTCGGCTGGGGACCTGTGACATGGGCAAGCAGGTTGATTTGGTCTCACTTTACTCCAAGCTGTCAGGCGCAACGCCACGACATGAACCCGAGGTGATTGCCGCAGTTACGAGTAACGACGCCGACACCTTCACGGCAACAGCCACATTCTTTGGTTCCGAGGAGTATTCCAGGGGCGGCCGGGAATGCACTATGCCGTGGCCCGAGATGGCCGCGCTTCTCACCGATCACAAGGTTGGGCCAAAGGCTGGCGGGAATTGGGTTTTCTCTCGCTTGCGGGACGGCACGCGCGGAAAGAAATACGTCTTGGCCAGGACGTGCGTTGCGCTGGACATAGAACCGAACAAGGCCACGGGCGCCTTGCCGCCGACTATCGCTGAGGTTGCCGAGCGTCTCGACATGTTGGGCCTAGCTGGCGCCCTGTATTCAACTCACAGCCATAAGCCCGAGACCCCCCGTTATAGGATCATCTTGCCTTTGAACCATGAGATGGACGCAGACGTTCCTGCCGTTCAAATGATGGCCGAACGGCTTGGCCTGTCTGGCGTCTTAGACGCGAGCAAAGTCGGCGCCGAGTCCCTCTTCTACACGGCCCGGCACGCCAACGGCAGCGCATTTGAGGTTCGCGTTGTCGAAGGCAAGGCCGTAGACGCGGACGAACTCATAGCCCTAGATGCTCCCGCACGTGCCGCGCGTGCCGCCGACAAGCTGGCCCGCGAGGAAGCCCGCGAAGCCCGTAAGGTGCAGCGCGAGGCGCGTATCGCTGCTGGCACCGACGCGGGAATGACTCCCATTGAAGCTATCCGGGCCAACTGGGCGCTTGAAGACGTGCTGCTTGACCACGGCTATGACTGCAACGACGAAGGGCGATGGATTCACCCGGACTCGGACAGCGGCATCTATGGCGCCGAGATTGTGATTGGCGACGATTCCGTGGAAAGGCTCCTAAGCTATAACGGCGGTGACCCTTTGAATTTGAAGAGTCATCCGCAGCCCTCGAGCACGACCCTGGCCTGTGACGTTGTTGACGCCTTGGCCATATTGGATTTCGGCGGCAACCGCGACCTTGCGATTGCTACGCTGGCGCCGCAACGCGATACCGCGGCCGATGACTTCGCCGACTTGTGTGAGCCGATGCCGGCGCCGGCCACGTTCAACCAAACCCTGCTAGGCGCGGTTGCCTACACAACGTTGTTGGAGTCCGATTGCCCGCCACCCGAGCAATTGCTGGGAGGGTTTATCACACTGCCGTCTATGGTGTGGGTAGTTGGCGCTACAGGCGTTGGTAAAACCCAATTCCTGTATGGCGCCGCTGTAGCTCTTGCTACGGGCACCGGCTTCCTGCACTGGCAGGGCACTGGCCAGCCTGTGCGCGTGCTGGTGATAGATGGCGAGATGGGCAACGCCATTGTGAAGCAGCGTGTCGAGCAAGCCCTAGCGCGGTCCAGCGTGAAACCGCTGGGAAGCAGTCTGCTATTTCTCACAGCCGAGAATGCCGAAGGATACGCGAAGCAGTTTCCCGAACTAGGAGAGTGGGCACCGCTGAATACCAAAAAGGGCGCGGCGTTCATTCAGGCGTTCATTGCGATGACACAGCCCGATGTCATCGTGTTCGATAACTTCATGTCGTTGGCCGCAGGGGACAAGAAAGACACACTGGCGTGGGAAGATACCAAGGCCCTTGCACTGTGGCTGAAAGCCAAAGGCAAGGCGCAGGTGTGGGCGGACCACACCTTGATGGACGGTTCGCGGCAGTATGGCGACTCGTCCAAACGATGGTTGGCCGATACCGTCGCGGTGCTGTTGAAGACTGGCCAACTGGACCCGGTTAGGCTGGAGTTCACGGTCACGTTCAGTGCCGACAACCACGGCAAGGCACGGCACCGTTCTCCCACCAACTGGAAGGACTTTGAAGACCACGCCGTTGTTATGTCCGACATGGGCTGGCATTCCGCGCCCAAGGCCAAGGCTGCCCCGGCGGGGGATGACTTTAAGCCCGAGCAACCCCGGCGAGCCGAGAGCAAGGCGGCCTACGCGTTCCTTCGGGAAGCCATCGCGGCCAATGGCGGGAAGGCTGTCTCAGAGGATGCGTGGCGCGACCGTTGCGCCAGTCGCGGCTTGTTCACTGACGCTCCCGCCGAAGCGGGGTGGAAGGACAGGCGAGCGGCGCGGCGGCCGTTCACTCACGCCAAGTCCGAACTGGTATCGGTGGGATGGGTGAAGGTGGAAGGCGACGCGGTCACCGACGCACGGGCCGCCGACTGCCCGTCCGAGGGTGGGCCTCCCCAAACCTCCCCACGGGCCTCCCCATAGGGTCCGCCAGCACCCCCTTCCGAGGGTGGGCCTCCCCAAACCTCCCCACGGCCTCCCCACAGGGTCCGCCGACTGCCCATCCGAGGGGGCGAATGATGCATAGGCGGAACATGGGGAGGGTGGGCCTCCCCAAACCTCCCCACGGGCCTCCCCACGAAAACCTCCCCAAACCTCCCCACGGCCTCCCCACGGCCTCCCCACGGCATCCCCACACCATTTTGCACCCCTCCCCACAACGCCAGCGCACCCATAGGTGCGCGGCGTGGGGATGCCGAAACCTCCCCATGCCAAAGTCGGCGAAACCATACCGAAGGATACCCCTTACCGTGCCAAAGCTGTGCACCATCTGCACCCACCCCAAGGCTGAAGCCCTTGACCAAGCCTTACTGACTGGCGAGCCAGTAAGCGCGGTCGCGCACAGGTTCGGCGTAAGCCGAGATGCGCTCAACCGCCACAAGGAGAAGCACCTTCAGCGGTTGCTCACGAACTCGATTGCAGCCCGCAACGAACACGCGCTTGATTACGGCGCCGATCTGAACGACCAGGTAACGATGATGCGCCGGAAGGCCGAAAGCCTTATGGCGACGGCCGAAGCAGACAACGACATACGCGGCGCCGTTATGGCCCTGCGCGAGATGGGCAGATTGGCCGAACTCCAGGCCAAGCTGATTGGCCTGCTGCAAGCCGGCGGAGTCCAGATCACGCAAAACACCATCGCGATTGGCAGCGTGGAACTCGACAAGGTGCAAGCCGTCCTGCTTGACGCGCTGCGCGAGCATCCTGCGGCACGTCTGGCCGTCGCCACAGCCCTTGCTGGCCTTCACGGCACCGCTACTGCCCCAGCACTGCCAGGACCCGCCCAGAGCCTTCCTACAGGCCGCAACGTGGTTGACGCGGAATACGTCGTGGTGGCGCCCGAGCAATCCGTCACAGTCGGCGAGGATGCGTCCGAGCTATACCCGTGAGCACCCGTCTAAATCCCGTCTAGACGCCGTCTAAACGGTAATCACATACCGCAAACTGTGGAACCAAACTGTGAGCGGTTCGCCGCACTAGACACAACGTCAACCATATCAACGTCTTAGTGACCACGTTCGGCGGACCGCCTATCCGCCTGGGGGGGGGGGGGGGGCCCCCCCCCCCGCCCCCGCCGCGCCGCCCCCCCCCCCCCCCCCCCCCGCCGCCGCGCCCCCCCCGCCGGGCCGCCCATCCGCCTAGCCCCCCCCCCCCCCCCCCTGCCAGCGGTCACCAGCCAGCGCGCCCACCACAAGCCTGCCAGTGGCGCGCACCACGTCAGGGCACCACACACCCCCGCGCTGCCCACCCCGACGCTGCCTACGGCCTCCCTACAGCCCGCGCGGGCAACACCAGTCGGCGAGCACGCACCACACCCGCCAGCACATGCGGGCAGCACACACCCGCCGGCCCGCACACAGCACGCACACAGCAGCCGCGCGCACGCGTATTACATAGCAAGCGGCGTGCCAAGCCGCCGGAACCCTGTGGGTAACCCTGTGGATATCCTGTGGATAACCCTGTGGGTAACGACCCCCTCCTACCCTTCAATTCCGTAACGATCACACACGCCCCCGCCCACCTTCATAGAAAAATTCCACCTGTCAGGACTTTTTGGACCATGACCCCCGCCACCCCCACCCCTCCTGCCTTGTCGGCGATAGACGAGTTGCGCTGCGCTCTGGACGCGGCGGCATTTGCCGAATTGCGTCTAGGTCTGAGCCTCGACCCTTGGCAAATCGACGTAGTGCGCTCTGTCGCCCCGCGCATGGCAATGGCTTGCTCACGCCAAATCGGCAAATCAACCGTCACCGGGATCAAAGCATCTCACGTGGCCATCTATGAACCGGGTGCGCTTATCATCTGTCTGGCACCTGGATTGCGCCAAGCATCCGAGTTGCTCCGTAAGATACGCGCCAACCTCGTCTCCGCTGCGGTTCCCCTCGTTGGCGACGCGGCAACTCAACTAGAACTCGCCAATGGCAGTCGCATCCTGTCCCTGCCCGCGTCCAGCGATTT
>Ga0335074_10005529_pt1 | contig 17485 bp, 12 predicted proteins | sample Lox_Sample_23_FD_206715 | JGI IMG/M metagenome (GOLD analysis project Ga0335074, IMG submission 206715) | Soil microbial communities from Loxahatchee National Wildlife Refuge, Florida, United States - Lox_Sample_2.3 | ecosystem: Environmental > Terrestrial > Soil > Wetlands | place: USA... | reverse complement strand
GAGCGATTTGTCTTTGGTGTAGAAGACGCGCCCGAAGGGCTTCTGGGTGTCGCCGTTCTTCCCAACATCGTAGATCTCGGCGATATAGAGGTTGCGGGCGCCGATCAGATTCCGGATGTCGCGGTCGCGCCCGAGCAGTTCCTGTTGCCGTGCGATCTCGCTATCTTTGGCTGCGATGGCCGCATTCAAATCCTCGATTTGTGATTTGAAGGCGAGCGATTGCACCGTGTCCCGGCCAGACTGATCGTTCATCGCGGTCAGTCTCGATTCCAGGGCTTGCGCGTTCGCCTGGGCCTGGGTTAATTGGCGATTCAAATCCGCCCGATCCGCAAGGCTGCGATCGAGATCCGCGCTCCGTTGGGCAAGGTCGGCTTGGAGTTGGCGGAGTTGGTCCCGGACTCTAGCAGACTCCATCTCGCTCTCGCGGAGCTCGTCGCGCAGACCGGCAGCCTGGTCTTCTTTCGGCGGAACTTCTCCTGACTGGTGGGGAACGGGCAATGCGGCATGTTGCGCTGGCCCGGGCGCCGTTGGCGGCACCGATGGATGATAGGGTGAATTGGTGACAGCCGGTCCACGGCCACGGAGGACTCCAAGCAGGTAGCTGCCAACGCAACACGCCACGAGAATCAACGCCGCAACCGCGTAACGGCGCACGCCTCTCCACTTTGGGAATTCCTGCCGGGCAGCTGAATGAACGCGGAGTGGCGCTGGTTCATTCCGAAGCGATCCCATAAGCCTCGCTTCCGCTTGGTCGATTGACCAGGAGCCTTGCGCCGGGTCTTCTTCGGAATCCTCGATTGAATCGTTGTGGGCTTCCGCCGCCAGGGCGGGTATCATCAGCCCCGCTACCCGCTCGTATTGTTCCTTTGCCTTCCGGCACGCATTGCAGCCGGCAAGGTGTTCCGACAACTTATCCAAGTCCTCCGCCGTCAACTCGCCGGTCGTCGAAAGGGCGCAAAGCTCCCGAAACTCTTGGTGAGGATCTGTTGGCAACGTCCAGGCTCCGTGGCTAGAGCCATTGTGTACGATTTCGCTCACTTTGACCGCAGTTTCTTGGGCAGAACGTATTTGCGTAACCGTTCGAGCCCCCGATAGTAATGACTTCTGACGTTCACGAGAGAGCGCCCCGTGAGTTCGGCGATCTCCTTGAGGGCGTAACCCTCGAAAAAGAAAAGCTCGATCGTCTCCCGCTGCTCCGGCGTGAGTCGGGAATGGAATTTGGCCATCAGCGACTTCCCGAGGATGCCTTCGAGCGTTTTCTCGTGGAAGGCAATCTCTTGCCGGGGGTCAGCCAGCCCAAGACCGGTATCCTTCAGTTCCTGGTTAGAGTAAAACCGTCGGGAGTTGAGGTATCGCCGCCGGTCGAAGGCACGGGTGTAGGCCACGTGAATGATCCAGGTGGCGGCTCTTCCGCAGGCTGAATTGTAGAGCGCGGCCTTGCGGAAGATGAAGAGAAAAACCTCCTGGACGAGATCCTCGGCTTCTGCCTCGTCCCGCAGGATCCGGCAGGCGACATTGCGCACCACCCGGGCATGGCGGCGGAAGAGGACGGCCAGTGCTACCTTTCCCCCCTCCCGTACCTGTTCGAGCAATTGCTCGTCCGAGACCCCGGAAAGCCTGTCGGCAGCTTGCTCCTCCAGAGCATCGGATAGGGGCGTGGGTAAGCTTTCTGACGGGCTGGCCGCCTGTTCGCACACTTCCCCTGTCCTGGCCAGTGCATCCGGGAAATAGGCGGCTTCGGAACCCATGAGGTTTCCTTCGGGGAATACGCGGCTAATGCCGGTGAACCTTGAGAGCGCTAATCTCCTGTGCTCCACATAAATGATTCAGGTGTACCTACTCAGACAAAATCCGTAGTAATACTCGGTGTATTCGCCTGGACAGCTTCGACACACTTCAAGTGTGCCGACATTGCGGAAACAATTCGGGAAGAAACTGCGCTCGATCCGCAAGAGTCGGGGGATGACCCAAGAGCAGTTTGCGGAGGTTCTGGATATCTCGATTGACTTCCTAAGCCTTGTGGAGAGAGGCCTCAATGCCCCATCCTTCGAGTCGATCGAAGCGTTCTCCATTACGCTCGGAATTCCAGTGCGAGATTTCTTTGACTTTTCGCCAGATCTGAAGCCTCAGGTGCAAAAATCCCCCAATCTACAGAGATCATAACCCGTAATATCACTCGGTGTCTTGAAATTTGCAACTTCTCCACACTTTTTTGTGTGGAGATCGTTCAGCCCAATTTTGGAATCCGTATCAAGATGCTTCGATTGAACAAGGGCCTGAGCCAGCAACAACTGGCAGACTTAATTGAGCTTTCTGAGGATCAAGTTGGGAACATCGAGCGGGGGAAAAGCTGGGTCGGAGAACAAACGCTGGCACTGCTCGCAAATACCCTCGGCGTTCCGCAATCATCCCTTTTCGACTACACCAGGAACGATGAATTTGTTGAGAAAGGTGGTCTTCGGGCGCGTTCACCGCGCAAACGCACTTCACTGATCGTTCGGCGCCGAAGAACCGTTCTCATCCAAGTACCGCGGAAGAAGCGTTAGGCACTCGGATTCAAAATCCGTCAACAGGTGCTTGTTCGTTGGCGCAATGCCCGTCTACGGGTATCCATCCCACCTCATTCCGCGATTCGTGACTGCTCGCAGCCAGTATCCTCCGTCAATAGACGCCAACCTTCGCCGTTAGCAGCGCACCATGCTGTCACCCTCGGAGAGTGCCAAATGAGCGAACCGCAGAGGCTCGCTTTCCATACGGAACATTCTTGCCACGCAGAGTAGAATCAAGGCTAAATTTCCTTTGATGCTGGAAGCTGAGGTTTGCTGCGAATGGGCCGTGAAGAAGTTGTCCCTCTTATCAAGGAGAAGATTCCGACTATCGTTGGCTTCGATCGCGTAGCGAACTCAAACACGATCGGAGAAGCGGCGCGCCGCATTGGTTTGGATGGAAAGACGACTGTCTTTAACTTCAAGCCAGCTTTCGGTCAGGGTGACAAAGAATTCTCAGCAGCAAAGAAATATTGGTATTGGGTCCCCGAGACAAGCGAGCACCCGCAGAAGACGGAGACTTTTACCGCAAAAGAGGCAGCACAGCGCTTTCTCCAAACTCTATTTCAGGGAGTCGACATCCCGGAAAAGCTAATCATCGGGGAACCAGCAATCCGCGACCAGACCTGGAAAGAGAATTTCCGTCGCCACATGCGGGAGGTCTTTGCTGGTCTGGGTCTGTCCGAACCATCCTTCTTTCCAGAGCCGTTCGCGGTTTTTCAGTATTATCGTCACGTTGATAAGAGCCTCCCAGTTGCAAATAGAGCGGAGCTAGTCCTCATCATCGATATCGGTGGTGGGACATTCAACAGCTGCATAATCCGCACTACCGAACAAGGGCTTTTGGCGAGGGGCGGAGCGACGGCTGTACCCCTCGGATTGCAAGCTGGAGTTTGCGGTGGTTCCGAAATTGATAGGGAACTGCTGAAGATCCTTATTTCGAAATGCAAGGATATTTCGTGGAAAGAAGATCCTCTCAAAAGAGCGGAATTCATCGGTGGTTCGGCGCTACTACGAATTGAAGACATCAAGATTCGACTTTCCGAAGAGATTTCCCGCCTTGGCGAAGCCCGTTTGGCTGCGGACTATTCGCACATACGCTTCGAGGTGCATTTTCCTAAGGGCGAGCTCCATGCCGACCGCGACGTTAGCCAGGTCCTTACTGGCGAGGATCTCAAAAGTGTCGTACGTGGCATGTGGCGACGTCACTACGGTGCACTTATCAATGCAACAGTCAATGAGGCAAGGGAGAAGCTCCTGTCTGCGCTGCAGCTCCCTCTTGACCAAATAGACCGTGTCCTGATTGCCGGTGGATCTTCTAGGCTTCCATTCACAAAAGAAGAAGTTGCGCTAGTTCTGCCCACATTGGTTGGAAAGAACAACATCCATATAGGTTCTGATATCGGGGAGGCCGTTGCATTTGGCATCGCTTGTGAGTGTCGAGAACAAGTGAGGAGGGACCCTCAACTCAGCACAGATAAGCTATCGCCATGCATACTGAACGATCTCTATATTGCATTCCGGCAGGGTAGAAGAGAAAAGTTCGAGATTCCGCGTATTCGAAAAGACAACGTCGTCATCGATAACGGTCAACTCCTGTCTGCCCCATTTGAAACGGATACGATGGTCCAGACTTACGAACTGGAAATCCCTTTCGATGTTCATCAAAGCTTGCTCTATTATTTCAATACTTCACCGTTTGTCGATGATCCGCCCACCACGCATCTTAATCTCACGCATGATGTCTTCTCTCTGCCTCCGCTAAAGAGGATTTCCAAAAATTGCACGTTGCGCCTTGAGATTCAACCTAATGGGTTAATTAGGCCTGCATTCACGTTTCATGGGAAAGGCGATCGCACGAGTAAGGCTGGGGAAACGGTCGAGTGTCCTGAGTTTTATGTCGAGGGATTTCAGCTCAAAGAGGGAAAGACATACATCGGGCTGGACTTTGGGAACTCCAATTCCTACTTTGTTCGCTTTGCTAGCTTTTCCCAGGAAATCTCAGGCGCCACTTATCCGGAATTCACCCTGCGTCCGGCGGTCAAAGGTCGGCTTCGGAAGATTGAAATCAGGCAGGGGGAAGCGGAATACAAGGCGGCACTCGAAACCTCGCGCCTTATCTCGCACGCGCAAAATCAAATGCTAGATTTCATTTTTCACTCCAACAAGATCGAGGGAAATCCGCTCTCGAAGGGTGAAACTGAGGCTGCAGTTTCGCGCGAAGACATCGATGCGCTTGGCACAAAAGAGCGAGAAGCAAAGAACCTAGAACTTGCTTATAGATGGGTTCTCGATAATTATGATGGCTGCAAACAGTCGCCAGAGATGTTCGTTCGGCAGTTGAATCAGACGATCGTTTCGGGCATTGAGCGCGACGCCGGCGAGTACAGGAAGGGTCCCGTGAAACTCTCGGGAATGGATTTTGAGCCACCGCCGGCAAGCTCGGTACCAGCCTTGATGCAGCAGCTCGCAGACGAATTGCGGCGCGGTGGGTCTGACCGTTCCTCGATCGAGTTCGCCGCCTCAATGCACACGAAGCTGGTTTTCATCCACCCGTTTAATGATGGCAACGGCCGCACGGCCCGCTTACTAATGAATGCGTGCTTGCTCGCGGCGGGCCTACCGGTTCTAGTCGTCAACTACGCGGATAAGGAGCGCTATCTGCACTGCTTATCTGAAAGCAATAAGGGCGACCTCTCCGCTTTAACCGACTTCATGCTGGATTGCTTCGAGCAGCAGATGTCGAATTTGATTTCCCCAAAGACCTCGTTATCGGAAGAGATGGCGGCAGTTGCGTCCTTAGCTTCGGTACCTGTTGATGCTGACCCGATTGTTGCTGTCTTGGAAGAAACAGGAGCTGTAGAGCCTGAAGACCCGTTGACGGTCATCATGAAGGCGAAGGTTATAGAGCGCCATCGAACCATCGAGGCCGAATACAACGCATGGCGACAGAGCGTCCTGACGATACCCGCTGAATGTCAGGCCGTAGTTGAAGCGTTTAACGCAAATGATGCCTATACCCGTCTAGGGTACCGGATGCATTGCCAAGTTTACGATCTCTTGAGCATAGAGAAGTACATCGACATAGCCAGTGGCAGATCAGTACCCCGAACTTGGTTCGTTAGCGTCGAGATAATTGGGCCTACAGCCAGAGAAAAGGTAATGTGGTTTTTCAATTCTGCCAGTCGCTTCTTGTCTCAGGACACGACGACTAGTAAGGTTTCTCTCGCCATCAGCCGGTTTGATGGCACACGGTATATGCGCCTGACCTCCGAGCCGATTGACCTGCGCGAAATTGGATACCGACAAGGAACACTTCTTTTCGTCACACGTGCGCATTCTTTAGAAGAAGGGAGTATACGCACTTCTCTCCGCAAGTTTCTAGCAGACATGATTAAGGCCTACTTCTGACTACCTGGAAGCGGACTCGTGTTCGTGCATACATCATGCGAAAAGACGGAACGCTACTGATAAGTCGGCTTCGCGCCAAGTTTCCGGAAACAGACACTGACGCTGCCTATCTGGATCGAGCTTCGAGTTATGGCCACTATAAACGAGAAGATCCCTTTTCTCCGTTGCACCACCAGTGAACTGCCTGAATGTTGTCCGGATGGTCGTCCCGCCACGCTCCTCCCATTCCTCGGGGATTGATGTGGTCGGGCACGATATCGCTGTAATTACTGAACGGCTCGTTGCAAAGGGCGCATATGCCATTCTGGGCGATTATCTTGCGATCAAGAAGCTTTCGCATTTCGCCGTTGGAGCGAAGTTCCCGGTATCCCCTAGGGTGTTGCGGGTCCTCGATGCGGCGAACGCCCATCTGGCGTTGGCGTCTTTCTCTCTGGACAGCCTCCCTGCCACAGCAGGACACGGAGCGATGAAGCGGGCATAGCTGATTGCGGCGGAGTCTCATGGGATTCCTTCAGGGTGGATTCTTGGTTTTCACGGGTTGGTTTGGGCGTGGATCGTCAGATGAGGCCGAGCAGTTCGATCGAGGACACACCCCGGCGTCTGCCGTTCCATAGCAAAATGGAACCAGGGGTCGGAAAGCGTACCACTACAAGAGTCGGTGTCTGAATGAGTGAGCAGCGAAATCTCGAAGCGGAGTTGAAGGCGCAAATGGGGGCCGATCTCCGCAAAGCGACTCGTTCGCCTCCTTCAGAGTGGGAAACCATTCTTGCTCCTAATCTCCAGCCCGTGCGAGAGATGTTGGAGCAGGTCCAGACAGTTCGCCGTGCCTGGTTTTCTTGGCTTGAAGGGAACCGCGAAACCTTCCTGCGTGTTGGCCAAGTGGTCCACGAAGTGGCAGGGAAAGTAGGCACTTGCCTCGTCGCAATGGACGAGGCATCACAACGGTTCGCGGAGACGCTTCGCGAGGTGGAGCGACTGGCCGATTGCGGGAGGACTGTTCCTACCGAACTCACGGTTTCGGATCTCATCGATTTTCTTCGCTCCCCAGATGCGGAAGCTGCCGCGGCCTATCTGATGCAATGGCTCGACACAACGGATTCCGATTGGTCGCACATGGAGGCACGACTGTGCGGGGACCCTCATCTTGAGGAGTTTCAGACCGTGTTGCCGCAATGTTTCCGAGCCATACGGCACGGTGACTATGCCATCGCTGTGCCCAATCTGATCGCCATGCTAGAGAGAACCATCCAGACCCTGAACCCAGAATCTCCCCACGCGTCTACCGATGTCTTGAAGACACTCCAGGCTAAGGGGGTGATCGCTGCGAAAGCTCAAGAGGAACTTTTCTGCGGCGCGATCTGGCTGTCTCTGCTCAAGGTGGTGAGTTCCCTTTGGGGAAATCTGCCTTTAAACATTCCTGATTCTGCTGCTCTCTCTCGGCATGGTGTCCAGCACGGAAGGACCGAGCCATCCAACATGAAGACCGAAGTCCTGCGGCTTCTGAATTCGCTGGAGACGGCTTTGGCATTGCACGAGCTGCTCAGCGAAGACTGGGGGTTTGCAATCGAAGAGAGCAGCGGCTCGAAGAAGATGCAGCCTGCCTTTGCCCTGATCCGCGCCAATTTCTTCCTGCCGCGAGGGAAGCATCAGCCTGCTGACGCTACGGCTGAAGAAGATTCCTGACACCCCGCTCGATGCCAACGCCCCCTAGCCGCGGCACGAGTGTCAGGCGAGCGGAAAGAACGTTAACCTTCGTGAAGGAAGTTGATTTTTGCGACGCCGGTACAATTCCGATCGAGAGTCCACGGCGACACTCTTTCCAGCGTTTCGCGCTTTTTGATTTCGTCGAGCAATGTGCGGGAATTGCGATCACAGGCACGAATCAAAACTCCCTGCAGGGTATTTTTGTCTGTATCCGCCGAAGCGTAGACAAGAGTGACGTTCTCGGGCAGCAGCTGGGACTCGTAGTAACCGATGCGGCGCGCGTTAATTTCCCGATGCAATCCCAGCTCGCTATCGACCACCATCGCAACCTGGCCGAGATGAGCCAGATGCGGCGTGATCGAGGACAAGGTCAGGAACCAGCCGATTCTCTCCGGATTGACACCTTCCGCGACGCCAGTGATCAAAAAAGCTCCCAGCGGTCGCCAGAGGAGATCCCCGTCGAACCCACGGGGCGGCAACTGGACATAATGGGAAAAGCACACCGCGCACCGGTTGCCGAGGATTTCAGAGCTATTGGTGTCGACGGCAAAGGCCCAGTCGTAGGTCAACAGTGCGCGCTTCGCGTCAAATGCGCTTCGTCCATTCGAGGGAACCGAAGTGACAACTTTCGCTTTGCCGCTGGGCCGTTCGTAGCGGCGCTCCGTCTTGGCGGACCCTGCAATTGCGCCGACGATCTCCAGCCGATCGGTCTCGAAATCGTATTGGACAGAGAGTTCGCCGTCATTTCCGACGTTGACAATGCCGTAAACCGAATCAATGCGCTTCCTATCCGGTTTGTTTCTCTTGCTCATGAAAGAACTCAATTTCGATTCCAACGCTAGCGAAGCCGATTGGAAGCGGATCGTTGGATCGATAGCTCCTATCATTATGGAACAGAAGACTTGAGAACCAATTGTGGAGCTACGATGACCAAAGCACTCTCGCAAAGCGATTTCCGCGCCATTCGAAGGGTTGTCTTCCCAAACGCGCACAGTGCCAATGCGGTGGATAGCCCGATCGTTCCGGAGTCTCGCCATCTAGCCCAAAAGTAACAGAAACGAATCGCTTTAGGGGATGCTTGAGCTATTTCGAGCGTGGTATGATTCTCTTCCGTCTTCATGACCAACCGCAGACGCTCTCTGAATTCGGTGACGCCGAGGCGTGCCCTGGTGGATACGCAGGTGATCTATTGCGGCGACAATCTCGACAAGCTTCATGAGCTCCCCGACCGCTCGATCGATCTGATTTACATCGATCCGCCGTTCAATTCCAATCGTAACTACGAAGTGTTCTGGGGCGAGACCAAAGAGAAGCGCGCGTTCGAAGACCGCCATGCGTCGACGCAGGCCTATATCGAATTCATGCGGCCTCGATGCGTTGAGTTAGCGCGGGTGCTCAAGCCGACGGGCAGCTTCTACTTCCACTGCGACTGGCACGCAAGCCACTACGTCAAGGTCATGCTCGATCAGATCCTGGGCGAGAACAATTTTCAGAACGAGATTGTCTGGAAGCGGTCGGATGCGCACAGCGATGCCAAGCAGGGCGCCAAGCACTATGGCCGGGTTCACGATTCGATCTTCTTCTACACCGGGTCAAACCAGTACACGTTCAATGTGACCTACAAGCCGCTCCCGGAGCGGACAGTCAATTCCTGGTACAAACACGTTGAGGAGGGCACCGGGCGCCGGTACAACAAAGCGGACGTGACGGGGCCTGGTGGCGCCGCGAAAGGCTGTCCGGTGTACGAATGGAAAGGAATCACTCGCGCTTGGCGATATAGCAAAGAGAACATGGCTCGTCTCGAAAGAGAAGGCCGGCTGGTGTATTCCTCGACGGGCATGGTCTATCAGAAGCGTTACCTCGACGAGAGCAAGGGCGTCCCACTACAAAGCTGGTGGGATGACATCGACATGCTCCGCGGCATTAGCCGAGGACGGGAACGACTCGGCTTCCCAACCCAGAAGCCGCTTCCACTGCTGGAGCGCATCATCAAAGTGTCCTCCGACGAAGGCGACATCGTCCTCGACGCCTTCTGTGGCTGCGGAACGGCTCTCGAGGCCGCTCAGAAGCTCGGCCGGCAGTGGATCGGAATCGATAACTCGCCGACGGCTTGTCGAGTCATGGCCAAGAGACTCCGTGATAACTGCGGAATGCGCGAAGACGAGCGGCTGTGGAAGATCGGCCGCGGATTCATCGTCCGTGATCTCCCGTGGACGGAAGAACAGCTGCGCAAGCTGCCGCCGTTTGAGTTTGAGAATTGGGCGGTAATTGCGATTGGAGGCGTGCCCAACAAGAGCCACGTCGGCGACATGGGAATTGATGGGAGAATCTATCCGGTCTCCGCCCTTCCGCAGCGGAAAATCGCATCCGACCAACTCGCCTTCATGGACGAGTGGTTTCCCATCCAAGTCAAGCAGAGAGACAAGGCCGGCCGGCCCGATGTGGATTCGTTTGAGGCGGTGATGATCCGCGAGAATCGGCAACAGGGCTTTGTCGTCGCTTTCGATTTCACTCTGGACGCGGAGAATGAGGTCCGCCGATTCCTTCGCAAGGAGCGGCGCGAGATCAAGCTGGTGCGTGTCCGGCAACTCCTGGAAGCCGCAGTGCCAGAGCTGCCCAAAAAGAAACCGCCGCTCTCGGAGCAGCTGGCCCTTCCTGGCGTCTCCGTTCGTGCGAGGTAGCGCCCAGGCGCCTCTGCCCCTGCCTTCCCAAGCAAGCCCCTCGCCAACTCGCAAAAAAACACGTACCTCGTAGAGAAATAGCCGCCAGAGTTATTGCTCCGCCGGCCGGCCAAAGTTGGCGCCCACGGTTTTCGCAGAGACCGACCACCTCGTGCTGTTTGCTTTTGAACGAGTAGGTCGGCTCAGCGCACCAAATCGGAAGAGGCTCGGATGCCGTTGGGGGCAGCCGTAATCTTCGCGGCGTCGAGCTCCGGCAACCGCAACTGCTCAGGTTCAGCAAGGATCCGTTTCAACAGATCACTTCCGGTAACTTCTTCATAACGAGATGTGAGGCGTTCCTTCAGCCTGAATAAGCGGCGATTGGCGAGACGCACTAGTTGTCCATAGGTCACAATCTGCACGCGGGCGCGGTCTCCGACTTCGCGTTGCGGCTCGACTTTTTCCGAGAGCTTGTGCCCAACCACGAAGACCCGAAATCGCGGGATTCCATCGATTAGGCCACTGCGCAGAAAGTCTTCGACATAATCGGTAGCTTGATGCGCGTGCTCCCTTGTTATCTCGATTCCGCCTCGCTTCAATTCGACCAGCAATACGTCACTGACTGTGGGAAGCCCGGTCTCTTCAATTCGTTCGGCAGCGACTCCTGAAACGGTGGCATCGGCGAGCACCACCAGATCGGCGCGCCTGCGGGGATTGGCGATCTCCCCACCGGCCAGTCGTTTTTTGAAAATCTCGCGCATCGCTGTGGTGAGGGTGACATTGGCCACATACTCAGGCGTGTCGAATTCGATTCCAAAAAGCCAACGGGCTTCTGTCACCAGCGGATGGAGTGCATGCAGTTCGTCCACCTTGGTATCACCGGAGAGTTTGGTGATGGCTTCTACCACCGTCAGGCGCCGGTCCAGCTCGTCCAGCACGGTGAGAGCATCTCGCACCGTCCATTCGCTGAGCAGCCGATCAAGCCCTGCCACATCTTCTTCCGACAACCGTGCGATCTTATCGAGCAGCGCGGCGCCCGTGCGCGTCCTTTCCAAATCAATCACACCGCGAACGGCAGCCGAAAGACTCTCAGGCTGAATCGTCGGTTGTGAGCGAGTAACCGACGTCACGAATTCCTCGACCTCAACCTTGGCGAGCGGTCGAAGATTCCTTAAGTCCGACGCATGTTCCCGAAGGACGGCCTCGGTGGTGTCCTGAACGCGATCGGCGGAGATCTGCGTGAAGACTTCCTGCACATAGTCGGTAACAGCGTCAAAGAGGGCTTCAACTCGGGCAGTCTTCTTGAAACCGGACCAGTCCGCGGCAACGTCATCGAAGAGATTGTCTGATTTCACAATTACCGTATATCGCTTCGCCACTCGGGTTCGCCCATCGAGAAAGACCTTTCCTCCCACGGCCCATCCCGGATCGCCCACTAAACGATTACCGACCCAGAAAGCTACGCCCTGATACTGGGTGGTCCGAGCGGATCGGGTAGAGTCGACAAAATACGCCTCAGCGGTGCACCCGTCACCAATCGTCAGCGTCTTGTGATTGACGAGTCCTTCGTGCTCAAGAAGGGGAACTGACTTTCCGTTGACGAAAACGCTGAACTGCGGATCGTGCAGGAAGCGAGCGGCCAACACCGAGGAGATCCGCTCAGCAGAGGGGAGATTTCTTTCAACGTGGGCCTTCAGGAGAGTGCCATGTCCGCGCCCGTTCTTGGTCTCCTCTTTCTGAATTCGAAATGGGTCCTTGCCGCTGGTGGCTTCAACGACGAAAGTCGAGAGAACACCCTCCTTTCGTGTTTGCACCTCGTATTCTGATGCGAAGCAGAGCATCCCGTGGCGGCCCACTCCATTGCGCCCGAATGCTGGCCGGCTTTGACTGACTCGGTCGGGCGGAAATTCCGCCATTGGCCCCTGATTCTTGATCCGGTCGTAGCCGAGAGTCATCCATTTCTTGCGAAACTCCTGGGCGGTCATTCCCGTTCCATCGTCAGCAATGGCCAGGAACTCGCCGGGTTCTTCGGGCAGGGTCAGGTCGACACGCGACGCTCCTGCATCCCAGGCGTTCGCCACCAATTCGGTGAGTGCGATATCCGGAGTATTGGCGATGGCGCCGAGCGTCCGCCTCAAGAAATCCTGCTCAAAAAGGCACCCTTGCCCCGCATGCGTGCGTTTCATCGCTGAGACCCGCCGACTCAACAATTTAGATTGCCTGAAGCATATCAGATGCCAACCCGACGTTAAAACATTTATCCTCAATGACGTACTTGACCTGATCGGTCTTACCCAAGTGTTCTTCTCGGGATCGACCGGTGAGGTGGCTCTATAGCGGGATTATCCGGCGAATTCAAAGGCTTAACACGAATGCGGATCAGTTCACTAAGAATCGAGAACTTTCGATCCATTAAGGCTCTGGATTTAGAGCTCGGAGAGACGACTGTCTTTATCGGCCCCAATAATGCTGGCAAAACCGCGATTCTCGATGCTGTGCGCATTGCGCTGACACGCCGTTGGGGCCAACGTGGCACGGGCTTTACCGAATATGATGTTCACCTAGCGACCGAGAACGACGATCCCAAAGCATCGTCGGGAATTGTCATTCAGCTTCGGGCAGAGGAATCTGCGGTTGGCGAATGGCCCGACAGCATGCAGCAATCGCTTGACGAGATTTCGCAGACCGATCCCATAACAGGCATCAACTCAATCACCCTGAATGTCCGTTGCGCATGGAGTGAACCCGACGGATGTTTTCAACCCTCATGGACCTTCCTGAATGCCGCGCGGCAGACGCTGGTTGGAGGCTCTGCCCGCAGGGTCAATCTTGAGCGTTTCTGGCAGTATCTCCCCGTCTTCTATCTCGCGGCCCTGCGTGACGCGGAAGACGAATTCTCGTCGCGGTCGCAGTTCTGGGGGCGCCTCTTGAAAGCAATGGAGATCCCTCCCAGGCTGGAGAGCAGGGTCCAGAAGGTGCTTGACCGACTCAACGCACGGCTCTTGAGGGCCGATCCCAGGCTTGTACAGATCGCGCAGACGCTCACGGGCGCCACGCGGGTTGCCGCCCGCGATCGAGATGGAGATGTGAATCTTCGCCTCGTTCCACTGAAATCATGGGATCTACTCTCAAAGGCGGAGATCATCTTGCGCAACGAGCCGGACTGGCCTTGGCTTCCCCTGCAGCGTCACGGTCAGGGCATGCAGAGTCTTTCAGTGATCTTCCTGTTTCAGGCCTTCGTCGAGCATCTCTTGGCAGAACTTTACGAACCGGAAAGCACTCCGGTGCTGGCCCTCGAAGAACCGGAGACACATTTGCACCCGCAGGCGGCCCGGACGCTATGGAATCATGTCAGCCGGCTTCCAGGGCAGAAGGTCATCACCACGCATTCTCCGTACTTCGTGCAACATGTGCCGTTCCGTGACTTGAGGCTGGTACGGCTTACGGAGAATGGCACGGAGATACGCTGGCTGCCGGCAACTTTCTCTGAACGGATTCCACACGTCCCACTGCTCGATGCGGCCGTTGCCAGTTCGGGCGGCTTGCTTAGCTACGAACGCGCATCGCAAATGCTTACGGTGGCCGGCAAGCTCGAAGAAAACGTCTATCGCAATCTGCTGACCTGCTATGGCAACCACGCAGACCGCGCAGTGATTCACGTGGTACTCCGTCAACTACGGGACAGGTCTTGCCTCTATATCCCGGATGATGAACTTCGCGCGCTCGAAACATTTGCACGGCGGATACGCGGCGAAATCTTCTTCGCGCGGCGCTGGATGATCGTTGAAGGACAAGCGGAGTATCTGCTGATGCACGGATTGGGCAGAGGCCTCGATTACGATCTCGATGAGCACGGAGTATCGGTGATCGACGCGCAGAACAATGGCAGCCCAGACACATTTGCGGTGTTGGCCAGGGCACTCGGTATTCCTTGGCTGGCTGTTGTGGATGGTGACCCCGCAGGCCTCGGCTACATCAGGAGTATTGCTGCGCGGGACTTCGAAGCGGCTTTTGTTGCGGCTCGATGCACCAGCCTGCCTGCGGGAACACTCGAACAGCAACTTCTCATCGACGGTCTGGAGCCAGAACTCCGCAACGTGATGCAGTCAGTTGGAATCACAGATGCCCTCACCATGGACCGGCCGACTCTTGAACGGTGTCTGGACAATCACAAAACACGCTATGCTGCGGAACTCGCAGTACGAATCGCAGCCGATCCTGCCCTGGCTCTGAGGATGCCTCAGGCCTTTCGTGATGCCATTACGAGTCTGAGGGGGCTAACCTGATGGAACCTGCTCTTGACACAGCGTTGAAAAAGCTCACCGATATCCAGCGGCAAGCAGTGCTGTGGGACCAGGGACCGCTGCTTGTCCTTGCGGGCCCTGGCTCCGGGAAAACACAGGTTCTAACCAGTCGGATCGCCAGCTTACTTGATGCTTCGCGGGATCGAAACTTCCGGATTTTGGCTCTTACATTTACCAACAAGGCCGCTGACGAAATGAAGGGACGCGTTGGCGCCTTCGTGCCAGGCTTGGAGGAACGGGCGAACATTGGCACATTCCATAGCTTTTGCGCTCAAGTTTTGCGCCAGCACGGAGTCCATTTGGGGATCAACCCCGACTTCGCCATCTATTCAGCCGACGATGATCGGCGAGCCGTATTGGAAGATGCCCTTCGCGCCGGAGCGGCGCAAGGAAAGCCAGTATGCATCGATGATGTGAAATACCTGGGAATCATTGATCGGCTCAAGTCGAAGCTCGTCGAGCCCGCTTCGGCCATGAGCGCCCTTACCGGAACACCCGATGCCGGCAAGGTAGTAATCGCTTACGAGTTTTACGAACAGGAACTGCGGCGCATCAACGCGCTCGATTTCAATTCACTCATCTTCGAGAGTTTCCGGTTGCTCACCACTTATCCAGCTATCGCGGCCCGTTACCGCAAATCCTATCCTCATTGGCTGATCGATGAGTTTCAGGACACCAATAGCGCGCAATACAATTTGGTGCGGGCGTTGGCCGGAAGCGACTTCCGTAGCCTCTTCGCGGTGGCCGATGATGATCAAATCATTTATGAGTGGAACGGCGCGAACTTCAAGCAGATACAGTCATATCTGTCAGACTTCTCGGCGCAGGTGATCCAGCTTCCAACGAACTACCGCTGCCCGGCAAGCATTGTGGAAGCTGCCAATCACCTGGTTGTCTATAACGCGAAACGTACCAGCAGTAAAAAGCCCCTGATCGCAGGTAAAACCGAGCTGAAATACCCCATCTCGGAACATATTCAATTGCGCGTTTTCGACAACGAGGAGGAAGAAGCTTCCGGAATTGCGGAAGAAATCGCTCGGCGGGAGAAATCTACATGGGGTCAAACAGCAGTACTTGCGCGAACAAAGGCGTTACTGGAAGCGATGAACAAGGCGCTAAGAGCAAAAGAGGTACCCTCCGTCATCGCCCAACGTCGCGATGAGTTCCTTTCAGCACAGTTCCGGTGGCTCGTTGCCATGCTCCGCCAGCTGACGCGGCCTCTTGATCGCCGAAACATTGCTGTCTTGATCGAAGCATTCAATCGCCTGACTGGAATCGCCGTATCGGTGCAACAGGTTCTCACCGAGGGCGAGTCGACGGGCCGCAGCTATCTCTCCGTTTGGATCGAGAAGGCCGGAGCCTATTCTCTGAAGCCGACGGTATGCGGTACGTTGGCCTTCATTTCGCGCGCAGCTGGGGACATACATCTGATCAAAGAGACCGTCGACGCGATCCTCGCAGAAGTTTCGGCAGAGCTCCTGAAATCTGACGCAGATCCCGATTTGGCGGAGGATATGGCGGCCTGGCAGGAAATTACTCGCGATATCGCCAATCACATAGGAAAGAACGCGCCACTTGATCAATTCCTGCAGGAGCTGCAGCTTCGATCCAAAGAGCCTACTCCGAGGGCTGGAACGGTGACGCTGATGACGATCCATGGCGCGAAGGGGCGGGAATTCGATTTCGTCTACGTGATTGGCTTGGCGGAAGACATCATGCCCTCGTTTCAAAGCAAGAAGAAGGGCAATGCAAGCGCCGAAATGGAGGAAGAACGGCGCAATTGCTTTGTGGCTATCACGCGCGCTAAGGAGTGTCTCGTACTCAGCCGTGCCAAGCATTACCGCGGGTGGCTGAAAGCCCCCTCGCGATTTCTTGTTGAAATGGAGCTGGTCGCGCAGGAGGAAGACTAAGGTCTATCTCCCTCACTCGACACCTCCAACTCAACCCCAACCAGGCGGTTTGGCGTCCGATCAAAACTCTCCTGGGCAAGCGCGCTGACCATAATCGCCCTCGGCACAGAATCAAGTTTTTTGCAAGCAATGATTGGTGGATGTTTCGTTTACTGCACGGCAAGACTGGCTTCGGCACTGTTCTGAAAGACCGTCACGAATAATGTCGCATCCTGCGAACCGTTTCTTCTTGCGGTTTTGACTGAGGAGTTACAGACTGGCGTCAAGCGCGAGTGCCCGACTCTTCGTTCAAAACCAAGAAGTCGTCACTCGCGTGCTCCATTTGCTTTCCCCGGTCCGATCTCGAATGTGACTGTGCGCTAGTTGTTGCCCTGGTTTTAAGTCCACCGAAGTTGGCAATGGCTATCCTGTCGACACGGGACGCGAGCATAGCCTCAAGAGATCGAGCGCTGATTAGGAACGTATGTCTAAACATGATCGGTGAAGAAATGAGCGTTGATCTATCTTCGCCGGGCTCTGATCGGTACCGGGCAAGTTTCAATGCGTTGGTGTCACCTGATCACTTTTCCCAATCCGCTGTCCCACTCGTATCGGCTCATCCTCGCCGAGCCGAAGACGAGGCGCGTCTTTGCCGAGCGGTGCCAACTTCGCTGGCGGCCGCCTCAAATCTCGATTCCACGCTGGTCAAGAGCGGCCGACGAGATCCAAGCTCTCATCGAACAGCGATGGGGATTCGAGGCGGTCGTCCTTGACCTGCTCGAGGAGGAGCCGGGGCGCGAGGCAATTGCAATCGCTGAGTTTCGCGGTGGGAGCACAAGCCGCACTTTCCCTCGCGTCGGCTCATGGGTCAACTTTCTCGAAGTTTCGAAAAACGCTATCGATGGCACAGGCCGCCACACTGTTGAGAGGCTATTAAGCGATGGAACGACTGGCCGGGGTGTGTTCTCGCG
>Ga0335074_10005527_pt1 | contig 17486 bp, 19 predicted proteins | sample Lox_Sample_23_FD_206715 | JGI IMG/M metagenome (GOLD analysis project Ga0335074, IMG submission 206715) | Soil microbial communities from Loxahatchee National Wildlife Refuge, Florida, United States - Lox_Sample_2.3 | ecosystem: Environmental > Terrestrial > Soil > Wetlands | place: USA... | reverse complement strand
AACTCGGTGTTCGGGCCAGCCAGCGTCTTCACCGGCTACCAGGCAGGACCTGGCTGGGATCCGGTCACCGGCTGGGGCAGCCCCAACGCCCAGATCCTCGTCCCCCTGCTCGCACAATCCGTCGGCCCCCGGCCCCCGTCCCCTCTCATGGTTAACTTGACAGCTAATTAAGCGAGTGGTGAAGTAAGGAGGGTGAACCAGCTCGACGCCACGTTCACCGCGCTAGCGGACCCGACCCGCCGGGCGATCATCGCCCGGCTGGCCACGGGGGATGCCACGGTGAACGAGCTCGCCGCACCGTTTGACATGACGCTGCCCGGCATCTCCAAGCATCTGAAGGTGCTCGAGCGCTGCGGGCTGATCTCGCGCACCCGAAGAGCGCAGTTCCGGCCCTGCCACCTGGAGTGGCAGGGCCTGGACCGGGCCGCTGACTGGATCGAGGAGGCGCGCCGGGTCTGGGCGGAGCGGTTCGACCAGCTCGACCAGCACCTGCGTGACATCCAGCGGGAGGCAGCCAGTGAATGAGCCAGCACCCCCATCGGGCGAACTGATCTTCACCCGGGTCTTCGAAGCCCCGAGGGAGCTGGTGTTCGCTTGCATGACCAAGCCGGAGCATCTCACCCACTTCTGGGGGCCGGCCGGTGTCAGCACGCCAATCGAGCACATCAGGGTGGATCCGCGCCCAGGCGGGGTGTTCGAGGCCGTGATGGTCAACGACGCCGACGGAAGCCAGTACCGCATGCGCGTGATCTTCGACGAGGTCACCGAGCCGGAGCGGCTCATCTGGACCGACCAGGACACCGGGATGCGGACGACGTCGACGTTCACCGACCTCGGCGGCTCGCGTACCGAGGTCCAGATCCATCAGGCGAACGTGCCTGAGCCCATGCGCCGCCCAGAGGCGCAGCAGGGCTTCCTGACGTCGCTCGACCGCTTCGCCGTCTACCTCGGCGCGCTAGCTGCCGGGCCAAGAGATGGGGGATGACCATGACTGATGACAGCAAGCTTCAGCCTCTGGTGGCCGACGCGTTCGACAGCCTCGCCGGGCTGCTCGAAGGGGCCACCGAGCGGCAATGGGACACTCCGTCGATGTGCGCGGGCTGGCGGGTCCGCGAGGTAACCGCGCACATGACGATGGCCGCACGGTACTCAGAGGAGGAGTTCATGGCGGGGCTGCAGCGGTGCGGCTTCGACTTCACCACGTTCTCCGAAGAGATCGCCGCCCAGGACGGTGGCCTGCCGGCCGCTGAGCTCGTGGCTAACCTCCGGTCGGACGTGATGCGGCACTGGGCCCCGCCAGGCGGCGGCTACCACGGCGCCCTCAGCCATGTAGTCATCCATGGCCTGGACATCTCTGAGCCGCTGGGCGTGCCCCGTCGCTGCAGCGACGATGCCATCCGGGTGGTCCTCGACGGCCTGACCGAGAGTGGTGTGCAGACGCACTTCGGCGTCGGCATCTCGGGCCGCGCTTTGCAGGCCACCGACCTGGACTGGTCCTGCGGCTCGGGCGCCGCGCTGCGCGGCCCGGCTGCGGACCTGGTCCTGGCGCTGTGCGGGCGGGTGGTCCCGGGCGGGCGGCTGGAAGGCGAGCCCCTCGCGGCATCGGCTGGGTGACGTCAGCGCTCGCCTGACACCCACGTGTCCATGCGCTGCCACCAGTCATACAGCCACCGGACCTGGGTGTCGTGATCGTCGAGGCGCGGCACCTCGCCCGCCGGGACCCGCCACCATCTCGCGCGTACCGCGTGGTCCATCGGGAGACTTCGCCAGACGTCGCCTGCGCTGACGAGTTCGTCGAGCCCGGCGTGCGCTACGAAGATCACGTCCGCCTTGGGGCAGGCGGCGATGGCCGCCAGTGCTCCGCCGGTTCGCGGGGCAAGCAGGTGGGGCATTTTGCGCGCCCGCGCGGCCAGGTCAGCGTGGCCTGCCTGTTCCAGCCGCCGGATGCGCCGCTGCCAGCGGCCCGGCGTCCAGTTGCCGCCCTCCGGGAAGATCACCAGCGCACCGCTCGGCTCGAGCCCCCGGGCCAGGCGCTCGATCTGCTCAACGAACAGCCGGTTCCCGGTCCGGCCCTGGCGGATGAACACGTTCGGTACGCGGTTGGCCACGACGTCCACAGCCGGGTCGAACTGCATCGCCGCGTTCATGACGACGCGCGGGCGGCGGCCGCAGGCGGTCAGGAGATAGCGCACGAGCAGGAGCGAGTCCCCGGGACCGGCGTGGCGGCTCAGCACGATCACCGGCCGGTCCGGGCCGCCCGTTTCTTCGCGTTCATCCCCTTGGTCTGGCTCTGGGCCAGCGACCTCGATCCGCAGCCCGAACAGCCGCACGGCGGCCCGGTACACCACATCCAGGAACCAGTGCATGATCGCGTAGTGGCGGCTCCGGTAGGGCTCGGTGTGCAGCCGGCCGCCGAACCCGCTCGCGATCCACAGCGCGAGCGACATGAACAGCGCCGCGGCGTCCGCGGCCGCCCAGGTGAGCGCGAAACTCAGCAGCCGCAGCGGCCGCATGCGCCGCGGCCACGACAGCCCGGCCAGGCTGAGCGCGAACGTGAGCAGCGCCAGCAGCGGGAACAGCACAGCTACAGCGACCGCGACGACGACCCCGAGCGGGGCGAGCACAAGCCGGCGCAGCAGCCTGGGCGGCAGCATCACCATCTCCCGCCCCCCGGCCGCGTCAGCCCGCGGCAAGCCCGGCGAGATAGCTCGCCGATGCGGCGTACGCACGCTCGATGCTGCCAGTGACCTTGGCTCTGTCGCGGTAGCGGAACTGCGCCAGGTCCGTCGGTGACCCGCTCGCGCCGGCCGGCAGCACGTGCACCCGCACGTCACTGGGCAGCGAGGCCATCTCCTCGTGGAACCTGTGCTGCCGGGCGATCTCGAACGCGACCAGGCCCACCTCCCAGGGCCGGCGCGGGACCGCCAGCGGGCGCTCGATCCGTCCCACGTGCAGGACGTAGACGGTCCGCGCACCCAGCGCGACCGCGCGGCCGACAGGTATGGAGTGCACAAGCCCGCCGTCGAAGTAATGCTCGCCGTTGAACTCGACCGGCGGCAGCAGCCCGGGCACAGCGCACGAGGCCAGGACCGCCGGTACGACCGGCCCGCTGCTGAACCAGCGCGCGCTGGCGTGCTCGATGCTCGCCGCCACGCAGTGAAACGGCAGCCGCAGGTCTTCGAAGCTGCCGCCGGGAAGCGCATCGTCCAGCATGCGCCGCAGCGGCTCGATCGAGTGCAGGTGGGTGCCGGAACGGGCCAGCCGCACCGCCCGGCCCCAGAGATTTTCGCTGAACGCCTGCCGCAACTCATCGCCCTGCCAGATCGCCGCGAGACGGGCCGGGGCGTCCGCCGGGTCGGCCGCCACAACAGCGCCGTTGACTGCGCCGACCGATGTCCCCACGACCAGATCGGGCTGGATCCCGGCCTCGGTCAGCGCGCGGAGCATCCCGACCTCGTGCGCGCCCAGCACACCGCCGCCGCCGAGTACGAACGCCGTTACCGAGCGGCCGGTGCTGGCTGCCCCCGTCTCAGCCACCCAGGGCGTGCCGGAAATACTCGACGGTGAACTTCAGGCCCTCGTCCAGCGGCACCGTCGGCTGCCAGTCCAGCAGCTCACGGGCGAGGCCGATGTCGGGCTTGCGGCGCACCGGGTCGTCGGACGGGAGCTGACGGTGCTCGATCGGGCAGTCGCTGCCTGCCAGCGCGAGAACCTTCTTGGCCAGCTCCAGCACGGTGAACTCACCCGGGTTGCCCAGGTTCACCGGACCGGTCAGCTCCCGGGGCGAGTTCATCAGCCGGATCAGGCCGTCGACCAGGTCGTCGATGTAGCAGAACGATCGCGTCTGCGACCCGTCGCCAAAGACCGTCAGCGCCTGCCCGCTCAGGGCCTGGACGATGAAGCTCGAGACGACCCGGCCGTCGTTAGGCAGCATGCTCGGGCCGTAGGTGTTGAAGATCCGCGCGACCTTGATCGGCAGCCGGTGCTGACGGTAATAGTCGAAGAACAGGGTCTCCGCGCACCGCTTGCCCTCGTCGTAGCAGGACCTGACGCCGATGGGGTTGACGTTCCCCCAGTACGACTCTGGCTGCGGGTGCACCGCCGGGTCGCCGTACACCTCCGACGTCGACGCGAGCAGGATGCTGGCCCCGATGCGCTTCGCCAGCCCGAGCATATTGATCGACCCGTGCACGCAGGTCTTCGTGGTCTGCACCGGGTCACGCTGGTAGTACACCGGCGACGCCGGGCAAGCGAGGTGGTAAATCTGGTCCACCTCGACGTACAGCGGGAACGTCACGTCGTGACGCATCAGCTCGAAGCGCGGCTCGTTCAGCAGGTCGACGACGTTGTGCCTGCTGCTTGAGTAGAAGTTGTCCACGACGAGCACGTCGTGTCCCTGCGCGAGCAGGCGCCGGGCCAGGTGCGACCCGATGAAGCCGGACCCGCCGGTCACCAGGATCCTCCTGGGCTCGTCCGGCGCTGCCGGGCGGCCTGGCGTCGAGTTCGGGCTCACGCACTCTCCCTCCTGAGCCTGGCCGGAGCCGTGCAGTCCTGGCCTTTGCGGCTGCAATCTATCTGCTCGTCCGCGCTTTGTCTGGCGTTGCCCCGCTGGACCACATATCCTTACCGGCCGTGAAGCTGTCGATCCTCATGCCCGTGTACAACGAGCACGCCACGCTGTCATCCGCGATCAAGGATGTCCTCAACGTCAGTTTCCCCTGTGACATTGAGCTGGTGATTGTCGATGACGGCAGCACCGACGGCACCCGTGACCTCTATCCGGCCTTCGAGAACGACCCCCGGGTGCGCATCCACATGCACGACCGGAACCAGGGCAAGGGCGCTGCGATCCGCACCGCCTCCACCGTGGCGACCGGCGATTACGTGATCATGTGCGACGCCGACCTGGAGTACGCGCCTTCTGAGATCCCGGCGCTGCTCGTGCCGGTGCTGGCTGGCGACGCCGAGGTCGTGTACGGGACCCGGACGTTCGGCAGCCACAACGCCTACTCCTACACCTACGTGCTCGGCAACAAGGCAGTAACCACGTTCGCGAACATCCTGTTCAACTGCTACATCAGCGACCTCGAGACGTGCTTCAAGCTCATGCCGACGGAGCTTTACCGCGACCTGCGCGCCCGGGAGACAGGGTTCGGCATGGAAGCCGAGCTCACCGGGAAGCTGCTGCGCCGCGGCATCCGCCCGTTCGAGGTCCCGATCAGCTACAAGGCCAGGTCCCGTGAGGCCGGGAAGAAGCTGACCTGGCGCGACGGCGTCAAGGCCCTGTGGATCCTGTCCCGGGAGCGGCTCGCCCCCCGCCGCGCGGTGGCGCGGCGCTAGCCAGCTTCCCGTTTCGTTCCCACGGCAACCGTGGCGCTCAGCTCATCGCAGCTCGTTATGCGGGGAACCAGCCCGGCGCTGGCGAAAGCCCGAGCCGCCAGCGGGGCCTGGCGCTGGCTGGTCTCCACCAGCACGTGGCCGCCTGGCGCCAGCCACTCCGGCGCGCCTGCCGCCACCCGCCGCAGGACGTCGAGCCCGTCCGGGCCGCCGTCGATGGCCGTGAGCGGCTCGTGCAGGCGGGCTTCCGCTGGAAGCAGCCCGACCTCCCTGGAGGGGACGTAGGGCACGTTGGCCGTCAGGATGGCCACCCGGCCGCGAAGCCCAGCGGGCAACGGCGTGTACAGGTCGCCCTGGTACACGTGGGCGTGGTAATCGCGCCCGAGGTTGCGGCGCGCGTACGTTACCGCCACCGGGTCGATATCCGCCGCGTGCAGTTCGACGGGGCCCAGTGCGGCTGCCACAGCGGCGCCGACTGCCCCGCAGCCGCAGCACAGGTCGACGACGATGCCCGCCGACTGCGCGCCGGGCTGCGACACCGCCTTGGCGGCAAGCGGCAGGGCCTTGGCGGCGAGCGACACCGCCTCGCTGACGAGGAACTCGGTGCGCCTGCGGGGCACGAACACCCCGGGACCCACCGCCACCCGCAGGCCGCAGAACTCGGCAAAGCCCAGCACGTGCTCCAGCGGCAGGCCAGCGGCCCGCCGCTGCACCATCGCGGCGAGCTCAGCCTGGCCGGCTGCGGCCTCGGTGAGCAGCCGCGCCTCATCCTCAGCGAAAACGCAGCCGGCCGCCCGCAGCCGCTCGGCGATGGCAGCCTCCGTCAGGTCCTCCGCTTCACCAGCCACGACACCACCAGGAACACTGGCGCGCTGAGCCCCAGCAGCAGGGCGCAGCCGCTGAACGCGCTGTAGATGAAGTTGCCGCCCACCCTTGCCACACCGTAGTAGTAGATGAGCACGACCAGCATGAGCAGCAGGTAGCCGCCCAGGGCGGTGTAAAGATATTGCGTGATCACGCGGAGCCAGCCAGGCCCGCGCGCTGCCAGCGGGCGCAGGCTCCGCGGCCACAGAGCCGCTGGGGTGGCTCTGGTAGCTGGACCCGATGGCTGCCCCGCCGCCGGCGGGGGCCCGGTCGGCCGACGCCGGGACATCCGCAGTCCGACAGCGAGGATCACCATGATCACGATGTAGAACACCAGCATTGGCACCAGGGCCTGGCGGATCACCAGGGACGACATCTCCGGCTGCGCCTTTCCTTATGCCCGCAGCAGGAAGTGCCAGCCGCGGATGAAGATGTGCCAGCCGAACCAGAGCCACAGCGCGAACAGTGCCCACCTGCCGAACGGGTAGCGCATGATGTTCCTGAACGCGTCGCTGAGTGTGGGCACCCCGCTGACGTGGCTGAGAGCAAGCCCCTCCCACGTGAACAGGGCGCCGAACAGCACTCCCCACACGATGTAGCCGATCACGGGATGTTGTGCCACCTTGGCCTCCTCGGGTTGGTGGGCTCAGGTTTACCACCGCAGGCATGCAATCATCCCGCCTTGACCGCGCTCCGTTCCCGGGGGCTCGCCCGACCGGGACGGGGAGGTTGTTACGGTTGGATAGCTTCTTTCCTTAGCCGAGCGAAATGGACGGCCGGATGATCACCAAGTGGAACTCGTTCAGGACTGACGACCGGGCCGGCATCACGGCCGAGGTGATTGCTTATCCGGGCGGCAACGGGGACGAAATCACTGCCTATATCGCGAGGCCGATCTCGGACGACCCAGTGCCCGGGGTCGTGGCCGTGCACCACATGCCGGGCTGGGACGAGTTCTACCGTGAATTCTCCGAGCGGCTCGCGCGCCACGGCTTGTTCGTCATCTGCCCGAACCTGTACGACCGGTTCGGCCACGGAACCCCCGACGACATCACAGCGAAGGTGCGGTCCGAGGGCGGCGTGCGCGACGACACCGTAGTCGCCGACTGCGAGGCCGCCGCTAACTGGCTGAGGGCTCAGCCCGGCAGCAGCGGCAAGGTCGGCATCATCGGCACCTGCTCCGGTGGCCGCCATGCGCTGCTGACCGCGTCCCGGGTTTCTGGCTTCGACGCTGTCGCCGACCTGTGGGGAGGCGGCGTCGTCATGTCCAAGGAAGAACTCTCCGATGCCCGCCCGGTCGCGCCGATCGACTACACAGCCGGCCTGTCCGCGCCGCTGCTCGGCCTGTTCGGCAACGACGACAAGCACCCGACCCCGGATCAGGTCAACCAGCACGAAGCTGAGCTGCAGCGTCGTGGCAAGGAATACGAGTTCTACCGCTACGACGGCGCCGGCCACGGCTTCTTCTACTACCACACGCCGATGTACCGTCCCGAAGCCGCGATGGACGGCTGGTCCAAGATCTTCACGTTCTTCAACCAGCACCTCGCCTGACCCCGCCGTTAGACCCACCCGGGCCGGCCGTGGCCTGGCCACCGCTGCGCTGACCGCAGCAGGACGCAGCCAGCGAGGCCATCGTGGCTTAAGTTCGTGGTGGTGCATATGTGGTGGCAGCTGACAAGCCAGCGGGCTCGGTAAGATGCCCCGGTGCGCCGCTCCTGGTCAAGGATGCGCACCCCCGGGCCAGCGCACCCCCCGGGCCAGCGCACCCCCCCGGGCCAGCGCACCCCCAAACTGGGTCAGATTCATTAACGTGGTTGATCCGTTGCAAATACGCCCACGGATCGACCACGTTGATTGTTTTGGTCACTTATATGGGCGCTATGGCACGTTAGGGCGACTAGTTCAAGCCGTCAGGCTACGCCGGAACTGCAAGCACTGTCCGGAATCATTAATTCCGGACAGTGCGCGGGCTGTATGGCCGTTGGGGACAAAGCCCGCGGGATTAACGGTCGTCCTTATCGTGGGCTGCGGTGCCAGACAGACCGGTGGCACCTGCAGTCCGGGGTGGGCGGTGCCGGGCAGACCGGTGGCACCCGCAGTCCGGGGTGGGCGGTGTCAGGCGGGCCGGTGGCACCTGCAGTCCGGGGTGGGCGGTGCCGGGCAGACCTGGAGTCCGGGTGGGCGGTGCTAGGTCAGCCCGGAGCCGGGTTTCTGACGAGGGGCTATGCCGGCCAGGATCGTGTCGGCGACCCGGCTGGCCAGGCCAGGCGGCGGCGTCACCTGGCTGCCTGGCAGGCTGAACAGGACCCGGGGCAGGACCTCGCCGTGGATGACCCCGACAACCAGCGCCACAGCCGCCTCGACATCGGCGCGTTCGTCGACGCGGCCTTCCCGCTGCTCGGCCCGCAGGTACGCGCGCAGCATGGCTGGGAAACCGCGCTGGTCGGTGTCCTGGTCATCGGGCTCGCTGGCGCTGGCGCTACCGTCGGCCGGGGCGTCCGCGCTGAACGCGGGGTCGCCGCCGACCATCGCGTGGAACCGGACGAGCACCCCCGGCTGTGACATCAGCCCGGCGAAGGCGGGGGCGACCCGGACCAGGGTCGCCATGCCATTCTCGATGAACTCCCGCAGGTTCCCGGCGACCGTGCCGGTCCCGGCGCGCGCGATCCCGGCGCTGCTCGCCATGACCTCGCCCACGTACGTCAGCAGGGCCTGCGCCAGGAGATCGTCCTTGTCGTCGAAGTAGTTGTAGAGCGCGCCGTCGGCGACCCGGGCCTCCCGGGCAATGTCGCGGACAGCCAGCCCAGCGCTGCCGCGCTCGCCGATGAGCCTGGCGGCGGTCGCGATCAGGTGCTGGCGCAAGTTCTGGCTGTCATCACCGCGCAGCGCGGCGGGCTTCCTAGGTGACATCGCGCCTGAGTGTAGTGACGACAGCCACAGCAGCGAAGACGGCGGCGTAGCCGAGCAGCACCAGCGCCCCGGCCCATTGCGGCAGCAGCTGCGACGCACCGAGCAGGGCGGAGCGGTCCAGTGCCTCGCTGGCGTGCAGCGGCAGCCAGCGGGCGAGCCCGGATCCGACGAGCTGGCCGACGATGCCCTCGACCAGCGCGATCCACGCGAGCGCGGCCGCGATCGCCGCCGCCAAGTTGCGGACAAGCGCGCCCACGCCGACGCCGACCACGGCGAAGCCGACGTTGGCGGCGACGCCGCCGGCCAGGGTCTGCCAGGTGCCGGCCGCGGACAGGTGCAGTGCGCTGCCCTTGGCCGACCACCACGCGGCTGTGACCGCCAGAGCCAGCGCCGACGACACCAGCCCGGCCGCAGCTCCGGCCAGGCCGTAAACGGCTAGCTTGGCCCCGATCACCTGGCGCCGGCCAGGGAAGCTCAGATAGCTGTCGGTGATCGTCCCGTGCCGGTACTCGCCGGCCATAGCGAGGATGCCGAAGACGAGCGTGATGATCGCGGCCAGCCCCACGTGGGCGAGCGCCTGGCTCTGCGTGGCCGGGTCGTGGACGTTCCCGCCGGACTCGACCAGTCCGCTGATGCCCGCCACCACGATCAGCGGCCCGGCGGCCAGCAGCAGCCACGGCCCGCGGATGCTCGTGATCTTGCGGAACTCGCTGCTTAGTGCCGTGGCCTGGCCAGTCATGCCGGTGCCTCCGTCAGCTTCAGGAATGCGGATTCCAGTTCCCCGCCTCCGGTGCCAAGCTCGGCCAGAGGCCCGGCGAAGCGCAGCCGCCCGGCGCTGAGGATCACCACATGGTCGACTGTCTGCGAGACTTCGGCCAGCCCGTGGCTGGCGACGACGATCGTCCGGCCCCGGTCGGCCAAGTCGCGCAGCAGCCCGCGGAGCCAGGCCACGCCAGCCGGGTCGAGGCCGTTGGCCGGCTCATCAAGCACCAGCAGCTGCGGGTCGCCCAGCAGCGCAGCCGCCAGGCCGAGGCGCTGGCGCATGCCAAGCGAGAACCCGCGCACCCGCCGCTCGGCCGACGAGGCCAGCCCGACCTGGCCCAGAACCTCGTCCACGCGCTCGCCGGAAACGCCGCTGGCCGCGGCGAGCACGCGCAAGTGATCGCGAGCCCGCCGGCCGGGGTGGAAACCGGCCGTGTCGAGCACGGCACCGACAGCGCGCCGTGGCCGGGCCAGGCCCGCGTAACAGACGCCGCCGATCAGCGCCGCGCCAGCGCTCGGGCGTACCAGCCCCAGCGCGATGCGCAGCGTCGTGGTCTTCCCTGATCCGTTGGGCCCCAGCAGGCCAGTGACCTTCCCCGCCGGGGCGGTAAACGACACATCGCGCACCGCGGTCACCCGGCCGAACGTCTTGGTCAGGCCGCGCACTTCTAGTTCCACAGGCTGTCCCTCACTCGCTTGAGTCATGCCGGACGTAACGAACAGAAGTTCATGAACAATATTTCATGAACGATACTTCATGAACTTGTGTTCACCGTGACCCGGGGTGCCCCTGACCCGGCCGGGCAGCCACCGGGTAACGGTGCTGCTAAGCGGGCCCCCGGCTTGGCATATTCACCTGCAGTACGTGTTCACCTGCGAGTACGTGGACTAGCGTGAGCTTCGTGACGTCCACCCCCCATGGCGAAGACGAGCATGCCCCGAGTACGGAACGGCGCGATGTGCTCGTGGCCGTATCGGGGCTGCGGCATCCGGTCGTCATCGTCCTGCTCCTGATCGCGTTCTTCTCCGCGATCGCCGGGAAGCCCCTGGACGGCTTGCTCATGCTGCTGGTGGCGGCCGGGCTGGCCTGGAAGGCCAGGCTCGGTCCTGGCCCCGCCGCGGAGCTACCACCGGAGGGTGCCAGCTCCGGGTCGCGCAGCCGGGGTGGCGTCCGGCTGGCTGTGGCTCTCGCCCTGGTGACAGCGGGCGTGCTTTACGCGGCGGCCGTAGGCTCGTTCATCCGCTTCTCCTGGCCAGCCACGATCGCGGTGGTCGGTGCCGGCGCCGGGGTGATCGTCATCGGGTGGCACGGGCCGGTGCGCCACCGGCCGGTCCCCGGGCCGCTGCCCCGGCTTGGCGCCGGCCTGTGGGGCGGGACGCTCCTGGCTGGCGGCCTGTGGGAGCTCTGGTCGCTGTCGCAGCAGCCAAGCCTGGACACCACGTCCTGGGCGCACCCGACGATCAGCGCGCTGACCGACCCGCTGCTGGCCAGCCACCCTGGCCGCAGCCTGGCCCTCGGTGTCTGGCTGCTCCTCGGCTGGTACCTGGTGCGCCGGTGAACAGCCACGACCTGACCGTCGGCGGCTACCTGGTCGTGCTGGCCGCGTTCGTGACCCTGCAGATCGTCGGCCTCCGCGGGAAAGCGCCAGTGCCGACGCTCGGCACCATCCTCAGCCGGATCATGCGCACCCGCACCGGCCGCGTCGGCATCCTGGTCGCATGGGCCTGGATTGGCCTGCACTTCTTCGCCCAGTAATGATCTGACCTACGTTGTCGGCTGGGGTGCGCGCGAGCGGCGGCGGCGCTCGCGCAGGTAAACCATCAGTGGGATAACGGCGGGCACGACCGCAATGCACCCCGAGACGAGGGTTTCCCAGAAACGCAGGCTGGCCGGCGGTGAGGTGGCCAGCCCGGTGGCGACCCAGCGCACGAGCTGGATGATGGCAGGCGCGAAGAACACCGCGAAGTAGAAGGCGGCCAAGCCGGCGCCCGCGACCTGAACCCACATGTACCAGCGGGAAGCGGCTATGTCCCGCGGGTCAGACGCGGCCAGCTCGCGCTCTTCGGCCGCTGTGAGCCGACGGTAACGCCGGGCCATCGCCAGGCGGCTCACCCTGGTGAGGTTGATATAGCCGAGGCCGGTGATCAGCACGGCATACAGGTCGGTGCGCAGGAACACCACGAACTCGAAGGAGATGGAAACTACCTGTGTCAGTATCAGCGCGGCCAGCAGACTGCCGAGCGTGAGCGGTGGGTGCCACCAGCCCAGGTACTGCGCGGCACGACCGCACAGAAGCGCCGTGATGATCACGGTGTCAACCGCGATCCCGGCCAGCAGCGGACCAAACCGGCGCCGCCGTGGCAGCGCCCATAGCGCGCTGAGGTCGGTCTGCAGCACCAGCAGGTAGTAGCGGCGGCTGACGGTAATCCTGGCGGGAAGACCTTCGATGCGCGCGCCGACCCAGTGCGCCAGCTCATGAACAATGCCCAGCGGGGTGGTGATGATCACGAGCAACGCGAGGCTCAGCACCGGGTTCGGCAGGAAGAACACCTGTCCGTAGCGCGGGCGGAACCAGGCAACAGCGGTCAGCAGGACCAGTGACCCGGCGAACAGCAGTCCGTAGGCGATCCAGGCAGGTGCTGAGAAGAACGGGCGGGCCAGCCGCGCCGCCACGGCGCCCAGTCGTCCCCCGTCGCTGAGCTGGGCGCCGTCGCTCTGTACCGGCACACCGTCAATGCTCGCCACGAAGCCCAGGTCGCAGAGGGTTTCCACGAAGTCGGCGACATCGACGTCGGTCCCGGCGCTGTCGCGGGCGTGGTCCGTGGCTGCGGCCACGGTCAGGCCGTCCTTGAGCGCATTGATGACGACGACGGCGATGCCGGGCACGGAAATGAACTCGCCGCGCGCTACATCGCCGACCATGAACCCGTCGCCTTCTGGGCGGACGCTGAGCGGCCGAAGCCCGATGCGGCTGTCTGCGGTCAGCCGCGATCCAGCTGTGATCTGGCCTGGCTCCTGCGCCGTGACGCCACGGGCGTCGGCTGGCGCGTCAGCCATGAGCGGCGGCTGCGACGGCTGGTGCGCGGCCCGGCGCCGTGGCGCAAACCGGGCAGCCCGGCCACGGTGTCCAGACGCGCGTCTCCTGGTCGCCTGTTGCGAAGTCGACGGACCTCTCGCAGCCTGCGGCGATCGGGGGTGCGAAGGCGGTCAGGTAGCGCAGCGCCTCCATGGCGACGAGGGCGCCGACCATGCTCGCAACCGGGCCGATGCCGCGGTTCACCCGGTCCAGCCCTGCTGCCAGCCGTTCGGGGGTCACGCCGTGTTCTGGAGCCGTGGCCGCAAGCTCGTGCTGGTGACACGCCAGGCAGGCGCTACGCCCAGGATCGACCGAGCAGTACGCCAGCCGCTGGGCGAACATGCCGCCGCGCACAAATGGCACGCCTGCTACCACGCACGCCTCGTTCACCCACCCGTCTACGTTGTCAGGCTGGTCGATTCCCGAGACCACGAGGTCAGCGCCGGCCAAGAGGTCGGCGACGTCAGCGGGCCCGCCGATCCAGCGGCTCACTGCCCGGACATCTGTTGCTGGGCTGAACGCCCTCACCCAGGCAGCCGCCCGCTCCACCTTCGGCAGGCCGATGTCGCCCGTCCGGTAGAGATACTGGCGTGCGAAATTCCGCAGCTCGACGGCGTCGTTGTCGAGCAGCGTCATCCGTCCGACCCCTGCTCCAGTCAGCGCCTGGATGGCCGTCGACCCAAGGCCGCCAGTGCCGAGGAAGACAACATGAGCATCGAGCAGAGCGCGCTGGAATGACACGGCTGACCGCTCGAGCGAGGCAAATGTACCGAAGAACGCCAGGTTGCTGAAGTACCGCTCAGCTTGGCCACCCGGCATCGACATGGGCTCGGCGACATCCACGAGCAGCCTCAGCTGGTCGAGCGCCGTGATCGCGGCGGTGACCTCACCGGGCGCGGCTGGCACGCCGTGCTCGGCGAGCGCGGCCGCTAGCTGTACCTCATCGCGCGTGCCGTCGCGCAGCAGCCCGAGAAGGTGCTCCACCTGGCCTCCAGGGTCAGACAGCACGATCTGGGTCTCAGGCTCGCTGACGACGTAGAGGTCGTCGCCTGCCCGCTGCCAGACGGCATTCTTGAGCTTTGCAATCACGGGTTCTCCAGGGCATTCCCGGTCTCGCTGGCGTCCGGCTGGCCGGTACTCGCCCGCGGTGAGGCCGCGGGCGCTCGGAGCGGGTTGAGCGCCCGCGGCTGCGGTGTGCCCGTCCGCCTATGACAGGCAGCCGTGCGAGCTGCAGAGGTGTCTCGCGGTCAGCTGCTGCCGTACGGGTTGTAGGCGGTCGCCTTGATCTTTTCGACCTTCTTGACCTCGATCTTCACTAGCGTCACCTCCCTGCCACTTTCGTGCCGGATTGACACGAGCCAGCATTCACAGGGCAGCTAACACGTCACCAATAGGTCACTAAAATTTTCATATGGCGCAGGACCCGCGGGGGTTGCCGCAGGATGCCCGGGAGTGTCCTGATGCGAGCAGCGGTCAGCCGCACGTCGCGTTCGAAGTCCTCAGCCGGTTTGCGATTCGGCACGGTGATACCTGGCTGCCGCTGCCGTCGCCCAAGCCGCGGGCAGTGCTCACGGCCCTGCTGCTCCGGGCGAACGATGTCGTCTCAGCCGGGGCACTCGCTGAGATCCTGTGGGGTACGCAGCCGCCGGTCACCGCGGCCACCGCTCTGCAGAATCACGTCATGCGGCTCCGCCGCCAGCTTGGCCCGTGTGCCGGCGGCCGGATCAGGACGGTGTCGCCTGGCTACGTCGTCGATGTGGGCGAGGGTGAGCTGGACCTGGACCGGTTTATGCGCCTGAGGGACAACGGGCGGGCTGCTGCTCGCCGCGGTGAATGGGAAGGCGCGGCCGTCAACCTGGCCGAGGCCCTGGAACTGTTTGGCGGCGGGCCGGCGCTGGCCTCGGTTGACATGTCCGGTCTCAACTTGCCCGACGTGCAGAGACTGGCCGAGATGGGACTGCAGACGCTGGAGTGGCGCATCGACGTCGACCTCTGCCTGGGCCGGCACGAGGAGACCATCGCCGAGCTGCGCCGGGTCACGTCGATCCACCCGTTCAGGGAACGTTTCCACGAGCAGCTCATGCTCGCGCTCGTACGGTCCGGACGGCAGGCCGAGGCGCTGTCGGTGTACCGGGACACACGGCAGGTCATCGTCGGCGAACTCGGGATCGAGCCCGGGCGGGCGCTGCAAGATCTGCACCAGCGGATCATCGCCGCCGATCCGGCACTCCACGACGTCGGCGAGCGGCCGCAATGGGCCGGAGCTCTTGCGGTCCGGGTGCCGCGCCCGCCGGCTGGGTCGTCAGTAGCCCAGCTGCCGGCTGATCTCGCCGACTTTACCGGGAGGAGCAGCCAGAGCGCTGAACTCGCGGGGTGGCTCACGCAGGCTGAGGGGAGCCATCCCGGCCAGGTGCGGATTGCCGCAGTGACCGGGCCCGGTGGAGCGGGCAAGACAGCGCTCGCGATCCATGTGGCCCACCAGCTCAGCGAGCAGTTTCCGGACGGGCAGCTGTACGCCGATCTTCGGGGCGGCGACGCTGGCCGGGCCGACGGCAGTGACGTGCTCGCCCGTTTCGTGCGGGACCTCGACGCTGAGCGTCGCGTCATTCCGGCTGGGCCGGGCGCGCAGGAGGAGCTCCAGGCGGCATACCGGAGCCTGCTGGCGGGCCGCCGCATGCTGATCGTGCTCGACAACACCCATGACGCACAGCAGGTAAGACCGTTGCTGCCGGGAACGGCGGACTGCGCTGTGCTGGTCACAAGCCGCAGCCGGCTGGCCGGCCTCGACGGCGCCCGAATCCTTGAGCTGGGCTTGCTCGACGAGGACGAGGCGCTCGCGTTACTGCACCGGATCCTCGGCTCGGACCGGGTGGCGGCAGAGCCGCAGGCAGCCAGGGGGGTGCTGCACGCCTGCGCCGGGCTGCCGCTGGCCATCCGGATCGCGGCGGCCCGTCTGGCCTCCCGCCCGGGCTGGTCCCTCAGCTCGTTCGCCGACCGGCTGGCCGATCAGGGGAGCTGGCTCGACGAGCTGCGGTCAGGTGACCGTGCTGTCCGTGGGAGCTTCGCGGTCAGTTACGAGGACCTGCCGCAGCCGGCGGACCGTCATGGGATCAGCGCGGCCCGCGCCTTCAGGATTCTCGGCACATGGCCCGGGCCCAGCCTGAGCCTGGACGCTGCCGCAGCCATGCTCGGGCTCCCGCCGCGTGCGGTGGTGACACCGGTCGAGGACCTTGTCGATGCCCACCTCATCGAATCGGCGGGCCCAGACCGCTACCGCTTTCACGATCTGCTGCGCGCGTATGCCGGTGAGCGCGCGGCCGCGCAGGAACTGCCCGAGGCGCTCAGCGAAGCCACAGGCAGGCTCGTGACCTGGTACCTGCACACCGCGATCGCCGCCATACACGCCATCACCCCGCGGCGCTCGAACCTGCCGGTGGCGCCCGATCAGGGAAGTTGCCGCCCGCTGGCGTTCCCGGCAGCTTCAGCAGCACTGGAGTGGCTCGACTCGGAGCGAGAGAATCTCGGCTCGGCTGTGACGGCCGCGGCCAGTCTGGGACCGCTCGCCGCGGCCTGGCAGCTTCCGGCGTACCTGCACGTGTATTTCGAGAGGCGCGGCCATTTCGGGGACTGGATCACGACCCATGAGACCGGCCTTGAGGCTGCGCGCCGCGCTGGTGACCTCGCTGGCCAGGCGTGGCTCCTCAGCACGCTGGGCGCCGCGCTGGTCCTGCTTGAGCACCCGGCCGAGGGGATCAGCTATCTGCAGCAAGCTTCCGCGCTGCACGAGGAAGTGGGTCAGGACGAGGGCCATGCCAATACCCTCAATACGCTCGGCGTCGCCCATGCCCAGCTTGGGGACACCGGCGGTGGCGTCCGCTCCCTGCAGAGGGCCCTCGCCATCCGCCGCCGGATCGGAGACCTGCATGGCCAGGCCATGACGTTGGGCAACCTTGCTATGGCGCAACGCCAGACCGCCAGGTTCACCGAGGCCCTTCGTTACGCTGAGCAGGCCCTGCAGATGGCTCGCGAGACAGATGACGAGCGGCTGCAGGCTAACTCCCTCGCCATCGTCGGTGACCTGCTGCGCGCCACCGGACGCTTGGAGGAGGCGATCGGTATCCTCAGCGAGGCGGTCAGAATCGAGCACCGGACCGGCACCAGGCTGGCCGAGGCAGCAGCGTTCAGGTACCTCGGGCAGGCCTACGCCGACAGCGGCCGGCCCGACCGGGCGCGGGAGGCCTGGACCACAGCGCTGTCGCTCTACGGCCCGCCACTCGACTCCTATGCCGGCCGGATCCGCGCCTCCCTGGAGTCGCTACTGCGCCAAGAGGGCCAGCGCAGCGCCGGATCACCGGTCGCCGACTCGTAGCAGGACTACTGGCGGGCCAGGTTAGGCGCGCCGGAGCGCAGGACGTACTTCTGGATCTTCCCCGTCGCTGTCTTCGGCAGCTCGGTCACGAACGTCACCTGGTGCGGGGCCTTGAAGTGCGCCAGGTTTTCGCGGGCGAACGCGATCAGCTCCTCCTCGGTGGC
>Ga0335074_10005526_pt1 | contig 17487 bp, 16 predicted proteins | sample Lox_Sample_23_FD_206715 | JGI IMG/M metagenome (GOLD analysis project Ga0335074, IMG submission 206715) | Soil microbial communities from Loxahatchee National Wildlife Refuge, Florida, United States - Lox_Sample_2.3 | ecosystem: Environmental > Terrestrial > Soil > Wetlands | place: USA... | reverse complement strand
CGCGGCGATCAGCAGCAGTACGCCAGCAGGGTGGCGTCGGGGTAGCATGCCACGCCGGTCATCAGATTCTGGGGCACAGCGAGGGTGATGCGGGTCCGGTCTGTGGCGGTGTCCCCTGATCCGCGCGGTGCCATGGCCGGATGCGGTGGCTAGCGGGGCTTCCGCCGGGGAGAACGCCACCTCGGTGACCACCTCTTCATGGTCGGTGAGGTGTGGCGGCGATCTGGAGAAATGTGTGGAATGCCAAGGTTGACGTGTGAGCAACGTTTAGGTGAGCGGTAAGCGTCACTCGCCGGATAGCGGCGGCTCTCAGCCGGTCTGGAGGCGGTGCGCCAGCGCCGTGTGGCGGCGGCCGGCGCCCGCGGTACGTACGGCCGCGGCGAGCGCGCGGCGTGAGCCAGCGAGGACGACGAGCTTCTTCGCGCGTGTGATTCCCGTGTAGAGCAGGTTGCGCTGCAGCATCATCCATGCGCTGGTCGTCAGCGGGATCACGACGGCCGGGTACTCAGACCCCTGCGACCGGTGGATCGTGACCGCGTAGGCGTGCGCGAGCTCGTCCAGTTCGTCGAAGTCGTAGGCGAGTTCCTCGTCCTCGTCGGTCCGGACGGTGAGCGAGTGGTCCTCAAGCGACATGGCGGTCACCACCCCGGTCGTGCCGTTGAAGACGCCGGCCGCGCCTTTGTCATAGTTGTTCCGCAGCTGGGTGACCTTGTCGCCGACCCGGAACACCCGCCCGCCATACCGCCGTTCGGGCGCTCCCTCGCGGTAGGGGGTCAGCGCCTCCTGAAGCAGCAGATTCAGGCTGCCCGCGCCGGTCGGCCCGCGGTGCATCGGGCACAGCACCTGCACGTCCCGCCGCGCGTCGAGCCCGAACTTCGCCGGTATCCGGCGCGCCACGATGTCGGCCACCAGCTCCGCGGTCGCCTCGGTCTCGTCGGAGTTGAACCAGAAGAAGTCAGGAAAGGTCCTGGTTTCCGCGCCCGAAGGTGCGGGGGCTGGCGGGTACGGCAGGCGCCCGGCGTTTACCCGGTGCGCGTTGATCACGATCCCTGACTGCTGCGCTTGCCTGAAGATCCTGGTCAGCCTGACGACGGGCAGTGTCTGCGCCCGGATCATGTCTTGCAGCACTTCACCGGCGCCCACCGACGGCAGCTGGTCCACGTCCCCGACCAGAAGCAGGTGAGCCCCCGGCGCGACTGCCCTGGCCAGCTTGTTCGCCAGGATCACGTCGACCATCGACATCTCGTCGATCACGACCAGGTCGGCGTCCAGCGGGTTGTTCGCGTCGAACTCCGGGTCACCGCCAGGCTGGAGCTTCAGCAGGCGGTGGATGGTCGCGGCTTCGTGGCCGGTCAGTTCGGCCAGCCGCTTGGCGGCGCGGCCGGTCGGGGCGGCGAGCACCACCTTCGCCTTCCGCGCCCGCGCCAGTTCCACCACCGAACGAACCGTGAAGCTCTTCCCGCACCCCGGCCCGCCCGTCAGCACCGCGACCTTCTCGGTGAGGGCCAGCTTGACCGCATCGGCCTGCTCGGGGGCGAGGTCAGCGCCCGTGCGCGTCTTGAGCCAGCCCAGAGCCTTGTCCCACTCCACGGACTGGAAGGCGGGCAGCCGGTCTTTGCCGGCAGCCAGCAGGCTGCGCAAGACAGCCGCGAGGGACCGTTCAGCGTGGAAAAAGGGCGGGAGGTAGACGGCCCGCAGCGGCTCGGCCGCCGCAGCGCCCGCGGCAGGCAGGGTTTCGATAACCGCGCCGTCTTCAGCCGCGAGGTCGGCGACGCGCGGGGCGATCAGGTCTGCGGGAACCTCGAGGATCTTGGCGGCGTCGGTGACCAGCCTGGGCTCGGGGAGATAGCAGTGGCCGTCGTCAGCGGCCTGCGACAGCGTGTAGGCCAGGCCCGCCTTGATGCGCTCGGGGCTGTCCTTGGCGATGCCAACCGAAGCAGCGATCGTATCGGCGGTCTTGAAGCCGATGCCCCACACGTCGGAGGCGAGTCTGTACGGTTGCTGCCGGACGGTCTGCTCCGACTCGTCACCGTACTTCTTGTAGATCTTCACCGCCAGCGACGTGGAAACGCCGACGCCCTGCAGGAAGATCATGACCTGCTTGATCGCCTTCTGCTCAGCCCAGGCGTCCCTGATGCGCGTGCTACGCTTCGGGCCAAGACCAGGAACCTCGATGAGGCGGCCGGGCTCGTCGTCGATGATGTGCATAATGTCGACGCCGAAGTGGCTGACCATCCGCTCGGCCATAACGGGGCCGATGCCTTTGATCAGCCCGGATCCGAGATACCTCCTGACGCCTTGCTCCGTCGCCGGGAGCACGGTGGTGTAAGAGTGGACCTCGAACTGGCGGCCGTACTTCATGTGCGAGGTCCAGCGGCCCCGCAGCCGCAGCGACTCGCCTACCTGCGCGCCGAGCAGCGGGCCGACCGCAGTGACCAGCTCCGTGCTCGCGCTGACCGGACCACGGCCGGTGCCCCGGTCCGGGGCGATACGGGCAATCGTGTAACCAGTCTCCGGGTTGCTGAACGTAACCCGTTCCAGCACACCGTCCAGGACCGCGACATCCCGCAGCCGCACCTGCTGCTGCGCTGCCTGCGGCGCTGCCGGTGTCTGCGGTTGGGGAGCGGACGACGGCATAGCACAATTCTGTCGGCATTCACGCGTGAATCCGCCGCACGGCGCGGATCAGCGCCCCGCCCGATCAGTTCCCGCGCCCGGCGGCGAACGCCCGCGCCAGAGCCCCAATTTGCCCCAGTGCAATCCCCGGCCAGTCCGACAGGTCACCGTCGGCACAGGCCCTCCCGATAGCCATGGACCCGCCGGTCCCAACCACCATGCCGTTGCAGCCGGCGACCGCGAAGCCGCCAGTGCTCAATACACCGCCCGGTGCTCATGTAGTGCTCAAGTAGGACATCGAATGCTCATCTAGATCGGGTTCCCTACAGCGGCGTACTCCGGGCACCGTTCCAGAGTCCGGCGATGCTTGACCGCATCTTCGCTGACAATGGCACCCGCCACGTGCTGACTGCGGTACTCGCCGACGACGACCGTGCGGTGGAGCGGCAGCACAAGACAATGCTGATTCGACGGTCGATTAAGTGCTGGCTAATGCCGCATATGCTGGCTGATGGGTGAATGCTGCCAGTAGGGGTTGCTGAATGTCGGTACCAAGCCACGTACGAAAGCGAAGCGAAGCAAGATATACATATCCATTGTTTATCTCTGGACCGGGCGCGGCCCAGAGATAAACAATGGGGCCAGCATCAGCTGGTGATGCTGGCCGGGGACCGGGCGCGGCCCCAGATCGAAGGGCTTCGGCGAGGGGATTGGGGTGGTCGCTAGTGACCGGCGGAAGTGTCCGGCGGCGGTCGCGGCAGGCGGTGTCGCGGCCTCGGGTAGTGCAGTTCTCGCTGACCGAGGAGGAGTTTGAGGAGGTCAGCCGGGCGGCGCAGCGATCAGGCCTGGCGCGCGGCGCGTTCGCGGCCGAGGCGGCGCTGGCGTCGGCGCGCGGTGGTGAGAAGCCTGTCTGGTCGCCGTTGCGCGAGGCTCTCCTGGAGCTGATCGCGGCGGCTGGGCTGGTGCGCAGGATTGGGACGAATCTGAACCAGGCGGTCGCGAAACTGAATGCGACCGGGCAGCGAAGTGAGGATCTGGTTCCGGCAGCGCAGTTCTGCACGCGGGTGATCCGACGATTGGACGAGGCTGCGGAGCAGTTGCGCCGCAGCGTTCCGTGAGCGGAACAGGAAATGACCCGTGATTGGGAAAGTGCTCCGCGGAACGAATGTCCGGCGGCTGCTGTACTACCTGTACGGGCCAGGAAAGTCCAATGAGCATGATGATCCGCACCTAGTCGCCGGATTTTCTGATCCGGCTGATCTGGAACCGGAACGGCGCCAGAACGGATCCGGGGACTTCCGCCGGCTGGCCGGACTGCTGACCCAGCCGCTAGCCGCGCTGGCCGGGCCGGGTTACGCCAAGCCGGTGTGGCATTGCTCGGTGCGCGCGGCGCCGGAGGACCGGCTGCTGTCGGACCAGGAGTGGGCGCAGGTCGCGGCGCAGATCATGGACCGGACCGGGCTGGCGGGTGCTGAGGATGAGCTGGGCGTGCGGTGGGTTGCGATCCGCCACGCCAGCGACCATGTTCACCTGGTGGCGACGCTGGCCCGTCAGGACGGCACCCGGCCCAGGATCTGGAACGATTTCTACCGGGTCCGCGAAGCGTGCCAGGACGCCGAGCGGCAGCTTGGGTTGCGGTCTGCTGCCCCGGCGGATCGCACCGCGGCCCGGCGTGCGTCCCGGGCCGAGACGGAACAGTCGGCGCGGCGCGGCTGGGGTGAGCCGCCGCGGGTGGCACTGCGGCGGGAGGTGTGCACGGCGGCGGCCGGAGCCCGTGGCGAGCAGGAGTTCTTCACCCGCCTTGCGGGGTCTGGCGTTGCGGTCCGCAAGCGCTACAGCACCACGCACCCTGGTCAGGTCAGCGGGTATGCCGTCGGCCTGCCCTCGCACACTGCCAGGGACGGCGGGATCGTCTGGTATGGCGGCGGGAAGCTGGCCGCCGACCTGACCCTGCCAAAGCTGCGCTGCCGCTGGACCGAATCGCCCCGGGAACCAGGCACGCTTACCGGCAGCGGCTTGTCCGCTGCGGCGGCCTGCGCCGTGCTCCGGAACATGGTCACCAACGCGGCGCAGCAGGCACAAGATGAAGCGGCGTTCTTCGCCGGGCTGCGGGAGGCGGGTGCGCTGGTCCGCCTGCGGTTCAGCCAGACGAGCCCAGATCAGGTCACCGGCTACGCCGTTGGCTTGCCCGGTCATGACGGCCCGAGCGGCGCGCCGGCCTGGTACGGCGGGGGACGGCTGGCCGAAGGCCTGACCCTGCCGCGGCTGCGCCGACGCTGGCGCCTGGCCCGGAACGCTGCGGAACGTTCCGGGGCGTTCCGGTTCACCGTCCCGGAACGGAACGCGATCTTCGAGCACGCTGCCCGCCAGGCAGCTATCGCCGCGGAGCACATCCGGCTCACCGCGCGGGCCGATCCGGCGGCGGCCGCGGATGCAGTCTGGGCGGCGGCCGACGTTCTGCACGTCGCGGCCCGGGCGCTGCGTAGCCCGCACCTGCGCCGTGCCGCCGACAGCTACGACCGCGCCGCCCGGGAACGCTACGCCCGGATACCGCACGGCACGCACCACGGCAGCCAGTTGCGGACCGCTGCCCGGATGATCGCCCTGGCCGGCAGGATCCCCGGCGACAGGTCGCTGGCCGCCGTCGTGCTCATCGCGAATCTGGCGACCCTGGCTGTCGCGGTCACCGAGCTGCGTGCCGCCCAGCAGCACGCCGCCCAGGCCGCAGCCGCCCGGGCCACCGCCGAACACTTGCACGCAGCCCACCACGCGGTCCGTGGCGGAGAGCGGCCATCGCAGGCGCACCAACGCCAGCACAGCCGCGCGGCAACTGCCGCAGAACTCGCCGCCGAAGATACCGTGGCAGTGCCACAACATATCCGTGCAGCAGCTGCTAGCCGAGATCGTTCCAGACAAGCCACAGGTGTGCCGCCATCTCGGCGAGCAATGCAGGGCGGCGGCCGTCGTCCGCCATGACCACGCCGACTGGGGCCGCGTCTCCTCTCGACGGAGCTGGTGGCTGAGATATCTGCACGCGCAGCGGCTGGGGCCGGTCGGCCAGCTCCGCTGACGGTCTTGGCGTAAGGGGGAGGCCACGGACCGGTGCCAGCAATGGGGACAACGCGGCACCACGAGCCTGTTGAGGCTGACCCCACCTAATTCGTCGCCGGCCCGGCGGGCGAGATCCTCGGCACGGAGCCGCGCCCGCCTGACGCGCTGTGCTGCACGGTCACGCTGCTGCCGGGCCTGGTAACGGCCCCGGCGTGCCTCGTCCCGGGCCTGCCGCGCCTGCTCATGCCTCACCTGCCCGGTCTTCATCACCGGCCGTCCCTCCTGCGCGAGCTCCGCCAGCATGGGTGCTTATTCCCTGCCCTGCCCGCGTTCAGCCCGGACGGCCGCCTGCTCGCTACCGCCAGCGCCGATAAGACAGTGCGGCTGTGGGATCCGGCGACGGGCGCGCACCTGCGCACGCTGGCCGGCCACACCCAGATAGTCTTCGATCTGGCGTTCAGCCCGGACGGCCACCTGCTCGCTACCGCCAGCGCGGACAGGACAGTGCGGCTGTGGGATCCGGCGACGGGCGCGCACCTGCGCAGCCTGGCCGGCCACACCAGCTGGGTCTGTGGGGTGGCGTTCAGCCCGGACGGGCGCCTGCTCGCCAGCGCCATCCGCTACAACGGAGCACGGCTATGGGATCCGATCAGCGGCAAGAATACGCGGACGCTGACAGGCCACACCGGCCTTGTCAGCGAGGTGGCGTTCAGCCCGGACGGACGCATGCTAGCCACCGCCAGCTACGACAAGACAGCGCGAGTATGGGACCCGGGCACCGGCGGGCAACTGTGTGTGCTAACCGGTCACAGCGCTGCGGTCTTGGACGTGGCGTTCAGCCCGGTGGGGCGGCTGCTTGCCGCCGCCAGCAGCGACAAGACCGCGCGTCTGTGGGATCCGGATACGGGCAGGAACCTGGGCATACTCACCGGCCACACCGGCGAGATTGACGCGGTAGCGTTCAGCCCGGACGGGCGCATGCTCGCTACCGCCAGCCACGACTGCAAGACGCGGGTATGGGATTAACCACATCCACCGTTCCAGCCCACGCCGGCACACCCTTCTGGTGCAGCCGCCTGCGCCCCGTCGCAGTGACGACAGCCCTCCTTTGCCGTGGCTGGCTTGCCGGCAGACTCCGCTGCCGCGCCGAAGGACCCGCGCACCATTTCGAATTCAACGACAGGGAACTGAGTACCGCGAGGCGGAGCTGCCCGCCAGCATAACCGCGGATGGCGGCCTCGCGACAGCGGGCGGTCTGGTCAAGGCACTACTGTGCACGAGCGTCAGCAATGGCTCCCGGCAGGCTTCAGAGACGACGTTTCGAAGGCAGAGCGCGCACTCTGCACGACCTGAGTTGCAGGCGCCGAGTTCTGGACTTCATGCGGTCACCTGTTCCTTCCGCCGCACATGACCGCCGGGACAGGGCCCTGAACAGCCAGAACACGCTTGTCATCATGGAACGCTGCGGCGATGCGGCAAGATCACAATTAGCAGCCGGAGATCCAGTAGCCTTTCAAGCGCCTGTATGGCAACATACAAATGTCAGGGAAGAGCCGGTCCGTGGGGGGGCCATGGGACTCGCGTCCAGGTTAGTTCGTGCATGTCGGCAGCCGAAGAATCGGCTGAATCTCCTGTACAGGCCCACGGCCAGTGACCGCACAGTCGTGTTCCTCGGAAAACGGGGCGTCGGGAAAAGCAGCACCGTGAACCGGCTGTTCGCCCTGTCTTTCGCGACAGACCCAGCTGTCGAATGCACCCGGAAGCCCAACCAGCACCGCTTATTTCTTGCTGACGGCACATTTTACCGTGTCGTCGATATGCCCGGAATCGCAGCAAACCTTGATTCTGACAGACGTTACGTGCGCTACTACCGTCACTGGCTGGGCAGAGCCGACGTCATTGTATGGATCACTCAAGCTGATGTTCGTGCTTACAAGCAGGATGAGCGGTTCTTCCTCACCTACACGCCTGCAGTCCACCCGGCAACTCGGCTGGTGCTCGGCATCAGCAAGATCGATACCCAGGTTCACTACAAGGGCCCAGTCAGCCGCGTCACACTGGCGGCTGACACCATCTTGCAGCGGAAGATCTCAGATGTCCGCGGCCAGATAGCATCACATTCCTGGGTTACGCCTGAACGCGTTCCTGTCGTGGCTTACTCTGTCGCCCGCGACTGGAATATCGACGTCCTGTACGAGACTATAACTATTCCTCAGCCAGTGGGGTGATCAGCCGGTCATGCCTGCCATTCTCCCGAGCCTGAAACGAGCAGCGGTTCGCGACACCGAACCGCCACTGCGGTTAGTCGTTGGCCTCAACCGAGTGGACGAGATCGTTCATGAGGGATGGAATACTCGCATCAACCTTCCCACCCGCGCAGCAGCATCAGAGATACAGCGCAAGTGCCAGAACGTTGTCGGGCTGCTCTCCAAGGCAACGAAGATCAGCAGTTCGCAAATCGAGTACTATTCGGCGATCAAGAGATACCGGCTGCATGAGCTGCTCGGCCAGATGATCAGGCATTGCTACGCAGGCTTCAAGCTCGCCGATGTAGAGCCACTCGCCTTTGAAGACCTGGAAGGCGTGGACCCCGAAGCCCGGCAATTCGCTAAGGAGGAATGGCGGCGCCGTATAGGAAGGCGCAGGCCAGAAATCAGTTCGGGTGATAAGGACAGGCTGTTCGCCGAGCTCAGCCGTGTCCTGGGCGCAGAAGACCTTCAGCGCATCGGAGAAGAACTTGCGGTGGAGCTGCGAGAGCCTCCCCGTATTGCTGTGCTGGGCCAGGCAGGCGTAGGCAAAACCACGACTGTTAATGCCCTTTTCGCTACCGAATGGCGCACCAGTGCGGTAGAGGTGGGCACTCGCGCCGTGAACAGCAAGAGCGTCAGGCTCCCGTCGGGAGGCCAGATTAACGTTTTCGATCTCCCCGGCTATGGGCGCTCGATCGCTGATGATGCCCGCTACGAGCAGATCTACCGCGACACCATCCCGTCATGCGATCTGATCTTACTCATTATCCAGGCAGATCGCGGCGATCTCGCTGACGACCTTGAGATGATCACGCGGATTCGCGACTGGATACGGGAGGCCCCTAACAGGCATCGAACTCGGCAAGCGCCAGGCGGCGGCAGTCAGCACACCATACCTTCCGATAAAACGATGGGAGAAGGATCATGACCGTCAGCAACTCCGATAAGAGAGACATCATCGACAGGATCAGCGCGATAGGTGTCGTTCTTCAGACTGTAAACCAGTTCGATATCTTCCTGAAGAACCACTTCCCGGGACTCTATCAGCGGGTTCAGGGCAGAACGCATGACCTGTGGCAGTGGGTCAGAGTTCAGTTTGGCTGGTAAACATCCATGCCGTTTCTGCTGAACTGACCTGCCCGGGCCGGAACTGTGCCACAGTTCCGGCCCCAGCAGACCGTGACCAGAAGATCACCAGATTGCCTGCCTGCTGGTTTTGGCTCAGGGGAGGGAAGATCATTGCCGGGCTTATTTTCCAGATCGCCGAGGGAGTCTGTGCAGCGGCCAGGGAGCACCATTAATGGCCGGCCGCAACGTGATCCTGAGCAGCCGGGTTCGCTGCAGAGGCGAGCTCGTCTGTTTATTGAGTCCATGAGGCGGATCGCTGAGGATCCGCTGGCTTCCCCGTCGGCCCGGGGGGTGCCGATCGGCGACGGGTGCGGCATGGAAGGGCTCGTTGGCCGGGTTGCTCCGCTGTTCGCCAGGGAGCGGTCGCTTGTGCGGTGGGTGGCGCTGCGCGGGGCGTTTACCAATCTTTATATCGCGACCGTGGACGCTGCCAGCAGGAGCGTGCCGTTCTCCCCGGTGGTCGAGGACGCCATGGGAGTAGGCAATATCGCGGGGCCGGATGCTGCCGGGCCTGTTGTAGGTGTCGCACCAGAATGGGCGTCGCGGCTGTCCAGGGAACAGCGCGACGCGGCGACGGGGATCTTCAGCGCTCTTGCTGTGCGGCTCTTCGACTACGAGCGTTATTCGAAATTGCCGGCCGATGAGGTCAACCGGGATCCTCGATGCCGGCTGAATGATGCCATGGCTCTTGATTTCATCGCGTGGTCGGCGGTCGCGTTACTGCGGACGGGACTGGCACGAGACTTCCTGGCCGCACCCGAGCCCGACGCGCTGGAGCGGCCCGGCTGGTATGCGGATCCTTTGTGGGGAAAGGCTCAGCGGTACTGGGACGGAGCCGACTGGACCGAGCGGGTCCGCACCAGCGATGGCCGGGAGGCAATCCTGGCGCTGCGCCCTCCCGAGCCTCAGCCGTCCGCGGCTGCGCCCGGCGGGCCGACGGTCGCGCAGATCCTTTCCGAATGGACGCCCGGGTCAGCGGCGGAAGATCTGGCCCGGTGGCGGGAAGGGATGACACGGTATGACGCCGCCCCGGCAGAGAACCGGACCGAGATGCGGGCGTCAGCGGAACTGATGTGCGCGGCGCTGACCCACTACCTGCAGGGCGGCAATATCCTCGCCGGGTCTGCTGACTTGGCAGCAGACCTGACGCAGACGATCTGGAACGTGCTCGTTGCCTCATTGATCGGCAATAACGAGGCGACCTGGGATGCGGGGGCTGAGCGGCATGTGCGGCTTGCGCTGGCGGCCGCCCGCCGGGCCGGGCTCCAGCCCGAGACGATGGGTGGCCGGGGAACCTTTGACAAGATCTTCGCGGACCGGGGCAACCAGATGCTCATGCAGGCTGCTCTGTGGGACCTGTCAAGGTCGGGTCCCAAGTCCTTCACACTGAGCCAGTGGTTCATGGCTGCGCCTGAGGAACGCGCGTGGAAAACCGTGTGACGAAAGGTCCCCTGCGGCGGTCATGCAGCTTGTAGTCGGCGAGTCCGTACTTGTCAGCGAGTCCCTCACCGCTTATGAATCACTGCGGGCATTCTTCGGGGTAGCCGGCGAACGGGGCCACGGTGCTCCGTCCGTGGTCGTCGACGAGCGCGGGGAGCCGCTGACGCATCCGGACTACGTCGACCGGATGGGCGCTGCCCACCTGCGGGCAGGGGCATGGGCGTTCTGTCGGCGGCCCGCAGCGGAAGCGTTCGGCCTGCCTTCGGGAACGGACTGGGTCCGTGACCATTCCCCGGACCTGATGTTCGCCGCTGGGTCACCGTATCTGCCGCAACCGCACCTGCACGATCAGGTGTACGTCCAGCGCTTCGGCGAGGACCACCCTGTCCTGCTGGCACCGCTGTCCTGCGCAGCCCCTGTGGCCTGGAACAACGAAGGCTCCCGGATCTGCGTGCTGGAGATCCGGCTCGGCCACATTGCCGATAACACCAGCATGGCCGGATACCTGCTGTGGGAATACGAACTGGTCCTGGGCCGCCGCCGGCTGATAGCTGGCTTTCCCGCCAGCGCCCGGCTGGACTTCACCCAGCTCTGCTACAGCTGCGACGACTCGTGGATCCACCTGTGCGAATGGCGAGACGGCCGCAACCTGCTCATCCGCGTCGCTGACGGGCTTGTGGTCACGCTGCCGGTGGTATCCGCAGCCGTGAGCTGGAACCCGCGCAACGGGCCCAGTGCCATGGTCGTCATGACACCAGACACCGCCACGGGTCGGCTGATCATCTGCGACTATGACGCAGCCGCCAATATGCTCGAGCGCCGTTCGGATCTGGAGTCCCCGACCGGCCTTGCGCTGACGGTTCGCGAACTGTCCATGTCCGCCGATGGGTGCCTGGCGCTGGTCACCGCGCCAGTGGGCGTCCCGGGACTGGATCAGGGAGCACGCGGCGGTGTCCATGTGGCCGCCGTCATCGACATCGACGAGGGATCGATCGAGCCTGTCCTGCCGGTCGCATTCCGCAGCCGCTCAGCCCAGCGCCGCCACACCAGCCCGCGGTGGTGCGCCGAGGAGCCGCGCTGCGGGGGACCTGCTGTCGTCATCGCCGAGCAGCTCATGCAGAACGCCTCACCCGCACGGTGCGCAGATGATTCCCCCGCCGTAACAGAAGATCTCCTCAGCCGCTCGGCCGAGGTCCTCGAGGGCATCACCGCCGCCTGGAGCAGCGGCAGGATGCCCCCGGCCCGCTTCGCCGGCGAATACGTACAGCACGCCCTCACCTGCTATCAGTTCGACGAGCGTACTGCTGAGCGTGTGGTCGCGACCTTGCGCCAGCGTGCACGAACCGACCCCGCTGCCCGGACCGTGACCCGCGCCATCGACTCATTCCGCGGCAGGCAATGGCGCCCGGTGACTGCCCTGCCCCAGCCCGAGCCCTCCACCGTGGCAGCGCAGCCAGCGGCGACGGTCCCGGGCTTCACTGCGGCGGTCAGCCCGGCAGCGGGGGAAGACAGCCTGGCGGTGTGTCTTGACCGGCTGATCGCGGCGAACTCCCTCGCCGATGCCGCGGCTGCCGGCCGCGCTCTGCGGCTGGCAGCCGGACCCGCTGGCGGCGGCCCGTGGCCGGCTCTTGCCCGGGCCAGCGACGAGGCGCTGGAGCGGGGCAGCTTCTTGTTCGTCGCCAAGCTGGGCCTGGCAGCGGTGTTCTGGCAGGCATTCTTCCGGCCAGAACTAGCGGCATCCGGGCTGCCGCAAGCACCCGCGCCGCTGCTGCTGCCGATCTTGCTGAACTGCTTCGAAGCATGCACGCACCTGCCCGAGCGGGCAGTTGCCGGAACTGACGCCCAGTCGGTCTTCGACGTGGAAGACACCAGAAACCGCTGCCAGCAGGCGCTGCGCGGCCTTCCCGTCGCTGACTACCTGACCACGGCACCCCGCACACGGCTCGCCGCAGGCCGCGGTCACAGCCGTGTCCCAGGCCCAGAAGAACAGCACCCGGCAGAAGGCAGCTCACCAGTGGCACTGAGGAAAAGAGTGTTCATCTCCTACGTTCATGAGGACGCCCAGACGGTGGACCGCCTTGCGTCAGACCTGACATCCAGTGGCCTCGACGTATGGCTTGACCGCACGCACCTGCTGCCCGGAATGCGCTGGAAATCAGTCATACGGAAGGCGATCCGCGGCGGAGACTACTTCATCGCATGCTTCTCCCGCAGCTATGTCAGCAAGCCCGAGACCTTCATGAACGAAGAACTCAATATTGCAATTGACCGGCTGCGCACGATGCACCGGTCCCGCCAGTGGTTTTTCCCGGTCATTCTCGAGGAATGTGATATCCCAGACTACGAAATCGGGCCGGGAGAGACACTGGACAGCCTGCAGTACCTGGATTTCACACGTGACTGGGATACCGCAATCAAAAAGCTGCTCACCGCCCTGTCGGCCGAACCGGCACCGCTGCCGGGAATCCCGCCCGGCCTGTAGTCCCCATGCCGTGCCTGCTAACAGTGGCCAGTGCCGCGACGATAGGTGGAAACCGTCCAGCCAAGTCTGGCCTGGCAGCGGCACAGGGCCGGCCCGGGCCGAGGTCACCGGCCCGATGCTGATAGCCGGGTCACGACATCTGAACGCGGCCCTGGATGAGTACGTCGCGCATTACAGCGAGCATCGTCCGCATCGTGCCCCGAACCGGATCCCGCCGGGGGGCGAGATCGCTCTGGTTGCCGTCACCGATCTCACGTCAGCGCAAATACGGCGTCGCATGGCCCTCGGCGGGCTGATCAGGCAGTACGGACAGGCGGCATGATGGCCACCAGATGAGTCAGGAAACCGCAGGCCGGCGGTCGCGGGCGCAGTTTTGGCACCCTTCACGACCCATGATCGGCCAGCCCCCGGAACTGCGACGCTTCTGGGCTCTCGTTGTGGATCGCTGGTACTCCGCGCCAGCTCGAGACGCGTCAGATATACAGCTAGCTTAGATATGGGAGTTGGTCCGTCTGCTTACTGAGGAGTTGGCTGGATGAAGCTGGAAAGAGTTATAGTCAAGAACTTCCGCAATCTCGCGGATCTCGATCTCAGGCTATTGCCGGGTTCGGTTATCGTCGGCGAAAACCGTACAGGTAAGAGCAATCTTATCGAGGCGCTCCGGCTTGTGTTTGATCCCACATTGTCGTTTAACGACCGGCAGCTGGCCGCCGATGACTTCTGGATGAGCGAGGCTGATCTGCTGCGGCAGAAGGATCCGATGGCAGAAGGTGAAGTCATCGAGGTCTCTGCTGAGATCGTTGAGTTTGAGGATGATCAGCGTCTGGTCGCTGCCCTCGGTCATGCGCTCCTGCAGGAAGAGCCGATGCGCGCCCGGTTAACGTATCGTTACGCGCCAGTCGACACGGCCGACGGCGATGAGGGTGTTACATACCGTGCCAGGATCTATGGAGGCACGAACTTTGACGCGCCCATACCTTCAGACTGGCGGGATTACCTGTATTCCATTTTTTTGCACGCTCTTCGCGACGTTGAAGGCGATATCCTGGCGTGGCGGCGCTCGCCTCTGCGCTCGCTTCTGCTCGGTGCCTCTGCCGCCCTGGCTGAGCATGACCTCAGCGACGTCCAGGAGGCCATGAAGGCAGCTAACGACCGGCTCAACGGCCTCGACGTTATCAGGCAGCTCTCAGACGGCATCAATACGCGGCTCGTGGACATGGTCGGCGCGGCGCAGGCACCTGAGACTGAACTGGCCGCAGCCCCGGACGATCCGCTGCGTCTTATCCGCGGCATGCGCCTGTATGTCGACGGAGAGGCGCACCGCAACCTGGGCAGTGCGAGTCTCGGAACGCTCAACGTCTTGTATCTCACGCTCCTGGAACTCGGCCTCGCGACCCGGATGCAGGACTCTGAGATCGCGCACGTTGTGATGGCGATTGAGGAACCGGAAGCGCACCTGCACCCGCACTTGCAGCGCCTGATCTTCCGCCGCCTGCTGCGCGAGGACACGAACTCGCGCACCACTCTGGTCACGACACACTCGCCGCACATCGCAAGCGTGGCGGACCCGCGCAGCCTCGTCGTCTTGCGCACTACAGAAGGCGGGACATCAGCAGCTGCTGCCCACGCGGCGGACCTCGCCGACGCGGAGTGGAAAGACATCGAGCGCTACCTGGACGCCACGCGGTCGGAGATCGTGTTCGCCCGGCGGGCGCTGCTGGTCGAGGGCTACGCCGAGCAGGTGCTGATACCAGTCCTGGCTGACAGCCTCGGCCTTGACCTGGATAAGGCCGGGATCAGTGTCTGCGTCATCAACGGCACTCATTTCAGCAGCTATGCGCGTTTCTGCGCGGCGCTGCAAATTCCCTGGGCAATCGTGACCGACGGTGACCCGGACCCGAACGGAGTGCCTGTCGGGGAACGCAGAGGCGCTGACCTGCAAGCTGCCTTAGGGCAGACGGGGCCGTTGCCGGAGTCCGGCATCTTCGTCGGCACACAGACCTTTGAGTACGACCTTGCTGTTGCGTGTGAAGGCAACACCGCCACCTGCCTGTCAGTTCTCCGCTCGCTGTGCGCCGCCCCGTCGCAGGCTGCGATCGATCAGTGGGCAGGCCAGATCCCGGCAGCAGCAACGTACATCAGCATGATCAACAACGCGGGGGGCAAGGGCCGGTTCGCCCAGCGCCTGTCTGCAGTCAAGCTGACCGCGCCCGCCTACATCGGGTCGGCGCTGCGGCACCTGGCGGGGCAGTGAGCGTCCTTTCGGACTCGGTATCGGAGCTGAAGGCTAATCCCCGGCAGTGGGAAGCGTTCACAGCCGAGGGCAACTGCGTCGTGCTCGCGCCACCCGGCAGCGGCAAGACAAAGCTGCTGACCACCCGCATGGCCTACGACCTGCTGACAGAGGTGCAACTGCCGCATGGTGCGGCGTGCATCACCCTCACGAATGCCGCTGCTGACGAACTGCGGCGCCGCGTAGACCGCCTGGGCGTCGCGCCGCGGTCAACGCTGTTCGTGGGCACCGTGCACGCCTTCGCCCTCCGGCAGGTCCTGATCCCGTTCGCTGCCCCTCTGGGCGAGCCGCAGTACGCGGCTCCTGAGTTCATAAGCGACAGCAGAAGAGCGAGATCATCGAGACCGCCATCAAGGACGTGTTCGGACGGTATGCCGATACCCGGTACGTGCGATCCACGGTCGATGTCAACAGGCAGCGCCTGGCAACCCCGGAAGAGTGGGGCCGCGCCGGACCAGAGATCACCGAAGTCGCCCGCAGATACGAGGACCAGCTTGAGCGGCTGGGGGTGATCGACTTCCAGAAGCTGGTGCGGGTCGCAGTCGAGTTCGTGGAACGCCACGCAGCGGTCCGCAAAGTGCTTGCTGCCCGCTACCCGCGCCTGTACGTAGACGAATACCAGGACCTGGCACCCGGCCTCGACCGGCTCGTCCGTGCCATGTGCTTCAACTACAGGACCGACACCGAACTGTTCGCCGTTGGCGACCCAGACCAGGCCATACTGGCGTTCACAGGCGCAAGGCCCGAACTGCTCGAAGAACTCGCGCACCACACCATGGTCACCTCAGTCCAGCTGGAGACCAACTACCGCTGCCACCCCGAGATCGTCGCTGTCGCCAGCCGGCTGTGGGCACGCAGAGGCCGAGCCCGCGACACCCGGTCGCAGACCTGCGTGACGGCCACCGCCTGCCCTGGAGGGTTCGCGGCACAATGCGCCAAAGCACTGGAATTCGCGCGGCAGGCCACAGCCTCCGGCACGCCTCTGCACGAGATCGCGGTCATATGTCCCAGCAACTACCAGTGCAGGCAAGCCGCGCAGACACTGCGCCGAGGCGGTCTGCCGTCGATCGTCCGCGACGAAGGCTACCGGCACACCGCTGTCCGTCCCTCATCGAAGCCAGCGCTGCCTGGGCAGTGCTCGGCCGCGAGAACTCCGGCTACCGGCTCGGAGACCTCATTGCGCGCCACAGAGCTGTCCTCGGCGGATCGTGGACACGCGCCAAAGACGCCGCCTTCGCGGGCATGCTCCTGCGCTACGCCAGCGAAGGGTCACAGCAGGCAGGCAAATTCATCCACGACTGCCTTGAGCTCGGCATACGCCAGGCGCTCCGCCGGCCGGCCCTGGCCGATGAGATAGCGGAAGTCACGGCGATGGCTAAGGCTTTCTCCGCCGGCACCCTCAAGAACGCCGATGTGAACCAGCTGGCGGACCGGGCGCGCAAGACTGAGCGTATCGAGGTCACCACCATGGCATCAAGCAAGGGACTGGAGTTCGACACCGTCATAATCCTCGGCGCGGACGAAGGGCAAGTTCCCTTTTTCAGCTCGCTGAAAAACCCAGAGCAGATGGCCGAAGACCGCCGCAAGATGTACGTGTCCATCACGCGAGCGCGGAGCAGAGTCGAAATAACATGGTCCGGCTTCGTCCAATGGGAATCAGGCAAGCAGAGCCAGGCCGGCCCTAGCCGGTTCCTGAGTGACATGCGGCTTCTCTAGCACCTAGCACAAGCCATAGGGCATTAGCGCGGAAGGGATGGCTTGATATGCAGCGCCAGGGCGTAAGGTTAACTTTTTGTGACGCATTCAGATGATCCCGCCGCTAAGAGAAAATTCTCACCGTACGGATATGGCCGGGGTACTGCTGTCCGCAAGGGTCTCAGTAACCCGATCTTTGCGCAGGCGATAGATGTGGCTGCCAAAAGAAGCTCAAGCACGGAAATGCCCCGCTCGCCGAGCCGCTGGCCTGGAAGGGGTATTTACGCTTTTGCTGCAGCCCGAATATCGTTGCGGGTACTAGGGCTTCTGGCAGTTTTAATGGCAGTAACTTTAGTTATAGCTGGCCTGGTCATCTACGGTGCAGGAATGTGGCCTCATCTGATCGCTGAATCAGCAGGCGTTGAGGCTTATTCAGCGCTCATTCTGTAGAAGTACAGCCCAACGACGATTGAGATCGTCTGGGAGAAGGTGCGCAGGGGTCTCCTGTAGTCGGAGTGCATGATCCTCCAGGT
>Ga0335074_10005525_pt1 | contig 17487 bp, 13 predicted proteins | sample Lox_Sample_23_FD_206715 | JGI IMG/M metagenome (GOLD analysis project Ga0335074, IMG submission 206715) | Soil microbial communities from Loxahatchee National Wildlife Refuge, Florida, United States - Lox_Sample_2.3 | ecosystem: Environmental > Terrestrial > Soil > Wetlands | place: USA... | reverse complement strand
TTCTCGGCCCGGTCATCGGCGGGCTGCTCGTGGGCTACCTGTCGTGGCGCTGGATCTTCTTCGTCAACGTGCCGATCGGGATCGCGCTGCTCGGCGCGCTCGTCAAGTTCGTCCCCGACTCCGCGCGAACGGCGCGGAGCAGGACGGATATCCGCGGGCTGGTCCTGATGGGGCTGTTCATCCTCGCCGCGAACTTCGGGATCACCAGCATCGGGAACAAGAACACGAGCGTCTACGACCCGATCTTCTTCGTCCCCGAGGCGGTCGCGCTGGTCGCGCTGTGGTTGTTCATCCGCCATACCAGGCGATCGGCCGAGCCGTTCATCCCGATGCGGCTGCTGCGGGCTAAGGGCTTCGCCGTGATGAACAGCCTGAACCTGCTGTGGGGAGTCGTGGGTTTCGGCGTGGCGTCCCTCGCTCCGCTCTACGCCGAGGACCGGTACCACCTCGCTCCGCTCAGCGCCGGCACGTTGCTCGCCGCCCGCGGCGTCGGGGCGATCGTGATCGGAGCCGCGGCGGCCATGGCGCTGCGCCGGACCGGCTACCGGCTGCCCCTGGCCGTCGGCTTCATCGTGGTGGCGGCCGGCACGATCGCGATGGCGATCTCGCCCCGCCTGGGCCTGAGCCCCTACGTGTGGCTCAGCATCGGGGCCGGCGTCACCGGGCTCGGCAACGGCCTGGCCAACCCCGCCTCCAGGAACGCGTGCCTCCAGGTCGCGCCGAACGAGGTGGCGGCGATCACCGGGCTCCGTCAGATGTTCGTCTTCACCGGCATCATCTTCTCCGTCTCGACGATCACCGCCATCCTCAACCGCAGCGCCGACCCCGGCATCGCCCAGGCTCACATTCTCTGGGTCGTTGCCGGGGTCCTGTTGCTGGTCATGGTGCCGCTCGTCTCCCGCGTCCCGGAGCACAAGGCCAGCTGGTAGGGGCGGGCCGGGCCGGCTTTTTGACGGGCGCACAGGCTGGTGTCGCGGGACATGACGATCTATGCTGACCCGCAATCCGGCGCTATGCCGCCATTGCGCTCGAAGGCGAGAGAGGTGCGGCCGACTGTGATCGAACAACCGCCCACGTGGCCGAGCGCCGTCGAGGGGGGCCCCGCAGCCGTTCGTACGCCGGGAGCCCAGGACGCGGTCCGGGTGATCACGGACAGGCTCTCGCGGCAACTGGAGCCGACCGCCAAGCGCATGGTCAGCCGCTATCGTGGCACGATCGCGGATTACCGGCTGGCGGCAGACGACTTCCTCGACCGGGACGTGTACCCGGTGTCGCTCAGCGGGCTCCACGTCGCCGTCGGCAATCTGGAAAGCGGGCAGCGGGCCACGACGGACGAGTTCACTAGCGTCAGGGCCGGGGCGGCGCGCCGGGTGCACCAGGACGTGTCCCTGGAATCGTTCCTGCACGCGGTGCGGTTGTGGGGAAAGGTGCTCTGGGAGAGCGTGCTTGGCTGCACTCACGCCGACGTGGCGGCGGAGCGGGAGGCCGCGCTCGTCATAGCGGGTCGGGTCCTCGATCACGTCGACATGATGTCGGTCGCCGCCGCCCAGGGGTACCTGGAAGAGCTCCAGACGGTGTGGAGCGACCGCGAGGTGATCCGGCATGACCTGCTGGAAGCGCTTATATCGGGCGACGGGGAATCCGAGCAGGTACGAAGGCTAGCCCGTTCGCTACGCCTGCGGCTGAGCGAGAGCTACATCGTCGTGGTCGTGCGCACCGCAGAGCACCAGCCTGGTGAACCCCGGCACACGATCGCTCAGCGGGTCATGCTGCGAGATGTCGTGGAGGGAATACGCTCCCGGCTCGTCCCGGCCGCCGGGTCGCTTCTCGTGGGCATCCGCCACGGAGAGGTCATCGCGCTCTACCCGTTCGAGAGCCCGTCCGAGCTTGCCACGACACGGCAGCTGTGCTCCGCCCTGGCCTGTCATCTGGCGTACACGGACGCGGTAATCGGGATCAGCGGCTGCCACCAGGGGCTGGCCCCGCTCGCGACAAGTTACGCGGAAGCCAGGGAAGCGGTGGAGATAGCCGCGGGAAACGGTGCCAACGGCCGGGTGGTGGCATTCGATGAGGTGCTGATCGACTCGGTCGTCCGGGCCAGCCGCCACGCCAGCCGGATCCTCGACGCCACGATCGCGCCCCTGCTCGCGTACGACGTCGAGCACAAGGCCGAGCTGGTCCCCACCCTGCGCGCCTATGTCGAGACGGGGTTCAACCTGACCAGGTGCGCGGAAAGCCGGTGCGTCCACCCCAACACGATCGTCTACCGGCTGCGGCGAATCAAGGAGCTCACCGGCCGGGATCCGCACGTCCCTGACGACCTGCTGCTGCTGCAGCTCGGCCTGAAGCTGACCGGACTCGGCTCCGGAGAGTAACCACGCAATAGCCGCCCGGTTTGCAAATTCTGCAAATTACCACCCGGGAAGTCCTCGGTTTCGCGCATATTCCGCGGCTGCCGCCCGGCGCTACGGTCAATGCACATCGTCCGGAACCACCACCCCAGCTGGGCTTATTTGCCGTGCCCGCATTCGCCGGGGGCAGCGAAATCGGAGGAGTTGCACATGGATACAACGCACAGACGAGCGGCACGTGGCCTGTTCAAGCGGGCCATCGCCCCCGCCGCGGCGGCCTGCGCCGTCCTGCTCGCCGCGGGATGCGCGAACTCGGCCGCGGCAGGCGGCGGCACGGCCGCCTCGTCGCCCTCGTCCTCGGGAGGGACGGAGACCATCGGGGTCGCTAGCTCGCTCAGCGGCCCGTTCGCGGACTACGGCACCGCCGGCCTTGACGGCGTCAAGCTCGCGGTGGCCAACATCAACTCAAGCGGCGGGCTCCTGGGCAAGAAGATCAGCGTCGTGAGCGGGGACGATCAGCTCGACCCGGCGACCGGCGAGACCGTCACCCGCAACCTCATACTCAACGATCACGTGGCCGCGCTCTTCGGGTCGGTGTCAAGCGCAGTTGCCGCGGCGCAGGAGCAGCTGGCCGGGCAGTACAAGGTACCGATCTTCTTTCACATCGCGAACGACGTCGGCCTGACCACGAAGACCTTCAACCAGTACGCCTTCGAGTTCTCGCCCAACACCGACATGGAGCCGGCCGCGGCGGCCTTGGCATTCGCCAAGGAGATCGGCCACGAGCCGGTCCGGATCGCGACGATCACCCCCAACTACAGCTTCGGGCTCGACACCGTCAGCGCGTTCCTGGCCGACCTGAAAAAGGACGGGGTTTCCTACCAGGTCACCAACCAGCAGACGCCCGCGCTCGGCGCAAGCTCGTTCACCTCGGAGATATCGGCGGTCCTGGCCTCCAGGCCCCAGTACGTGTTCGTCGGCGAGTACGGGGCCGATCTGATAACCCTGACCAAGCAGGGCCAGGGCCTCGGCCTGTTCACCAAGGCGAAGGTCGGCGCCATGTACGACGTGGAGGTCCTGGAGGCGCTCGGCTCCCAGGCACCAGCGGGCGCGATCGCGTGGGACCGGGCGCCGTTCTGGACCGACGACAGCAGCGCGATGCAGAGCTTCGTCACCGCCTACAAGGCGGCCTACGGCAGTTACCCGTCCGAGTTCGCGATCACCGGGTACGCCGCCACCCAGGCGTGGGCGTGGGCCGTCAAGCAGGCGGGCAGCTTCGACGCGGGCAAGGTGGTGGCCGCGCTGGGCGGCGCTACCGTGCCGACGGTCCGTGGCGACATCACCATCCGCGCCTGTGACCACCAGGCAGAGGTGTCCGAGCAGGTCGGCACCGTCGCGTCGAGCGTGAACCCCACGTACGGGGTGCGGCTGTGGAATCCGAGCGTGCTCACCCCGAGCCCGGCCCAGCTCATCGAGCCCTGCTCTTAAGGGCCGTCCAGGAAGAGCAGATGAGCCAGTACCTGATTACGTTCCTCAGCGCGCTGACCGACGCGAGCTCCCTGTTCGTCGCGGCGGCGGGCCTGACGCTGGTGTTCGGCGCGCTGAGGATCATCAACATCGCGCACGGCAGCTTCTACGCCTTCGGCGCGTTCGGAGTGACCACTGTAGTCGGCGCCGCGGCCGGCGGCTGGCGCTTCTGGCTGGCCCTGGTGGCCGTGCCGGTCGCCGTGGCCGCCCTCGGGGGGGTCACCGAGGTCACCGTGCTGCGCCGGGTGTACAGCAAGGATCACCTGGCCCAGCTGGTGGTGACCTACGCGCTGTTCCTGATCTTCGGGGACGTCGCGCTCCGGGTCTGGGGCAGCGCGGCCCGCAGCGTGCCGGTCCCGTCCGTCCTGGGCGGCTCCGTCACCATCGGCGCCGGCGAGTTCCCGGTCTACGACCTGTTCGCGATCGGCGTCGCGGTCGTGGTCGGGCTGGGGCTGTGGACGCTACTGCAGCGGACCGCACTGGGCTGGCGGATCCGGGCGGCGGTCGAGGACCGCGAGCTGCTCGCGAGCGCCGGCACCAACGTGCCGCTGCTGTTCACGACCATATTCGTTCTCGGGGCGCTGCTGGCAGGCCTAGCGGGAGCGCTCGGCGCGCCGCTTCAGTCGGTCTCGCCCGGGCTGGACTCGAGCATCATCATCTCCGCGTTCATCGTCTCGGTGATCGGCGGGCTCGGATCGATCGCCGGGGCCGCGATCGGCGCCGTCATCATCGCGCTGTTCAACACTGCGGGCGTCCTGTGGGCCCCGTCCTGGGAACCGGCGTTCATCTACCTCGCCATGATCGCGGTGCTCGCGCTCCGCCCGTGGGGACTACTCGGAACGGCGGAGCGCTGACTGACATGGAACCCCTCACCATTAAGGCCGCCCGCAAGGAGCGGCGGGTCGCGCCCGCGCTGGCCGGCTCGGCGCTGATCGTGGTCGTCCTGGCGCTGCTGCCGTTGATGATGCCCGCGGCGCCGTTGCTGAACGTGCAGAGCGCGATCGGGCTCGCGCTGTTCGCGTGCGCCACCAACCTGCTCATCGGCTACGGCGGCCTGGTGTCATTCGGCCAGGGCGCCTTTTACGGAATCGGCGCCTACGTGGTCGCGCTCGCCTGGCTGCACCTGGACGCGTCGTTCTGGGTCAGCCTGGTGTGCGCTCCCATCGTGGGCGGCGTGGTGGCGCTCGCGGCCGGGCTGCTGGCGCTCCGCACCCGGCGGCTGTACTTCGCGCTGCTGACGCTGGCGGTATCGCAGCTGTTCTACGTCGTCGTGCAGCAACAGGAGAAGTTCACCGGCGGGGCGAACGGCGTGTTCGGCCCGATAGTGCCGTCCTTCCTGTTGGATCCGGCCAACGGGTACTGGTTCACGCTCGCGGTCGTCGTCGTCGGCCTGCTCGCGCTGTGGCAGGTCACCCGCTCGCCGTTCGGGATGACGCTGCGGGCGATCAGGGAGAACCGCGAGCGCGCGGAGGCTCTCGGCGTCAACGTCTTCCTGCACCAGTTGCTGGCGTTCGTGATCTCCGGCGCATTCTGCGCCCTGGCCGGCGTGCTCTTCGTCGTCTACGATCAGTCGGCGAACCCGAACCTGTTCAACTGGACCGAGTCCGGCTACCCGATCTTCATGGCGGTGCTCGGCGGCCAGTTCACGTTCCTCGGGCCCGCGCTCGGTGCGCTGATCTACGAGCAGGCGCGCGACGTGCTGCTGGCCAGCTTCACCGACTCGCAGCTGGTGTTCGGCGTCGTGCTTCTGGTGGTCGTGCTGGTCGCCCCGGACGGGGTCGCCGGGCTGCTCGGCCGCGGCGGACGCATCCTGGCAGGCCGCTGGCGCGCCATTGCCCCTGCTCGCCTGGGCGGCACCCCTGGCGGCCAGGCGGACGGCGCCGACAACCCGGCCGGCGAAGCCGGCCAGCACGAAACGGTGGCACACTGATGAGCGCGCAGCCGCTTCTTGACGTCCGCGGGCTGACCAAGGTGTTCGGCGGGTTCGCCGCCGTCTCCGAGGTCGACCTCGCGGTCCGGCCGGGCACTATCCACTCCGTCATCGGCCCCAACGGCGCGGGTAAGACCACGCTGTTCCGGCTGCTTACCGGGACCCACCGTCCGACGAGCGGCACGATCCGCTTCGACGGCAGGGACATGGCCGGCGCCCTGCCTCATGCCGTCAGCCGTCGCGGCCTGGCCCAGTCGTTCCAGATCACCAACGTCTTCCCGCGGCTGACCGTGCATGAGTCGGTGCAGGTCGCGGTCCTGGCCCGACACCGGCGGACCTGGAACCTCGTCGCCGCGCGGCCGGACACGGTCAGCGCAGAGGCGACGGAGCTGCTCAGCGAGGTTGGCCTGGCCACGGTCGCGGACGCGCCGGCCCAGACTCTGTCCCACGGCGACCAGCGGATTCTCGAGGTCGCCTTGGCGCTGGCGACACGCCCCCGCCTGCTGCTGCTTGACGAGCCGACCGCGGGCATGTCCCCCGCGGAAACCGGCCGGATGGTCAGCCTGGTGACCGGTCTGGCCGAGGCACGAGGCCTGACGGTGGTGCTCTCCGAGCACGACATGGACATCGTGTTCGGCATTTCCGACGAGGTGACCGTGATGCACCGAGGCAGCGTGATATCCCGCGGGACGCCCGACGAGGTCCAGCAGGATCCGCGGGTGGCCGAGGTCTATCTGGGAGGCGAGCAGTGAGGCTGATTCTCGAGGACGTGCACACCTACTACGGCCAGAGCCACATCATCCAGGGAATCTCGCTCACCGTGCGGGAGGGCGAGGTGGTGGCACTGCTCGGCCGCAACGGGGCGGGCAAGACCACCACCATGCGCACCGTTACCGGTCTGACCCGGCTGCGGCGCGGTCGGGTGCTGCTCGACGGCACGGACATCTCGCGCCTGGCGCCGCACCGCATCGCCCGCGCCGGGGTGGCGTACGTGCCGAGCGGAAGGCGATGCTTCGGCACGCTGACCGTGCGGCAGAACCTCGGGCTTGCCCTGCGCGACGCCCGTAAGCCCGCACGGGGCGAGGACGCGGCCGAGCTCCCGCCGTGGACGCTCGAGCGGGTGCTCGCCACCTTTCCCAAGCTGGACGAACTCGCCGGACGGCGGGCCGGCTTCCTGTCCGGCGGGGAGCAGCAGATGCTCAAGCTGGCGCGGGCGCTGCTCGCGCGCCCGCGGCTGCTGCTGCTCGACGAGCCGACCGAGGGGCTCGCGCCCGTGGTGGTGGGCGAGATGCGGCGCTGGATCGAGCTGATCAAGGCCGAGCGGATGAGCATCCTCCTCAGCGAGCAGAACAGCCTGTTCGCCCTGCGCCTGGCCGACCGCGGCTACATCCTCAGCAAGGGCCGCATCGAGCACGAGGCGGCGGCCCGGGAACTGGCCGAGAGTGAGGAAGTGCGCGTTCACCTTGGCGTTGCCGAGCGCGGGGCGCGGAGCCGCCAGGGACAGCCGCCGGCCTCCAACCGTGATGGCAACACCGCCACATGAAAACGAAAGACTTCGCCATGGGGATGATGGATGTACCGCTGAACTCATGGCTGCTGTTCAGCCATGCGGCCACGCACGTCGCCGACACCGAGGTGGTCACCCGCCTGGTGTCGGGCGAGGTGCACCGGTACACGTACGCGGACTTCGCCCGCCGCGCCCGGCAGCTGATGCAGGCACTGGACCGGCTCGGCATCCCGGAAGGTGAACGCGTCGCCACGCTCGCCTGGAACAGCTATCGGCACCTGGAGTGCTACTTCGGCGTTCCGTGCACCGGCCGCGTGCTGCACACCCTCAACGCGCGGCTGTCCCCGGCCGAGCTCGGCTGGATCATCGCCGACGCGGACGACCGCGCGATCTTCGTCGATGCCGACCTGCTGCCGCTTCTTGAGCAGGTCCCCGAGGGCGACCTGCGAGGCGTGCGGCATGTCGTCGTCCTCTCCGACGCCGTGCCCGATTCCGCGCTGCCCGGCCTGATCAGCTACGAGGAGCTGATCGGGGGCGAGTCCGGCCGCTACCCGCGCAAGCAGGTCGACGAGCGGGCGCCGCTGGGCATCTGCTATACCTCCGGCACCACCGGCAGGCCCAAGGGCGTCGTCTACACGCACCGGTCCACGGTGCTGCACTCCTACGCCGTCAGCTCTGGGGCGGGCCTGGGAATCGGCCCCCGGGATTGCGTGCTCCCGGTTGTCCCGATGTTCCACGCCAACTCCTGGGGGGTGCCGCACGCGGCCGTCGCCGTAGGCGCCAAGCAGGTATTCCTGGCCGGCCCGTTCGATGCGGCGGCCATGACCGAGATGTGCGCGCAGGAGCAGGTGACGGTCACCGCCGGCGTCCCCACCGTCTGGCTGGCGGTCGCCGACGAACTCGACCGCCACCCGCGGCAGCTTCCGGCTCTGCGGTACGTCCTGTGCGGCGGCAGCCAGCCGCCGCGCCCGCTGATTGAACGGTACCTGCGTGACTTCGGCGTCGAGATCGTCCAGGCCTGGGGGATGACCGAGACCTCGCCGCTGGCCAGCATCGCCTGGCCCAAGCACGCCATGCGCGGGTGGGAATCCGATCGCCTGACCAGCCGCGTGCGTACCCAGGCAGGGCTCCCGCTCCCCGGGGTGGACATCTCCATTCGCGACGCCAACGGCCGGGAGGTCCCGTTCGACGGCGTCAACCTGGGCGACCTGTACGTCCGCGGTCCCTGGGTCGCCGACGGCTACTGGAAGGACGCCGGGCCCGAGGAGTTCCGCGAGGACGGCTGGTTCCGCACCGGCGACGTCGCGATCGGCTCCCCCGACGGCTACTTCGTCATCGCCGACCGGTCCAAGGACCTCATCAAGTCAGGCGGGGAGTGGATCTCCTCGGTGGACATGGAGGCCGACATCATGGCCATGCCGCAGGTAGCCCAGGCCGCCGTGGTGGCCGTCCCCGACCCCAAGTGGCAGGAGCGGCCGCTCGCCTTCGTCGTCGCCAACGGCGCCGAGGTGACGCTTGACGCGGTGCGCATTCATCTCGAGTCGTTGGGCTGGGCAAGGTGGCAGCTCCCCGACCGAGTGGAGGTTATCGCTCGCATCCCCACCACCAGCGTCGGCAAGTTCGACAAGAAGGCGCTGCGGGCCCTGCTGCAGGCCGGTTGACAGCCGGCGCCAGGCGAGCGGGCGCTGGAGATCCGCCTCGCCGTGCACCTGAACCGACTCCGCGCCGGAGGCCTGGCCGGGTGACCCGCGCTCGCGGGTATACGGCGGGATTCGGGGAAGGCAGTCGTCATGCCGGAAAACGATGACCGCTCTTCCCGCCGTCGCTCCAAGCTTCGGCAGGCCGGGGCCTGGGCCGGTGCCGCCGCTGTCTACGCCGCCGCGCAGGGACTGTCCGCCTGGGCCGCCCAGCGCCAGTCGGGCCGGGGGACCAGGCCCCAGTACAGCCAGTTCGAACGGCCGGCGTTCGCCCCGCCCGGTGCGGTTTTCCCTGTCGTCTGGTCGGCCCTGAACGTGACCACGGCCACGTCCGCATGGCGTATCTGGCGCGCTCCCGAGTCCGCGGAAGGGGGACCTTCCTCCCGTGAGGTCCTGGCCTGGTGGGCAGTTGCCGTCGTGATCCGCAGCGGCTACGTGCCGCTGGCCTTCGGCCGCCGTCGCCTGTGGGCGGCCACTGCCGACGCCGCGATCTTGTTCGCGGTTATGGCGCGCTACGCCCTGCTGGCCCGCCGGATCGACCAGCCCGGGGCGCTACTGGCGCTGCCCGAGGTTGCGTGGACGGGGTTCGCCACGGTGCTCAGCACTGCGGTTGCCGCGATCAACCCCCAGTAAGACTGCCGCAGGGGCCGCGCCGGCTGAGGTCACCCGGCGGATGCTCATCGTCTGCTCACTGACTTCATCGGGTGCTTGTCCGCCTCGTCGTCGGGGGATGACTGCACGCGGTGCGCCAGTGAGAGAAGCAGGGAGACAGGCGTATGGGAACCGAATTGGTACTCCTCGGAACGGCAGGGGCGCCCATGCCCATCCCCGGCCGCGCCGGGATCTCGTCGGCGCTCATCGTGGACGAACGCGTCTTTGTCATCGACTGCGGTCGGGGGTCCCCGTCCGCCTTCGCTAACGCGGGACTCGACTTCTCTCGCCTGGAGGCCGTGTTCCTGACCCATCTCCATGCCGACCACGTCGGTGACCTGCCCGGCATGCTCCTTTACCCGTGGGGTGCCCGCGAGGGCGACAACGGACCGCTTGCGCCGATCCGCGTGTACGGGCCGCCCCGGCCGGGAGCGCTGCCGACAGGCGATGCCACCTTTCACCGTACGACCACGGTCCACCCGGAACTGCCCGCCCCGGGCACCATGGACTTGGTGGCGAGCATTCTCGCCGGGTACGCGTACCACCTGAACGTCATGCCGCTGGACGCGCACATGCCGGACGCGGGCGCGCTCGTCCGGGCAACCGACATCTCCGTCCCGACGTGGACTCTGGGCATGCCCCAGGTCCCGGTCGTCGTGTTCGACGACGGGGTCGTCCGGGTCACCGCCGTCGCCGTACCGCACGGCCGCGCGGTGCCGGCTCTCGCCTACCGCTTCGACACTGCGGTCGGCTCGGTTGTGTTCTCTGGCGACACGGCCGTGAACGAGAACCTGGTCGCTCTCGCCCATGAGGCCGACATCATGGTCCATCAGGTCGTCGACCTTGCCTACCTGCAGCGGCAGGGTGCGGGCAGCGCCGAGATAGAACGGATGGCCGCCTCGCTCACCGATGTCACCCAGGTCGGGAACGTCGCCGAGCGCGCCCGGGTCGGCGAGCTGATTCTCACCCATTACCTTCCGGCCGAACCGGACGCGATCTCGGAGGCGGAATGGGCAGAGCGCGCCGGGCACGGCTACGGCGGCACGACTACCGCGGGCACGGACGGCCTGCGCCGGGCACTCCCGGGCTTCACCCCGGCCGGGTGATCCCGCCGGGAAGCTGACGTGTTTGCCTTGGTGGCTGGCGATGAACGGGGGTGTGGTGGCGCAAGACACCGGCATGGCGAATCTCCAGAAGATCGACCACATCGTCGTCCTGATGCTCGAGAACCGCTCATTTGACCACATGCTCGGATACCTGTCGCTCGAGGGCGGACGGCTCGACGTCGACGGCCTGCGAGACGAGTTCGCCAACGACCACGCCGGACGCAGGTACCCCGTCCGTCATCTCGAGACCACGGCCATCCCCGATGACCCCGATCACTCCGCCAGCAGCGTCGACCTGCAGGTCGGCGGCGGCGCGATGAACGGCTTCGTCGCCAGCTTCGCCGCCACGCTGGCCCGGCGCGGGGTCGAGGACGGGGATCCGGGCGCCGTGATCGGCTACTACAACGCCGCCGACGTCCCGGTCTACGATCACCTCGCCCGGCAGTTCGCCGTCTGCGACCGCTGGTTCAGCTCGGTCCCGGGCGCGACCTGGCCCAACCGCCTCTACGCGATCTCCGGACGCGCCGCCGGCAGCCGCGACGACCTGCCGCACAACCGGCCCCCGATGTACAACCAGCCGTCCTTCGTACGGCACCTCGACGCCCACGACGTCAGCTGGCGCTGGTACTCCTTCGAGGTCGGCACCCTGCGCCTCGCCGACGCCCGCTACAAACTCGGCCACCACGACCGCTTCGCGTTCTTCAGCACGGAGAACCTGAACTGGAAGGCCGCGCTCGAGATCAGGATGGACAGCGGAGCGGCGAGCTTCCTCGAGGACGCCGCGCGGGGCACGCTCCCGTCGGTCTCCTGGATCGACCCGAACTTCAGCAACTTCAACCCGATCGGCTTCCAGCCCAACGACGACCACGCGCCGGCCGACATCAAAGACGGCCAGGAACTCGTCCTCGCGGTCTACCACGCGCTCGCGGCCGGCCCGCAATGGGACAAGACCATGCTGGTCATCTTCTACGACGAGCACGGCGGCTTCTACGATCATGTCCCGCCACCCGCCGCACCCGACGACAACCGGCGGGTCTTCGGGCGCTACGGCGTGCGGGTGCCGGCCCTGATCGTCTCACCGTGGATCGAGCCGGGCTCGGTCTCAACGACAGTTTTCGACCACACCTCGATCATCAAGACCATCCTGTTGCGCTTCGCCCCCGACGCGCTCGTCCAACCCAGACGGCACCTCGGCCTGCTCGCCCGGGCCGCCCGCGCCGGGCACCCGCACTACCTCGGGACGCGCGTGGCGCAGGCCCATGACCTCGGAGAACTGCTCACACGGAGTGCGCCCCGGCCGGCTCCCGACCGGTTCGCGCTGATCCAGGACGCTGCGGCCCGCGCGGCGGCACGACCGCAGGGCGCGAAGATCCGGGGCGACGCGATCGACCTGCCTCCGGCCACCGATCTCCAGATCAGGATCGCCGCCGCCGCCCGCGAGCTGAGAAGACGAGGACACCCCGAAGGCCGTCCCTAGACGCCCTGGCCGGCCAAGCTCCGCAGGGCAAGCCCTAGCCGACCGCGCCCGAGCCACGGTCCGTTAGGAAAAACTAAGATCTTTTTTTCGAACGGACCCTGGTTTCACCATCTGAGTCGCCAGCTGAGCACCTCGCCGCGGGTGACGGACGGCCGGCCGAGGAGCCCGGTCAGGTACCGGCCGAGCGCCGAGCGAGGGCCGGTGACGGCGACCACGGCGGCCGGCTTCCAGCCGGCCAGCTGCGCCCGCATCTGCGCGGCGTCCGGGTACAGCCCGATGGCCGGGGGCGTGGCGACCGCCGCGACGTTGACGCCGGATGATTGCGCCCAGAGCTGGTTCAGGTACATGGCCTCGGAAGACAGTCCGTTGCCGTCGGTCGCGGGCTGCTGGCCCCAGGTCGGTCCCATAAAGTAGCCGCCGTACATCGCCGACGGAACACTGGTGTCGGCCTGCCAGCGGAGCGGGGCCGTGTACGTGCGCACCGGGATCGGGACCACCAGCACGTCGGCGCCGGGCGGCAGCCGCAGCGCGGCGAATGCCGCGGTCCAGCCGGCCGGCACCGGGGAGGCGCCGGCGGCGGGCAGCGGGCGTGGCGCCAGCGGCAGGATCGCGATCGCGGCGGCGGCGGCGATGAGCCCCCTGCGGGCGGGCCAGCGGCCGCGCGCGGCGTCGAGCCCGAAGGCGAGCAGCGCGGCGGCGGCGCCGTCGGCGATGATCGAGAACCGGTCGGGGATCACCGCCGCCGCGACCGGGAGGGCCTGCAGCCAGTGCCACGGCAGCAGGATGCCCTCGTGCTCCCGGCCGTCGGCCAGCAGCGTCCCGCCCAGGGAGAGCACGGACAGCACCGCGAAGGTCACCGCGGTGGCCCGTACCGGCAGGAGACGCCAGCACCACACCGCGATGACGGCGAGAACGGCGAGCATCGGCCAGCCGAGATAGCCCAGGTACTCGGGGAGACCGCCCTGGAAGCGGGCCGCGAACGCGGCGCTGGCGGCCGTGTGCGCCAGCATGGACGGCGGCGGCAGGACGAAGCCGGCCAGATCGTTCTTGTAGAAGTCGGCCGCGAACGGGCTGCCGTGCTGGCGGAGCGGGCCGAGGAACTGCACCCACAGCGGGTAGCCCGCGATCGGGGCGGCCGCCGCGATCCCGGCGGCCGTGCCGGCGGCGACGTCACGGATCCGGCCGGCTACCGCGGCCGGCCGCGAACCGGCCAGCACCGCGGTAATGATCACCGCGGCCACGGCCGCGTCAAGCAGCAGTTCCTCGGCGATGAAGAGCTGGGCGGCCGCCAGCAGGCCAAGCCCGATCCCGCAGCGGGCCGAGGCCCGCCTTCCAGGGCCGCAGCGCCCGGTCGCCAGCCGCAGCGCGGCGTCGATGATCAGTGGCGGGAGAACCGCGAACTGCAGATCGTAGTGGCCCGCCGACGACTGGATCAGCGCCGGGGAGAACCCGTAGACGACCCCGGCCAGGCCGGCCGCGGCGGTGCTGGCGCCCCACCGGCGCGCCGTGGCGAACATGCTGACCGCGGATCCGGCGAATCCCAGCGTCATGAGGACGGTCAGGCTGGCCTGCGGGCCGGCCAGCAGCGTCAGCGGCGCCAGGAGGACGCCGGGCAGCGGCATGGCCGTGTTCCACATGAGGCTGATTCCCTGCGGGGCGTTCATCCCGGAGGTGATCAGCGCGGGCAGCCTCAGGTGCGCGACCGCAGTGGCGTCGTAGCGGAAGAACCAGGCGAACTGGTCGGCGTCGTACGGGTTGCCCGCCACGATCCGGGACGCCGGGTCCCGCCACAGCCACATGGTCAGCGCGACGGCCCCGACCAGGTAGTAGGCCCCTGCCAGGAGCAGCGTCTGGCGGTGCGCGAGCGGGCGCGCGCGTTCCGCCGCAGCGGGGGCGGCAAGGATCATAAGCGCACGCTACCGCGAATCGGGATCCTATCGAGCCCTATCACGACGTAATAACAATGACAATTACGGTCGTTATGTGTGACGGATTCGTGACGCCGGATCCAAGGCCCCGCTCCCATGCCCGAGCGGCGAATATAGTCCTGAACGAGGCGAAGCGAGCACCCCTCAAACTCGTGCCTCACGGCCGCTAGCAGGCCCAATGCCCCGCCTCTGGGGCGACTCGGACACGGAGGTGTCGGATCCAATGATCAATAGGCTTAGGTTCGCGTGGCGACGGCGCATGAGGAGAAATCATTCTTCGCGTATTGCGGTCACTGTCGCTATTCCTGTGGTATTGGGCCTGGTGATCGGGGTCGTGATCGCGATCAACGGGCGTTCCACCGTCACCGACCTCGGCGATGCGGCACTCGGCGCCGCCGCCAGTGCGTCGCCCAGTGCCTCGCCGTCGGTGGCGGCGTCCGGATCGAGCACGGGCACCACGACCGCCTCGACCAACGTCAACTGCGACATCATCGTCCCCGCGAACCCGCTCACCGCGCGAGGCCTCGCCACCCCGTACCAGCTCACCGGCACGAACGGGCAGACTCCGGCGCAGTCCGGGTGCGAGATGTCCAACGCGGTCAACCTCGGGGCCTTCGTGCAGGCCACCATTCTGAACCCGGCGACGGGCAAGCTCTACGTCTACGACCCGCTGGTCATCACCAAGGGCACCACCCCGGCGGTGGCACCCGTCGTGCCGACACTGCCGAGTGGCGCGATCGTGACGATCGACTTCGGGTTCAACGGCACCGACCTGTTCCAGGTGGGCGCGACGGCGAACGCGCTCAGCAGTGGCAACTGCGTCAACGGCACGCCAGGATCGATCTTCGGCCAGGTGTCGTTCTGCAACGGCATCAACTTCTTCAACGCGGCGTTCCGTGATGAGCGCGAGGGGAAGCTGGTCGTGCCGTCGGAAGGCACCTCGAGCAAGATCGTCGCGTCGGCAGGCACGCTCGGGTCGGGCCAGAACTGCCCGGAAACGCGTAACTTCGACATGGTGGACCAGGATCCGAGCGACAACGTGACCACCTTTTACCTGTTTGATCCGGCCACCGGCCAGACCGCGCAGGACACCGCGTCCAACACGGCCAACATCCCGGGCTCGTCGCTGCTCGCCAACGGCAGCGACAACACCCTGCTCGACGCGTTCATGGACCCACTGTTCGGCTGCACCCCGTTCGAGGCGCCCGACCTGGCGAACAACAACGTTCCGACCAGTTCCCAGGCGATGGACGAACTGCTGTCGGCCGCGCACCAGCCGACGGTCGCGGCGCTGGTGCCCGAGAACGACGAGATGGTGCTGAACAACAACGGCCAGTTCGACGCGGCCAAGACCAACCTCTACCGGGAGGAAATAGGCCAGGCGCCGATCAGCGCCCAGAACAACAAGACCAGCAGTCCGGCCATGTTCTGCCAGAACATGGTCGACATCCAGACGCCGTTCCTGGCGGCCAACCAGGCTCTGCTCTCCACCGGCCAGTCGCCGGTGCCGTCGGTCGGCGACAACCTGTTCACCTTCTTGGCGAACAGGCTCAGCATGTCCTTCACCAACCTCTCCTGCGACACCTTCGGCCTGACGAACCCGGTCACGGTCACGCTGGACGGCTCGGGCGCGGCGACCGCGGCGACCTTCAACACCGCCAAGCAGACGGCGACCAACACCGGGACGACGCCGGCGATGCCAGGCTCGGGGACGCCTGGCGCACCGCCGCGGACCGGCCGCACCCACCACCGGGTGATGGACCCGTCGGGGATGTGAGCACGGTGACGGGCCGCGGCGGCGCATGTGCCCGGCCGTCGGCCCGTCAGGGACCGCACCGGCCTCCCCGGTGATGCCCTGACCGAGGTGAATGCCCACGCTGGGGGGCGCGCTCGCACAGAGCGCGCCCCCCATCTGCTGGCTGGCGCTCGCCTGCCATCCAACGGGACTGCCGGCATTGACGAAATTCGCCGGCCCGTAAATGTTATGTGGACGTCAGATTTCTAATTGTTTTTTGATAATTGCGGCGCCGGAACTTACGTCCTCATTAAGGGACTGCTATTACTCCGGGCGCTATCTCTATTGCTCAGTAGGCTCACGTCCGGCATCCAGGAGTGTCGGCAAGCGGTTATCTCGTTTCCGCTTGCCGCGCTCCGCCGACCGAAAGGAACCCAGCATGAAGCTCGCGGACAAACACACGCCGCCGACGCCTTTCGCGCCCGCCAGGCGGCATCTCGGCGGGACGGCGCTCGCATCGGTGGCACTGATCGCGGCAGCGGCTCTCGCGGTGACCGGCTGCTCCTCCGGCCAAGGGGCGGCCGACTCGGTCGCGCTGGCCGGCGCTACCAGCACCATGGGCCTGAGCAGCGACATGGCCGGCAGCTACCAGATCCTCACGCTCAACGACTCGCGCGACGAGACGTTCAACCAGCTGCTTGGCATCAACAACGAAGGCATCATCGCCGGGTACTTCGGCTCTGGCGCGGCCGGCCACCCGAACAAGGGGTACACGCTCATCCCTCCGTTCGCGCAGCAGAGCTTTCTGAACGAGAACTTCCCACGCGCGGTCCAGACCCAGGTCACCGGCCTTAATGACGAGGGCGTCACGGTCGGATTCTGGTCAACGCAGAACACCGCAAGCATGATGAACAACAATTTCGGCTTCTACGAGCAGCACGGGCGGTTCCACGAGGTCAACTTCCCGATAGGCGATGCCGCCAGCCCGCCGGTGGATCAGCTGCTCGGCGTCAACGACCGCGGGATCGCGGTCGGCTTCTTCACCAATAGCGCCGGCCAGAACCGCGGCTACGAGTACAACATACGGACCCACAGGTTCAGCCGGGTGGAGATCCCCGGGATGCGGGGCCTCGGGCCAAGCCTCACCGCTGCCGCCATCAACAACCACGGCGACGTGGCGGGCTTCTACAACAAGACCTCCACCCAGGTGGACGCGTTCCTCAAGCTGGGCCGGGGCAAGTTCATCACGCTCGCCTACCCAGGCGCCGCGATGACTCAGGCCTTCGGCGTCAACGACTCCGATGAGGTGGTCGGCACCTACACCACGGGGACCGGCAACGCGGCCGTCACCCACGGCTTCACCTGGAAGGACGGCAAGTACGCGAGCGTGAACATAAGCGGCGCGAGCTCGACGGCGATCAACGGCGTCAACGACGAGGGTGACCTGGTCGGCTTCTTCACCGACGCGAAGGGCAACACCGACGGCCTGCTGGCACTGCCTTAGCAAGCGCCACCAGGCCTGCGCGAATCACCGCGGGGCGGTCCCGGAAGCCGGGGCCGCCCCGCGGTCGTCGTCTG
>Ga0335074_10005524_pt1 | contig 17496 bp, 21 predicted proteins | sample Lox_Sample_23_FD_206715 | JGI IMG/M metagenome (GOLD analysis project Ga0335074, IMG submission 206715) | Soil microbial communities from Loxahatchee National Wildlife Refuge, Florida, United States - Lox_Sample_2.3 | ecosystem: Environmental > Terrestrial > Soil > Wetlands | place: USA... | reverse complement strand
TATTCACGGCGACCTTATCTCCGCCGATCGGTTCAAAATGGAGGCGACGCGGCGTGGGCTATGCGACCTGCTCACCTCAATTGTCGCGCGCATTCCACTGGGACGAATCGAATCCTGGTTTCAGACCCATGCGCGTGCGGCGCGAAACATCCTTTCTTGCTACGATCGCTCCAACGAATTCTATGGGGCCGTTCCTGGCTTCGCGGATGCTTTATTCGTGTGCGTACTCCGGGGACACTCACTAGAGTCTGGGTGGCAACCAACTGGTGAAACTGGATCACATCTGCCGAAAGCTCGATCCGCGGCCGGAAGAGACCTTTCTCGACATCGGATTCGGCTGGGGAACGTTGGTGTTCGCGCGGCCGAAAAGTACGGCGCCATTGCGAGGGGCTGCACGCTCAGCTTTCGCGAGGACGTGTTCGCCGCAAAGTCCGTTGCAGAAAGAAACATTGAAAATCGAAATGCGATCCACGAATGCGACTATCGCGACACGGCGGGAGAGTTCAGCAAAATTGTTTCGGTGGACTTATTCGAGCACGCCGGGCGGTGCCGCCTCCGGGCGGCCATCGTTGAATCCGTCCGCAAGAACCTGCAGATTACGATTCTGATCGTCGAATTTTTCGACGGCGTCTTTGAGCGGAGAATGTCGGCAAAATCGATCGATGGTCCCATCGAGATTGGCGAGATTTCAGGTCAAGCAGCAGGCGCCCGCGCGCCAGCCATTCCGCAATTTGTGGCTGCGATAAGTCTCAACTTCTGTCTTTTTAACCTGTTGCCAACGCCATCCTTGATGGGAGGTGTGATCTGGTGCTGCTTGTCGAGGCCTCGTTGCGCCAAGAACTGGGCTTCAAGGTTAAAGACGCCGTGGCAGAAGCGGTTTCGCATTTCTCAACGTGCTTACGGCGCTCGCCATGTACAACGGCAGCGCGAAGATGATGCCAAACGGTTAACCCCGTCCGAGTTTCCGGACGACTGATTTCGACTGATGAAAACAGGAGGTCTCGACATGAAAGAACCAGGACGATCAAAAGAACGGGTTGCCGAAACCGCAACTCTCGAAGAGCAGGTCCGGCAGAGAGCGTATGAATTATACGTCCTGCGCGGGGACGAAGCCGGCTCTGAACTGGATGACTGGCTGCAGGCCGAAGCGGAAATCCTTCAGGCTCAGGAGCAACCGAGATGAAGATCAGGATGCGAGGCAATCCGAATGACAAGCACCGTTGGGGCGTAATTCTGGGTGGAGGCGACGGCACGCGCCTGCTCCCCCTGACGCGAGCTCTGACGGGTGATGATCGGCCTAAGCAATTCTGCAGGCTTGTAGGAGAGAAGACACTACTCGCCCAGACCCGACACCGCGTGGCCGGGATCGTGCGGCCGGAGCGGACGGTGTTCGTGCTCACGGAGTCACACGCGCCTTTTTATAAGCCCGAGCTGGCTGGCGTGCCGCTGTGGCGCATGGTTGTCCAGCCGAGCAACCGGGGCACGCTTCCGGCGATCCTCTCCAGCCTTATACGTATTGTCCGCCTCGACTCGCAAGCTGTGGTGGCGTTTTTCCCTTCGGATCATCACTATGCCGATGAAAGGACGTTTACGACGAAGATGATGTCCGCGTTTGCGCCCGCCGAATCCTCTTCAGGAGTGATCTTACTTGCCGCTTCGTCGTCGGCACCGGAAACTGAATTCGGATGGATCGAACCGAAACCTAAGCCAGCTAACGGTGAATTGCCGGAGGTAAAATGCTTCTGGGAGAAGCCGTCCGCTCAGGTCGCCCAGACACTCCTTGATCGGGGCTGCCTTTGGAACACGTTCGTCATGGTCGGAAGGGCAAGCGTCTTCCTGGAATTGATTCGATCTGCGGAACCCAGCCTGTACGAAATCTTTCAAGCATCCTTAATGAGCCATCGCCTGGATCAGTATCCGAAGTTGCTGAGGGCCATTTATGAGCAAATCGAAACGATGGATTTCTCGAGGCGGGTTCTGTCCGGAATGACACAGAAGCTCTCAGTCCTGAATATGGGAGACATCGGATGGAACGACCTGGGCGATCCTTTCCGGGTTAACGCCTTGCTGGCTCGGGCGCGGAATCGAAAACCCGTTGGTCAGGCACTGGGTCCGGAAGCTGTGAGCTGCATTGCGACTGTTGGATGAAGCCGCACTGCGGAGGTTTAGGTTGAGCCCACTCGTTCTCCGGCAAGCGCTCTGACTTCCGGTTTAGCTATGACCGAGATACAAGGGATGACTCGTCATCTTCCGCCGCGATACAGGATGTACCCTCGGAAAAGCGCCTACTCCATTCGATCGGCGGCAGCTTTGATGAGGCTTCACAAGGGTCGGAATGCATTCGATGCCAGAACTATCGATCCCCGGGGTGTGACCAGCACGATCATCGTATAACCAGTCTCAGAAATGGGAGCGCTTGGTCGTACGTAAGCGTCAGACGAACCCCTCTTGTGTGTCACGCTCGTCAAACTGGGAAAATGGGATGGGAGCAAATGCGTGGACTGGGTGCGGGTGAAATCGAAGATGCTGATGGCAGTCGCATACAACGCCGAATGGCAGCAGCTCTATTTGAAATACCGCCCGGGCGATGTTTATTGCTATCGGGGTGTTCCGCCGTCGCGGTATGAAGAGCTTCTCGCGGCGGATTCTAAGGGAACATATGCTCGCGATCACATTCTGCACAGTTATCCGTATCAGCGAATTTATATTGCTGATGGCCCAGAGGGTCAAGCGCGGTCCGCTGATCAGCGGCTTGGCTGAGATGCCTTCCAACTAGCGGGTGTGAGCCGGACGGCTTCGGAATATTTTCTGTGGCTCATGCCGGGTAACACAGCCAGCAGATACTCTTTCACCGGAATGCCGAGCCGGCGGCAAGACTCGACGATCGAAAGAATCGCTGCGACCTTAGGACCGGACTTGGCGCTGCCCACGTGCAGCCAGTTCTTGCGGCCCAACGCGACCGGCCGCATGGAGTTCTCTGCGATGTTGTTGGACAGCTCGACTTCAGCGTGATCGAAACACCGCCGCAGCTTGGCCCACATATTCAAGGTGTAGTTCACCGCCTCGCCCAGCGCGCTTTTGGGCAGCAGCTGCGCTCGCAGTTTCCAGCACTCGGAATAAATCTCGTCCACCCAGGGTTGCGCGTGTTCACGGCGCAAGGCTGCGCGCTCCTCCGCATTCAACTCTTGCAGGCGCGCGTGGCGGTCGACCAGAAACAACGCGTCCATGCGCGTGACCATCGCGATGGCCGCGCCGTCCTGCGGATTCACTTTCACGGCGTCGACGAACTTCCGCCGCGCGTGCGCCTTATCTGGATCTCGGGATAAGGCGCATTATCCCGAGACCACCGTTATCCAGAGCGAATGCGTGGAAGGCGTGTAGGGCGCGGCGAATCTATCGCGAAGAACGTGATAATACTTCAACGCTCCTCCTGATCGATCCGTCAGACGGTACGTGAACAAGCGAGTGACCGTTTCTGATGATCGAGAACGCGCGGTTCTTGCATGGTGGCGAAAAAGCAAGCTGAAACCCGGAACCATGCTCGTGTACCTTCAATGGGTCCGGCGTTTCAGAATTTACTGCAGCAAACGCGGCCTGTCGGAAGTTGAACAGCTGACTGCGGTCGGAGCGCGACGCTTCATTCGCACCTATTCGGGTCCCCGCCTCAAGGGGAGACACAGCTCCGGGAATAGCCGCAATCTCGCAAACAACGCGCTTCACGCATGGGGTTGCGCACTCGGTGCGATGGGAACGCCGATGCCGCCCTGGCGCGACCGGCTGTCTCCGCCGCTATCGCCGTTGCTCAAAGAGTATTGCTATTACCGGCGCGTCCACAATGGCATATCGGAGAGAACATTGGTTCGCGATGTTGGAACCGCACGTGGCTTTCTCGCGCAGTTGGGCCGCAGAAGGAAGTCTGTCTCAAACGCAGCGTCGAGGGATCTGGACGCGTTTGTACAGAGACTGGCCACCCGCTTGTCGGCTAGGACCGTTGCGGATAGTTGCAGTTCGCTGCGCGCGTTTCTCCGATTTCTGCAGATGACAGGCAGAATCGCGATTGACCTCGCCGGCGTAGTTATTGCACCGAGATATCGAACAGACGAGCGGCCTCCGCGCGCTCTGGCCTGGAAGGACGTCCGGAGCATTCTGCATTCGATCTCTCGATCGGAAGCTCCCGGCAAGCGCGATTACGCGATCGTATTGTTGTTGGCGACGTATGGCCTGGGCGCAGCCGAAGTGCTTGCGATTCGACTGGAGGATCTGGACTGGCGTGGCGGCGTCCTGAAAGTCCGCAGGCCAAAGACGAGGGTGCCGATCGAACTTCCTCTGTTGCCCGCAGTGGCGAAAGCCTTGACGGCATACTTGCGATGGGAACGGCCACCCGCCAGAGCAACGCGTGCGCTTTTTCTCCGCAAGAATATGCCCTACGAGCCTATAACCAGTTCTGCAATACGCTATCGCATCCGGCACTATGCCCGGCTGGCCGGCATTCCAGCCAAAGTGATTGGCGCGCACGCATTTCGGCACAGCCACGCGACTCGGCAGATTGATTCAGGAGCCAACATCAAAGTCGTCAGCGATATCCTCGGTCATCGAAGCTCTTCTTCCACTTCTGTGTACGTACGCGTCGCATTGAGGCGCCTCAGAGCCGTGGCCCTCCCGGTGCCGCGATGAACAATGTCTTTCACGGTCCGGTGGCCGCCGAGTTACAGTCCTTCCTTCGGTTCAAGCGGAGTATAGGTTATGGATACAAGCGTCCGGAGTTTTCACTGCGCGAGTTCGATCAGTTTCTCGTCGAATACGCCGGCAAAAATCGCGCCTGGCGGCTTGACCAGGCGGCGCTTGCCTGGTTAGCCAGCAAGCCGGGTCGCAAGCCTGTAAGCGTCTCCGGCGATGCCGCCGTCCTCAGGCAGTTCTACCGCTATCTGCGCCGATCGTCGAATCCCGGGAGCGTTGCTGAGCCGATCTGGCCACACCTGCCCACTGAGTCCTCATTCGTTCCGTATCTTCTTTCCGAAAAGGACGTCCTCAACCTCCTGTCGCTCTGCGCTGATCTGAAGCGCCCGTTGTTCCGGGCCGCACTCTACCGTGCCCTGATTCTGGTTCTGTACTGTACCGGCATTCGTTTTGGAGAAGCACTTCGCCTGCGAATGCAAGATGTGGATAGTAGAGCCGCCGTCCTCTTTGTCAATACGTTCAAAGGACGGGCTCGTTGGATTCCCTTTCATCGATCGTTATCCCGCGAACTCGATCGTTACCTTATTGCTCGTGTGCCATATGCGGCATCGGACCCGGATGCACATTTCTTTGTTGGCGTGAATCAACGTAGGCTACCGGTCGAGACCGCAGCTCGCACCTTCCGCGTCTTGTTTAAGCTGGCCGCGTTGAAGCCTGAAAGAGGCCGAATCGGACCACGACCCTATGATCTGCGTCACGCCTTTGCTGTTCACCGCTTGAGCCGATGGTATCGCGAGGGAGTGGATCTGCATGCCCGCCTGCCATGGTTATCGGCGTACATGGGGCACGTGGACATCGTGGGGACGGAGGCCTATCTGAATACCACGCCTGAGCTCCTGGACTTGGCTGGCAAGCGACTGCATCGCCGATACCGGAAGGCGAGAGCCGAGGACAACAGCTTGTGAAACGACCACGTTCAGAATCGCTGCTTGGCCTGACTGAAAGTTTCTTTCACACCTATCTGCGGAACACACGTGGAGCCAGTCCCCACACGGTGCGGGCTTACCGGGATGCCCTGAAACTCTTTTACTCGTTCCTGGCCAATCAGAAACGCAGGCCCCTGTCTGATCTGGCTCTTGAAGATATTCAACCCGATGCCGTGCTCGGTTTTTTGGATCACGTCGAATCGCGACGTGGGAACTCCGCCGTTACGCGAAATTGCCGTCTGGCGGCCCTTCGCAGCTTTGTGCAGCATCTGCTGCGGGAAGATGTTACCCGAGCGGGCCAGTATGGGCGCATACTTGCGATTCGCAACAAGAGGGCATTGAGGAGGACGCCGACTTACCTGGAACCAGAAGAAGCACGTGCTGTGATAGCCGCCGTCGATCATCGATCTCGGAGCGGCGCCCGCGATCATGCGCTCCTGCTGTTCCTCTATAACACTGGGGCGCGGGTGAGCGAAGCGTTGGCGATACGCGCCTGTGATCTCCGGCTGGAGAGGCCGCGACAAGTTCGCCTGCTCGGCAAAGGCCGAAAGGAGAGAATCTGTCCCCTCTGGTCGGAAACAGCGTCGGCGCTGAGCCGGATCATCAGAGCCGGAAACGGAGATGGGCTGCTGTTCAGAAACGCCAACGGCGCTCCGCTAACGCGCGATGGCGTCGCATACCTTCTCGGCAAGTACGTCCGGCTCGCGGCGCAGCACGCTCCCGCCCTGCGAAAGTGCAAAGTTACCCCCCACGTTATGCGACACAGTTGCGCGGTTGCGCTCCTCCAGGCGGGCGTGGACGTCTCGGTGATCCGCGATTATCTCGGGCATGCATCCGTGGCCACAACAAGCCGCTACATCACAACCAACCTTCAGATGAAGCGTGAGGTTCTGGATGCTTTTTGGAAGCGAGCGGGGCTTGATCCTTCGGCTCCTCGCAAGTGGCGGCCATCCTCCAGGCTTCTCGAGTTCCTCAATAACCTCTGACGCCTTATCCGGAGCGCACAGATCGATTTACCCTAAAACGCCGCGCCCTACACGCCTTCCACGCATTCGCTCTGGATAACGGTGGTCTCGGGATAATGTGCCCAGCAGCCCACATGGATCAAAGCCGGTCCGCCGATCTGATCGTAGGCCTGGTAGCCGTCGGTTTGTAAAATCCCGTTCCAGTCTTTGAGGAATCTCGCCGGACCGTCGCGTCCGCGGCTCAGTTGAAAATCGAACACCGTTTCGCCTGCGGGCGTTCCATACTGCCACAGGTACGCCGGATGATTCGAGCCTCTGCCATCATGCATCTGCACCGGCACGATGGTTTCATCGGCCTGTAAATAGGATGCCCCCAGCAGCTCTTGGCGCATGGCCTCGGCTACCGGCTGAAGCAACTCGCCGATTCGCATTACCCAGCCGTCCAGGGTCGCCCGCGAAATCTCCACGCCCGCTTCGCGTTCGATCATAGCTTCCTGGCGATACAGCGGAAGGTGATCGCAGTACTTGGCCACCACCGTTTCGACGATTAACCGATCGCTGGCCAGTCCTTTTTCCACGATGCGCGGCGCCAGTGTCGCCATCTGGATGGCAGAACATTTTCCGCACGAACGTTTTTCGCGTTTGCTGACGCGTACAAACCACTTGGCCGGCTCACGATCCAGCACTTCGCTCCAGTCGTAGCCGATCAGGCGCGTTTCACCACCGCAGTGGGCGCAGTTGGCCGCGCAGGCAATCACTTCCTCGACGCGCGGCAGATGCTCGGGCAGAGCCCGGCGGCCGGGATGCGGTTTGCGTTTGCGCGGTGGCGCCGTCGGAATCGGCTCTCGCCTCGATTCCGCTTCCACTTCTTCGCGCGTCGCACCTGGCTCTTCTTCGGTCAGCAACTCCAACTGCAAATCGCTCAGCGTTTCGCTCAACGGCCCGAGAAATCCGATACGCTGCTTGCGCAGCCGCTCCTGGAGCAGATGGATTACGGCGTCCTTCTTCTGGATCGTGAGGTTGGCCCAATGCAGTTCACGGCTGGCAGTGCGCAATGCCGCTTCCAGCGTCTCAATGCGCACTTGCGGATCGGCAGCGGCCATAGAGGGAAGCTCTATTTTACGAGGGATTCTACAAATACGCGAGAGATTTTTACGCGCTTTTGCGATACCAGTTGCGCCGCTGCGTTTGCTTCAGATCCAGGCCGTTCACCAGCATCGCCAACTCTTCCGGCCGCATCGTGACGCTGTGCCGGCCTTCCGCTTCCGGCCAGTGGAAACGGCCCTTCTCCAGCCGCTTCGAACACACCCATAATCCGCTGCCGTCCCATACCAGAGCCTTCAGGCGTGTCTTGGTTTTGTTGGTGAACAAGAAGAGATGCCCGCTCAGCGGATCGTGGCACAGTTGATCGCGCACCAATCCGTACAGCCCCTCGAAGCCCTTGCGCATATCCACGGCTTCGACCGCGACGTAAATCCTGGTCGCCAACCCCAGACCAAACACGTTATGCCTCGGCGGCGCGAATCAGCCGCTGCATGTCGGCCTCGGCGAACCTCCACGAGCTCTCAATGCGCCGCCCGTTGGCTAGCACCAGCGCGAAGCCGGCCTGCCGTAACGCTTCTTCAATGGCCACCGGCACCAGCTTCGGCTTTTGGTTCCGATACGCACGCCGCCAGTAGTCCAGCGTGGACACCCCGATGCCGTGCTTAGCGCAATACTCGCTCCGCGTCATCCCGCTTTTCGCAAATCCCTCGACCAGCCCGCGAATCTCTTCCTTGCTCCGCATCCCGTCATCTTCGGCAAAATCCTTCGCCCGAACAAGATGGTTTCCTCAGACGGATACGGTCGTACTGATAGTTCAGAGTTCCTTTTTTGCTTGTATTTCTATGATTTTCTTGTTGACAAGGTTTTGCGGCAGCAAATCTGGGCGATGGTTTAGCACACCCGTCAACACTAACGAGGTGAATGCGGCCTCAACAACAGCCAACGGCAACTGCATGGCCGCATAGCCCATAACGAAGATAATCCACTGTTTTGCCATTGGTACCTGGCCGTGCAGGCTCAAAGCCAACTCGTACGCGGCCACTAAATACGTGACGAGATCACCGACAAAGCCGGCCACTCCGGCTGCGAGCCACAGCGGACAATTGACTGCACGCAGGATTCGCCAGGACACGTAGCCCGACAGGCCGCCGCAAATGCCCATGGAGAATGTATTGGCGCCGATGGTGGTGATACCACCATGACCAAAGAAAAGAGCCTGGAAAAACAAGACAATAGTCGATACGACCGCAGTAGCAAACGGACCAACAAGGATCGCCGCCAATGCCGTGCCACAGGGACTTGATGACGATCCTGTAACAGGCACAGGTAAGTGCATGGCCGAGATCACGAACACTGCCACACCTACCATCGCCAGAAATGGCTTGTACGACAGGCTTTGGCGGACACGCCGCTTGATCTCGTAAACGCCGGGCACCACGAACGCCATGGTCGCCACGTACCATCCCGCACATGCCCTTGCGCCGAGGATGCCGTCTTCGATATGCATCCCTATCTCCCGTTCATTGGGATCGGACACCATTGCGACGCGACACGGCTGCCTTCCATCAGTGGCACACGTTCAGCCCGCAAACCTGTCGGTTGCGGCAATGAGGGCGCGAGAGTTTGGTGGATCAAAGGCACTGTGGCCACCGTCCGGCGTGATCAGGAGTTCGGCTTCAGGCCACGCACGGTGCAATGCCCATGCGCTCTCCATAGGACATACGACATCGTAACGGCCCTGAACAATCACCGCAGGGATATGCCGAATCTTCCAGATGTCAGCAAGGAGTTGGCCGTCCGTTTTTAGGAAGCCTCTGTTGTAAAAGTAATGAGCCTCAATCCGGGCGAACGCGACGGCGAACTCGTCCTTTTCGTAGTCGCTCACAAAGCTCGGATCGGGCAGAAGTTTGGAAGTCGCTCCTTCCCAGTCGCTCCAGATCTTGGCGGCCGCGAGCCGAACAGCGGGATCTTCGCTCGTCAAACGGCGATAGTAAGCCGACAGAAAATCGCTCCGTTCGCCTTCTGGAATATGCGAAAAATACGCCTCCCAGGCGTCCGGATAGAGAACGCTTGCTCCTCGTTGGTAGAACCAGTCGATTTCCTGCTTGCGAAGAAGGAAGATACCGCGCAACACGAGCTCCGAAACGCGTTCCGCGTGCGTTTCAGCATAGGCCAACGCAAGCGTGGATCCCCAAGACCCTCCGAAAACTTGCCAGCGCTCCACGCCGAGATGCTGACGAAGCCTCTCTATATCGGCTACTAGCTCCCAAGTTGTGTTCTCCTCTAAAGACGCGTACGGCGTGCTCTTACCGCATCCCCGTTGGTCAAAGTTCACGATCCGGTATTTGCTGGGATGAAAGAAACGCCGCTGCTTCGGCTCTGATCCTCCGCCAGGGCCACCGTGAAGGAATACGACAGGCATTCCTCCAGGATCACCACTTTCTTCGAAGTAGATCTCGTGCAACGAAGATACTCGCAGCCGGCCAGTGTTATATGGTTCGATCGGTGGGTAGAGCCACGTCATGGCATCCTTCGCGAAGGAGGGGTTTAGGGCACTGTTCAACATAGGCAGTACAGGTTCCTCGGGTGGTTCCATTGGATTCGACTAGAACAGATTTACGCTTATATGATTCCTGACATCTGAGACTGGGGAAAACCGTCGTGCAATGTCGCCAGCACGATTCCTGTCTTCTATCGTACTTACGAACCCGTAAAGGTTCACGCACCCGCCTTCAACGACGACCGCAATGCTCTCTCCTTTCCTCCCTGCGAGTTCTCGATTCAACTCCGTTGAAATTTGCTGGGCAATGCTTACGCTACACTCGCTCATCGCACAATTCCCAAATGACAACGAAAACTGTCAGCTGTCTGTAACCGTCATGCTGCAAAATCTCCTTTTGGAGGGAACAACACCGCCGTATTAGTTGGGGTGAAACTGTTCTGACGTCTGTCATGGCGCTTTGGTATCGCGATCGGACCTCATCCGGTAGGGCGGAAAAGCCGAGTCCAACCGGACCGTAGGTCGCTGCCCGGCCGTGCCAATAGTGAACCGTTCAAAACGGGAACGGGAAGAAGCGGGCTTTCCGATACAAGAACAAAATCGAGTGACGCCGACGGCGGATTGTGATCAATGCCCACGCAGTCGCCCGCGCGCACCTGGCGCGTTGCGACCAGATTTGTGAGGGGATGGACCAGGAGCCGCTCGATCGCTCTTTTCAAATGCCGAGCGCCGTACCGGATGTCAGCGCCGGTGTCGAGCAGCAGTTCCCGGGCGCGTGTGGATAACGTGAATCTGAAAGCCGGCCCGCGAGGGTTTGCAATGATTCTTTGTTGGACCGTTTGCATCTCGATATCGAGGACGCGCTCCAATTCCCCACGGCTGAGGGGCGAGAAAGCGACCACATGGTCAATGCGATTCATAAACTCTGGCGCGAAGTTTTTCCGAGCGGCCTGGATGCTCGCGTTCGATGCGCGTTCAACCTCCATCTGACTGGATTCGGAATTTGGGTGCTGCTGGAAGCCCATCCCGTTCGATGCAGGCGCGACGATCTGTCGGGCGCCGAGATTGCTCGTCATGAAGATGAGCGATTGGGAGAACGTCACTCGTCGATTGTTGCCGAGGGTCAGAGTCGCTTTGTCCAGAATTCCAAGCAAGAGATTCCAAACGGCGCCCGATGCTTTCTCAATCTCGTCAAACAGTACCAGACTAAGCTGACACTCCACGGTGCGATGCCGATTCAAAGCCTCCTGTTCGAGCGCGGCGTGAGTTTCACGATGACCAAGATACCCAGGGGGCGAACCAACGAGTTTCGCGATTTCATGCCGATGCTGAAACTCGCCGCAATCGACCTTGACCATCGCACGGAAGTCACCGAGCAGAGTTTCTGCGAGCGCCTCCACGATGCGTGTCTTTCCGCAACCGGTGGGCCCCAGGAACAGGAAGCTGCCGACCGGGCGGCCTGGAGCGTTCAGGCCAGCTAGGTACACTTGGTAGGTGCCTACGATCCTTCGAACCGCTTCATCCTGACCGACAAGACGACGAAGTAGATTCGTTTCGAGGAACGCCGCCTTTGGTCCGATCTTCGTCGGGTCCAGCAGTACCTTCATCTCGAGCCCTCGAGACCCCAGACATGGCCGGTTTGAACCGCGAGATCCGCCGTTATTGCGGTGGCGATTTTGGTTTGCGTTGACTCAGCGACGGCCTCCCCCTCCGCGTGATCACCCGCGACTGCCGCGTTTCTGGGGATCTGGCATAGCTGTTTGAGCAACGAGTTGTGCAGGCCGATCTGCTGTGCCCGCTCTGAATTGGGTTGGAACCCGAGGACGGAATGGAAGGGCGACCGCATAAGGGCAGAGATTGACACCGATCAGGAGTCATCTTCCCTTGCGGGCAGTTCTCGCGGCGAACTCCAACGCCCTCTGCCTCGATTATAACCCAGCAGCCCGGAGGTCGCGCGATTTTTCTTGACAGATTCCGGGTCCTCTGTTAGCGTAATCGTGGCGGTGGAGTCCGCGCCATCATCGCCGTCCGGCGATCAATGACTCCTGTGGTGAAGGTGCCCAGGAGTGTCGGTTTTTAGCCCTTCCTCGGCAGTTTCTCCACTATATATCGGCGTTAAGGAGCGAGTCATGATCTCTCGAGCCGTATGGCACTGTCTGGGACCCGAGATTGTTCGCGTTTCGTGGCGGAAGAACTGTCCGCCGGCATCAGAGTCCCGTTCGCACCCCTTCAAACTCGCTCGTTAACCCGTGTTCGACAGTCGGACAACACGGCTAAAGATGGCAAAGTTCTATTGCAGAAAGGATTCACATGGCTAACACGTCAAAGTCCGTGGCAACGACGACCATCGGCTACATGTGCCTTGCACTCACCGGTTGGATGATATCGATGCCAAATGCGTCCTGGTTTTCCAGATCCTACAGCTACGGAGAGGGCATGCTGTACCCACTTGCGATGGTCCTCGCTGTGATGGGCATACTTTCATTCCTCCAGGGCCGCGGACTGGACGCCATTATTTTCTTTGGCGGCACTGGGCTGTTCTGGTCAAACTATGTTCACCTGAGCGCAGGCAGTAATGCCGGCTTCGTTGACCCGCCTAGCTACGCTGGATGGTACGTTTTCATCTGGGCCGTATTCTTTTGCTACGTGTGGTTGGGTTCATTCAAGAGCGGCATCATCCGCTTTCTCTTCTTGCTGGGCCTGTGGCTGACTTTACTTGCGCTGGCAATCGGTAATTGGGGCAGCCTCCATGGCATCACGATTCTCGGTGGCTACCTCGGCCTGATTACATCGATCCTTGCTGCAATTGTGTCCGCCTTCGACGTCATAAACTATGGCCGAAAAGTTGGCGATCCCAATCGTGATGCCGCGACTGAGTTGAGTACACCTGCACCGAGGGCTGCATAACGCGTTTCCTAAGTCTGGTACCGATAGCACCGGCTCACCAATGCCGCTGCGCGCGTTCTTTCCAACGCGCGCAGCGTTATGCGCCGAACGCTCGATTGTCTCGCGGTGCCAGAAAGCAGGATTCCGCGAGCCCCCGGACTTTGGACGATGCGATGACTTTCAAATTGCGCACGTAGAGTTCATGATTTCGCTCCAGCGGCGCTGGACAGTAGATATAATTCGCCATTATCGTCGCAGAGCGATCAACGCCCGTCGGCGACGTGTCGGCAAGCCAGTTGATCCTTTCGAGCCGCGCTCCATTACGCAGATGGAATCTTTCCACTGGATCGAGCGGCTCCGCCCCCTTCCTCACGAAGAGCAGGTAATGCGCGCACAGGGGCACTAGAGATAGTCTGAGTTCTTTCTGAATTTCATCGTCCGCAATCCACTTGGGTTGTTCGAGCTTCTTTAGCAGTGCCCGGATCAGCGGACCTCCGCCAGCGCGTCCAGCATGATCGGCTACCTGCCGCAGCCACGGAAGAAAGGCGGGTACAGGTGAGAGCGTCGCGAAGAGCTTCACGCGGGGCAGTTCGGCACGTAGTCGCCCCAGTACCTGGTTGATCAGAAAACCTCCGAAGGGTACTCCGCGAAGGCCCTCCTGGCATTTCGTGATCGAGTAAAAGATCGCGGAGTCGGCGCTCTCCACAGGATAGATCGCAGCGTCTGGGTCGATCAGAGGCTGAACGCGCGCGCTCATTCCCTTCACCAGGGCGGCTTCGATGAAGATGATCGGCTCGTCCGGAAGAATGGGATCGAAGAATGCGTAACAGCGCCTATCGCCTTCGAGTCTTCGATGGAGATCTCGCCAACCATGAATTCTATGGACGGCCTCGTATCGGATTAGCTTTTCGAGCACGGCCGTCGACGTGTTCAGATCAATGCGTTTGAGAATCAAAGAAGCGAGCTTCGCTTGAGCTTTTGCGAAGACTTCATTAGGCCGCACCGATCGCATTGGTGAACAATCCTCACAGACTTTCATCGCAGGAATCCTCAGCGGGCTACACCCTTGGGCGCGACTGAGATAAGCAAGTGTCGGCGCTGACTCAACTCCGGGAATTGAGATTCGCGGCAAGCGTTTCCGGTGATTCAGTTAGGGAAACGGTCAATACCTGAACGCCGACACCTGGGCCAAGTTTCTGTAATAGGGTTTCATGCCCGTTCAAGAAAAGAACGGCGTCACGGTACTGATTCTGCAACGCCGTGATCTGTGTGAACGTCACTTCTTCCCTGGCTGAAACGCCTTCGGCACGCTGGACACCTTCGGGGATGCCGTAGAGTCGCAGGAGGGCGCCGGGAGGAACACAAACAGCGCAGACAAGGGGCACGTTGGGACCGCCGCCGAGCCACTGGCGCAACCCGGCCCAAATACCACGCTTGGTTTGGCTGACACCAGTTCGCGCGGCCTGCACCTGATCAGGGGCTGCGAGGCCGATGGAGCCGTTTGCAAATTTGTGGGTTATCAAAACCTCCCCGTCGGCTGCCAGCCTATTTGGAAGGTGCATGAGCGAATAATCACACATCGTTTTTCTCTCCTTTCAAACTTTTGCCTGTACGGAACAGCGTGGCTGTTCCGCAATAAAGAACGGGGCCTCTCGCTCTACACGGAAGGCATTTCCAGAGTGACGTTTATCTGGACTGCCGCGTGGCGCGTTGCGTCGCTCGCGTTTTCGGCGTACCAATGCTTCGTCCAGGTCCATCGACCGCTCTCCTGAACACTTCAGTTGGGAAAGTCTGAGGAAGGTCAGCGTTCGCAGACACCCGCAGCAATCCCGCTGCAGGAGTCATTGATCGCCGCTTGGGGCGATGATGCTGCGGACTCCACCGCCAAGTCAAACCTATCAGAATTCATCGTTCGAGTCAACGCGCCCGAGGTCTCTGTCAGCGCCCGAGGTCTCGATTCCGAGTGCACCAGTGCCTGACCGCTTTCAAGCTGCCATCGGGACCCGAACCCCCCGGTTGACTACGAAGGGCAGTCCGCTGAGAATAGATGCAGGCGTTGGAGTTCGCCCCATAAACGCCCCCTCATCCGGGGGAAGATGACTCCTACCAGGGATGTTAGCTGGTGGGTGCGTTTTCCCTAAACCCACGAGAGAGCCCCTGCATAAAGTTTGCGCCGATGATTGCAGTGCATCGGCGTTCTTCGCGGCACGGGGCGAGATGTTGCCAACCAGTCGCGCTGCCGTGGCCCACGACGTCTGCGACAGGTCGAAACATCCAGCGCCGACTGAATCTCGCGACGCTTAGCCGGGAGCTCTCGAAGCTCCAATTGTGCATTTCATATCCGAACAGGGGGAAGAGACGTTGACGCCTACAGAAGTCCTTGAATACGCAAAGAAGAACGACGTGAAGCAGCTTGATCTCCGGTTTACTGACTTGCCCGGAGTTCAGCAGCATGTTTCCTATCCAATCACTGAACTCGACGAGTCGTCGTTCGAAAACGGCTTCGGGTTCGATGGCTCCAGTATCCGAGGCTGGGCCGTCATTAACGAGAGCGACATGCTGCTAATACCCGACCCGGCAACGGCAATGGTCGATCCGTTTTTCGAAACAAAGACGCTCGTCATGCTGTGCAACGTGGTCGATCCAGTGACGCACCAACACTATGACCGCGACCCGCGTTGGATCGCCCGTAAGGCCGAGATGTACCTGAAAAACACAGGGGTGGCGGACATCGCGTATTTCGGAGCGGAGGCGGAATTCTTCATTTTCGACAGTGTCCGCTTCGACCAAACGGCAAACAGGGGTTTCTACGAAGTAGACGCCGAGGAAGGACGCTGGAATTCGGGACGGCATGAGAACAACCTCGGCTATCGCCCTCGATATAAGGAGGGCTACTTCCCCGTTCCTCCCACGGACCATCATCAGGACCTTCGTGCGCAGATGGTCGAAACGATGATCGCGTGCGGCCTTAACATCGAGTGCCACCATCACGAGGTCGCCACCGCCGGCCAGTGCGAAATCGACCAACGCTTTGACACGCTCGTAAAGTCGGCGGACAACATGATGACCTACAAGTACGTGATCCGTAATGTCGCCTATCAAAGCGGCAAGACCGTCACATTCATGCCCAAGCCGCTTTTCGGCGATAACGGCAGCGGAATGCATACGCACCAGAGCCTGTGGAAGGACAAGGAGCCGCTTTTCGCGGGCGATCTTTACGCCGGCTTCAGCAAGATGGGCCTGTCCTACATCGGCGGCCTCCTGAAGCATTCTCGCGCCTTGGCCGCTATCATTGCGCCTACCACGAACAGTTACAAACGTCTCGTTCCCGGGTACGAGGCTCCAGTGAACCTCGCCTATTCGCGACGGAATCGTTCGGCCGCCTGCCGAATTCCCATGTATTCGGCCAGTCCGAAGGCGAAGCGCGTCGAATTCCGCCCTCCGGACCCGTCCTGCAATTGCTACCTGGCTTTCGCGGCGATGCTGATGGCCGGCCTCGACGGAGTGCTCAACAAAGTCGATCCGGGGGAACCCCTTGACAAAGACATCTACGATTTGAGCCCAGAGGAGATGAAGTCCGTTCCATCGATGCCATCTTCACTCGACGAAGCTCTCGATGCTCTCGAAGAGGATCACGAGTTCCTGCTCAAGGGCGACGTATTCAGCGAAGAACTACTGGACACGTATATCGCTTACAAACGCAAGAACGAGGCTGATGCGGTTCGGTTGCGGCCTCATCCTTACGAATTCGCTCTCTACTACGATATTTAGGCCGGACCTTCGTATGGCCCATCGAGCAACGGTTCTCAGAGGATCGACGGTGACGCGCTTTGGCCTGGATGGCAGACCAGTCCGTCGTCAACAATAGGAGAGGATCGTCGGTTCACAAAAGGAAACCGAAACATGGATGTTTGGAAAATATGCGAGATGGGCCATGTCCACTGGGGCAATCAAGGGGCCGCCGGCTTTCTGTTTCGACACAAAGCCCCCGACGCGGAGCCAAGTTTTCTGCTTCAGCAACGTTCCACGACTGTCGATTACCCCAGCACGTGGGGTATTCCCGGCGGCGCCATTCGCGATGGAGAGTCTCCGGAGGCGGCCGCGAAGCGAGAGTTCCAAGAGGAGATCGGAACCTTACCGCCGTATCGCATTACAGACGTTAAGGTCCAGGATTGCGGCGGAAATTGGAAATTCCACATGATCCTCGCCGATGTAGACGAGGAGTTCCTCGCATTCTGCGGAAAGGAAACGGTTGCAACGGGCTGGTTCACGCTGAGCGACATGATGAGTCTACATTTGCACCCTGGTCTTCAAATTTGGCTGCACGAACAACAGCCGGCAAGCTGATCGGCTCGGCGCGAACGGGCTTCAACACCCCGCCATTGCGATTTTGGCCAGGGCGACGACACTGCAATGTCGCCCCGAGCTATTCGGAGAG
>Ga0335074_10005523_pt1 | contig 17498 bp, 15 predicted proteins | sample Lox_Sample_23_FD_206715 | JGI IMG/M metagenome (GOLD analysis project Ga0335074, IMG submission 206715) | Soil microbial communities from Loxahatchee National Wildlife Refuge, Florida, United States - Lox_Sample_2.3 | ecosystem: Environmental > Terrestrial > Soil > Wetlands | place: USA... | reverse complement strand
GGTGGGTTCCGTACCTTGGGGGTCGTTGGGGTGGGGGGGGTGGGTGGGGGGGCTGCCTGCGCAGATGCCGGGCGCTAAAGACCGCGCGCGTCGTGCTCTCGGTATTCCTGTCGACGCTACGGTGATCGGTGCTGTGGGCAGGCTCACGTACCAGAAGGCACCCGAGGATTTCGTCTCGATGATTGACCGTCTGGACCGGGCCGGGGTCGTCGGCGTCTGGGTCGGCGGAGGTGAACTGACCACTCACATGAGCCGCCTGGCCAGGGCGCAACCGGCCGGGCGCATCATCCTGGCTGGCGAACGGGCGGATGTGCCAGATATATTGCCGGCCTTCGACGTATTCGTGCTGCCAAGCCTTTACGAGGGCCTGCCCACGGTGGTGGTCGAAGCCATGGTGTGCGGGATCCCCGTGGTGGCGACCGCTGTCAACGCCGTCGGCGACGTGGTGGTGCCAGGCGAGACGGGGCTGCTTGTGCCGCCGCGGCGTCCAGACCTGGCGGCTGGTGCGGTGCGGTATCTCCTTGACCGGCCCGCTGTGGCCGCGCGGATGGCCGTCACTGCTCATGCCCGGCTGGGCGATCGGTTCGGGATGCCCGCCCTGCGGGACGCGCTCTCGGCGGCCTACACCGGAATCGGCGCGGCCGATACGGGCGCCGCCACCCAGACCGAAGGGCCAGGAATGCTCAGCCGATGACGTGGAGCGTTGCTCGTATCAGAGCGACGTGCCGAGCGCTCCTATGCAACATGACTAGTGTCCGTTGTGCGAGTCGTCCGGGCGAAGCGATGCGGGTACGGACCCCGGCACGGAGGGCATGATGTTCCGGTTGGCTTTCCTCGTCGACAGCCCTAGCAAGCGTGCGCACGCCAATGTGGTCAGTCGGCTCGCTCTCGGTCTCGTCGAGACCGGCCAGGTCGAGACGACGATCGTGTGCTACAGCGCCGACCCGCCGCCGTCGTGGCTTCCGGCAGAGGTCCGGATACACCGTCTCGGCGTCGAGAGGGTGTCGCGTTCGTTGCCGAGCCTGGTCGGTTACCTGCGGGCAGAGCAGCCTGATGTGTTGATCACGCGCCAGGTGCACGCCAATTTCGTGGGGCTGGCGGCGGCTTGGATGGCCCGGATGCCGCCCCGCTGGCAGGGAAAGATCGTTCTTGCCCAGGACCAGATCATCGAGCTGTGTCACGCGGTCAACTGGCGTGATAACAAGTGGGTGGCCAAGGCAGGCTACCGCTTCGCAGATGGTCTGATCGCCCCCTCACCGACGGTACGGGATAGCGTCATCCAGTCATGCGGATTGGACCCGTCATCGGCGGCTCTGGTGCCCCACCCCATCCCCAAGTTCGCCGGAAATCCCGGGCCTCCTCCTCATCCGTGGCTGGAAACTGGTCAGCCACCCGTGTTCGTGAACATCGGGAATCTGCTCAGTATCAAGCGTGTGGACCTGTTGATCGACGCCTTCGCCATCCTTCGCCGCTGCCATGACGCCCGGCTGCTGGTCGTAGGTCAGGGACCGGAGCGATCTCGCGCCGATGAGCAGATCCGGCGACTTGGGCTCGGCGCTCACGCCCAGACGACCGGGTGGGTGGAGGATGTGCTGCCCTACGCGGCCCACGCGTGCGCGTTGGTGCATTCCTCAGACGAGGACGGGTTCGCGCAGGTGCTAACCGAAGCGATGAGCGTCGGCTGCCCGGTGGTCACCGCGGACTCGCTGGGAGGTGGGCCGCGCTTCGTTACGGAGGACGGCAAGTACGGTCTTCTGGTGCCCCGTAGCGATCCGGCGAAGCTCGCCGCGGCCATGGAAGAAATGTTGCAGCCAGAAGTGCGGGCGCACTATATCGAGCTGGGCCATCAGCGTGTTGAGGCGCTATCACCAGTGGCCTGCGCCAGCACGCTGATCGATTTTCTTTCCGGGCGCTTCGGGCTGAGCGTTTAACAGCCCGGGTGTCGATCATCACTACCCCTGTTCAGAGGCGTTGCCGGTGCCGCCGGTTCGGTCGAGCGTGTCGAGTTCGGCCATGTCCTCGCCGGACAGGACGAAATCGAAGATCTGCGCGTTCCCGGCGATTCGCTCGCGATGCGGCGAGGGCGGCGCATGCTTGTCCATTTACGTCCCGTTTTTCTGATTCCAAGATACTCGGTGTAATTATCGATGTTAGCCTGGTCGCTGACCAGCCAGAGGGTGGGGGATTATGTCACTGTCGCATCAGTGCCGCCTGTGCGGTGCCGAGCTTACGCATACGTTCGTCGATCTCGGTATGTCACCACTCTGTGAAAGCTATGTCCCCGAGGCCCGGCTGGATGATCCAGAGGTCTTTTATCCGCTGCATGTTCGGCTCTGCGACACCTGTCTTCTCGTGCAGCTTCCCGCCTATGTATCCGGCGAGGATATTTTTTCCGACTACGCCTACTTCTCCTCGTACTCCGATTCTTGGGTGGCGCATGCGAAACTGTACGCGGAGGCGATGATCGTCCGGCTCGGCCTGACCGGCGACAGTCTCGTCACCGAGGTAGCCAGTAACGATGGCTATCTTCTCCAGCATTTCAAGGCAGAGGGCATCCCGGTGCTCGGGGTCGAGCCGGCCGCGAACGTGGCCGAGGCGGCTCGAGCACGAGGCATCCCTACGGAAGTCCAGTTCCTCGGCGTCGAAACAGGCCGCCAGATTGCGAAGCGGTACGGCCGGGCCGACCTGGTGGCCGCGAACAATGTCTTCGCCCATGTGCCGGATATCCGGAGTTTCGCGGCAGGCCTGCGTGCGCTGGCCAAGGACGACGGCTGGGTTACGCTGGAATTCCCGCACTTGCTGCGGCTGATCGAACGTCGGCAATACGACACGATCTATCACGAGCATTTCTCGTATCTGTCCCTTCTCACTTCTTCCCGGGCATTGGCGTCGGCTGGGCTACGCGTGGTCGACGTAGAGGAGCTCGACACGCATGGTGGATCACTGCGCGTTTACGCCCGCCCAGGCGATGGCGCCTGTGAGCCGAGCGAACGGGTCAAGGAGGTGCTGGCCACGGAAGAAGTTGCGGGGCTGCATACCGTCACCGGTCACCAGGGGTTCGCGCCTGCGGTACTGAAGATCAAGAGTGATCTGCTCGACTTCCTGGTCACAGTGGCGCGCGAAGGCAGGTCGGTGGTCGGCTACGGCGCTCCGGGCAAGGGCAACACGCTCCTCAATCACTGCGGCATCCGGTCGGATCTCCTTTCCTACACGGTGGACCGGTCCCCGGTAAAGCAGGGAAAATACTTGCCCGGAACCCATATTCCCATCTATGCGCCGGAACGTATCGCCGAGACCCAGCCTGACTACGTTCTCGTCCTGCCCTGGAACCTGCGGCAAGAGATAAGTAGTCAGCTTAACTACGTCCGGTCATGGGGCGGAAGACTGGTTTTCCCGATCCCCGAACTCGAAATCGTCTGAGCGAAGTTACGGCAGGTGTAGGCCGAAATGCCCCGAGAGAAAATCGACTAGCGCACTAGCGCACGCGAGTGGTGACCGGGCTTTGACATACTCCAGGGCCAGTTCCGAATAGCGTGCCCGTATCTCTGGTCGTAGCATGGCTGCCATGGCCTCGGCAAGTTTGGCCCGATCGCCCTGCGGGACAAGAAGACCGCACCGGCCGTCCTCAGTCACGAACCGAGGCCCGTTCCCCAGCGAATCAGTTGTGACAACAGGGCAACCCACGCTCATCGCCTCAGTCAACGTCTGCCCGGACACGTCCCTGTCAGCCGCGTTCACTAGGGCCTGCGCGCGGGTCGCGAATTGCCGCCAATCCTCCACCCGCCCGATGGTCTGGGCGTAGTCGCCTAGCCCAAGCCGTCGAATCTGGTCATCTGCCCGGGCCCGCCCTAGCCCCTCACCGACCACCAGCAGCCGCGCGTCACGATCACGACGAAGCTCCGCGAACGCGTCGATCAGCAGGTCGGCCCCTGATCCGGCCGGCAGGTCGGAGACACTGACGAACACCGGCGCCTCGCCCTCAGCCAGCCACGGGTGCGGAGGAGCAGACCCGGGTGGCCCAGATAGCCTATGGATTGGGGTGGGCACGACTGCTGCCGACGAGGGATCTAGCCGACAGGCACGGACGGCGTTATCCCGCACCGCCGGGTACGGAACGATCAGGCCGTCCGCGAATCGATAGCAAGCCATGGCGAGCCATTTGTTGTCACGCCAGTCGAGCGCATGACCCGACTCGAGGAGTTGATCCTGAACGACAACGATCTTCCCGCGCCAGGGAGGCGGGATCCTGGCCATCCACGCCGCCGCCAAGCCCACGAAGTTAGCATGCACTTGCCGCGTGATAAGCACATCCGGCCGGTCAGTACGAAGGTAACGGATGAGGCCAGGCGGCGACCGCAAGGCCCTGTCCACACCCAGACGGTGAATACGAACCTCAGGCGGAAGCCACGATAGCGGCGGCTCAGTGCTGTAACACACGATCGTCGGCTCAACCCGGCCCGTCTCTAGCAGGCCGAGCGCCAGCCCGCTGACGACCTCGCAGGCGGGAGTGTCGTGAAGCATCGCCAACCGGATCATGGGGCTCCCTGCGTCTCGAGACAGAGGAGCCGGGGAGGCCCGGTTCTGATACATGACGTGATGTCCGTTTCAGAGGTGCCATGGCCGTGTCATCCCCACCACCCGTTTGGCGCTCTCCCGTAGGCCTACCGTCGCCGGCGGGCTCACCTTCCCGCACGCCGCCTAGGCCTCTGCACGACCCGCCAGATCCGGCCCCGACGGCGGGAGGTGGCAGACCCCGGCTACGCCAGCACCAGTCTAGACGCCCACCAGGGCAACTCCGGCCCACCTCGCCGCCTGAACACGCCTGGACACGCGGCCATTCGAACCACCAATGCTTGAGGAATGGGTACGTGATGGGGCGATGTTTCCTGATACCATACGAGACGTCGCATACCCTATTGGAACGACCAACATGGCGAACGACACAGCTTGCGGGGCTGTTGATACACAATGTCAGGTTCATCATGTACAAGAACACTTTATAGCGGGAAGCTCCGTCTTTCCCACCCCGGACATGCCAACCCGGCGCCGATTGTCGTCGCCTTGGCGGTGCGCCTTGCGGACACATTGAAAGATCGCACCGCTGCTGTCGCCGAGGTCGGGAGGACCCGAGTGACGAGTATTCTAGGCAGCGCGTATCCGGAGCTAACAAGATGAGTACGAATGCGCAAACGCGGGTACTGGTAACTGGCGCCACTGGCAAAATAGGACCTCATGTTGTAAACGAACTACTCGCGCGCGGTTACCAGGTACGAGCTCTGACATCGAAACCTGTCGCTTCAGTCACGGGAATCGAAAGGCTTGAGTGGTGTCGGCTCGATTTCCAAGAGTCGCTTGACTTTGATTCCCTGGTTCGCGAATGCGCTGCTGTTATCCATCTGGGGGCAGAAATCAGTGTAAAAGAACGGATGCGGCGCTCGAACGTGGAGGCAACGCGTGCTCTCGCTGAGGCCAGTGAACGAGCAGACGTAAAAGTCTTTTGCTATACGAGTTCAGTGTCGGTATACGGCAGCAGTCGGCGTCGGCGGGTTCTAGAGGATAGTCCTGTCTTGTCCACGGATCGCGATGTCCGAAGCGAGTACTGGGCCGAGGAAGCCTTGCGTTGTTACGGTCGCACAAAGCTGCAGGGTGAGTTCGCCATCAGTGCGGTGGCGCAGAATGTTGAGTACGTGATACTCCGGCCCACCTTGGTCACAGACATCCAGGATCTAATTGAACTGCATGATTGGAGTAAGGTAAAGAAGTGCTTGAGCGGCTCTAGGCACGCTCATCTCATATATGTCTACGACGTTGTCGACGCCATTTTGTGGTTTATGGAGCGCAGCTTGGGACGTGATCAGCCTTTGGCTGGCGTGAGGACGTTCAACCTGTCGGAAGACGATGCTCCTATCCGTACCTTCAGCCAGATCTTTAAGGCTGCTTACAAGGTTAGCGATGATCGGAAATGGCATGTCATTACCATACCTTGGCCAATTCAGTGGCTTTCGGCGGCGGCCAAGCATCGCACCCTGCTTTTGCGGCAACCTTTTGGACGCATGCTATTCCCGGAAGAGAAATTGCGGGAAGCGGGTTATACAATTCGCTTTGGTATGTCCCACGCCATCGCTATTTTCTGCGAGGAGCTGACCTCCACTCGCATGAGTGCGGTAAAGGATATCGCTCAATGAGGTCAGCGCATGACGTCGAGCCCGGCATAATGGCCCAGGGTGTAGGTAAATACGTGGTGTCAGTCAGGGGTACAGGCACGGCTCCCGGGATGATGTGGATGTCGAATCCCACGACCACCGCGGAAGACCGTGCCTGCCTCGTCATCATCGCCGATCAGCGCTGCACTGGAGCAGGTTTCACGTCTGCCTGCTGATCAGCACGTGCTGCCGTCCGGCTGGTGCCATGGCCTGACGAGCATCTGCGCGGGTTGCCTGACCCGCGAAATCCGCGGGCTTGAGCGGTCGGCGGTAGTCCGTGATACGTGGCGGCTGGGCTCACTGGTGGTACTCGTTGGTCTTAAAGTGAGCCAGGTTCGATGGCTCCAGGAACCAGTCGATGGTCTGCCGCAGGCCCTCATTCCTGGTCAGCCGAGGTCGCCAGCTGGTGCGCTCGCGGAGCTTGGTCGCGTCGCAGAGGAGCCTCATTACCTCGGAGTCCTTCGGCCGCAGTCGTTGGGCGTCCTCCACAATGTCGGCTTCGACGCCCATTAGCGTTGCGATGTCTTCCGCGAGCCTTCCGATGGCGATGTCGTCTCCCGGCCCGCAGTTGAAAACCTCTCCAAGCACGGCGGAGGCCGGAGCCTCGCCAAGCTCGATGAACGCCTGAACGGTGTCGGTGACATAGGAGAAGTCCCGAGTCGGATCGAGCGCGCCGAGCTTGAGCTCATGCGCGCCAGTCGCGAGCTGCGTGATGATCTGCGGGATTACGGCCCTAGTGGATTGCCGTGGGCCGTACGTATTGAACGGCCGCAGCGTCACCGCGGGAACCCCGAAGCTCAGGTAATAAGACTCGACCAGCTTGTCGGCAGCGATCTTAGAGGCGGCGTAGGGCGATTGTGCCTGCAACGGATGTGACTCGTTGATGGGCACGGTCCGCGCCGTGCCGTAGGTCTCGCTGGTCGAGGTGTGCACCATTCTCGGTGTGTGGCACGCGCGCACCGCCTCCAGCACATGCATGGTACCGATGGAATTATTGTCCACGAAGGTCCGTGGCGCGCTGTAGGAATACGCAACCGATCCGATCGCGGCCAGGTGGTACACGACCTCCGCGCCTTCCACGACTTCACGCGCCGATGCGGGGTCCCGCACATCGCCGAACACCACGTCAACGTGGTCCATGACCCCACGATCGAGCGTGTCCAGCCAGGAACATGAACTCCACATGTTGTAGAGCACCATGGCCCTGACCCGGCATCCGCGCTGTACTAGCGCCTCCACCAGGTGGGATCCAATGAATCCCTCGGCCCCGGTGACGGCTACGACATCCGTCATGGTCGAATCCCCTCCTATGAGTCCTACACGATCATGCCTGTGTCGCGGAGACGTCTAGCCCTCCAAGAAACGCCAGTCGCCACAACCTCAGACCACCAAACCAAGCTTACGAGAAATCGAGGTTAACGTGCTTCGTGCGTGATCTGTGCGTCCGCCATCGGGAAAGCCCCGCTGGTCTGACGGCGCAGCATCTCATCAACGAGGCCGGCCGAAACGAGCTCACGGATCCGACGCAACCGGACGAAGCGCGCCGACATGAAGTCGTCATAGGTCAGGCCATGCCTGACGTAGGCTCCGACAAGCTCATTGACGCCGTCCCGCACCCTCCATTGCAGGTTCAGATCGGGAAAGGTCTCGGTCAGCTTGGAGAAGTCGACGCGGTAGTCGCGTAGGTCCGGCCCGGCGTTCTCGGCGAGCGAAACCCTCGAACCTGGCACCGCGTCACGAACCAGGTCAGCAATGTCCTTGACCTGCACGTTGTCCTCCAGGCGGCCGACGTTGAACGCCTCATCGTGTACTACCTCACGCGGAGCCTGGAGCACGGCGAGGAACGCCCGGCTGATGTCTTCGATGTGCACCAGAGGCCGCCAGGGTGACCCGTCACTTTCCAGGCGCACCTCACCGGTGGTCATCGCGACGGCGGTTAGATTGTTCACGACAATATCGAGGCGCAGCCGCGGCGAGGCGCCGTAGGCGGTGGCATTGCGAAGGTAGGTCGGGCTGAACGCGTCGTCAGCCAGCAGCGACAGGTCACGCTCGGCTAGCACCTTGGTCTCGCCGTAGGGCGTGACCGGGAACAGTTCCGCGTCTTCGGTCACAGCCTCTGAACCGGCAGCACCATACAAGCTGCATGATGACGCGAACAAGAAACGCTCGACGCCGGCCTGCTTCGCGGCGCGGGCCAGCCGTAGGGTTCCCTCGTGATTGATCGAGAATGTTGCCGCCGGGTTGAGGTGACCAAGCGGGTCGTTGGACAGCGCGGCCAGGCAGATCACCGCGTCGTAGTCGCCCAACTTGCTCGCCTCGGCGTCCCTGAGGTCGCACGCTTGCCGCGCGCCGAGGCCCTCTGGCGCGGCGCCGAAGTCACACCCCTCATAAAGGCCGACGTCGAGCCCGTCCACCTGGTGTCCGGCCCCGCGGAGGAACGGGACCAGAACGGCTCCAATGTAGCCCCGATCACCGGCAACGAGGACCCTCATCATAAGCTCCCCCGCTCATTCGGAGACGAGATTAGACGCGGGTGCGGCGCTAGCCAACCCACCAACATAGGAGCTACGACGGCTGACCTTGATACATCCCGAGATCGCATGGCCATCCATAGGCCTGGAGACTACGCCTTGAGGTTGGAGTGAGAGAGTCCTGCACCGAAGGAGTAGCGACTCACAGTGACCGCGAGCCATGCGTCGGCCCGCAGTGCTGTAACGCATTGTAATCGATGAACTGCGAGTTGTTATCGACAGGCCGTCTGATTATGAAAATCGGCCCGCGAGTGTATCAGGGCCGAACCGTCTCGGATCCTGTCCCAGGGGCAGCTATTCTGGCTGCTGGTCCTACTCGTCTCCAAACCTGGAAGGCTAACGATGAGGGTTCTCGGAGCGGCCGGTCGAGGCTGCAGCGGAGCTGTTATTGTCCCTTCCCGCGTTCAGCCTAAGGCTGACAGACTATGAACGCGGTACCCCGACTAAGCATTGGGCTGCCAGTCTATAACGGCGAGACGTACCTCGCGGAATCCCTCGAGGCTCTGCTCGGTCAAACCTACGAGGATTTCGAGCTAATCATTTCGGATAACGCCTCGACCGACAGCACAGCCGAAATCTACCGTCGCTACGCGAAACAGGATTCCCGGATTCGCTATATTGTACAGCCACGTAACATCGGCCAAGTCCCGAACCACAACTTCCTCGTCCATCAGGCCGGGGGCGAACTATTCAAATGGGCATCCCATGATGACCTGTATGCGCGCGATCTGCTGAGACGCTGTGTCGATGCTCTCGATGAGGATCCTCAGGTCGTGCTGGCCCACTCCAGGTCGGCAATGATCGATAGCGCGGGCACCGTGACGAAGCTATTCGAATATCGGGTGGCCGTGGACGCCGTGCGGGCTCCGGAACGGTTTCGAAGCATGTTGTTCGATGGCTGGGACGACTACATCTACGGGGTGATGCGGACAAAGGTCCTGCGCCGGACAGCGTTGCACGGGAGTTACCACTTCGCGGACCGGACCATCGTTAGCGAGCTCGGCCTGCACGGGCCGTTCTACCAGATTCCGGATTATATGCACTTCCGCCATGAACACTCTGAGCGACCGGATTGGTGGACTGTGCAAGGCCGGTGCGCGGCAATGGATCCGCGGCGGGCAGACCGGCTGCGCAATCCGGTTGCCCGTCTGTACGCCGAATATCTCTGGGCCTACGTCGCGATGATACGGCGTGCGCCGCTGTCGCCTGCGGATCGACGAGAGTGTTACCGCTACCTAGCGACCTGGGCCGCTAGTCGGGCTCTCCCGGTGGCCTCTAGGACTCTCCCGGGACCCGACCGCGGACTCGTTTTCCATCCGAAGCCGGAGTCATCGGCGTGGCGACAGGCCGAGCAATCGGATACCTCAGTGTCAGATGTCGTCTCGGTCGAAGCGGTCGTGGCGGGCCGTGAAAGGAAGCGTTCATGACCGTACATGGATTCCCCGATGGGGGAACAGGGCCGTCAGCCGCCGCTCCCCGGGTCGGCCTGTTCGGAGGGGTTGGCTCGGGCAATATCGGAAACGATGCCACGGCGGAAGCCATACTTAGCTACCTCACGGCTTGTCACCCCGATGCCGTCCTGGACGCCATGTGTTCGGGGCCAGAGTGGGTGAGCAGCAAGTACGGTATCGAGGCCATTCCCTGGCAGTGGTACCAGAAGCGCAAACGGCAGGCTACCGGCGTGGAGGAGATCGCGTTCAAGGCGCTGGGGAAGGGCATCGATGCGTTCCGGACGGCGTCTTGGGTCCGCCGCCACGATGTGGTGATCGTACCCGGCGTGGGGGCCCTTGAGGCCACGATGCACAAGGTGCGGCCGTGGGGAAATTCGTACGCACTGTTCTTGACCTGTGCCTCCGGCAGACTCTTCGGGACCAAGGTCGCCCTGCTCAACGTGGGGGCAAGCCCCATAAGCCAATGGCTGACGCGATGGCTTTCCACATCAGCCGCCAAGCTCGCTTTTTACCGGTCCTACCGCGATACCATGTCGCGTGACGTGATGAGCCAGCGTGGTCTGGACGCCGAGGACGACGTTTACCCGGACTTTGTGTTCAGCATCCCGGTGCCGCCTTATGAGCCCGGTGATCCGCAGACGGTCGGCGTTGGGGTGATGGATTATTACGGCACTAACGATGACCGCAGGCAGGCCGAGCTCCATGCCTCCTACGTCGACAAAATGAAATTCTTCGTCCAGTGGCTGGTTGACGGCGGTCGCAAGGTGCGGCTGTTCGTGGGGGACACGAATGGCTCCGACGATAGCGTGGTGCAGGAGATCCTGGCCGACCTGCGTGAATCACGGCCCGATATCGACCCGACGTGGGTCGTCGCCGAGCCCCTTTCTACCTACGCCGACCTCATGCAGGCAATGCAAGCGGTCGGTAGCGTGGTCGCGATACGCTATCACAACGTGCTATGCGCCCTCAGACTCTGCAAGCCTACCGTTTCAATCGCCTATTCTTCGAAGAACGACGCTTTGATGGCGGATATGGGACTGCCCGAGTTCTGCCAGTCCGCCCGCTCGCTGGACGTCGGACAATTGATCGAGCAGTTCACGGAAGCGGAGAGTCGTTCGGTGCAGCTGCGGCAAACGCTAGCAGAGCGCAATGCGGCGAACGAGCAGCTTCTTGAACAGCAGTTTCCTAAATTGTCTGCCCTGTTGTTCCCGTCAGCCGGAGCGGTCCGTACTGGAGCCGATCTTGAGTCTGCTCGCGGTGTAAACGGCTGAGATGCGATCGTGGCCCCGGCGAGCACCTGGTACATTCCTGCCCGGTCCGCTACTGGCACTGCGGTGGACATAGGACGTCTGGGTTAAGAAGCCGATCAAGGAGATAGCCATGTACGACCCGACCCAGGGTAAGGGTATTCTTCCTCAAGATGACGCTGCGCGGTATCATAAGAAGGATTTCTGGAGCAAAGAGAACCTGAACTTCAGCCAGCCGCACGTTCGTCACGAGAAGACTGCGCAAATAGTAAATCGGCTCGCGAAAGGCAGGGAATGCACCCTCCTTGATGTTGGCTGCGGGCCGGCGGCCTTGATGCGTCTGCTTCCTTCAAATATACAATATTACGGTATTGATATAGCTATACCTAACCCGGCTCCGAATCTGATCGAAGCTGATCTCCTTGAGACTCCGGTCAGATTCGGCGACAAGCACTTCGACATAATCACCGCCCTGGGTGTGTTCGAATATGTAGGAAACCTCCAGTCCCAGAAATTCTATGAAATAGCGCAGCTCCTGAACGAGGGCGGCAGATTCATCGTGTCGTACTGGAATTTCGGTCACCGCAATACGACTATATCCAAGGCTTTCAGCAATGTCCAATCACTGGATGATTTCCGGCGGGCCCTGACGCGCTATTTCAATATAGATAGATCTTACCCGGTCTCTCATAATTGGAAGCATGAATGGCCCGGCCGAGAGCTCAATAAGGCCATCAACATGCATGTGAATATGAATATTCCTTTTATCGGTCCAATATTGGCCGTGGAGTACTTCTTCGTATGTTCTCCGCTAGAGACTGGCCGGGCTTAGCCGACGATCGTGTCTTATAGCGCAGATCCGGCCCTTCTTTGAGTTCGGGTAGGTCGCGTTGGGACTTTCGGATGATCAAGTCCGGGCGCTGTTTGCCAGACCCTGGCCACCCGGAGCTTCGTCAAAGCGGTACGGCATGGTGGCCTTATGACAGGCCGAAATGGGCATCCTGCTGGGCACGGAGCTGATCTACCAGGCGTCCCTGGGGCAGGATGACGTCAGCGTTACGGATCGGCTGGTCCTGCGCGACTGGGCGGATCAGGCGGGCCCCGGAAGCCAAGCCGATGGGCAAGGCGTCATCCCGGCGGGTGTGCTCGATGTTGTCGATCAGCCCGTAGCAGTTGAAACCACCGATGCCGTCGAGCTCCTCGCCCGCTTCCAGATCACGCTTGGCGATGGTGGCAGCCTCGCAGACCGGCGGCCCGGCTGGCGCGATGCTGGCGTCGCCGAACAGGACGGCCCGGGCGACACTGAGCGGCGCCTCGAGGTGGGTAAGGTGAAACGGCCGGTAGAACATGTATAGCGGTCCGTCGCCCATCTTGAAATAGGACATGTAGGGCTTGAGCTGGGGGTCGTCGTTGTAGCCGATGACGAAGGCTCCCGACCCCGGCTCCGCCCCTAGCACATAGTCCACGACTCCCTGGTCCAGCAGATCCTTGGGCTCGTAGCAGCCGAGCAGGTCTCTGACGTGGGCCAGCCTGCGGCCCTCCATGCCCGCCTTGGTGACCTTGAAGCCGGTGGCGTTGGCGAGCGTGGTCGCCTCCAGCGACAGCTTGGTCCCATCAGCGAACGAGGTCACCCCGAAGGGCCTCTGTCCGTGCGCGTCGGCGAAACCCTTCTGCGTGTCGGGGTTGCGGTGGTGGTCGAGGAATCCCTTGACGTTGCCGGCCAGGACCGGCCGGTAGCCGATGGACTTAACGAAGCGGAACATGTTCATGGCCACGGCCGGCTCGTCACCGTCGGCATTGGTGATCACGACGCCGGCGCGGTCGGCGAGGACCTTGAGGATCGGGCCGACCGTGGCGTCCAGCTCGGCGTTGACGAGCAGGACATGTTTGTGGTTGGCAATCGCCTCGGTGGCGACACGGGCGCCGGACTCCACGTCGCCGGTGCACTCGATGATCGCCTCGATCCCCGGGGCGCGGCATAGCAGCAGTGGATCGGATGTCACCGCCCGGCCACCGCGGGCCAGCACCCCGTCCAAGGCCTCCTGATCGCCGATCGGGACGTAATCCTCCACACCAGCGTCGGCAAACACGCGCTCCGCGGTCTCGGCGGTGCGATTGGCGATTGCCACCACCCGCATGCCGACCATGTTGCGCTCGATAACCGCGGCCATGCCTTGGCCCATGTAGCCGGCCCCGACCATGCCGATCCTGATCGGGTTGCCCTCCTGTTGGCGGCGCCCCAGAGCCGTGTCCACGATGAACATTCCGTTTGCCTCTCAAGAGTTAGGGATGTGACGTCGTGCCGACGGCGCTCAGGAAGAACACGAGAACGGCTTCGATGCAGACAGATCGCCCGCAAGCGAGTACTCTCATCGCTCTCCCGGGGTTCGAGATTAGTGGAGCGGGGCACTATGACACTCGCCCGCGGCCACAAGACCCGCGACGACTCGGCGCTGATACATTTCTCGAGGCCGGATCGTCTGCGGGAGGGCTTCCCTGGCCGAGTTGCCCCGGCACCTGCGTCAGCGGTGCTGATCCGCTCCGATTCCGGCGGCACCGCTCACGAGTTCCTCACCGGGCTGACCCGGCCCGGCCGCCGACTGCACTGAGGTTTTCTCAGCAAGCGTGAGTCGGACGGTCGCGGTGTAGCGCCCATCTGGGCAGACGCGCGGACATAGGCGGACTTCCCGGGAACGACGCGGAGCCCCCGGTACAAGAGGTCTCGCCAAAGTCCCTCGCCGTCCGGAGGCTCCGCGTGATCTCCTATCGTGTCATCCTTGACGTCCCGTTCCAACTGGCCCTGTTCGTGTCCGGGCTGCTCGCAGAGCACCGCAGTGAGATCGGCACCCGGGCCGGGACCCGCGCCCTGACCTGCTGGAAGCAGGCGGTCTTCGCGCTGGCCTGGTTCCGGGACCGGCCGGACATCGCCCGGCTGGGCGCCGGCTTCGGGATCTCCCAGGCCACCGCCTACCGGTACAAGGACGAGGCCATCGAGGTGCTCGCCGCGAAGGCTCCCACGCTGCGCGAAGCCCTCGACAAGGCCGCCGGGCAGGGCCTTGCCTACCTGATCCTGGACGGGACGCTCATTTCCTCCGACCGGTGCGCGGGCACCAAGACCAGCAAGAAGGGCAAGGAGATCGACGCGTGGTACTCCGGGAAGGCGCACGAGCCGGCCGGGAACGTGCAGGCCCTGGCGGCTCCGGGCGGCGTCCCGCTGTGGGTGTCGGACGTCCTGCCCGGCAGCACTCACGACCTGACCGCGGCTCGCGAGTTCGTCCTGCCCGGTGCCCGGCCCTACCTGGCCAGGATGCCGATCCTGGCCGATTCCGGGTACGAAGGCGCCGGCGCCGGCGTGCACGTCCCGGTGAAGAAACCGGCTCGCGGCGAACTCGACAGTGACACCAAAACCCGGAACGCGCTGCTGCGCTCCCTGCGCTACCAGGGCGAACGCGGCTTCGCCTTGATGTCCCAGCGGTGGCGCGCCCTGCAGCACGTCATGATCAGCCCGTCCGCGATCGGCGACCTCGCAAAATCCGTCCTCGTCCTGGTCCAATTCGAGCACAAAATGATCAGCTGAAAGTCGCTGAGAAAACCTCACTAAGTTATACGTAGGCATCCCTGAACACTGAAACGGCCAGCTCGTGAGAACATAGCGAGTCGGCGGCCCGTCTCTTGACCCGGTGTCTTGGCAGAAACTAGGAATAGGGCGGGGGTGCGTTGCTTGTCCAGCAATTCCGGGTAATTCACAATTGTGAATGGATTATGTGTATACATTACCTGCAATAGCGGGCCGCAGGTAGTGCCACGGATGGGGGAACGGTGTTCTTCCTGGTAAGAGCCCTTCCCCCAGTCCGTCCGGATACCTAGACCAGCGCAGGCGGACGCGGTGACCAGCGCACAGGAACCGCCTGGCAGCCTTAGCGCCCGGCCTTAGTTACGACAGGCGTGGATATGCCAAGGCGCCGCGAGATGAAAGCTCATAGGTTAAAACGTAAGCTAGAGGGTACAGAAGTAAATCAAAAAAGGAAGCGAAGAAATCCATCGATCTGTAGTCAAATACTCTGAACTACGAATGTTAACCTGCCAGTGTGACTGAGAATGGACCGTCACGCGAGCCGAGGATCCTGCGCTGGCTGCGTGCGTTCGCCGTCGACCCGGTGGGGGCAAGCCGAGCAGTGCCAGGCGAAATAAGGCAGCGACACGGGAGCAAGCAACACTATGTGGCGGACGAGGCGTGGGATGAGCATCTGCATGGCCTGCTAGGTGCGGCTTGGCCCTGCCCGCATAGCCAGCGTCCGGACGAACTGATGATGGACATCCGCGCCACGCTGGCTGGCAAAGGACTTGGTTACGGTCGCTGCACCTACGGAGTTTACAGCGATGCCGACAGTTCGCTGTGCCGCGCTGTGTGGTGCACGGTGGTGCACACGAGGCCCGAGGTCGTGGTCGAGACCGGCGTCGCGCATGGCGTTACGAGCCGGATCGTCCTCGAGGCGCTGCGCCAGAACGAGCACGGCCACTTGTGGAGCATCGATTTGCCACATCCATTCGATCGGCGCCTGCATGCGCAGACCGGTGTGGCCGTCACTGATGCATGCCGCACGCGGTGGTCGTATCTGGAAGGCTCGAGCAGGCAACGGCTTCCGCCGCTGCTGGCAAAGGTCGGCTCCGTGGAGACGTTCATCCACGACAGTCTGCACACGGCCAGGAACACGGCGTTCGAAATGAGCCAGGCGGCTTCGGCGATGCCGCCAGGCGGGGTAATGCTGGTGGACGACATCAGTGCCCACAAGGGTTTTGCTATCTTTGCGCGACAGCATCCAGAGTACCGGACCATTATCTGCCCATCGGCGGACAGAATTGGGTTGTTTGGCATCGCAGTCAAGCCCGCAAGCGCCTGAGTCGGCATCTGCTCAACCCCAGCAGGCCAGGTCGGCTGCCTCAACCCGGACACAGCTTGGTTGACTGTCCCGGTCCAGGATCATGTTGTTCCGCCGCGGCATGACCACAAATACATGGACTAGCCTCGGGCTTTCATCTGGGGTTAACAAAGCGTGATCTCTTGAAATGGAAAAGTTCCTTTGAACTGGGAGGACTGGGGCTAAGCGCCTATCCATAAGTTCTGCGCGTAACCCGCTGTGAGACCGGAGGGCGCGGGGCATTGACATCAGCCTCGCCGGGGGTTGGATCGAGGTTGCCTCCAACGTCCATCCGCCCGGCGAGGTCGTGGTCAGTATGCGCCCGGTCAGCGTGTTCGCCAAAGGTCCAGGCAGCGAGATCGAGCAGCTGCGGTCTGACTTGCAGGGCCGGTGGCGGCAGGCCACCCGGGCGGTGATGGTGCTGCTGTCGCTGCACGGCTTACCACCTGCCCAGATCGCAGAGCTGCTGGACTGCCACCCCGCCACCGTGCGCCGCTGGATCAGCCGGTTTAACCGCGAGGGGATCGCCGGGCTGGCCGACCGGCCCCGGTCCGGGCGCCCCCGGCTCGGCGGCCGCCGGCTGACCGGCCGGATCGCCGCGCTGCTCGAGCGGCCGGGCCCGTGGACCCTGCCGCAGATCCGGCGGTACCTGGGCTGGCCGCAGGTCAGCCCGCGGACGCTGTACCGGCGGGTCCGGCTGGTGGCGGTCTGGCGGCGGCCCAAGCTGACCGCCCGCGGCGACCCATACCATGACCACGTCGTGGCCGGCATCGTGGCCCGCCTGATCGAGCTGCCGCGCCGGTCGGTGGTGCTGGCCGAGGACGAGACGCACCTGAACCTGCTGCCGCACGTGCGGGCCAGCTGGACACTGCGCGGCGCCCGCCCGCAGGTCCTCACCCCGGGCACGAACCGCAAGGTCACCGTGCTCGGCGCGATCGAGATGAGCACCGGCGCCTGGGTGTACCGGCTGGGCCGCCGCTGCGCGGCGGACTTCATCGCGCTCCTGGACCAGCTGCTCCAGGCGTTCCCGTCCGCCCCGGCGATCGTGGTGATCTGCGACAATGACAGCATCCACCACGCCCGCAAGGTCACCGCCTACCTGAAACGGCAGCCCCGGCTGGAGCTGCTGTACGGCGCCCGGTACAGC
>Ga0335074_10005522_pt1 | contig 17499 bp, 15 predicted proteins | sample Lox_Sample_23_FD_206715 | JGI IMG/M metagenome (GOLD analysis project Ga0335074, IMG submission 206715) | Soil microbial communities from Loxahatchee National Wildlife Refuge, Florida, United States - Lox_Sample_2.3 | ecosystem: Environmental > Terrestrial > Soil > Wetlands | place: USA... | reverse complement strand
CCCCAGCACGGGCGCGGAGCTCCCGGAGCGGGGAAGCCCGAGACGGCCCAGGCCGGCCGGATCGCGCAGCACGAGGTCCGCTGTCGGGCGGACCCGGCGAGCGGCGGCGGTCGCGAACGCCGCGCCCTCGACCGCGGCCCCGGGACGACGGATCGGCACCTCGACCGGGACCGCGACCACGCCGGCCGGCGGCGGGCTCCCCGCCGGCACCGCGGGGTGCAGCACGGCGACCCGGTCGCCGCGAGCCGCGAACGCGGCGGCGAGCGCCCAGGCGGCGGCCGCGGGGTCGTAGGGGTCGGTGGACGGAGGGCCCCCGGCGATGACGTCGACCGTCCGGGACGCCATGCGCGAGCGGCTAGCGACCGCGCCCGAAAAACGTTGGGGTCGCGCGGGGGTTCAGGCGGCGAGACCGAGTCGCGGGCCGAACGACCGACCGGGCAGCCCCGGCGGGGGCGCGACGCCCATCGCCTCGAGCACGGTCGGCGCGATGTCGAGGAGGCTCAGCGGCCCGCGCTCCGCGCCCCCGACCACGCCGTCGCCCGCCCCGATCAGGATCCCGTCCATCCGGTGGGTACCCTGGCCGTAGAAGAACTCCGGCCGGTCCCGGATCAGCGGCGCCGGGTAGCTGAAGTCCATCCGCGGCTCCGTGCGCATCTCGTCGACCCGGATGAGGAGCGCGGGGGCCCGCAGCAAGTTCCGCCCGTGGTAGATCTCCCGCGGGTCGAGGACCTCGACGTGCGCGTCGGGGTACGCCTCGAGGCGGTGGCGGATGTCGGCGAGCACGGCATCGCGTCGCTCGGGGGTGAGGTCGGGATTCCGCAGGTTGAGGTAGATCCCCTCGGGCACCGGATAGGAGAACGCGACCGTCCGGCGCCAGTCGATGCGCTCGGCCATCTCCTCGAACGACGTCGCGCCGCTCAGGAGGTGCGAGATCCCTTCGGCCCGGCCGCCCCGGAGCACGTCCGCGACCGGCTTCGCGAGGAGCCGCCCCAGGCCGAGCCGCTGCGTCCAGAGGAGGATCCGCGCGACGAGGTTCCGACCCGTGATGTCCGTGCCGTCCCGGAAGACGAGCAGGCGCTCGTTCTCGAGCCATCGATTCGTGAGGAAGTCGGAGCGGATCGCCCCGTGGCCATGGTCGCTCACGACCAGGGTCACGGCCGGGCCGCCCGCGGCGCGGAACGCCGCATCGACCTCCCGGCACGCGCTGTCGACCGCGCGCCAGAACCCCCGAAGGTCCGCGGGAATCTCGGAGACGGGGCGCTCGAGTTCGCTCCAGAACTGATGCTCGACCCGGTCCGTCTCCCGGAAGAGCGTGAACAGAAAGTCGGGCCGATGCCGGGCGGCGAGCATGGCGGCGGTCCGGCCCCGTTGCTGCACGTTACGGGTCGCGAGCTCCAACCACGGAGCGCGGCCGGCGTCGCGCGCCACGGGCAGCTCCGACGGGTACGGCCCGCCGAGCTCGCCCTCGACCTCCGCCCGGAGCTCCTTCGGGAACGTCACGCTCCGCTCCGAGAACATCCCGGGCACGACGAAGCCGTGGAGCGGGTACCCCGAGAGGAGAGGGAAGTTGACGACCCCGACCTTCACTCCCTGACGGGAGAGACGATCCCAGATCGCCTCGGTGGGCCGGAACGTCGACACGAGCTTCGACTCTCCGGGTCGGGCCGTCGGTTCCGTGAACCCGTAGATCCCGAGCTCTCCGGGGTCGCGGCCGGTCGCGAACGAGTACCACGCCGGGATCGTCTTCGCCGGATAGACCGAGGTGAGCGGCGCGCGGACGCCCCGACTCACCATCGACTTCAGGAACGGGAGCTCGCCCGCGGCCATCAACGGGTCGAGGAGGTCGAACGTCCCCCCGTCCAGCCCGAGGATGAGGAATCGGCGACCCGGAGTGGTCATGAATTCGTCCGCCGACGCCAAGCAGGCCGCGGCTAAATCACCGGCGACCACCGGCTATAAATCGTTTCGTCCCGCCGGGGGCCCCGGGGACGTCCGGCGGTCACAGGACCCGGATCGCCTCGAGGTTGTACGGCGCCCGCGACTCGAGGTTGAACCGCTTGTGGAGGCTCGAGGCGAGGTCGACCGATTTCGACTCCTCGCCGTGGTTGAGGATGATCGTCCGGGGCCGCGGGTCGAGCGACGCGACGAAGTTCATCAGCTGGACTCGGTCGGAGTGACCCGAGAAGCCTTCGATCGTCGCGATCTCGAGGCGGACGGGGACCGACGCCGGCCGGGGACCCTCGACGAACGACGCCTCGGAGAGTCCTCGCTGCAGGCGCTTGCCGAACGTCCCCTCGGCCTGATATCCGACGAAGAGGAGCCCGTTGCGCTCCTCCGGGGCCCACCCCCGGAAGTACTCCATCACCGGCCCGCCGCTCATCATGCCCGAGGTCGCGAGGACGATGCACGGTTCCTTCGAGTCGACGATCCCGATCCGCATCTGGGCCGAGTCGACCCGGCGGAAGACGTCGGAGAGGAACGGGTTGTCCCCCTGCTGGAAGATCTGGGTCCGGAGCTGGCTGTTGAGGAACTCGGGGTACGCCGTGTGGATTGCGGTCGCCTCGAAGATCATCCCGTCGAGGTAGACCGGGACGCGCGGGATCTTGCCCTCGCGCATCTTCTCCTCGAGGACGAGCATCACCTCCTGGGAACGGCCGACCGCGAACACCGGCACGATCAGGTGCCCGTTCCGCGCGAGCACCTTGGTCGCGAGCGCCGAGAACTGGTCGGTCGCCTGCTGCCGGCTCGGCTGGATGTCCCGGTAGCCTCCGTAGGTCGACTCGAGGACGAGCGTCTCGAGCCGGGGGAACCGGTTGGTCGCCGGATTGAACAGCCAGCTGCGCTCGAACTTGATGTCCCCGGAGTAGGCGAGGTTGTGGTCCCCGTCGCCGAGGTGGAAATGGCAGATCGACGAGCCGAGGATGTGGCCGGCGTTGTGCATCGTCAGGCGGATGTCCGGGGCGATGTCGGTCGTCTCGCCCCAGCGCAGCGGGATCGTCCGCCAGACGAGCTCGCGGACCTGCGCGGAGTCGTAGAGACCCCGACGTGCCTCCTGGTTCACGACCTTGATCGCGTCGAGGAGCATCAGCGTCATCAGGTCGCGCGTCGGCGCCGTGCAGTAGATCGGTCCCTTGTAGCCGTACTTGAGCAGCACGGGCACGAGGCCGCAGTGGTCCAGGTGCGCGTGGGTCACGACCACCGCGTCGAGCGAGTCGAGCGGGAGGAGCTCGGGGGCGTTGAAGTACGGGGTGCGGTCGGAGCCGGGGTCGATCCCGCAGTCGATCAGGACCTTCGAGTTCTGCGTGGTCAAGAGGTGCGCGCTGCGTCCGACTTCGCGATACCCCCCGAGCGCGGTGTTGCGCGCCCAGAGCTTTTCCGGGAGCGGGTCGCGGGCGATCCGGATCCCGACCTTTTTGAGGAACGAGCGTCGGTCGTCGAACGAGTTGCGCAGATGGATCCGGACCTCCTCGACGGTCTTCGAGGGGATCGGAGGGGTGCGGACGACCGTCGGGACCCAGCCGATCTTGCGCTTGAGGTCGTTCAGGACCGAGCCGCCGCGGCCGATCGCCGCTCCCGGGTTCGCCGCCTCGATCGTGACCTCCCCGGTCTCCGGTTCGAAGAACAGCTGGTTGATCTCGGCCTCCGGTGGGATCAGCTCCCGGATGTTCTTCTCCGCCTCCTTCGGGTCGATGAGCGTGGCGGGGTCGCTGCGGACGACGACCCGGCGGTGCAACCGCTGGGCGATCTGCCGCAGCAGATCGCCGCCGGACAGGAACGAGTCGAGCTGCTTCGTGTAGAGGACGATCTGCGGGCCTTCGAGCTCGATGTCGGTGACCTCGATCGTCTCCGGGAGGACAGCGTGCAGCGCCTCGCGGGTCTGTTCTACGAGAGAGTCGAAACTCATGGACTGTTCCTGAAGGGGTTCCGCGGAAGCGGTTGGTCGGAGGCCCGGGCGGGCCCGGTCTAAGGAAGAACCGGTGGTAGCGGTATCTTGAGTGCCTTCAGACGCTTATTAATTTCGTCGTCCGACATCTCGTGATACTCCTTGGCGGTGATGACGTGGCAGAGGTAGCCGTCGCCGCTCGCGCTGTCGCGCTTCATGGCCACCGTCAGTCCCCGCAGGGCCAGGTCGACCCCGTCCGAGGTCGAGAGGTCGCGCGAATACCCCTCCTCGAGGACGCCGTACGCGAAGGTCGAACCCGAGCCGATCGAGCAGTAGCGGTCTTCGATGCACCCGCCCGCCGGGTCCACCGAGAAGACGTGGCCCCCCTTCGAGTCCACGCCGCCGAGGATCAGCCACGCGTAGTACGGATAGTAGCGGCTCCCGCTCAGGATGTTGGCGAGCAGCGTCGCCGCGCCTTCCACGCTCACCGGCCCGTTGCGCCGGAGGCGGTAGAGCGAGACCTCCGCTTTGAGATAGCGGGCCAGGACCTGCGCGTCGCCGACCATTCCGGCGATCGTGACGCCCATGTTCTGGTCGACCTTGAACAGCTTCTGGGTCTGCTTGTTGGCGATCATCGTGCCGGCGGTCGCCCGGCGCTCGGTCGCGAGCACGACCCCGTCCTTGAGCACCAGGCCGATGGTCGTCGTGCCCTTCAGCAGGCGCTCCTCGTCGGCGGCGGTCACTGGGGGTTGCATCATCGTCGGATCTCCGGGGTCGGAGGCGGAGAGCGGACCCGGGTTCGCTATATAACGGCTCACCGGGCGATTACGCCCGGGTCACCGAGGAACCTCCGGGGACGTGGTGGCGGCAGTTCCCGGGACCGACGCGAGCCCCCCCGGTCGCCCTCCCACGTAATCCGTTAAGTCCTTGCGCGCCTCGCGGCGGTGCGATGGAACGTCACGACGTCGTCGTGGTCGGCGCGGGCCTCGCGGGGCAGCGCGCCGCGCTCGCGGCGGTCCAGGCCGGGCGGGATGTGGCGGTGGTGTCGAAGCTGCATCCGCTGCGCTCCCACTCGGGGGCCGCGCAGGGCGGGATCAACGCGGCGGTCGGTAAGGAAGACTCCGTCGACACCCACATCTACGACACGGTGAAGGGGTCGGACTATCTCGGCGACCAGGACGCGATCGAGTTCTTCTGCCGCGAAGCCGGGCCGACCGTCGTGGAGATGGAGCACTTCGGCACGATTTTCAGCCGGGCCGAGGACGGCTCGCTGGCGCGGCGGGCCTTCGGCGGCGCGGGGTTCCCCCGGACGATCTACGCGGCCGACCGCACCGGCCTCGCCCTCCTCCAGGGACTGTGGGAACGCCTCGGCACCGAGGAGTTCACGCTCTACGAGGAGTGGGACCTCACCGACCTCGTCGTCCGGGACGGTCGGGTCCAGGGGCTCGTCGCCTTCGACCGGAAGTCCGGCGAGTTCGAGGAGATCGCCGCCCGCAGCGTCGTGCTCGCGACCGGGCCGTTCGGCCGGGTCTACGGACGCACGACCAACGCTCACAGCTGCACCGGCGACGGCGTCTCGGTGGCGTACCGGGCCGGCGCGTTCCTGAAGGACATGGAGTTCGTGCAATTCCACCCGACCGCGCTGCTCGAGTCGGGCATCCTGATCACGGAGGGAGCCCGCGGCGAGGGCGGGTTTCTGAGGAACGCCGCGGGCGAGCGGTTCATGAGCCGCTACGCCCCGCGCGTTCTCGAGCTCGCGTCGCGCGACGTCGTCTCCCGGGCGATCGTCACCGAAGTCGCGGAGGGGCGGGGCTTCCCCGGGCCCTACGGGAGCTACGTCCATCTGGAACTGATGCACCTGGGGAAGGAGAAGGTCGAGAGCCGGCTCCAGGAGATCGTCGACTTCTGTCGGAACTTCGCGGGGATCGACCCCGTCACCGAGCCGATCCCGGTCTACCCCGGCCAGCACTACATGATGGGCGGCATCGGAACGAACATCCGCGGCGAGACGAACCTCGCCGGCCTGTTCGCGGCCGGCGAGGCGGCGTGCGTCTCGATCCACGGAGCCAACCGCCTCGGGGGCAACTCGCTCCTCGAAACCCTCGTCTTCGGGAAGCAGGCGGGGATCGCGGCGGCGGAATACGCCGCGACCGCGCCGCGGCCCGAAATGCACTCGGCCGACCTCGACCGGGCCCAGGCGCCGCTGCGGGCCTGGTCGAGCCGAACGGACGGCGAGGACCCCTCGGCCCTCCGGACCGAGATGCAAGAGACGATGGAACGGTACGTCGGCATCTACCGCAACGAATCCGACCTCCTGGAAGGCCTCCGCCGGATCCGTGCGATCAAGGCGCGCTTCGACCGGGTCCGGGTCGTCGACCGGTCGAGCGTCTACAACGTCAACCTCACCGACGCGCTCGAGGTCGGGCACATGCTCACGCTCGCCGAGACGATCGTGGTCGGAGCGTATGCTCGGACCGAGAGCCGGGGCGCCCACGCGCGCACCGACTACCCGAAGCGGGACGATGCCCACTGGATGCGCCACACGATCGCGCAACAGACGGCGCAGGGTCCGAGCCTCTCCTACGCCCCCGTCACCTACACGCGGTGGGAGCCGAAGGAGCGAGTGTACTAGCATGCCGGAGGAAACGATCTCGGCCACGTTCGACGTCTACCGGTTCGACCCCAAAACGGACAGCACTCCCCGGTTCCAGCGGTACACCCTCGAGCTGGCCCCGCACACGCCGGTGCTGACCGCCCTCCTCAAGATCCGTTCCGAGGTCGACCCGTCGCTGACCCTCCGCTACTCGTGTCGGAGTGCGATCTGCGGGTCGTGCGCGATGCGCGTGAACTCGAAGAGCCGGCTCGCCTGCGAGACCCAGGTCGGACCGGAGATCGCGCGGAACGGCCGGATCGTCGTCGAGCCCATGCGCAACCAACCCGTGCTCCGCGACCTCGTCGTCGACCAGGAGCCGTTCTGGCGACAGTACGACGCGATCGAGCCGCATCTGATCCTTGACCCGCGGCATCCGATGCCCGAAGGGAAGGAGAACCCGATGACGCCGGATCAGGTCGAGCGGTTCCGGGAGACCCCGCGGTGCATCGCGTGTGCCGCGTGCTACTCCGCCTGTCCGGCGGTCGAAGCCGACCCCGGCTTCCCCGGACCGATGGCGCTCGCGAAGCTCTACCGCTTCGTCGTCGACCCGCGCGACACCGCGCACCAGGACCGGCTCCTCCGCATCCAGCCCGGCGGTCTCTGGACCTGCCTGCGATGCCACCTGTGCACCGAAGCCTGCCCGAAGGACGTGCGCCCGTCCGAGCGGATCCGCGACCTCAAGGAGATGGCCATCCGGGTACAGGGCGGGACCGAGAACGGGTCCCGGCACGCGATCGGCTTCAAGGAGAACATCCGGGAGCGCGGGGTCCTTAGCGAGGCGAAGCTCGTCCGGCAGACCTCCGGGGTCGCCGGGATGGTCGGCCAGCTCGGCCAGGGGGTCCGGATCTACCGCAAGAAGCCCGAGATCCTGAAGACGCCACCGAAGATCGAGGGACTCGACGAGGTCCGGAAGATCTACGAGGCGCTCGACCGGAAGGAGGAGGACGCCCCGTGAAGCTCGCGTACTACCCGGGATGCGTCGCCCAGGAGTCGGGCAAGGAGCTCGACATGTCGACCCGATGGGTCTGCCGGGCGCTCGGGATCGAACTGGTCGAGTTCCCCAACTTCTCCTGCTGCGGCTCCGGATTCATCGACGAGGCGAACGAGGTGCTCAACGTCGCGCTCAACGCGCGGAACCTCGCGATCGCGGAGAAGGCCGGGCTCGAGATGCTCACGATCTGCTCGACCTGCCAGGGGATGCTCTCGCTCGCGAACCTCCGGTTCGCCGACCCGAAGGTCCGCGCTCGGGTCGACGGGGCGCTCCGACCGATCGGGATCGAGTACCGGGGGACGACCAAGGTCCGGCACCTTTTGGACGTGCTGGTCCACGACGTCGGCCTCGCGACGATCCGCGCGAAGGTCCGCCGCCCGCTGGACGGGCTCAAGGTCGGCGCGTTCTACGGCTGCCACCTCCTCCGACCGTCGGACGAGCTCGGGTCCGAGAGCGCGGAAGAGCCGCACTCGTTCGAGGACCTCTTGGCCGCCCTCGGGGCGTCCCCCGTGTACTACCGCGGCCGCGTGATGTGCTGCGGCTTCCCGATCCAGTTCGTCAAGCCCGACACCGCCAGTCGGATCGCGGGGCACCAGATCGACGACGCGAAGGCCCACGGGGCGGACGCGATGGCGACGCCGTGCCCGCTCTGCCACATCTCGCTCGACGCCTACCAGAACCGGGCGGAGAAGGCCGTGGGACATTCGCTCGACCTGCCGGTGTTCCATCTCCCGCAGGTCGTCGGCCTCGCCCTCGGGGCCACGCCCGAAGAGCTCGGCCTCCCCCGGCATCTCGTCCCGACGGAGGCGGCGCTTGCCAAGATCTCCCCGAAAGCCCCTGCCTAAGCGCCGTTCGGACGGCGCCCGGGAGCGATACTCGAGCGGTTCCCGTTGGGAGCCGGTCGTCGGCTACAGTCGCGCGGTTCGCGTCGGCCCTCGGGTCTACGTCTCGGGAACGACCGCGTTCGGGCCGGACGGCGCGATCGTGGGGGTCGGCGACCCGTACCGGCAGACCGTCCAGGTCCTCGACAACCTCGACCGGGCACTCTCGGCCCTCGGGAGCGAGCGGGCCGCGATCGTGCGCTTGCGGATCTTCGTCACCGACGTAGGACGTTCCGGCGAAGTGACCCGGGCCCTCGGCGAGCGGTTCCGCCCGATCCGCCCCGCGATGACCCTCGTCGGGGTCGCGGGGCTGATCGAGCCGGAGATGCTGGTCGAGATCGAGGCCGACGCGGAGGACCTGCCCCGGCCCGGAGGGCGAACCCGGGGCCCGCGCCCACCGGGTTCAAGAGCCGCGACGGCTCACCGCGGCGAGTGACCGCCGAAGAGTCGAAGCCGCTGAACGACGGACCTCCTCCGGGGGGGCCGCCGGGCGACGGGGCCGCCGCTCCCGACGACCCTCCCGAGACGAGGACCCGACGCTCCGGCGGACGGGGCCACGTGCGCCGGATCGACGTCTCGATCCAGGGCGAGGACCTCGGCCGGATCGTCGCCCTGAGCGACGGCGTGTTCGCGTTCGCGATGACGCTCCTCGTGCTGTCGCTGGTCGTCCCTTCGACGGACGTCGTGCACACCAACGGCCAGCTCGGCTACGCGCTGAACCACGACCTGCCGACGTTCTTCGGCTATGCGTTCACGTTCGTGATGATCGCGGTCTGGTGGGTGGTCCACAACCGAACGTACCAGTACATCACCCGGTTCGACAGCACGCTCGTCTGGCTCAACATGCTGCTGCTCGCGCAGATCGCGGTCATGCCGTTCGCCCTGAGCATCTTCACGACGTACGGGAACGACCCGTACAGTTTCGCCTACGCCGTCGACCTCTTCGCGGCAACGCAGATCACGCTCGGGCTCACGATCACCGGGACGTGGGAGTACGCCCGACGAAAGGGGTTCACGAAGCCGAACATCCCGCCCAGCGTCTCCCGCTACTTCACCCGGCGCGGCCTCTACACGGCGCTCGTCTTCGGGCTCTCGATCGGCATCTCCTTCGTCAATGTCGCGTGGGCCGAATACAGCTGGGTCCTGATCTTCTTCGTCCAGCGGGCGCTGACGATCGAGGGCGACTAGCCCGGACCCCGCCGCGCGGACGGGTCGAGGACCCGGGCGCCTTCCCCCCGCGTGACGTAGACGTGGAGCCGGTCGCAGGTGCCCCGGAAGTAGTCGCGACCGCTCGCGCCGAACGTCGCGCGAAGCCGGTCCGCGACCTCCGGGTCCGTGAGGCCGGGCTCGACCTCGGGCGTGAACATGCAGCGGAAGACGAGGAACCGCTTCCCCTCGAGGTCGATCCGCGCGGTCTCCTCGGCGCCGCAGAACGGGCAAGCGAGCACGGGCGCACGAGCCGGAGCGCGGGTTAATCGTTGGCGGACTCACCGGGACGGCGGCGGGCCGGGAGGAGCCGGGGGCGGAGGGGCCGGGGCCGCGGTCCCGGAGGGGGCCGGGGGCCGACGTCGCCGCCAGAAGAGAACCGCGAGGACGACGGCGGCGACCGCGACGACGGCGAGGACCCACCACCCATCGCTCCCGGCGCCGGACGGTGTCCCGCTACCCGGGGACGTGACCGTCAGGGACGCGTTCGCCTGCGCCACGTGGCCGTCCGCGTCGGTCACGGTCACGGTCACCCGGTAGGAATTCGCCGCCGTGGGCACGCACGGCAGCGTCGCACGGTCGGCGCTCGCGCAGCCGGCCGGGAGATTCGTGTAGGCGTAGACGAACGGGGACGTGCCGCCGGTCGTCGCCGTCGTGAAGTTCGTGGCGTTGCCCAGGGAGATCGTCGCGGGGTTCGCCTGGAGCTCGACCGTGAACGGCACCGGCCCGCTCGAGAAGGTGATGTTCTCGGTCAGGGCGGCGGCGTTCACCAGGACCGACCCCGACCTCGGGGACGCGTTGAATCCCAGGGTCGACGGGACCGTGAACGAGTACTGACCGTTCGGTTCGGTGAATCCGATCGAGGCGGTCGTCGAAACGTTCGTTGCCCCGGCCAGCCCGACCTGCCACTCGGTCGCGGCGGGGAGGCCGGTCTCGTGGAAGGTCACGGGGTACGTCGACGGCCCGATCGTCGTCTGGAACGTCAATACCCAGGTGCTCACCGGGCCGGCGCCGTCCGGTTCGTTGAGGTCGACGATCTCGAGATCCTCCCCGTCGTAGACGAATTGCCCGTACGTCGCCTGGGGGTTGTCCGGGGCGATCGTGGTGTTGTACTGAAGCCAGGCACCGGCGTGGAACAGCCACGTCGAGTAGAAGTCGTCCGGCGCGGGCGACCCCCCGAACAGCACGACGCGGTCGATGTCGATGTCGTAGGTGATCCCGAGGCCGGCGCGGGCGCCCGGTGTCGGGCTCGTGGTCACGGGGCTCCAGTTCCCATCCGAGAACGTCCAGGTGTCGTTGAGGTAGACGGTCGAGCCGAGGCCGCCGAAGAGCACCATCTCGTCGTCGACCGAGTCCCAGAACATTTCCTGGGGGTGGCGGGCCGGAGGGGAGTCGGCGGGAGCGAGCTGGGACCACTGGTCCCCGAGGAACGACCACGTGGCGTTGGTGTAGTAGTCGGTGATCCCGTCCGTCTCATTGATCCCGCCGAAGAGCAGCACGGCCCCGGTCTGGGCGTCGTACGCCATCGAGAACCAGTAGCCGGGGGGCGGCGACGGCCCCGCGAGGAAGGGGGTGAGGTTCTTCCACGTCCCCGACGACCACTCCCACGTGTCGTTGAGCAGCGCTCCCGAGGCGCTCCGTCCCCCGAACAGGAGGATCTCGTTCGTCGCGGGGTCGAAGGCGAGCCCCGCCCCCTGGCGCGGCGAGGGCGAGACGGCCGGAGTGGCGTTCCGCCACTCTCCGCCCGAGAACGTCCAGGTGTCGTTGTAGACGACCGTCCGAAAGGTCGTCTCGTTCAGGTACTGGCCGCCGAAGAGCAGGACGTAGCCGCCCGTGGGGTCGTAGACCATGTTGGCGTCGTCGCGGGGCGGCGGCTGTTCGGCCGAGGTGAGGCTGAGATTCGTCCAGTTCGCGCTGAGCGCGTCCGGCGCCGGGCCGCCCCTCCCCTCCGCCGGGGACTCGGAGCGGGGTTCCGCGCGGGGCGGGGCCCCGGCGCCGAGGCCCGTCGAGAGCAGGAGGAGAACAGCGATCGCCACCGCGGCGACGGCGTCCGCGGCGAGGGCCCCCCGCACGCGGGACCGTAGGGAGTGCGGGTTAGAAACCTTGTGTCGCCCCCGGACGGGGTCAATCGATGTAACCGAGCGAGCGAAGCCGCTCCTTGAGCGCCTTCTCGTCCTCTTCGCTGAAGACGGTCTCGGGCGACTGTTCGAGCAGCCGGGCGAGGACGAACGAGACGAACGCATCCACCGAGCCGAACGACGAGTCGCGGATCCGCGCCTCGATGTCCCGCGCGACTTCCTCGGGGATCTGGATCGACCGCGTCGGGGTCGCGGCAGGGGCCGGGTCGGTCATCGGAGCCCCGGGGGGGAGGTCGGGGGATAGATAGGGTCTTCGCGGCGGTCGCCGCCGCTCACTCCCACTCGATGGTCGCCGGCGGCTTGTCGGTGATGTCGTAGAGGACGCGGACGACCTCGCCGGTGAGCTCGCGCGTGACCCGCTGGGCGATCGCGGCGAGCAGCGGACGCGGGAGCGCCATCGCGGTCGCGGTCATCGCGTCGATCGACTCGACGATCCGGACGCTGACCGCTTCGCCGTAGACCCGGTTGTCGCCCGTGACCCCGACGGTGCGCGTCGGCAGGAGCACCGCGAAGTACTGCCACGGCCGCGGGATCGTTCCCGCCGCGACGGCGCGCTCCACCTCCGCCTCGACGATCGCGTTCGCGACGCGCGCCCGGCGTACGCGCTCGGGCGTCACCGGCCCGTTCACGCGCACGGCGAGCCCCGGGCCGGGGAACGGCTGGCGGTCGGGCGACGGGATCCCGAGGTACCGAGCGAGCGCGCGGACCTCGTCCTTGTAGAGGTCGCGCAGCGGCTCGACCAGTACGAGGCGGCTGTCCTTCGGGACGCCCCCGACGTTGTGGTGGGTCTTGATCGTGTCCCGCAGCGCCCCTCCGCTCTCGATCCAGTCCGGCGCGATCGTCCCCTGGACCAGCCGGTCGGTCCCGAACTTCTCCGCCTCGGACTCGAAGACGCGGATGAACGCGGCGCCGATGCGCCGCCGCTTCTCCTCCGGGTCGGTCACCCCGGCGAGCGCCGCGAAGAACGCGTCGGCGGCGGGCAGGACGTCGAACCGGAGCCCGCTCGTCCGGAAGAACTCGCTCACCCGCGCGACCTCGCCCGCGCGCAGGAGCCCGGTGTCGACGAAGATCGCCCGCGCCCGCTCCCCGAGCGCCCGCTCGACCAGGACCGCCGCGGCGGTCGAATCGATCCCGCCGGAGGCGGCGACGATCGCCTTCCCCGGGACCTGCGCGCGGATCCGCGCGATCGCTTCGGTGGCGAACGCGGCCGGGTCGTTCACGCCGGGCTCCCCGCGGCCGTCGTCGGCTCCTCGCGCCACTTTGCCCGGTATCGCTCGAGCGCGGCGGTGAGCTGGGGGAACTTGAGCGCGAGGATCGCGGTCGCGAGGAGGGCCGCGTTCTCGGCGGCGTCCAGCCCGACGGCGGCGACCGGGATCCCGGGCGGCATCTGGACGACCGAGAGGAGGCTGTCGAGCCCCAGCCCGCGGTGGAGGGGCACGCCGATCACCGGCTTCAGCGTCCGCGCCGCGACCACGCCGGGGAGGGCGGCGGAGAGGCCGGCCATCGCGACGAAGACGTCGGTCTCCGGGTCCCGGACCAACCGGTCGACCTTGTCCGGGTTGCGGTGGGCCGAGGCGACGTGGACGTCGCACGCGACCCCGAACTCCGCCAGACGGGTCCGCACCTTCTCCGCGACCTCGAGGTCCGACTTGCTCCCGACCAGGACCGTGACCTTCACGACCGGCCCGAGCGACGGAGTGACTAATAGTTTGACCACCTGCCCGCGCCCGATGGCGTTCCGGCTGCATCGGGGCGGCCGATTCCGTCGGTGGCTCGGCGGCGCGCTCGGAGGGGATTTCGAGCTCGGCGACCGGATGTGGCGGCGGGCGCTCCACGTCCTCGGCGCGGGCGCGCTCCTCTACTACGTCCTTCCGAACGACTTCTTCCTCGTCGCCCCGAAGCTCGACATCCTCCTCGCGGCGCTCGCGACGGTCTACGTGCTCGAGGGCCTGCGGCTGGCCGCCGGGCTCGAGCTCCCCACCATCCGACCGTACGAGGAGGGTCGGGTCAGCAGCTTCGCCCTCTTCGGGACCGCGATCGTCCTCGCGATCGTGTTCTTCCCGCTCCCGATCGCCTGCGCGGTCGTCCTGGGCACGGCGGTCGTCGACCCGCTCGCCGGTGAGCTCCGGCGCGACCCGAGATACCGACGCGTCGACGCGCTCGCCCCGTTCGCGCTCTACTCGACCCTCGCGTTCCTGGGCCTCGCGGTCGCCGGACGGTGGCCCCCGCTCCCGTCCGCGGCGCTCGCCCTGGTCGCCGGGGCGATCGCGATCGCGGTCGAACGGCCGAAGGTCTGGTGGGTGGACGACGACCTCGTGATGACGCTCGTCCCCGCGCTCGCGCTCTACGCGCTCGGGGTCGTCGCGCTCGGGTACCGGTGACCCCGGCTCAGACGATCGGCGTCAGGGTCGCGTGCGGCGGGCCCTTCTCCGGGTCCGGGCTGATCGCGTAGATCGTCGTGCGGGGTCGGATCCCGTAGATGCAGGGCGCGCTGTCGATGTTGATGATGCGGAAGTACGTGTCCATCATGTTCAGGATCTCGCTCGAGACGAGCAGCCCGGGCTTCAGCAGGCCGATCCCGAGGTTGCCGACATGCTTCGTCCGAGAGACGCCCTGGAAGTACATCCGGATGGCGACCTGGTCGCCCATCAGACTCTCGAACGTATCGAACGCCGTGTATTCCATGAACGGCTTGCGGTCCGGACCGGCGACCGCCTTCTCGGCGGTGACCATGGCCCGCATCGCCTCGTCGCGACCGAAACGGGCCATCGGCAGGATGTACGGGTCTTCGGTCTCGTTCGCGGTGTAGTCGGGGATCCGCACGCGGGTGTCGAACTGGTTGGTCGGCACGTGACGGACGAGCGTCTCCCGCAGCTTCTCGGGCGACTCGCCCGCGGCGAGGACCGCGATGATCCCGCGCCCCTGGGTGAGGAAGTTGAGGAACGTCGGCGTGAAGAGCATGTAGCAGTCGTCGATCCCGACGTTGACGTCCACCTCGAAGGCGTTGAAGCTCCCGCGGCGGAAACCGCCTCCGAGGAGGTGGTCGAAGTCGGGGATCCCGGTCGAGTAGTACCGCTCGGGGTCGGCGATCGGCTTCCAGTTGCCGGCCGCGGCGCCGCCGGCGGAATTGGCGCTGATGCCGAGCGCTTCGAACCGGCCCCCGTTCAGCGTGACGGCGTAGCGGGCCCGGCCGATGTTCGTCGCCCGGAGCTTCTCGAGGCGCAGATGGCGGACGCGGCGCTCGTCCAGCTCTTCCCGTTGGATCGAGATGAGACCGTCCACGAGGTACTCGATCCCGCCCGCCTCGGGCTTCTCCAGGATCATCACGACGTCCGTATTGGACCCCTCGACCAGGTCCTTCTGGAGCGCCATCACGAACTCTTCCATCTCGAGACCGTACTTGTGGGTCACACCCTCGAGGGAGTCGATGACGAGGAGCGACTTCTCCGGGAGCGCCTTCTCGATCCGGTTGTAGACGTTCTCGACCTCGGGCATCGGGCTCCGCTTGAGGAGCGCCTGGAGGTGGGCGCGGTCGACGCGGGTCGGCGGGCCCCGCTCCTGGCCGAAGCTCCCGAGGACCTCGCGCCCGGCGCGCACCTTGCGCTGCTCCGTCTCGGGCAGCTCGGGCTCCCGGTTCTTGCCGGTCGCCTGGATCGCGTCCAGGAACAGCTTCGCGGCGTCCAGGACCCGCGTGCGCATCTCGGTCGCCTTGAGCCACGGGAACTGGCGGTAGAGCGCTTCGTCCCCGACCCGGGTGGAAAGGTAGTAGGAACGGTTCGGCTGTCCGACGCGTTCGAGCAGCTCGAGGCCGAAGGTCGTCTTTCCGGAGCCGGCGCCGCCCTTGACGATCAGCGAGCGCCCTCCCTTCCCGCTGAGGAAGGCGATGACCTCGGGAGGAACGCCTCCGACCGTGCTTCCTTCGTTGGCAGTCATGTTGGACTCTGATGTGGGGTCGGCTCGGGGGCCCTTCGAATCGAGAGAACCGGTCCGCGCCGCGCTGCCTTCATGGACGCGCTAGGAAAGTAAAGCTTTCTGCCGGGCCGCAGGGGGCAAAGCGGCTCACTCCCCGGCGGCCCGGCGGGCCGCTTCGCGGGCGGCGGCCAGGGCGTGGTCGAGCGGGGCGCCGGGCTCGCCCACGGCGGTCGCGGCGGCGGCGTTCCCGCCCCCCTTCCCGCCGAACGACGGGGACGCCGCGCGGACGACCTCGTTCGCGGGCACCCGGGCGGACGTCGAGCCGACGAAGAGGACGCCGCGCCCCTCCTCCTCCCCGGCCAGGACCGCGACGCGTCCCTTCTCCCGCGTCAGCAGCCGCGACAGCTCCATCAGCTCGGTCCGGCCGAGGTCGACCCGTCCCGTGAGGATCGACGTGTCGCCGACCGCCTCCGTCACGCTCGGGTCGGCGAGGAGGCGGGACGCGGTCGCGCCGAGGTCCTCCTTCCGGCGGGCGCGCGCGAGCTTCCGCGACTCCTCGATCTCGCCGAGGAGCCGGTCGATCCCGTCCGGCAGCTGGGGGACCGGGACCCCCAGACGGCGCGCCGCCTCCTTCAGGATCTCCTCGTGCTCGTCCCGGAGGTCGAGCGCCCGCTCGCCGCTCGCATACGTCAGGCGGACGATCCCGTCCTGGATCCGCTCGACGTCGGTCACGGCGATCGCCCCGACCTCGCTGGTGTGGGTGCAGTGCGTCCCGCCGCATGCCTCGACATCGAACCCTTCGACCTCGACGATCCGCAGCTCCCGGCCCGGCACCGCGCCGCCCTGGTAGAGCGTGAAGCCGAAGCGGCGCTCCGCTTCGTTGCGGCCTTCGAAGTAGCTCTTCACCGGCCGATCCTCGCGGACGATCTCGTTCACCCGCCGTTCGACCCGCCGCAGCTCGTCGCGCGAGAGCGGTTTGTAGTGGGTGATGTCGATCCGGGCCGCCTCGGTCCCCTTGTACGCCCCGGCCTGCCAGACGTGCGGGCCGAGCACCTCGCGGAGCGCCCCGTTCAGTAGGTGGGTCGCGGTGTGGTGCTGCATCAATTGCGTGCGTCGCGGCGGGTCGATCCGGCCGTGGACCCGCTCCCCGACCGCGAACGGTGCGGGGCGCTCGAGGCGGTGGAGGATCCAGGGGCCGCGGTGGGCGACCTCGACGACCTCGAGGTCGCCGAGGTGACCCTTGTCCGTCACTTGGCCCCCCCCGGTCGGGTAGAAGTACGTGCGATCGAGCACGACGAACGGACCGCCCGCCCAGACGACGTGGGCGTCAAAGGCGAGCGTGTACGGGTCGAGGTAGTACAGCACCTCCGTCGGGGGCGTCGCGGGGGGGACCTCCGGCAGTCCCTCGGTCGGCTCCGCGTAGTCGGTGGTCGGTCGTTCGCTCTCGTGGCGGGTCGCGACGCGGGCGTAGAAATCGTCCGGGATCGGCGGCGGGTTCTCGACCTCCTCCGCAGCGAGGTCCGGGGGGATCCCGAGCGAATCGTACCACTGGACGAAGTCCTCCTCCGTGACGTGCCCCCCGCTCGCCCGGGCCCGCTCGTCGAAGCGGCGGATCATCCCCCGCGCCCGCTCGATCGACTCGCTGAATCGCTCGGACTCCGCCGCGACGACCCGGTGCAGGTCGTCGCGATGCAGCCCGACCTCGGGGAACGCCCGCGCGATCTCGCGCGCGGAAGCGTCGAGCACGGCGAGAAGGTCGGGCGCTTCGGGGGTCCGCTGGAGAATGCGGATCGACCGCCGCAGGAGGAGGCGGGCGAAGTAGCCTTCCTTGCTGT
>Ga0335074_10005521_pt1 | contig 17499 bp, 15 predicted proteins | sample Lox_Sample_23_FD_206715 | JGI IMG/M metagenome (GOLD analysis project Ga0335074, IMG submission 206715) | Soil microbial communities from Loxahatchee National Wildlife Refuge, Florida, United States - Lox_Sample_2.3 | ecosystem: Environmental > Terrestrial > Soil > Wetlands | place: USA... | reverse complement strand
CTGAATGTGGTGCAGCAGGAGAAGACGATCGTGGGCTCATTCAGCCATGTCTGCTCTGAGGACTTCACCGGGGCGCTGGCGATGATCGGATCCGGGGCAATCCGCTGGGACGGGATGCTCACCTGGGTGCCCCTCGCGCGTTCGCTCGATGAAGGCCTGCTGGCGCTGGAGCGTCAGCCACACCGTTACCTCAAGATCATGATCAGTCCGGAGGCGGCATGAATGACAGCAACGGTTCGGCCGGCCCCACGGGGGCACTGCGCAGCGGCCAGTGGTTCGGGTCGCAGGGCCGCAATGGCTTCGTGCACCGGTCCTGGATTCGCAATGAGGGCTTTGGCGAGGAGTTGTTCGACGGACGGCCGGTCATTGGCATTGCGAATACCTTCTCCGAACTGACGCCGTGCAACGCGCACCTGCGGACGGTCGCCGAGGCGGTGAAGCGGGGCGTGCTGCTGGCCGGCGGCTTCCCGCTGGAGTTCCCGGTGATGTCGCTGGGCGAGACGATCGTCCGGCCGACTGCCATGCTGTTCCGGAACTTGATGGCGATGGAGCTTGAGGAGCAACTGCGGGCCAATCCGCTGGACGGAGTGGTGTTGCTGTCGGGTTGTGACAAGACCACACCGGCCTCGCTGATGGCGGCGGCGAGCGTAGACCTGCCCGCGATCATGGTCACTGGCGGGCCGATGCTGAACGGCAAGTTCCGCGGAAAGGACATCGGTTCTGGGACCGCGGTGTGGCAGATGACCGAGGAATTCAGGGCTGGGCGGCTAACTGCGGCGGACCTGACCGAAGCTGAGAGCTGCATGTCGCGCAGTGCTGGCCACTGCATGACCATGGGTACGGCATCGACAATGGCCTGCATGGCCGAGGCCCTGGGGATGAGCCTTCCGGGCGCCGCCGCCGTCCCGGCCGCGGACTCGCGTCGGCTGCTGGCCGCGCAGCACTCCGGACAGCGGATCGTGGGGATGGTTCGCGAGGACCTGCGCCCGTCCGGGATCCTCACCCGTGATGCGTTCGAGAACGCGATCGCCGTCAACGCGGCCATCGGCGGCTCGACCAACGCGGCCGTGCACCTGATCGCGATCGCCGGCCGGGCGGGCGTGGACCTCAGCCTGGACGACTTTGACGGCCTCGGCCGGCAGATTCCGCTGCTGGTGGACCTGATGCCGTCGGGGCGCTTCCTGATGGAGGACTTCTACTACGCAGGCGGCCTGCCCGTGGTGATGGCCGAGCTCGGCGACTTGCTCCACCAGGATCATGTAACCGTCACCGGGCAGGCGGTCAGGGACAACGTGGACGGTGCCGAGTGCTGGAACCGGGAAGTCATCCGTACCGTGGAAGAGCCGTTCCAGGAACCCGGCCGGGGCACCGTCGTGCTGCACGGGTCACTGTGCCCGTCGGGTGCAGTGCTGAAAGTATCCGCCGCCTCCCCGCACCTGCTGCAGCACCGGGGCACCGCGGTGGTTTTCGACAGCATCGAAGAGTACGTCGCCGCGGCTGACAGCGAGGAGCTTGCCGTCAGCGCTGACTCCGTGCTGGTGATCCGGGGCTCGGGCCCGAAGGGCTATCCGGGATTCCCGGAGGTTGGCAACCCGCCGATCCCGCGCAAGCTGCTGGCGGCCGGGATCACGGACATGGTGCGCATCTCCGACGCGCGGATGAGCGGCACGGGGTACGGCACCTGTGTTCTCCATGTCGCGCCCGAGGCGGCCGCCGGCGGCCCGCTGGCGCTGGTGCGCACTGGGGATGAGATCGAGCTGGACGTGGCGGGGCGCCGGCTTGACCTGCTCGTCGACGACGATGTCCTGGCCGAGCGCCAGGCAAGCTGGGCACCGTCGCCACCCCACGCTGACCGGGGCTGGGTGCGCCTCTACACCGAGCATGTGCTGCAGGCCGACCGTGGTGCCGATCTGGACTTCCTGGTGGGAGGCAGCGGTGACACCGTCGGCCGCCACTCACACTAGCCGCCCTGACGCCGGGCCGGTCGGCGCTTCATGCCCGCAAGTCAGCTGAGAGCCGGCGCGCTGAGCGCCAGTCAAGGAGGTGAGCGCGATGAGGATCGTCCGGTACCTGGCTCCCGGCGGATCCGGCCCCGCGGTCGGGGTCGAGCTTGCGGACGGCATCCGGCCGCTGGATGTCGCCAGCGTGGGTGACCTGCTTAGCAGGCCGCTGACCGAGATCCGGACGTGTATCGGGGCGGCCGCCGCCGGCCGGCTCATCGCGGACGCTGCGCTGCTGCCCCCCGCTGACGGGCGAACTGAAGTGTGGGCAGCCGGTGTCACCTACAACAGGTCCCGGCAGGCCCGGATGGAGGAAAGCGCCACCGCGGACATCTATGACCTGGTCTACGACAGCGACCGGCCTGAGCTCTTCTTCAAGTGCGCTGCCTGGCGCGCGGTTACCGACGGCGAGCCGATCGGCATCCGGGCGGACTCCGCGCTGAACGTGCCCGAGCCGGAGCTCGCGGTGTTCGTGAACCGGTACGCGGAGATCGTCGGCTACGGAGTCTGCAACGACGTCTCGTCGCGCAGCATCGAGGGCGCGAACCCGCTGTACCTGCCGCAGGCCAAGATCTACGCGGGCGCATGCTCGCTCAGTAACGGGATCCGCCCGGCCTGGGAGGCCTCGGAGCTGGGTGCGCTGGAGGTGAGACTGAGCATCAGCCGCTCGGGCGCAGTCGCCTGGCAGGGCACCACCAGCACCAGCCAGTTGCGGCGCACGCCGCAGGAATTGATCCGCTTCCTGTTCGCCGCCGAGCAGTTCCCGGAAGGCGCCGTCCTGTCCACCGGAACGGGCATCGTCCCTGACCTGGACTTCACGCTGCAGGAGGGTGACCGGGTGACCGTTCGCATCGAGGGCATCGGCGCCATCACCAACGTGGTCGCCGTCGGCCTCGCGCCATTTGGCTGGCTCGCCGATGACGCCAGGAGGCGCTGCCCGGACGTTGAGGCCCCCGGCTGACGCCATTCACGTCGCCCCATCGGCGAGTTCCGAAATTTCGGGACCCCAGGATGGTTCGATTGCGGTGCTCCACTGAGATGCAATCCGCATCCTCGTTACCGGAATGATGCAGCTACGGCCATTGACAGCAGTGGAAACGCAATCGTAACCTCACATCAACTTATTTAGGTTCTATATTTTCGAAATTTCGGTGGCTAGGATGGATGAGGCGATGGGACGGGGCGCTGTGCCGGCCTCCTCCGTCGACAAGATCACCCTCGCCGACGTGGCGGCAGCGGCGCAGGTATCCGTCCCGACGGCCTCCAAGGCGTTGCGCGGTGGCTCGGACGTCGCCGCTGCCACCCGGTCCCGGGTCGAGTCGGCCATGGCCGACCTGGGATATGCGCCCCCCGTCCGCCAGCGCCGTCGGGCCGGCCTCATCGACCTTGTCTTCACCCAGCTGAGCCCGTGGGCGACGGAGATCATCCGCGGCGCCGAGGAGCCAGCGCTGAGCGCCGGTACCCGCCTCGCAGTCTCCACCGCGTCCGACGAGCGCCAGCGCGAACGGTGGCTGGACAGCCTGGCCAGCAGCCGGACCGACGGTGTGATCCTGGTGCTCACCGAGCTGTCGCCCTATCACCGGGCCCGGCTTCAGGACCTGCACGTTCCCGTCGTGGTCATCGATCCGATCGGGCAGCCCGCGCCCAGCCTCCCCTCCATCGGGGCATCGAACTGGGCGGGCGGCATAACCGCCACTGAGCACCTCATTGAGCTCGGCCACCGGCGGATCGGTACCATCACCGGCCGTCCCGAGCTGCTGTGCAGCCGGGCCCGTCTGGACGGATACCGGGCAGCGCTCGAGCGAGCCGGTGTCGACGTAGAGAGCAGCCTCATCGCCGTGGGTGACTTCCACTACGAGTCGGCGCTGGCGGCGGCTGGGCAGATGCTTGAGCTGCCCGAGCCACCGACGGCCATTTTCGCGGCGAGCGACGTGCAGGCACTCGGCGTGTACGAGGCCGCGCGGCAGCACCACCTGCAGATCCCGCGTGACCTCAGCGTCGTCGGCTTCGACGACGTGGAGATGGCGCAGTGGGCCTCGCCGCCCCTGACTACCCTCCGCCAGCCCCTGGCCGAGATGGCCGCGCTGGCTGCCCGGACCCTCCTGGAAGGGAACGCCGAATCTTTCAACCAGCGGGTCGAGCTCGCCACGAACCTGGTCGTCCGGCAGAGCACGGCACCGCCCCACCGGCACGCGGCACGCGCCCAGCACGACGCCGGGCCCAGCCGCGGCGACGGACTCACCGAAGAACTCCGCAGCTAGGGGAGACGATGAACAGACGATGGATTGCCGCGGCGGCTGCAGTCACGGCCTTGCTGGCCGCAGGCTGCGGAACCAGTTCCACGCCGTCCGGCGGCTCAGGCACGCACGGCTACGCTACGGGCGGGACGTTCACGATGGACATTTCCTCCGACCCAGGAACGGTCAGCCCTTACCAGACCACGGAAGGCTCGGCCCGGCAGATCTTCGCCTTCGGCTACGACACGCTGGTGGGGCGGAACTCGGCCGGCGCGCTGGTCCCAGAGCTGGCGACCAAGTGGCAGGCGACGACCACGCAGGTCACCTACACGCTGCACCGGGGCGTCAAGTGTGACGACGGCAGCACGCTGACCGCCAGCGATGTCGCCGCCGATTTCAACTCCATCGACAACCCGAACACGCTGTCGCCCTGGCTCAGCTTCACCCTTCCGGTGAAGTACACGGCCACTGCCGACAACCAGGCCGGCACCGTCACCATCACGACGTCTCAGCCCGACGGGCTGCTGGCCGAGGGGGCCGGTGAGCTCCCCATCGTCTGCCCGGCCGGCCTGAAGTCGCCGAACTCGATCGCGCACAAGTTCGACGGCACCGGGCCCTTCCAGGTCACTAGCTACTCACCCGGCACCTCCTACACCATGACGGTGCGCAAGGGCTACGATTGGGGGCCCGACGGCGCCAGCACGTCCGCGCCGGGCACCCCGGCCAAGATTGTCCTGGACTTCGTCGACGACGAGACCACTGAGGCAAACCAACTGCTCGCAGGCCAGATCAACGCGGCCCAGGTGTCCGGCAGCGACGCCACACGCCTCGGGGGCCTGAAGACCGCCGTCATCACCAAGCTGGCCGGCGAGCTGTACTTCAACGAGGCGCCCGGCCGGCTGTTCGCGGACAAGGACCTGCGCACCGCAGTGGCGGAGGCGACGAACATCCCCGCGGTCACCAAGGTTGGCACCGGCGGCCTCGGCACCGTCGCCACCAACATGGAAGTGGAGAGCCCGCCGCCGTGCCCAGGCAACACGACGTCCGCCCTGCCCGCCAGGAACCTCGCGAAGGCCAAGGCCCTGCTGCAAGCCGACGGTTGGGTGGCTGGTCCTGGCGGGGTCAGGGAGAAGGACGGCAAGAAGCTCGCCGTCAGCCTGAACTACCAGACCGGGTCCCAGCAGACGGTGAATGCCATCGAGCTCATCGCCCAGGAGTGGAATGCGATCGGCATCCAGGCAAACATCACCGGATACGAAGAAGGGCCCTGGACCCAGATGCTGACGGTGACCGGCAATTTCGACGTCTTCTACAGCAGCATCAACCTGGACTCGCCGTTCCAGTACTCGGACTTCTTCGGCGGTCCGGCGCCGCAGAACGGCGGCGATAACTTCGGGCGGATCGACAACCCGGTATTCGACACCCTGTCCCGCCAGGCACTCGGCACGGAGGGCTCGGGGGCCTGCAAGCTCTGGAACGATGCCCAGGACGCACTGATGGCACGGGCGGATGTGATCCCGATCTCCGTGCTTCCCGACCCGTTCTACCTGCACGACGCCACCATGCAGGCTTTCGGGGTCCTGGAAGTGCCGAGCAGCATCAGGCTCCTGGCCTCCTGACGGCGGCGGCATGGCGCAGGTAACCACCACTGCCGCCCAGGGCCGACCGCCCGGCGGGGATGGCCGCACAGCCGTGCGGCCATCCGCCGCTGCGCAGGGGCTTGCCCGCTTCGCCGCGCAGCGGCTGGCCCGCCTGGTGATCTCGGTCTTTATCCTGGTCACCGCTACCTTCTTCATGATCCAGGCGATCCCGGGGAACCCGGCGGCGGACACGCTCGGCCAGCAGGCGACCAAACAGCTGATCCAGCTGCGCACCCGCCAGCTCGGCCTGGACAAGCCGCTGCTGACTCAGTACTGGGACTACCTCACCGGCGTCGCGCGCGGCCACCTGGGCACGTCGTTCATCTCCACCGAGCCGGTGTCGACAATCCTGGCGGCCCGGACCCCGCCGACCCTCGAGCTCGCCATCCCGGCGTTCCTGATCGTGATCCTGGTGTCGGTCCCGCTGGGCTTCGTCATGGCGCTGCGCACCCAGGACGGGCGCGGAGAGCGAACCAGGCTGGCCTTCATCGCCGTCACCGGGCTGGGGAATTCCACACCCGACTTCGTCTGGGCCACGCTGTTCAGCGTCGTTTTCATCGTCGGTCTCAAGCTTTTCCCGGTGGCCGGCGACACCGGGTTCGCCTCGCACGTGCTGCCTGTGGCCGCGCTGGTCATCGGACCCGCGGCTACGCTGTCGCGGATCGTCCGGGTAGAGGCGCTGAAGGTCCTGGCCAGCGACTATGTGCTGGCTGCCCGGGGACGGCGACTGCCGAGCTGGCTGCTTTACCTCCGCCACGTGCTGCCGAACATGCTGACCGCCGCGCTGACGTACGGCGGCATGGTCTTCGCCGGGCTGATCGCCGGCACGGTCCTGGTGGAGAACGTCTTCGCCTGGCCCGGCCTCGGCACTGAGGTGGTACAGGCTGTGGTCGACAAGGACTACCCGGTGATTCAGGGGATCCTCCTGGTCCTTGGCACGATCTGCCTGGTCACACAGCTCCTGGTGGATATCACGCTGGGCGTGCTCGATCCCCGGTCCCGGATCAGGGAGTCGTGATGGGAGCGCAGCGGAACTGGTACCGATCGCTGTGGGGCAGCCCCTCGGCGATCGCCGCGACGGTGCTGGTCGGCGGCCTGGTATTCGTGGCGGTCGCGGCCGGCTGGCTTTGGGGACACGGCGCTACCGCCAGCAACGTGGCGATCTCGAGCGAGGGACCAAGCGCGGCGCATCTGCTCGGGACGGACCCGCTAGGCCGGGACATCCTGGACCGGACCCTCGTGGCGACGCGGTCCTCACTGGTGCTGGCCGTCCTGGCCACCGCGACCGGCGGGGTTGTCGGCGTCGGGCTCGGGATGCTGTCAGCGGTCGCCGGGCCGGTGATGCGACGGCTGCTCGGCGCGCTGATCAGCCTGCTGCTGTCGTTCCCCGCCCTGTTGCTGGCAATCTTCTTCGCGGTGATCTTCGGCGTGGGCTCGGCGGCGAGCGTGATCGCGGTCGGCGCGTCGTTCGCGCCCGGCTTTGCCCGGCTGACTCAGACCCTCGGAGCGTCGATCGCCGACCGGGAGTTCATCCACGCCGCGCGGCTGCTCGGCAAGAGCCGCTGGTACGTCATCCGGCGGCACCTGCTGCCGAACGTCGCCGAGCCAATCGTGCTGTATGGGACCGTCCACGTCGGGCAGGCCATCCTGGTGCTCGCCGGGCTGAGCTTCCTGGGCCTCGGCGTGCAACTGCCGGCCTACGACTGGGGGAGCCTGCTGGAGCAGGGCCTCGCCCGGGTGTATGAGTCGCCGGCCGGGGTGGTGGCGCCCGCCGTGGCCATCGCGGTGGCCGGCCTCGCCTGCAACCTGGCCGGCGAGGTCTGGGCCGACATCATCGGGCGGTCCGGGTCGGCCCGGCCGGTGGCCAGCAGGCGGACCGGCCGGAAGGGCCAGGTCACCTCCGCGCCGGCTGGCGCTTCGGGCGAGCGGCCCGACGGAGCCGACTGGCTGCTGCGCGTAGACGGCTTGCGCGTCTGCTTTCCAGCTGCGGCCGGTGAGTCGGCACCCGTCCGCGACGTTTCCTTCACAATCCGGCCGGGCGAGCGGCTCGGCATCGTCGGCGAGTCCGGGTCCGGCAAGAGCCTGACCGCGCTCGCTATCGCCGGCCTGGTCCGGGCGCCGGGCCGTGTTGAGGCACGGCGGCTTGAGTTCCTTGGTGTGGACCTGCTGCGCCCGTCGCCGCAGCGGTCGAAGGTGCTCGGCCGGAATCTCGGCCTGGTCTTCCAGGACCCGGGCGGCACGCTTAACCCGGCCGTGCGGATCGGCACCCACCTGCGCGAGCCAGCCCAGGCGCACCTCGGCATGTCGCGGAAGGCGGCGAAGGCCCGGGCGCTGGCCGCCCTGGAGATGGTGCTGCTGCCCGAGCCGCTGCGACGGTACCGGCAGCACCAGCATGAGCTGTCGGGCGGCATGCGCCAGCGAGTCTCGATCGCGATCGGGCTGGCGGCCGAACCTCGGCTGCTGCTGGCGGACGAGCCGACCACCGCCCTGGATGTGCTGGTGCAGCGGGACATCCTGGGCCTGCTGGTCCGGCTCAGCACCGAACGCAGCACGGGCCTGGTCCTGATCTCCCACGACCTGGCGGTTGTCGCGGAGACCTGTGAACGAGCCGTGGTCATGTACGCCGGCTTCGTGGTCGAAGACGCGCCTGTCGCCGTGCTGCTCGGCGCCCCGGCACACCCGTACACGGCCGCGCTGCTCGCCGCCACGCCGGACATCGCGCGCGGTCCGGACCAGACCCTGCCGACTGTCGATGGCCGGGTGCCCGGGCCGGAGCAGGATCTGGCCGGCTGTTACTTCGCCGCCAGATGCCCGCTGGCCACCGATCGCTGCCGGGCGGAGCGCCCGCCACTGCTGCGCCTGGCCTCCCGGGCCCCGGGAGGCGCGGATCCGGTGGGTGGGGATGGCGGGAGCGGCCGCAGCGTCGCCTGCTGGTACCCGCTGGTCGGCGGCGGCCGATTCCGGTCGCTGACCGGGGCGGGGCAGGCCGAGGTGGCGGAATGAGGGATCTCCACGTTGCGGGCCTTACGGTTCGGTACGGCGATTTCACCGCGGTAGACCAGGTCAGCTTCGACGTCCCGGGCGGCAAGGTGCTCGGCCTGGCGGGTGAGTCGGGCTCGGGCAAGAGCACGGTCGCGCGGGCGATTGCCGGCCTGGTCCGTTCTCGTGGCACCGTGCAGGTGGGCGGCACCGACCTGCGCCGCGCCAGGCGCCGGGACGCGCAGGCGCGGCGGATCGTCCAGATGATCTTCCAGGACCCGACGAGCTCACTCGACCCCCGGTTTACGGTCCGCGAATGCATCCTGGAGGCGCTGCCGGGGCGGCGCGCTGGCAGCCGGCGGTCCATGACCGAGCGGGTCGAGGAACTGCTGTCGGTAGTGGCCCTGGATCCGGCCATCAGCGCGATGCCGCCGCGGATGCTGTCGGGCGGCCAGCGGCAGCGTGTCGCGATCGCGCGAGCGCTCGCCGCCGAGCCCGAGGTGCTGATCGCGGACGAGGTGACCGCGTCCCTGGACGTCTCTGTGCAGGCGGTCGTGCTGAATCTGCTGAAGCGCATTCAGGGCGAGCTCGGCCTGACGATGCTGTTCATCACCCACAACCTGGCCGTGGTCCGCTACATCTGCGACGACCTGGCGATCCTGAACCAAGGAAAGCTCGTCGAGCACGGGCCCGCGGGCCAACTGCTCGACCAGCCGCAGGATCCGTACACCGCAGCGCTCGTCGGTGCGGTGCTGCGTCCCGGCGGGCAGTCGGCGGTGAACGGCGCGCCGTCGGCCAGCGGCCAGCCCCAAGACGCTCCCGCAGTGCCGGTCGGCGTCCCCGCGCCGGCCGGCCAGCCCAAGCGGTCAGGCGAGACGAGGGACGATGACCACCTTCGCGGGTGACGAGCTGGTCTTCCAGCGAGAGCGCTGCTGCGAGGTCGTCCCGCTCTCGCTCGATGCAGGCACGCTCGGCACGGGGCAGCTGCTCGTCGGGACTCGCTACTCGCTCATCAGCCAGGGCACCGAGGTGGCGAACTTTACCGGGCTGGACCCCGGCACCAGGCAGCCGGGCACCTGGAACTGCTACCCGCACCGCCCAGGATACGCAGCTATCGGGACCATCGTGGCGAGCGGGACAGCCGCCGCGGATGCACCGGAGTTCGCCGTCGGTGACCTGGTACTCGCCATCACCAGGCACGCCCGCTACGGCGTGGCTGATCCAGCGGTTCGGCCGGTCGCGCGGCTGCGCCCGGACGACGACCTGACGACACTGATCCTGTGCCGGCTGGCAGCCATCGCGATGACGGGCATCCGCAGGGCGGGTTCCGTCGACCTGGGCGGCCGCGCCATGGTCGTCGGGCTCGGCCTGGTCGGGTTCTTCGCCGCGCAGCTCCTGCGGCTAGCCGGGATGGACGTGCTCGGCATCGACCCGGCTGCGGTCCGCCGGGACGCGGCCGCGGCGGCCGGGCTGGATGTCGGGACAGCGGCCGCCGCGAGCCCAAAGCCGATCGGCGTGCGACGAGCTGACGGAGCCGACCTCGTCATCGAGGCCAGCGGATCGCCGGGCGGGCTGCGGCTGTCCCTCGAGGCCGTCCGCGACGGCGGGGAGGTCGTGCTGCTGGGCACGCCCCGCGGGGCGTCACCACTCAACGCGACCGATCTGATGAGCGCCGTCCATTACCGCGGGCTGCGGCTGACCGGCGCCCTGGAGTGGCTGCTCCCGCTGCGCAGCGCGCCGTGGTCGGCCCGGTGGTCGCTTTGCGACAGCTATCACACGCTGATCAGGCTGTTCCGCGCCGGCGACCTCGGACTCGGCGGCTGGCAGGTGCAGACGGTCCGGCCTGGTGCGGCGCAGGTGGTTTACACCGAGCTGGCGGATGAGCCGCCACGCGCTCGCGCGGTCGCCTTTGACTGGGCATCGTGACGGATGAAAACGAGGAGGAACAACGCAATGACAGGATCGCCACCGAACGTGCTGTATGTGGGCGGCACCGGCACGATCAGCTGGTCATGCGTGCAGCACGCGGCGCGGCGCGGGCATGTGGTCACGGTGCTGAACCGGGGCACGGGCACCACCCCCCGCTCGCTCCCGGGCGGCCTGGAGGTGCTGCACGCTGACATCCACGATGCCGCAGCCGTGACGGAGGCGCTCGGCAGCCGCGAGTTCGACGCGGTCGTCAACTTCACGTCGTTCACGCCCGAGCACGCCGAGGAGTCCATCAAGACCTTCTCCGGGCGTACCGCCCAGTATGTTCACATCAGCACCGCAGCCCTGTACCGCAAGCCGCCGCGCCAGCTGCCCTACCGGGAGTCGACGGTCCGGCACAATCCGTTTTCGGGCTACGCCGCGGACAAGAGCCGGGCCGAGGACGTGTTCCTGACCGCATTCGCCACCGACGGCTTCCCCGTCACGGTGGTCCGCCCGTCGCACACCTACGACGACGCCAAGCCGCCGCTGCCGGGTGACTGGACAATCGTGGACCGGATTGCCCGCGGCGCCGAGATTGTCGTGCCCGGTGACGGGACATCGCTGTGGACCGTGACCCATGCCGAGGATTTCGCCGACGGCCTGACCGGCCTGCTCGGCAACCCCGCGGCCGTTGGCGAGGCGTTCCACATCACGTCTGATTTTGTCTACTCCTGGAACGAGATCTACGAGATCGTCGCGGCTGCGCTGGGCGTCGTCCCGCGCATCGTGCACGTGCCGACTGACCTGCTGAAGGTGGCCGCGCCCGACTGGCGGTGGACCGACCTCATCGTCGGCGACCTGCAGTACAGCGTGATCCTCGACAACAGCAAGATCTCCAGCTACGTCCCCGGCTACGCCCCGCGTGTCCCGTTCCACGAGGGTGCCCGCCGCTTCGTCACCTGGCGGTCTGGCCACCGCGAAGCGACGAAACCCGACCCGGAGGTGGACGCCGTGCAGGACCGCCTCGTGGCCGGCTACCGAGACGCTGAGAAGGCCTTTGCCAGGCTCGCCCCGTCATGAGCGGGACGGCCGCGCGTTTCCGCCGGGCTCCGCCGCGGCAATGAGGCGCTGAGATCTAGCCGGAGGGGCGGCGCGCGTCGCGCCCACCGCCCGGGTCAGGTGCCGGCTTTGTTGACGTCGGCTAGCAAGCAAGTGGAGAAGAGCAGTTGCGAATGGATACGACGGCGAACGGCTACCTGACAACACGCGGAGACAGGTTCATCGGTCCCGACGGCAACGCGATCCGGCTGCGCGGCACCAGCCTGGGCGGATGGCTGAGCATGGAGAACTTCATCACTGGTTTCGCCTCGACCGAGAAGCTGATGCGCACGGAGTTGCGCAAGGTGCTCGGCGAGGAACTGGCTGATAGGTTCTTCCGCGGCCTGCTGTCCTCTTTCTTCACCGAGGACGACGCGAGGCTGCTAGCCGAGACCTCGCTCAACTCGGTGCGCATCCCTGTGCACTACCGGCTGTTCGAGGACGACGACCGGCCCTTTCGCCTGAAACCGGAGGGATTCCGGGAACTCGACCGGGCGATCGAGGCATGCGGCCGCCGCGGGCTGTACACGATCATCGACCTGCATGCGGCGCCCGGCGGGCAGAACCAGCGCTGGCATTCGGATAATCCCACGCACCGCGCCCTGTTCTGGGAGTATCCGCATTTCCAGGACCGGGTCGTGCATCTGTGGGAAGGGCTGGCCGACCACTACCGTGACTGGACCTTCGTCGCCGGCTACAACCTGCTGAACGAGCCCGGGGACGAGAGCCGGGCAGTCGTGGCTCCCTTCTACTCGCGGCTGGTGGCGGCCGTCCGCGCCGTGGATTCGCGCCACATCCTCTTCCTGGACGGCAATACGTATGCCACCGAGTTCGACTGCTTCGGCGACGCCTGGGCCAATGCGGTCTACGTCTGCCACGACTATGCGCCGCCAGGTCTCGGTCCCGGCGGCCCTTACCCGGGGGAGACGCGGGGGGCCTGGTTCGACAAGGCGGCGCTGGAGGAGAAGTTCCTGCAGCGCAGCGCTCACGCCCGCAAGCTCGGCATGCCGATCTGGGTGGGCGAGTTCGGTCCCATCTACACCGGTGATCCGGCCGTGGACAAGCAGCGGTCCCAGGTGCTGACCGACCAGCTCGGCATCTACCGGGATCACGGCGCGAGCTGGGCGATCTGGACCTACAAAGACCTCGGCCGGCAGGGTCTTGCGGTCGTGAGCCCGCAGTCGCCCTACGGCAGCCTGGTGCGGGCGTTCGTGGACAAGAAGATCCGGCTCGGGGCGGACAACTGGGGCAGCACCGGTGAGGAGGTGCCCGAGGTCACCCGCCCGGTGCAGGACCTGATCGCCAAGGAGTTCCCGCAGTTCGACCCCTATCCCTGGGGCCGGTGGGACTGGGTGCGCTTGCTGCTGCAGCAGATCCTGATAGCCGAGCCGCTCGCGCAGGAATACGCCGAGTTGTTCCGGGGGCTCGACGAAGCGGGTATCGACGCGCTGAGCCGGTCCTTCGAACTTGCCGCCTGCAGCATCAGGGAACCGCTGCGATCCCAGCTTGCCAATGGGTAGCGGGGATGTCCGGGTGCGGCCGGCCGGGCGGGCCGTCTTCCTGGCGGCCGGCATTGACCCAGCGAGCGGAGGCAGCCATGGGCGAGCTCTTGCGGTGGGGCATCATCGGCACCGGCAACATCGCCGGGAAGTTCGCTGCCGACCTGCAGTTGTCAGGTGAATGCGCAGTCGTCGCCGTCGGTTCCCGGACCCCGGAGAAAGCGAAGCAATTCGCCGGGCAGCGCGGCATCGCCCGCTGGTTTGGCAGCTACCGGGATCTCACAACCTGCGACGAGGTCGACGCGGTCTACGTGGCCGTTCCCAATCCGGTGCATCATCCGGCAGGCTTGCTGGCGATCGAGGCAGGCAAGGCGGTCCTGGTGGAAAAGCCCTTCACGGTTGATCTTGGAGAGGCGCAATCCCTCGTCGACGCGGCCCGGGCACGGCAGGTGTACCTGATGGAGGGCATGTGGACGCGATGCCTGCCGCACATGCGGCGGGTCCGGGAGATCCTGGCCGAAGGCCGTCTCGGCGAGATCCGGATGGTGACGGCCGAGCACGGCATCTGGTTCCGCCGGGATGCCACGCACCGGATGTATGATCCGGGACTCGCCGGCGGTGCGCTGCTCGACCTTGGCGTGTACGTGCTGTCGCTGGCGTCGATGGTGCTCGGCCCGCCCGCCGAGGTAACCGCCCGCAGTTCGTTCGCCTTCACCGGCGTGGACGCGCAGACCGAGATCATCCTCGGCTATTCAGGCGGCGCCCGGGCAGTGCTGGCCACCTCGATGGAGGCGCAGATGGGCAACCGCGCCGCCATTGTCGGCCGGGACGCGCGGCTGGACATCGACGGTACGTGGTACCGCCCCACAAGTTTCACCGTGACCGCCCGCACCGGCGAGGCCGAACGGTTTGACTACCCGGATTCGGGCAACGGCCTGCGGCATGAGGCGCACGAGGTGGCCAGGTGCGTGCGCGCCGGGCTCCTGGAGAGCCCGGTCATGCCGGCGGAAGAAACGCTCCAGCTGATGGCCACCATGGACGAGGTGCGGCGCATCGTAGGGCTCGCCTTCCCGGCCGGGGTGGGCATGCCGGCGGCGGGCCGTGGCTAGCCGGGCCGTGCCCGCGCGTCCGCTGGGCTCGACGGGCCTGCAGGTGACGGCGCTGTGCATCGGCACGAGCGCTATCGGCAGCATGCCGCACCTGTATGGCTACGAGGTGGACCGGGACCGCGCGCTGCGCACGCTGCGTGCCGTGTTCGCCGGGCCGATCAGCTTCCTGGACACCTCCAACAGCTACGCCCGGGGCGACAGCGAGCGGCTGATCGGCCAGGTGCTCGCCGAACTCGGTGGCGTGCCGGCTGGATTCCTCATCGCCACCAAGGTCGACCCCGACGGGTCCGGCGACTTCTCCGGCGCCCGTGTGCGCAGGTCGGTGGCCGAGAGCCGAGAGCGCCTCGGTCTTGACCACCTGCCGCTGGTCTACCTGCACGACCCGGAGCGCATCGCGTTCGAGCAGGCCATGGGCCCGGGTGGGCCGGTCGAGGCACTCCAGGCGCTCAAGACCGAGGGCATTATCGGCCACATCGGCGTGGCCGGAGGCCCGGTGGATCTACTCAGCCGCTACGCGGACACCCGGGTCTTCGAGGTCCTCCTGACACACAACCGGTACACGCTGGTCGACCGCTCGGCTGAGCCACTGCTCGACCAGTGCCAGGCTCTGGGGATTAGCGTTGTAAACGGCGCGCCGTTTGGCGGTGGCATGCTGGCCAAGGGCCCGGCCGGCCAGTCGCGCTACGCGTACCGCGAAGCCCCGGCCAGCGTCGTTGCGGCGGTACAGCGGATCTCAAAGGCATGCCAGCGCCGTGGTGTGCCGCTCGCCGCCGCCGCACTGCAATGGTCCACCAGAGACGACCGGATCACCTCGACCGTGGTCGGCATCACCCGGCCGGAGCGGGTCGACGAGACCCTCGGGCTCGCCCGGTGGCCGATCCCAAGCGAGCTGTGGAGCGAGCTCGGTGAAGCCGAGCCGCGTGCCTAGGGCAGCCAGAAGATGCCGTGCAAGGTCGCAGCTCCTTCGGGCGTCGAACTCACTGTCAGGATCAAGTCGCCGTCGGCGCGGTGAATCTCCCAGCGCGCCCATGAGCAGCAGTTACTTTCCTCAGCGACCAAAGCCCGCAGCTCTTCCTCGACGGTCGGCCCGTCACGGAACCGGATCCGCAGGCCATCCTGGGTCTCGACGCGCTCGAGCCCGGCGTCGCGCCCCAGCCGTATCCACCGTTTCACTTGCGCGCCGACCTCGTCGCCGCGTAGCTCGCAGGCGATGACCGGCGCATAGTCCTGGCCAGTGGTCCGCGCGGCATCCGTGGCTACCTTCTCATCATGGCTGTCTGGCATGCTGATATTCTGATTCTGCCCGGGCAAGGCGGCCGCGTAGTCCATGGATCCTGCTTTCTGGGTATAGGCGGCATGCCCCAGCCCGACGGTTGTCAGTATGCCGCCGCCCTTCTTCTCCTCGGCCCCAGCCATCGCCAGGACCGCCAGTTTCACAATCCTTGAATTCAGGAAGGCAGTGAACCGGATCGGCGCCCGGGCGGGGAACCGCGCATCCGTTCGGGCTGATGTTCTTGATTTCCCGAACAGATGCCGGTCACTGCCGCAGCGGCCGGTGACAGCCGGGGCTCTACCGCGCGGACTTGCGGCTGCCGGCGTGCCAGTCCTCCTCTACCCCGGCCGTGCCTGGCTGGACGCCGAAACTGCGTAGCTGGGGCCGCTCGCGCAGGCTCCGCTTGAGCTCGGCGAAGCCGGGGAAGGCAGCCAGGGCCGTGACGTGGTCCCACAGCCGGACGGCGTCCTCGGGTCTCGGGAGCCTGCTGATCACCGGGCCGAAGAACGCCGTGCCGTCCGGCGGGCCGAAGTGAATGATCGGCGTGCCGACGTCCCTGCCGGTCAGAGCCAGTGCCTCCTCGCTTTCTGCCCGTATCTCCTCGTCCCACCGCGTGTCGTCGAGCGCGTCAGCCAGATCGGCGGGCAGACTGGCCCGGGTGAGCAGCGGCTCGGCGAAGGCGCGGCTGCCCCTGACGGCGGCAGTGAGGCCGGCGGCGCCGGGAGCGTCGAAGATCTCGCTACTGACGGTTTCGTAGAACGGCCCGACGGCGGCCGGACCGTGCTCGGCCCGCGCCCGCGCCGCGACCCGCAGCAGCCGAAGCCCTGAGGTATGCCCCTCCTCATAGCCGGCGGGAAAGTGGCTCTCGTAGTCGATCCCGGCGTTGATCAGGCGCAGTGATATGAACCGCCAGTCGACGGTGTAGTCGCGCTGTGCGGCCACCATGCGTACCCACTTGCTGGTCATCCAGGCGAACGGGCACACCGGGTCGAAGTAGAAGCGGATGTCCGCGTCGGTCATGCTGGCGTCTCCTGTCCGGTCACGCTGTCGCGGTGGCTGTGTGCTCGCGCAGGTAGCGGACCAGGCCGAGGACGTCGTCGGGGACGAGCCGCCCGATGGCACCGCTTGAGTACACGCTGACGACAACCTTCCCGGCCGGGTTGAGGACGAAGCCAGTGGACTGCAGGTACACCGGGTCGGGGTTGACGAAGGCGCCGGTGAGCGCGGCGACTGCTGCCGCGTCGGCCCCGTAGCCCACCGGGAAGGTCAGCTTGTGCTTTTCGACCAGCGCGGCGGTGGTCTGCTGGTCATCGACCGACAGGGCCGCGACGCGGATGCCGTTGTCCGCCAGGGCCTGGCCCGCCCGCTCGAAGGCCCGCAGCTGTGCGTTGCAGTACGGGCACCAGGAGCCCCGGTAGAACAGCACGACACCGAAGTCACCGGTGAACGCGCCGGGGAGGGTGAGGGCCTGCCCGTCGGTGGTGGTAATGGTCAGCTGCGGGAACGGGTCGCCGGGGTTGAACAGTGGCATGGCGGTTTCTCCTTCACGATGGCTCGCGGCGGTGCCGGGCGGGACCGCCTGGTATGTCAGCGTCAGTTGCCGCCCGGCGTCTTACCGGCGAAGGTCTTGCGGAAGTGACTTGGTAAGAGATCACCGCCGCGCGGCGCTGACTAGACGGCGGGCCGCCGCAGAGCGTCCCGCATCGCTACCCGTCGAGGAGACAGCAGTGGCAACTGGCTTTGTCGGCAAGAC
>Ga0335074_10005520_pt1 | contig 17502 bp, 10 predicted proteins | sample Lox_Sample_23_FD_206715 | JGI IMG/M metagenome (GOLD analysis project Ga0335074, IMG submission 206715) | Soil microbial communities from Loxahatchee National Wildlife Refuge, Florida, United States - Lox_Sample_2.3 | ecosystem: Environmental > Terrestrial > Soil > Wetlands | place: USA... | reverse complement strand
ACCCAGTGGGTCGCGACGCAACTGTTGCCCGAATGCGGCCGCTGGCTTTACGAGGATACCGGCGCGCGTGTCGTGGCGATGCCGCACGCGTTGAACGACGCTGCGTTCCGCCGCGAGAAGCCGGATGACGAGCGGGCGATCGACATCGGGGGGCGCAGCGCACGCTACCCGGTTTTTGTCGGCGACGACGAGCGCAACCGCATCTACGACACCGTTGCGGCGATCGCGCCGCAGTTGGGCCTGCGCGTCGACATCGATGTCGGGGCGCGTTTCGACCGGCCGGGATGGGCGGCGTTTCTCAACGATTGCCGCGGCACGATCGGCACCGAAGCCGGCACCTGGTTTTTGGAGCGCGACGACCGGACGGCGCTGGCGATACGCGAGTTCCTGCGCGCCCGCGCCGGCGGCGCCGGCATGCGCGCCGACGGGGCGGCGCATCGCGCAATGCGGCGCCTGCCCTATCCCGTCAAGGAGTGGCTGAAGCGGGCGCTGCCGCTGCTGCCGCTGCGGCACGAGGCGTTGAGCGATGCGAACACCGATTTCAGCGAGATCGAGGCGCGCTTTTTCGCCGGCCGGCCCCATTGTCCCGCCTATTCGAAATGCATCTCGTCGCGCCATTTCGACGCCGCCGGGACCGGGACGTGCCAACTGCTGGTGCGCGGCCGCTACAATGACATCCTCGAACCCGATCGCCATTACATCGCCGTCGATCACGACCTCGACAATCTCGGCGAGGCGATTGCGCGGTTCCGCGATGCCGGCGAACGCCGCCGCATCGCCCACAGCGCCTGGGAATTCGTCCACGACCGGCACACCTATCGGCATCGGCTGGCGGAGCTGCACGCGCTCCTGACAGCCGGCTGACCTGCGGATACTTCGACGGACGGGCCAAACCGGGCGCGCCGTCAGCCGCGGCGCAAATGCGGGCGCAGCGCGGCGAGGAGCTGCGCGGTCGGCGCGAGACGCGGCCCCTCGCCTGCGTCAACCGGCGGCACGATCGTGACGCCCCATTGGGGCAACGTGCGCAGCGACGCCTGCGCCTGCGGGTGCGCCAGCAGCGGCGCATTCAGCGACGGCGCGACGATGACCGGCGTCGCGCGGCCGATCGCCTCGGCGGCGACCGAGAGCGCAAGATTGTCGGCGATACCGTGCGCCAGTTTGTTCAGCGAGTTGAAACTGCACGGGGCGAACAGCACGACGCCGAAAGGCGGCCGCGGGCGGATCGCCAGATCGAAATACGACTGCACGAGCTGGACGCCGGCAATGTCGGCGAGCTCGCGCGGAGCCACGGTGCGCGCGGCATTCGGCGTCGGGATCACGATGACGGCACGGCAGAGGCCGACCAGTCCCCGCAGAATTTCGGGGCCGCGCGCCGCCGCGCTGCTGCCGCTCAGCATCAGATAGACAAGATCGAAGCCTTGGGAGCCGGCCGGGCTGTGGGACACCATCGGTTCCGCCAGTTACGCCGCCTCGGGATACCAGCCGCGCTGCCCGATCTGTTCGAGCGTGTTGGGGCAGAGGGGCGGCAGACCTGCGGCGGCGGTCGCGCCGAATTTGCGCAGGCCGAGCTCGGCCCGATCGCGCCCGTCGGCGTAAAGCTGCGGCAGCTTTCTTTCACCATCCCGCTGCAGAGTTACAGTGATCCGGTCGGCGATTGCCTGGCGCGCCTCTTCGATCGAGGCCATCCAATCGAAACGAGGATCACCGGCCGGCGAATACTCAAGTTTCAGCAGACGCGCGATAATCCAGCCGTAGAAATCGTCGTCGTAGCGTGGACCGTCGGGCATCCCGTCACCGCCGAGTGGCCGCCCATCATACCATTCCCAACGCGCGAAATCCGCAGCCGTGCCGCAGACATCAAATCTCGTGCACGTCGAGGATGCCGGGCAGCGATTTGACCGCCGCGCGCACCCGCGGATCGATGCGAAAGCCGCCGGGCAGCGTCAATTCGACTTCGCTGCGCGGCAGATCGAGCACGACGGTGACCCGGCCGCGGCCGCCTGCCTCGCGCGCGATGACGCTTTTGAGGCGCGGCAATGCCTCGGCCTCGGCGATGAATACGCGCAGCCCCGCGGCGGCCTGCACGATGACGCCGTCGAGCGGCTCGATCTTCTGCGCCGTCAATCGCAGGCTCTCCTCTTCGCGCCGCACATCGACCGTTGCGATCAACGGCTGGCCGCCCTCCAGCAACGCGCGCGCCTGCGCCAGGACCTCGGAAAACACCGTGATCTCAAAAGCGCCCGAAGTGTCCGACAATTGCACGAAGGCAAACCGGCTGCCGCGCGCCGAGGTGCGCTCCTTCCTGCCGATGACAATGCCGGCAAGCCGGAAACGGGTGCTGCTGTTGGCCGCAAGCGCCGCCGGCACATCGATCCAGCGCAAAATTCCGGCGCGTTCCAGGCTTCTGCCGTAAGGGTCAAGCGGGTGGCTCGACAGGTAGAAGCCGATCGCCTCGAACTCGTTCTGCAATTTCTCGGCCGCCGGCCAGTCGGCAATGATCGGCAGCGACGGGCGGGCGGCAAACCCGGCGTCGATGCCGGCGAACAGGCTTTCCTGCCGGGTTTCGCGCTCCTCGGCGGCGCGGCTCGCCTGGCGCAGCAACAACTCGGCGGCGGCAAAGCTCTGGGCGCGGTTGGGGTCGAGGCAATCGAATGCACCGGCCTTGACGAGGCCCTCGAACTGGCGACGGTTGAAGCTCTTCGCATCGACGCGGGCGGCAAGATCGAACAGGTCGCGGAACAAGCCGTTTTTGCGGCGCTCGGCGACGAGATCGCCCATCGCCTGGGCGCCGACCCCCTTGACGGCCGCCAGCGCATAGCGGATCGCGGGTTTGCCGCTTTTTGCATCCGTTTCCACCGAAAACGCGACATCGGAGCGGTTGACGTCGGGCGGCAGCAGGCGGATGCGGAGGCGATCGAGTTCCTGGCGGAAATGCGCCAGCTTGTCGGTGTTGCCAAGGTCAAGCGTCATCGACGCGGCCATGAACTCGACCGGATGGTTGGCCTTCAGGTAGGCCGTCTGGTAGGTGACGAGCGCGTAGGCGGCGGCGTGCGACTTGTTGAAACCGTAGCCGGCGAATTTTGCCATCTGGTCGAAGATCAGTTCGGCGCGCGCTCGCTCGACGCCGCGCCCGGTAGCGCCGGCGACGAACTGGGCGCGCTGGGCGTCCATCTCGGCCTGGATTTTTTTGCCCATCGCACGGCGCAGCAGATCGGCGCCGCCGAGCGTATAGCCGGCCAATACTTGCGCGATCTGCATGACCTGTTCTTGATAAATCATGATGCCGTGCGTCTCGCGCAGGATCGGCTCCAGCGCCGGGTGCAGGCAATCGGGCATCTCCTCGCCGTGCTTGACCGCGATGTAGCGCGGGATGTTTTCCATCGGGCCCGGGCGATAGAGCGCATTGGCGGCAACGACGTCCTCGAACCGGTCGGGCCGTAGCTTTTTCAGCATGTCGCGGCAGCCGGCACTTTCCACCTGGAACACGCCGACCGTGTCGCCGCGCGACAGGAGCTCGTAAGTGGGGCCGTCGTCGAGCGGCAGGTTGGCGAGATCGAGTGCGATCCCGCGCGCCTGCAGCAGGTCGAGGCAGCGCGCCAGCACGGTCAACGTCTTCAGGCCGAGAAAGTCGAATTTGACGAGGCCGGCCAATTCGACCCATTTCATGTTGAACTGGGTCGCCGGCAAGTCTGAGCGCGGGTCGCGGTACAGCGGCACCAGTTCGACGAGCGGGCGGTCGCCGATGACGACCCCGGCGGCGTGGGTCGAGGCGTGACGATACAGTCCCTCCAGCTTCAACGCGATCGTTACCAGCCGCGCGACGGTCTCGTCGCTGTCGTGCTGCTGCTGCAATTGCGGCTCGCCGGCAATCGCTTTCGCCAGCGTGACAGGATGCGCCGGGTTGTTCGGCACGAGCTTGCACAAGCGATCGACCTGGCCGTACGGCATGCCGAGCACGCGGCCGACATCGCGCAGGACGGCGCGCGCCTGCAACTTGCCGAACGTGATGATCTGGGCAACCCGGTCGCGGCCATATTTCTGCTGCACGTAGCGGATCACCTCATCGCGCCGGTCCTGGCAGAAATCGATGTCGAAATCCGGCATCGACACGCGTTCGGGATTGAGAAACCGCTCGAACAGCAGGCCGAAACGCAACGGATCGAGATCGGTGATCGTCAAGGCCCAGGCGACGACCGAGCCGGCGCCCGAACCGCGTCCCGGGCCGACCGGGATGCCCTGCCGCTTCGCCCACTGGATGAAATCGGCGACGATCAGGAAATACCCGGCAAAACCGGTCTTGACGATCATGTCGAGTTCGAAGCCGAGCCGCTCGTGGTAGGGCGCCGGATCGCCGCCGGCAAAGCCCGGCGCCGCGAGGCGGCCGGCGAGGCCGGCCTGCGCGGCCTGACGCAGCGCACCCTCTTCATCGGCCCCGTTCGGCAGCGGAAAGGCCGGCAGGATCGGCCGGCGCTGCTGCGGGATGAAGGCGCAGCGTCGGGCGACGACAAGCGTGTTGTCGCAGGCCTCCGGCAGGTCGGCAAAGAGCGCCCGCATCTCTTCCGCCGGGCGGAAATAATGATGCGGCGTCAGCCGCTTGCGGTCATCGTCGGCGACCGCGCGGCCCTGCGCGATACAGAGGAGCGCGTCATGCGCCTCGTAGAACTCGCGATCCGGGAAATAGGCGTTGTTGGTCGCGACGAGCGGCAGGTCGTGCGCGTAGGCAAGCTCGACGAGTCCGGCTTCGCAGCGCATTTCGTCGGCCATGCCATGACGCTGCAACTCGATATAGAGGCGGCCGGGGAAGACCTGTTTCAGCTGGACGAGGATCGCCTCGGCCGCTTCCGTCTGGCCGTCGCCGACGAGCCGCCCGAGCGGCCCGCCGGCGCCGCCGGCGAGGCACAAAAGGCCGGCGCTCGCAGCGGCAAGATCGGCCATCGCGAGCATCGGCTCGACACCCGCTTCGCCGTCGAGATAGGCGCGCGAGACGAGGCCCATCAGGTTGCGATAACCCGCTTCGCTCTGGACCAGCAGCACGATGCGGTCCGGTTCGACCGGCGCACCGCCGCTGGCGCTGCGCGGCGCGCGGCCGGCCTCGGCGGCCAGCGCGACCTCGGCGCCGATGATCGGCTGGATGCCGCTTTCAGTGCAGGAAGCGGCAAATTCCAGCGCGCCGAACAGGTTGCCGCTGTCGGTGATGGCGACCGCCGGCATCGCCTCGGCGCGGCACAATTGCACCAGCTCCTTGACCTTGATCGCACCGGCCGACAGCGAGTAGGCGGAATGAGCGCGGAGATGGACAAAATCGGCGAGCGGCATCGGCGGCCTTTGGCGGATTCTCCCGGCAAGGATCGCATGTGCGCGGCCGGCGCGCACCTCGCGCCCGGCAGCGGCGGAAATGCTTATTTTGCGCGCGCCGGAGCGGGCCGGCGGCGCACCGGCCGGTGTGGCCGATTCGGCGATATGGGAACAATTAGCGAACTTTCAACCCGTGCCGCGCAATTTCCCATCCGTCAGCGCGACGATGCGGTCGAGGCGCCGGGCGAGATCGAGGTTGTGGGTCGCGATCAGCGCCGCGAGGCCGCTGTCGCGGACGATCGCGATCAGCGCCTCGATGACGCCGTCGGCGGTCTGGTGGTCGAGGTTGCCGGTCGGCTCGTCGGCGAGGAGCACGTGCGGGTCGTTGGCGAGCGCGCGGACGATCGCGACGCGCTGCTGTTCGCCGCCGGAGAGCCGCGCCGGGCGGTGCGTCAGGCGTTCCCTGAGGCCGACTTGCGTGAGCAGCGTCTCGGCCTTGGAACGCGAAGCGGCGCGCCCGACGCCGGCGATCATCTGCGGCAGCATGACATTTTCCAGCGCCGAGAATTCCGGCAGCAGGTGGTGGAACTGGTAGACAAAGCCGAGCGCCTGGCGGCGCAACGCGGTGCGCGCGTCATCGCCGAGGTTGCCGCAGTCGCGCCCGGCAATCAGCACGGCACCGTCGTCCGGCCGCTCCAACAGGCCGGCGACATGCAGCAGCGTCGATTTGCCGGCGCCCGACGGGCCGACCAGCGCGACAATCTCGCCCGGCGCGAGCGCCAGATCGACCCCGTCCAGTACGCGCAGTTCGGCGCCGCCCTGGCGGAACACTTTTTTGACGCCGCGCAATTCGAGCGCCGGCTGCTGCTGTGGCGCCGCCGTCACGTTTCGCCCGTCTCCGCGCACGCGGGGACCCAGGGCAAGCGCCCCACCCTCGGTCCCTGGGTTCCCGCTTGCGCCGGAATGACGGGATTGGCGGATGCTCATCGCGCGGTCATTCGTAGCGCAGGCCTTCGACGGGGTCGAGCCGGGCGGCCCGCCACGACGGGTAGAGCGTCGCGAGAAACGACAGCGCCAGCGCCATCAGCACGACCGCGGCGACCTCGCCGCCGTCGATGCGCGCCGGGATGCGGGTGAAGAAATAGATCTCGGCGGAAAACAGGTTGACATGCAGGATGTTCTGCAGGAACTGGCGGATCGCTTCGAGATTGTCGGTGATGACAAGACCGAGAGCGAAGCCGGCGAGCGTGCCGACGATGCCGATCGAGGCGCCCGACAGCATGAAGATGCGCAGGATCATGCCCCGCGATGCGCCCATCGTGCGCAGGATCGCGATGTCGCGGCCCTTGTCCTTCACCATCATGATCATGCCGGAGATGATGTTGAAGGCGGCGACGAGGATGATCAGCGTCAGGATCAGGAACATGACGTTGCGCTCGATCTCGACCGCTGTGACGATGCTCGAATTGGCCTTCTGCCAGTCGAGAATGCGGGCGTGGCCGCCGAGCGCCGCCGAAATCAGCCGGGCTTCATGGCTCGCGTCGTCCGGGTGGGCGACGAAGACTTCGAGATAGCTGACCGCATCCGGCAGTTTGAAGAAAACCTGCGCCGCCTGGAGCGGCATGAAGATAAACGTGTTGTCGTATTCGTAAAAGCCGACATCGAACAACGCGACGACACGGTAGGTCTTGAGGCGCGGCAACGTGCCGAACGCGGTGTCGGTGCCTTGCGGCGCGATCAGCGTCAATCTGCTGCCGACCTTGACGCCAAGCTGCGCCGCCAGCCGGTCGCCGACAATGATGCCGTCGTCGCCGAAATCGGCGAGCGATCCCGCGACAATGTGGTTGGCGATCAGCTTGCGGGCGCGGATATCGGTGCCGCGGATGCCGCGCACCAGCGCGCCGGCGGCGCCGCCGGCGCTCGTCGCCATGACCTGGCCCTCCACGAGCGGCGTCGCGCTGACGACGCCCGGAACTTTACGTACCGTCGCAGCAACGGCGTCGAAGTCCTTGACTTCGTTGCTCTCGCCATAAACGGCAAGATGGCCGTTGAGGCCGAGAATGCGACCGATCAGGTCGGCGCGGAAGCCGTTCATGACCGACATGACGATAATGAGGGTCGCGACGCCGAGCGCGATGCCGAGCAGCGAGAAGATCGCGATGACCGAGACAAAGCCCTCCTGCCGTCGCGCTCTGAGATAGCGGAAGGCGATCATGCGCTCGACCGCACCGAAGATCATCCGGCGTTGTCCATCGGCTTGATCGCATCTAGCAAATCCCCTGTGTATTCGATGGTCCCGTCGCAGTAGTCAGTCAGTACCTGCCGATTCAGCTCGATCCAGCGGCTGACGAGGGCAAATTCCCCGGCGCTGATGCTGCCTCGGACCACTCGCGGCGCCGGCCGGACCGCGACGGTGATCATCTCAGATGCACGTATTTTTGCCGCGCGAGCAAGCTTTATCCTGATGTCGTGTCGCGCCCCGCCTTTTTGGGATACGAACACGACAAACGGCGGACCCGTTCGTGCGGGGCGCAAATTCGCCATGTCGTAATCCGCTTGCCCAGCCGGGCGTTCGCTCTCGGCATCATCGACAGGCACGGGAGCATTCCTTCGCTTGACCGCTTTACGCGGCAACTCGGCCGTCATCGTTATGCTTCCTGCCGCGGCGGGCGCGCAAACGTAGCGACGGCGGCGTCGAGCGGCAGGTCTTGGCGGGTGCCGGTGCGGCGCTCCTTCCATTCGATCGTGCCGGCAGCGAGGCTTCGGGGCCCCAGGATCAATTGGTCGGGCAGGCCGATCAGATCCATCGCGGCGAATTTGGCGCCCGGGCTCTCGTCGCGGTCGTCGTAGAGCACATCGATGCCGGCGTTGCGCAGCTTGGCGTACAGATCGTCGGCGGCGCTGCGGCATTTGTCGTCGCCGGGGCGCAAGTTGATCAGGCCGAGGCGGAACGGTGCGACGCTTTCGGGCCAGATGATGCCGGCATCGTCGTGGTTCGCTTCGATCAGCGCGCCGACGAGGCGGGAGACGCCGATGCCGTAGGACCCCATTTCGAGCGGGATTTCTTCGCCGTTCGGGCCGGCGACGACGGCGCCCATCGGCCGCGAATATTTCGTGCCGAAATAGAAGATATGGCCGACCTCGATGCCGCGCGCCGTGACGAGCTGGTCCGGCGGGACCGGGCAGGCAGCCGGCTTGTGCATCTCGTCCGTCGCGGCATAGAGGCCGGTCCAGTGGCGGAAGAACGGTTCGAGGTCGCTGTCGTAGTCGAGGTCTTCGGCCAGCACATCAGCATCGAGCCAACGCCGGTCGCAGTAGACTTCGCTCTCCCCCGTCTCTGCCAATATCTGGAATTCGTGGCTGAGATCGCCGCCGATCGGCCCGGTATCGGCGCGCATCGGGATCGCCTTCAGCCCCATGCGGGCAAACGTGCGCAGATAGGCGACAAACATCTTGTTGTAGGAATGCTTGGCGCCGCGGGCGTCGATATCAAAGCTGTAATTGTCCTTCATCAGGAATTCGCGGCCGCGCATGACGCCGAAGCGCGGCCGCACCTCGTCGCGGAATTTCCATTGGATGTGGTAAAGATTCTTCGGGACGTCGCGATAGCTCTTGATGGCGTCGCGCACGATCGCGGTGATCTGCTCTTCGTTGGTCGGGCCGTACAGCATTTCCCGCTCGTGGCGGTCCTTGATGCGCAGCATCTCCTTGCCGTAATCCTCGTAGCGGCCGCTTTCGCGCCACAATTCGGCCGGCTGGATCGTCGGCATCAGGACTTCCTGCGCGCCCGAGCGGTCCTGCTCGGCGCGCACGATCTGCTCGACCCGCTGCAACACCCTGAGGCCGAGCGGCAGCCACGAGTAGATCCCGGCCGAAGACTGGCGGATCATGCCGGCACGCAGCATCAGGCGGTGCGAAACGATCTGCGCCTCGCTCGGGTTCTCGCGCAGCAGCGGCAGGAAATATTGGGACAGGCGCATCGGTTTCGGCTCGCACGCGGGCGCAAATCGGGCATCTAGTACCGGGATGCCGATAAAAAAGCCAGCCGGGCGAAAAAACCGCGTGACCCGGTGCGGCGATATGCGTACTATCGCAGGAATCAATGCGCACAGGCGAGAGCCTGGCCCGAGTTTAGGGAGGTGACGGTTAAACCCCGGTGGCGCTGTGTTGCCGGGCTAAAAGAATTCGCAAGGATAGTCTCGCAGGGCAACATGCCCTGCTTTTTTTGCGCCGCGCATCAGGTTGTGCACACCGATCCGGCGGCCCGCGGTGCGCATTGCGGCGCAGCCGGCGCGACCTCCCCTGCCGCCGCAACGGCCGCCCGCATGCCGCGGCTTTCCGCGCCGCACCGCGCGGCGAACAATCGCCACCGCATTGCGTTATCGAGACAGCGGAATTTGCCGAAAGACAACCTATGAGTGCGCCGATCGAAGATTATGGCATCATCGGCAACACCTATACCGCGGCGCTGGTGTCGCGCGGCGGCTCGATCGACTGGCTCTGCCTGCCGCGGTTCGACTCGGAATCGGTGTTCGCGGCATTGCTCGGCGAGCCGCAGCACGGGCGCTGGCTGATCGCGCCGCAGGACCCGGAGGCGCGATCCTCGCGCTGCTACCGCGGCCCGACGGGCATCCTCGAAACATCGTTCGAAACCGCGGAAGGCGCGGCCACGGTCATCGATTTCATGCCGCTGTCCGGCGAGGGCGAAGACCAGGTTGACCTCATTCGACTGGTGCGCGGCGACCGCGGCCGGGTCAGCATGCGCACCGAGATCGTGCTGCGCTTCGATTACGGTCGCGGCATTCCGTGGGTGCGCGGGCATCTCGGCGGCCCCAGCGCGGTGGCCGGGCCGCACGCGGTGCAGTTCATCACGCCGATTGCGCTGGGCGGCACGCCGCAACTGACGACCGAGGGCGCGTTCACGGTCGCCGCCGGCGAGTGCGTGCCGTTTACGATGAGCTGGTACCCGTCGCACCACAAGGGGTTCCGCTACCGCGACCCGTTCGACCTGCTGCTCTCGACCGAGAACCGCTGGCGCGACTGGGCCGCCGTCTGCGGTCTCCAGGGCCGCTGGCGCGAGGCGATCCTGCGCTCGCTGATCACGCTCAGGATGCTGACCTACCGGCCGACCGGCGGCATCGTCGCGGCGGTTACGACATCGCTGCCGGAACGGCTCGGCGGCGTGCGCAATTGGGATTATCGCTTCTGCTGGCTGCGCGACGCGACGCTGACGCTCTACGCATTGCTGAGCGCCGGCTATCGCACCGAGGCGCGCGCCTGGCGCGAATGGCTGCTGCGGGCGGTCGCCGGGCATCCGTCGGAAATGCAGATCATGTACGGGCTCGCGGGCGAGCGGCGGCTGACCGAATACGAGGTTCCGTGGCTGCCCGGATATCGCGACAGCCGGCCGGTGCGGATCGGCAATGCGGCGCACGAGCAGCTGCAGCTCGATGTCTACGGCGAATTGATGGACGCGTTCTATGCCTGCCAGCGCTATGGCCTGGAGGCCAGCCCCTTCGCCTGGGATCTGCAACAGGAGCTCCTCGGCTTTCTCGAAAAGATCTGGGAGAAGCCCGACCAGGGCATGTGGGAGGTGCGCGGCGACGCGCGCCAGTTCACGTTCTCGAAAGCGATGTGCTGGGTCGCCTTCGACCGCGGCATCAAATCGATCGAGCAATACGGCCTCAAAGGGCCGCTCGAGCACTGGAAGCAGGTGCGCGCCACGATCGGACAGCAGGTTCTCGACAATGCCTTCGATACGACGCAAAACACCTTTGTCCAATATTACGGCGCGAGCGATGTCGACGCCTCGCTGCTGTTGCTGCCGCAGCTCGGCTTCTTGAAAGCCGACGATCCCCGCATCCGCGGCACGATCGCGGCGGTCGAGCGCTCGCTGGTGCATGACGGGTTTGTCTACCGCTACAACACACGGCAAAGTACCGACGGCCTCCCCGAAGGGGAGAGTGCGTTTATCGCCTGCAGCTTTTGGCTCGCCAACAGCCTGGCGCTGACCGGCCGGCGCGCCGAAGCAATCCGGCTGTTCGAGCGCCTGCTCGCGGTCAGAAACGATCTCGGCCTGCTGTCGGAAGAATACGATCCGCGGAGCGGCTGCCTGCTCGGCAACTTCCCGCAGGCCTTTTCACACACCGCCATCGTCAATACGGCGGCGCATCTGGCGCGCATCGAAACCGCCTCGGCGGCGCGCGGCAACCACACCAGCGACGAGGCGACGGCGGCCGCGAAGGACAGCGCCGCGCCGATCTCGCCGGATGATTGACTCGCGGCGCGGCAAAGGCGGCAGGACCGAAATCTTACGAGGCGGCGGCGGGTCCTTCACGCCACAAGGCGTGCGGCAGTGGTTTGCCTTTGGTCTCGGGCAGGAATGGCGCAACGACGAAGCCGACGATAAAGAACGTGCTGACATAGGTCGCCGCATAGCCGTAGCCGCCAAGCCCAACGATCAGCGTTCCGGCAATCACCGGCCCGATGCAGGAAATCCAGCGCGGCGCGTTGAAGCAGAACGCGACTGCGGTGCCGCGCATGCGGGTGGGGAACAGTTCCGGCAGCCAGATCGGCGCCCATGACCATATGCCGCCGGTAAAGAAGCCGAAGACCGCGACTGCGACGAGCAGCTCGCCGATCGAACGCGCCCACAGATAGACGACCGGGGTCAGCACCATGCACATCAGGTAATACAGCATCGCGGTCGGCTTGCGGCCGATGCCATCGGCCAGGAAACCCAACACGATAAACCCGAAGATCGCGACGCCGGTACCGAGCAGGCCGGCAATGGCCGAATAATACGCCGCCGACAACCCCATTCCGGCGGCGACCTTGCCGACATAGGTCGGCACGAATGTCGCCACGCCCCAGAACCCGAAGGTCACCGAGAGCATCATCAGAAAGGCGCCGATCAGCCGCCAGCGCACGCTCTTGTCGACAAACATGTCGACGACGGTAAAGCGGGTCATCGCCGCATCCTCCGCGGCCAGCGCGGCGCCGCTCGCCTGCAACGCGCGCGCTTCGCGCCGCCGCTCGGCCGCCTCCTCCCAGCGCGGCGATTCCGGAATGCCGCGCCAGATCCACAGCACCAACAGCGCCGGCAGAATGCCGACGAGATACATCAGGCGCCAGGCATTGGGACCGAGGCCGCCGATCAGCAGCCATACGCCGGACGCAATAAAGCTGCCGATGCCGGCGCCGCTCTGCAACAGGCCGCCGCCCTTGCCGCGGGCGTGATCGGGCCACAATTCGGAGACGATCGAGGCGCCGGTCGCCCATTCCGAACCGATGCCGACGCCGACCAGAAACCGCAGCACCGCAAAGCTCTCCCAGTTCCACGCGACGGCGGAAAGGCCGGTGGTCAAGGAATAGGCGAGGATCGCCAGCATCATCGTCTTTTTGCGGCCGATATAGTCGGCGATGATGCCGCCGATGACGCCGCCGGTCGCCCAGCCGAACACGGTCGTTGCCAGCACATAGCCGGCATATTCGGGGATGTCCTTGTATTGCGCCGCTGCGAGCAGCTGGTGCAGCGCAAACCCGACCGTCAGGAACAGCGCGTAGATCTCGAACCCGTCGAACAGCCAGGCGAGGTTTGAGGCGATCAGCACGCGCCATTGTGCCCGGCTGAGCGTGCGGTACCAAGCGACGGAGGACGCAATTGCATCGGTCTGCGCCATAGCGCTTCCTCTCCTGTTCCAATCGTTTTTTTCCGCCCGAAAACGGGACGGTGTTACCGTCGTCGACTATAGTCGGCGACGCCGGCCGGCGAAAGGTAGAATAGGCGCCGGGACAGCCGGCGCCTATTCTATGGCCTGCCGGTGGAGGCGCCCGTGCCGGCGAAGGTGCCCGACGCGAGATAGTTGATGCCCGGCACGACGGAGTGGAAGGCGAAATTGCCGCCGGTCTCGGCCGCCTGCGGGCCGTAAAACGCGCCGTTGACACTACCGCTGAAGCCGTTTGCCGTTCCGCTGAACGAATAGGTCGCACCGCTCAGCGGCGCCGCGCCGGAGACGGCGAAATTATGCCCGTCGAAATTGGAGATTGCGAAGCTGCCGCTCTGCGTGCCGAAATTGTAGGTGCCGGTGAAGCCGCCGCCGGCGAGATAGCTGGCGCCGTTGTTGAACACCGAGCCGAGCGCCGCGCCGGTATAGGTGAAGCTCGCACCTTGGGTTTCGAGACTTTGCATATCGGCAAGCGGCGTCATGCTGCCGGCCACCCAGGTGTTGATGTTCCCGGCGTCGATGCGCGGGCTGCCCGTCTCGTTATCGGCGGTCGTCAGGCTGCCGCCCCAATAGCCCCATTGCAGGTACTGGCATTGACAAAGCGTGCCGTTCGGCAGCAGCGCCGCCACCGCTGACTGCCCCGTTGCCGGGTTCGTCGTCGCGCCGGAACTGACGAGAAAAAGCTGCCCGCTCGGGTTGCTCGTCGTCTCGTCGATCGTGATCTGCTGCGGCGTTGACGCGCTTTCCAGCGCCGCAAACGTATTGTTGTCGATGAACGCCTCGCGCGAGCCGGCGTCGCCGGTCAGCCCACCGAAGTTCATCGTTATCGCTGTCACTCCCGCCGCCGGCGACTGGGCGGCGCCGGACAGCGTCGCCTGGACGCGGTTGCCCACCGCATCGGTGCTGATCTGCGCGTTGCCGGTGAGGATATACGGCGTCGTCGGCTGGGCATTCGTATACATCAGGCCGCCGAAATAGCCGCTCAGCGCCTGGGTCGTACGGTTGGCGCCGACGCCAGACGGCACCGCTGTCGGCAGCGCGGCCTGGGCAAAGCCGTAACTTGTCGTCGCACCGGACAGCGCGGTTTCGGTCGCGGCGGAACCGGCGGCGGCCCCGGTCAATGCGCCGGTGCCGGACGCGCTAAGCACGCCGCTGCCGGCGACCGGGTTGTACTGGGTCTGGTCGAGCACAAAGCCGGAAATCGCATTGCCGCCGTAAAAGGTATTGCCGTTACCGTCGACGGTCGTGCTGACGCCGGAATCCAGGGTCGTCGGCGTGCCGCTCGCCGACGTCATTGAAGAGCCGCGCAGTTGGCCTGCCAGCAGCGGTTGGCCGCTGCTCTGCAACGTATCGATCGTGCCGGTCGTCACCGCGATGACCGATTGCTGGTTCGCCCCCTGGCCGCTGATCGCAAGGCTCGCCTGCAGGGCGCGTGCGGCCGCCTCCGTCGAGGCGTCGCCGATCGCGGTGGTTGGCGGCGCGACGATATAGAGCGGCGAGACGCTCGCATTGGGCAGGTTGCCGCCCGCCTCGGCGCGGACGAACGGGATCGTCGATTGCAGCGCGGCGTCGGGCTGCACCGTAAAGGCAAAGATCCGCGTGCTGCCGGTCGGCTGGTAAACGCTGGGATCAACCGGCGCGCCGCCGAAGACGAAGAGCCGCACGCTCGGATCGTTGGCCGGCGTCAGCGTCGCATAGAAAAAGCTGTCATCGGCCGACATGTACGTGGTGCCGCTGAACGCGCCGAACGCGCTCGAGGTGCCGGACGACCCGAAGCTCGTCGTGCAGCCGCTGCTCGAACTCGTCGCGCACAGCGGCAACGGGAACGCGATCGCCCCGAAATTGCCAAACGTGCCGCTGAAGATGCCGCTTTGCAGCGCCCCGTCTGCATAGGTCAGCGTGCCGCCGGAATAGGGGACCGTGCCGTTAGGGTCTCCCGGTGAGGTCGGCTGGCCCAGCGTGCTGAAGCCGGTTGTCGGGTCGCCCGTCCCCTTCACCTGCCCGCCGTAATAGACCGTCGTCGTCGGCGGCTGCGGCGGCGCGGGCGGCGCGGGCGGCGGCAACTGGGAACTGAACGCCGGGTTGCTGCCGCCGAAGATGAGGCTGCACTGGTTGTTGCCGTTGCAGACAACGCCGAGAACGTTCGGCTGCTGGTTGAAATTCGACTGGAACGTGGTGGGATTGGCGTTGGGTTGTGGGTTCAGCGTCGAATTGACGATGTTCTGCAGCGTTTGCGCCAACGTCTGGTTCAACGCGCCGGTCTGCTGCGCGACGGTCGCGTCGGTCGGGACGACGCTGGCGCCGCCGGTCTGGCCAGGCTCGCCGTCGAGCTCGCCGGTCAATTGGCCCAGCACCGCCGACGATACCGCCTGCGGCGATGATATCGCCCCGGTCGGGGTGATCGTGACCTGATAGCCCGGCCGCGTCAGCGTCTCGACCGCGCCGTTGACGCCGGCAATGGTCAAGCCGTTGCCGTAGATGAAGATGACATCGGTCTTGCCGCCGGCACTGATGTCGACAATGAAGGCGCCGCCGCGCACCGCCAGCGTCGCCGTGCTCGTGCGCAGCGTCACCGCCCCGTCGTGTTTGCTGAGCCTGCCGCCGACATAGCGCAGCAAGCCGCGCGTCGCGCTCATCGCCAGCCGGCCGGTGCCGCTTTTCGGATCATAGACGAACCGGTCGATCGTCAGGTCGGAATTGGGGCCGATCGACATCGACGATTGATCGACAAACAAAAGCTGGGTCTGGCCTTTGGCCGTCGTCGCGATGCGCTCGTTGAAGACGACATCCTGGCCGATGATGAGGGGCCGGGCGGTGGCGCCTGGCGGCGTGCCCTCCGCCTGCGGGTTGACCGCGCTGCTGATGCCCACCTGCTGGGCCTGCGCCATGCCGCCGGCACCGAGCAGGCCGCCGGCGGCAACCGCGGCCAGTTGCAGCAGACGAAGAGAAAAACCGCGCATGACCGACCCCCTGACCGCACCCGCATCGCCTTCGGCCGGACCAGGCGGCCTTTTATCGGCGCGGGCGCCGGGTAAACATAACGCGGGGCCCGGCGTCTGTCATGCGCGCGGAGCGATCTTAACGACGCGAGGGCGGCAGGCGGCCATCACATAAAAAACCCCGCCGGCGGGGCGCCGGCGGGGTTTGTCGAAATGGCCGCGGGTTCGCGATCCGCGGCAGACTGCCGGCGATCAGAACTTCATCGTGAATTCGTAATCGACCATGTACTCGTTGCCGGTGGCATTCTGTATCGTCTGGCGGTGGCCGTAGACGAATTCAAAGCCGGTGTTGACAAACGGCACCGGGCTCCAGATCAGGTTGACGTGCGACAGCACGAGCGTCTTGTTGAGGCCGGTCGGGCCGCCATCCGCCGCGGTGCCGACGATGCTGGTCGGGACATCCTGATAAAGAATGCCGACATCGGCCGTCGAGCGTATCGTCGGCGTCCACCAGTGCTGGTAGTTGACCTCGGCGCCCCACTCGGGGATCGTCGTTGCCCGCACGCCCGACGCACACGCCGCGGTGGATTCGGCGGCCGAGGCGTTGGTCGCACCGTATGCGCAGGTGTTGCCGGTAGACGCGGCAAGCGCCGCCTGGGTCGCCGTCAAGAGGCCGCCGGCCCCGAGAGCCGCGTTTGAACCATAGTTGGTCGCCAGGGCCGGGAAGAAAGTACCGCTGGCGCCGCCTTCCGCCCAGCGACCGAGACCGTCGCCGATCAGCGTGTTGAAGCCGAAATTATCCTTCTCCCAACCCAGCCAGTGCGGCTGCACGTTGCCGCTGATGCCGCCGCCGTAGCCGATGTACTGCTGGTCGAGATGACTGCCGTCATCGAGGATCTGGTCGGTGACCACACCCTTAAACTGCAAATGGCCCCACGGCTGCTGGAATGTCAGCGCGGCGGCCAAGTCCGGCCAGGTCGTGTGCAGCGGGTTGGTTGAGATCGCCGGCGTGCCGCCGTTCAGGCCCGCAACGGCGGTCGACCCCAGCGCCGCGGTCGACGTGTCGCTCGCCAGCGTGCCGCCCCACGGGCCGCCCGCCGAGCTTTCGGGCGTGACCAGGCCGACCTCCAGGGCCGCCGGACCGACCATCGTCGGCAACTGCATCGTGTACGTGACTTCGGGCACGCGGGCCGGACCCCACTGGCCAGGGATACCGCCGGTATCGAATGTTTCCGGCGACGCCGCCAGGTCGAACCCGACCGCCCAGTTCTGGCCGGCCATGAACGGGCCGAGCGTCGCGTAGGCGAGGCGCAGGCGCGGGATGATCGAATTGGTCGTCCCGAGGTTGTTCGAACAGTTGGTGTGGTTCGCCGACGCGCAGCCGAGGAAGTCGAACTCGATGACGGTGTCGGCCTCGCCGAACGCGGTCGGCGTGCGCGTTTCAAAATGCAGGCGCGAAGCGTAGGGGCTCGCCAGCAGCACGTTGTCGTCGCGGTTTCTGGCGGCGGCACTCGATCCCGGCCCGCTCGACAATGTGATGG
>Ga0335074_10005519_pt1 | contig 17502 bp, 16 predicted proteins | sample Lox_Sample_23_FD_206715 | JGI IMG/M metagenome (GOLD analysis project Ga0335074, IMG submission 206715) | Soil microbial communities from Loxahatchee National Wildlife Refuge, Florida, United States - Lox_Sample_2.3 | ecosystem: Environmental > Terrestrial > Soil > Wetlands | place: USA... | reverse complement strand
CGTTCAGATTGTCCTACAAGATCCGCAAGAAAGTGCCGGGCATGTACACGGCGAACCGCCTCAACGTGCCCGATACCGTGCAGCGCCTGCACTGGGAACAGGAGTGGGCTAATCAGCTCGGCATTCCCCTCAGTTACGACTACGGCGGGCTGCGCGAGACCTTTATCACCAACATCATCACCAACTGGATGGGCGATGAGGGTTGGCTATGGAAGCTGGCGTGCCAGCACCGGAAGTTCGTCTATGCGGGCGATACCTACTGGATCAAGGGCCGTGTCACCGGCAAGTTGCAAGAGGTGGGCCGCAACGAGGTGCACGTCGAGGTGACAGTCGAGAATCAATGGGGAGATGTCGTAACACCCGGCACCGCCGTTGTGCTCCTACCGTCTCGCAGCGCGAAAGTAACCCTGCCAGCACCCGACTCCAGCGACGTCGATGAGCTATATCGCCGCGAGATCGCACGCTCCGAACAGTGAGGTTGACCGCATGGCGGCAAAATACGTCAGATACGAAGAGCGCGGCCCAGTCGCCGTGATCACTTACGATCGCCAGGAACGCAGAAACGCCTGGAGTGTCGCGATGTATCGGGAGGCGGTCGCGGCAGTCGAGCGAGCCAACGCCAGCGCGCCCATCGGGGCTGTCGTGCTCACCAATGCCGGGCCCGCTTTCTGCGCCGGGGTCGATCTCAAGGAACGCCAAGAGCCGGCGGACCCACAAACCGGACGCTCGCCGAACATCGGCACGCTCTCCATGGAGCAGGATCACAGTTGGGTCCACCTCATGGCGCGATCCAAGCCGGTGATTGCTGCCGTAGACGGGGCGGCCGTCGGAGCGGGTGTCACACAAATTCTACCGGCCGACATCCGTGTGGCGTCCGCCCGCTCCTCGTTCTGGTTTCCATTCGTGCAGCACGGCTTCCTGCCGGAGATCGGCTGCACCGCGCTTCTGCCGCGCATCGTGGGGCTGGGTCGGGCGCTCGATATCTGCCTCTCCGCAGCGACGCTGAACGCGACCGAGGCCCTGCGGATCGGGCTCATCAGCCACATTGTCGAGGACGGACAGCTCCTCGAGACGGCCCTCAAGCTCGCCGGTCGGATTGCCTCCTTCCCGAGATTGCAGGTCAGGCTTACCAAGGACTTGTTGCATCGCAACCCGCTGGAACCGGATCCCAACGTATTCCTTGCTCGTGAGACCGAGGCATTCGTCACGATCCACAAAGCCGCCAGGGCGGCGAAAACCCACAAGGCTGCCTCTTGAAGCGTGGAACCGGCGGACTGGGCCGACGCCCCCCGCGAGTGATAGATTACCTGTGATGAATTGGAGGCTCAGCCATGGTCGACGAACGCCAAGTGGTCGGTGCGGTGATGAGATATATCGAGGGCTTCGCCAAATCCGACAGTGCCGCCCTCGCTGACCTGTTCGCTGAGGAGGCGACCATAGAAGATCCCGTCGGCTCGAGCGCCCTCGTGGGTAAGGCGGCCATCGCCAGCTTTTATGAGCGGGTGGTCAAAAACGGCGCGAAGCTGCAGCTAGTCGGTCCGGTGCGCGTCGCGGGGCAGCACGCCGCCTTCGCCTTCGAGTCCCTTGTCGTGTACAAGGGGAAGCCGTCGAAGATCGATATCATCGATGTGTTCCGGTTCGATGCCGCAGGAAAGATCATCGCCATGCAAGCCTATTTCGGGCCGTCGAATATTCACGAGCCGGATGCAGCCGCAATGCGGGAGGGATGATTTCGTGGCCAGTGCACGGGTAACGGAGGCGGGCGGCATCATCACGGTCACGATTGAGCGCGAAGCCAAGCGAAACGCCATCAATCCAGAGGTGACACGGACTCTCTGGGATGCGGTGCGAGCGCTGGCGGCACGCGACGATCTGCGATGCCTGGTGATCACAGCAGTGGGGGCTTACTTCACGGCAGGTATCGACATCCTGGCGGCTGCACAAGCGCGCGAGGCAGCGTCTTCCGCACCCGCCGAGCAACAGCCGGGATGGGCGTACCGCCGGGACTATCGCGACCATCACCTGCTCTATGACGAGATGGAGGCGATCGAAAAGCCGGTGATCCTGGCAGCCCAGGGAATCTGTCTCGGCGCCGGGGTCGAAATGGCTCTGTCCTGCGATTTCCGGTTCTGTACCCCGAGTGCGGAATGGGGCCTGCCGGAAGTATCCTTGGGGGTGATACCGGGAAGCGGCGGGACGAGCCGTCTGACCCGCATCGTCGGGCCCGCCTGGGCCAAGTATCTGACCATGACCGGCGAGCGGATCGGCGCGGAGCGGGCACACGCGATCGGCCTAGTCCACGAGATCTTTCCAGCAGAAACTTTCCAAGCCGATGTTGCGGCCTTCGCGCGGCGGCTGGTCGAATTACCTGCCGAAGCTGTCGGGCTGGCCAAGTTGGCCGTTGACTTGGCGACCGATGTCACGGACCGTTCCGCACAGCGCCACGTGGACCGTCTGATCAACACGACCCTGACCGGTTCCCAGACGTATCGCGATCGACTCAAAGCGTTCGCGAGCCGACGGCGTCGCGGCGAGGGAAAAGATCAGAGCGCAACCGATGAGCACTCGTAACCTGTCGCCATCGCCTGCCGCGGAAGCCCCCCGCATCCGCGTACCGAAGGCGGCCGAGGTGGTAGCGGCACAGTTTCGAGCGCAGATCGTCCGCGGGGAATTGACACCCGGCGACATGCTGCCTCCCGAGACTCAGTTGGTGCACATTCTGAGAGTCTCGCGGCCCACCCTGCGCGAAGCCTTCCGCCTCCTAGAGGCCGAGGGGTTGATTGCCGTGGTGCCGGGCTCGCGGCTCGGGGCGCGGGTGCAGCGGCCTTCTGTGAGCCCCGTGTCGGAGCGCGCCGGACATTTCTTGCAATCGATCGGTACGACCATCGGCGAGCTCTACGATGCGCGCTTCGCCGTCGAGCCTCATGTCGTTCGCCAACTGGCCGAGCGCCGCGACCCGGCCGCGACAGCCCCGCTTAGCAGGGAAATAGAGCGCCTCGAGCAGATGCTGAGCGAGGAGCGGCTTTCGGACTTCATGCAGAGCACTTCGTCGTTCCATCGCGTGCTGGTGGCGGCATCCGGCAATAAGGTGTTGATGTTTTTGAACCAACTGCTGTTGAATCTGTTGGAGCTGCACCAGGCCGACTATATCAAGCGCAGCCTGCTCGGCGGTCGGCAGCTGCGCAAGCGCTTGAAAGCGGCGATGTCGTCCTACACGATGCTAGTCCAGCTGATCGAGAAAGGAGATGCGGACGGGGCAGTCGCTCATTGGCGCCGACATCTGCACAATGCGAATGCCGTCTGGACGGCCGGTAAGGAGGCGACCCGAATCGTCGACCTGCTCAGCCCTTGAGCCGCGGCTCCGCACCGAAGAGCAGCGCCTTGATCTTCTGTTTCGAGGGCTTCAAGGAGCCGGTTCGCGGGACATCCTCATAGGCGAGGACACGGATCTCACGAGGTACCTTGTAGGACGACAATTCGCTCCGAAGCGACTCGCGTAGCCGGTCGGGGTCGAGCACCTCTCTCTCCTTCGGCACCACGCATGCGGCGACGATCTCGCCCTTCACCGCGTCGTTCACTCCGAACACCATCGCCTCCCTGACCCCGGCAAGCGCGAGCAGCGCCCGCTCGACTTCGGCGGGTGACACGTTCGCGCCGGCAGTCTTGATCATTTCCGACATGCGGCCATGGAAGTAGACGTAGTCATCCTCATCTAGCGATGCGAGGTCGCCGGTTGCGAAAAAGCCGTCCCTTAGGAACGCCTCTTCACGCTCGCGCTTGTAGTAGCCCTGCATCAACGTGTGGCCACGTATCTGCAGCTCGCCGATCTGTCCCCGCGGGAGCTCGCAGCCCGTTTGCGGATCGACCACTCGCCGCTCCACGCCGGGAAGACGCCGTCCCCAGTTCCGAGCCTTGCCGGGCGGCGCCGCGGAATCCTGTTGTTCGATGCTGTGCATGCCGAAGCTCTCCGTCATCCCCATCTCCCCGGCGTGACGTCGGTCTGGCGGAATCGTGTTGCCACGCGCGTCGCGCGGCTGACCGATTCCGACGCGGATCGAGTCATAGCGGATGTCTTTGGACTTGGCATACTCGATCAGCGCCATCACCTGGGCAGGCCAGAGGCTCAGACGCGTGACCTTCTCACGGAGAACCACCGCTGCGATGTCGGCCGGCGCCGGCGTATCGGAAAAGACGATGCACGCGCCCATAAAGATGGACGGCAGCAGAGTCATGTTCAGGCCGCCGATCCAGAAAAACGGTTGCCCGGAATAGCTGCGATCGTTCGCACGGAGATTAATGTAGTGGGTGAAAAGATGAACCGCACGCATTGCCGCGCCATGGGTATGTACCACCGCCTTAGGTTCGGCCGCCGAGCCGGAGGTACATACGATAACCAACACGTCCGCCGGGGCGACGCAACCTTCAATCCTGCCCAGGAACTCATCGTCAATCTGCGGTTTGCCGCTAGCAGCGTAGGTCAGGGTTTCCGGGCCCTTCAGTGCCCAGGGTCGGTCGCACTCTCCCCAGACGACTATCCGCCGCAAATACGGATGCGAGGGCAGATACAGGTGCGGGGATTTCTGGCCAGCGAGCTCCGGCACCGCCCTCTCGAGCCGCTCGATATAGTCATTATTCAAATAGCGGCTCGAGACGAGGAGCGTATCAACGTCGTTGTGCCTGAGGCCCCACGAAATCTCCGGCGCCTGGTAGAACGTGCTGAGTCCCGCCGTGAGGGCGCCGACACGCGCGCTGGCGAAGAAGGCTGTCACCCAATCAGGACCGTTCGGCATGAGCAGTCCAACACGCGAGCCCTTGCCGATTCCGAGTGCCAGCAGCCCTTTGGCCCACTGCGCGGACCGGCGCTCGACGTCCACGAACGTCAGGCGCGCATCATTCAGCACGAGAAACTCACGGCTACCATAATCCTCGGCGGCAGCGTGCAACAGATTTGGCGCGGTCGGGGAAAAAGGTCTGCCCGTGTTCAGCTGAACCTTGTCTGGCTGCGGCGCACTCATGGGGTCTCCAGATCTCGCCTATAACCGAGGCATTCCGAGATGTCGCTCGGCAATGATGTTTCGCATGATCTCGTTAGTTCCTCCACCGATCGTCTGGCCGAAAGCGCCTATGTATCGGAACATGGCATCGTCCAGGATCTCATCCATCCCGCCCCGGTCCCTCTGCCCCTCTATCTGCTGTGTCTGGAGCATGAAACGCGCAATGTCCTTGAGCAGCGTCGAGTTGACCGTCTTCACCAGCACGGCAGTCCTTTCGGACTCCGGCAGTTCCTGCTCGCTCTCCTTCAGGAGTCTGCGCAGCAACCGCCGGCTGGCCTGAAGGGTCGCCAAGTTGGCCACGAAGGCGCGGCGCAGCTCGTCATCGCCCAGCCAGCTCGCCTTGCACTCGAGAGCGGAGTGGTAAAAGTCCTCAAGGGAGATTCGCATGCGCTCCGCGACCTCGAAAGCGAATACGCCGCGCTCCGCCTTGAGCGTCGACTGGGCGATCGCCCATCCCTGTCCTTCCTCGCCCACGCGGTGCTCTGCGCGGACGCGCACGTCCGTGAGAAATATCTCGCCGAACTTTGCGCGGCCGTTTGCCTGCTTGATCGGCTTGACCTCCACACCCGGCGCGTGCATGTCAAGAATGAAATAGCTGATCCCTCTGTGCCTGCGCTCACTGAGCTCCGTTCTCGCAAGCAGCAGCGCGTAGTCGGCGTACATCGAAAACGAAGACCATACCTTATGCCCATTGATGACGTACGTATTGCCGTCCCGGTCCGCCCGAGCACACAGCGCCGCCAGATCAGAGCCGGCCGTGGGCTCCGAGAATGCCTGGCACCATACGACTCCTCGTGCAATTCCAGGCAGATAGCGCTCTTTCTGGGCCGGGCTGCCCCACTGCAGCAAGGTGGCGGGCACGTGGTTCAGGCTGACCGTGTGCAACATCGAGGAGGGGGCTCGCGCCTCGGCGATCTCCTCAGCCACAATGACCTGGTAAGCCAGAGCAAGGTTGCAGCCGCCGAATTCGGCGGGCAGGTGCGGCGCCGCAAGACCAACCAGCTGCTTCTGCTGCATCCACCAGTGTTGATTGCGCACAAACTCCGAGGAATCGGCCTGCGCCAGCTCCGCTACCCAGCCGGGGCGGACCGTCCGAGCAAGCCAGTCCCGAACTGCGCCACGGAAAGCCGCTTCATCGCCCACCAGATCGGTAATCACGCAGCTATGTCCGTGACTCTCTGGCCCAACCGCGTCGCGGTGGCGAGCGCCACCGCCGCCCTGTCCCGAGACTGCTGCTTGTTGCTGAACAGCGCCTCGTTGAGCAACGCCCGCTTGAGGAAGATGTGAGGATCATACTCCCAGCTGAACCCTGCGGCGCCGTGCAGCTGCAGGCAATCATCGGCCACGGCACAGAAGGTTTCGTCGGCATGCGCCTTGGCGAGCGCCGTCCAGATGGCCGTCAGCGCCGCCTTCCCCGTTCCCAGGGACTCGGTGGCCTGATCGAGGACCTGCACGGCGATCTCGATGGAAATCACCATGTCAGCGGCGCGATGCTTCAAAGCCTGGAAGCTGGCGATGGGCTTGTCAAACTGCCGCCGAGTCTTCATGAACTCGACGGTCTGCTCGGCGATGCTTCGCGCGCCGCCCAGACTGTCGGCGGCTATGACCAACCCAGCCAGACTCACGAGGTGAGCAGCCGCCATACCGTCGGGGTCCCACACGATGGCCACGGGCTGCACACCATCACATGTCAGGCTGAACATCGTGCGCGTCCGATCCCAGAGGGGAAAATCTTCGCGCTCGATACCATTCAACTCAATCAAGGCAAATCCGGTGTCACTGCCGCAAACGACCCTGACGATCGCGAAGCCGGCGTCTTCGGCTCCCAGCAGCCGACCGCTGACGCCCTCCAGACGACCACCAGCGAGGGGCATCGCGGCATCCCCGAGACGGGCTGCGAGTGCAATGGTGGCATCCCCCGCCAAGACGCGAGCGCAGATCGACGCCGCCAACGAGGGCTCGGTCCATTGCGCCAGCCAGTGGGCGCCGACCAGCGTGGGAATGAACGGGCCGGGCGCCGCGCGACTGCCGAGGCTGCGGAACAAGACCGTCAAGCCGTGCGCGCCGAGCCCGAGGCCCCCTAATTCTACAGGCAGGCCGAGACCGAGCCATCCTAACTCAACAGCTCGCCGCCACAACGCCTGCTGCATCTCCGCGTGGCCGTCATACAGGGCGTGCAGCGCCCGACTGTGACACTCGCCCGCTAAAACCTCGTCGATGCTCTGACCGATCCTTTGCAGATCCTCTGGGGATTCAGACATGTCGACCGTAGGTTCTCGTCTCGAGAGAATTCTGAGAGCTGCGCGGGGCAATGCGTCTAAATATAATGCAAATTAGAAAAGGAAGCAAAATGTGATTGCGTCACTGGGGACATCGACGCGAGTAAACGCCATCGGGTCTGGCGAGGCGGGCCCTCCATGGTAGCGGCATCTGCGACGGCTGAAGGAGTGCCGCCAGCCTCAAATGCGAGAGGAATCGGACCATCAAGTGGCCAAGCGTCGTTGCGATGGACTCGAGACGGACTTAGCTGCGGAGCCCGTCGCGAGCAAAGCGCCGTTCAGGTAGACGTCCAGCAGGGCATCACAGAACTGCTCCATGTTCAGGCGCCCTTTGGGGCTGAACCACATCTGAGCGTACGTCGCGCCGCCCAGCAGCAGCATCCTGAAAATCGACGGATCGATGTCACGGCGGATTTCGCCACTCTCCTGGGCGGCGATGATCAGCTTGTGCCAATACCGGCCGTACGCCCGTGGTTGCTCGATGAACTCACGATACACCGGCGCGGGAACCTCGTTGATGATGCGAAAATAGGCGGAGGTATACGGGTCGGCTGCGAGAACGGCTTTGAGGTGAACCCGCACTCCCGCCTTGATGCGCTCGAGGTAGGTACCGGACGTGCTCTCGGCTTCCCTGATCGCTGCTCTGACCTGTCGCTCGATTACAGCCATCGAAGCGCTGAGGACTTCACGCACGATGTCGTCGCGGGATGAGAAGTGGTAGTAGAGGCTGCCGGCCTGGGTGCCAGCCGCCGCAGCGATATCCTGCAGCGTGGTCGCGTTGTAGCCCTTCTGCGCGAACAGGCGTGCCGCGGCTTCAAGGATGGCGTGCCGCTTTGCCTCGCGCTTCGAAGTTTTTGGCTTCAAGAAAGCCGCGTTAGCGACCGCTTTGACAGGCACGAGTCTTCCTTTTTTTGAGCTCAAAGCCGATCTCGCTGGATAGGCCCGCAAAACTCAATGCTATCAAATTCTAAACCTGGAAAGAATCTGATGGCTTCCAAGACCACAACCGCGCGAGAGCGCTGGCCCAGCTTCGCGTATCCGAGGGCTACGGCCCCTTAACACGTTGATTTTCCACGTCCGGGCATGGAGGTCCGCCACTGCACGCCGCTGGCGACGGCGGCTCGAGCTCGAGCAACGATATTTCTCGTCGGCGGGTGGACAGGCAGCGCGAGCGCGGGGCGGCTGCTCCACGTCTGGCTCGGGCTCGACTCATCAAAGCGACCGGAACCGCTCACTCCGAACCAGCATTGCTGACGAGTTGCTTTCCTATGATGATCTGCTGGATCTGGGTTGTGCCCTCATAGATGCGAAACACCCTTGCATCACGGTAGAGGCGTTCGACGACACTGTCGCGCATGTAGCCGCTGCCACCGTGAATCTGGACGGCACGGTCGGCGATGCGCCCGACCATTTCCGAGCAGAACATCTTCGTGCAAGCGGCCTCCATCGAAACCCGCTCGCCGCTGTCATACCGTCGCGCAACGTCACGCAGCATGCACTCGCCCGCATAGAGGTCCGCCTTGCTGTCAGCGAGCATTGCCTGGATCAGCTGAAATTCGCCGATGGGTTGGCCGAATTGCTTGCGCGTGGCCGCGTACCTCGTGGATTCATACAGCAGCCGACGCGCCTGACCGACGCACACGCAGGCTACGTTGATACGCCCACGATCGAGCGATTTCATGGCCGTCGCGAATCCGCGTCCTTCGACTCCACCCAAGAGCGCCTCGAGCGGCACACGCACGCTCTCCAAATGCACATCGGCCGACCACGCGCCCGCCTGACCCATCTTGCGGTCCTTGCGGCCTACCACGAGCCCAGGTGTGCCCGCTGGCACCAGGAACGGGCTGATGTGCGCATTCTTGGGCAAGTCCTCAGCGCGCGTACGCGCCATAACGATGAAGAGACCCGCAAGGGGCGCGTTGGTGATGAAGCGTTTGCTGCCATTGAGCAGGTAGCCATTCTCTTCGCGGATCGCTCGGGTGCGCAGCGAGGCGCTGTCAGAGCCGGAATCTGGCTCGCTGAGGCAGAAGCTCGTGATGATTTCCCCTGATGCTATTAGCGGGAGCCAGCGCTGCTTCTGCTCTTCGGTGCCGTCGTTCAGAATACTCTGAGATCCAAGGCCAAGATTAATGCCGACCAGCGAGCGGAACGCAGGCGCGGCCCACGCGAGCTCCAACAGCACCTCCGTCTCCTGCGCCGAACCCAACCCCAGGCCGCCGAACCGCTCGGGCGTCGTGAGCGAGAACAACCCCAACTCCCGGAAGTCTGCCAGAACCCTTTCCGGAATGCGGTCTTCTTCCGCGACCTGCTCCTCGAGCGGAACCAACACCTTACGCGTGTACGTGCGGACCGAGTCGACGAGCTGGGCAAGCGTCTCGGCGTCGATCGTCACCTCAGGCACCTTGCAAACCAATAATGGCTACCGCCGCGACGCTCTGATTGGGCATACCGCCTAGATTGTGCGACAGGCCGAGGATCGGAGGAGTCTGTCGCTGCCTCTGCCCCGCGCGGCCGAGGATCTGCATGTAATTCTCATAGATCATGCGGATCCCCGAGGCGCCAATAGGATGCCCGAAGCATTTCAAGCCACCGTCGATCTGGCATGGATTCGGCCCGTCCGCGTCGAAGCGCCCATCGAGAACATCCCGCCAACCATGCCCTTGCTCCGAGATGAAGAGGTCCTCCATCGTCACGAGTTCCGTTATCGAAAAGCAGTCGTGCACCTCCATCAGGCTCACCTGGCGGCCCGGATCGGTAACGGCCGCCTCCTTATAGGCTTTCACCGCCGCGATTCGCGTGGTGTGAAAGTAGCTGCCGTCCCAACCGGATCCCTGCAGCTCCCACCCGTTCGCCGTCGCGAGCTGGAGCGCCTTCACAGTGACCAGATTCTTCTTGCCGAGACCTCTGGCGACATCGGGCGTGGTGACGATCGCAACCGCGGCGCCGTCGGAAACCCCGCAGCAATCGTAGAGGCCCAAGGGGTCGGCGATCATCGGCGCGTTGACCACGGTGTCGATGTCTACGGGTTTGCGCAGATGTGCCTTGGGATTCTTCGCTCCATTGGCGTGGCTCTTGACCGAGACATGCGCCATCGCCCGTTTCAGGTCCTGCCGGGCGATCTTGTGCTTGGCCTGGTATGCGGTCGCGAGCTGTGCAAAATTACCAGGAGCGGAGCCGACCACTCCTATCATGTCGAAGGTCGTTCCGCGGCTACGCACGGGCAGGCCGCCATAGCCGGTGTCCTTGAGCTTTTCGACACCTACGGCGAGCGCGATGTCGGCCGCTCCGCAGGCAACGGCGTAGACGGCGCCGCGGAAGGCTTCCGTGCCGCTCGCGCAATAGTTCTCGACCTTGGTGACCGCGATATTGGGCAATCTCAGCGCCATGGCGGCGGGAATCCCGGAGGGCCCGATGTTCACGGCGTCGAAACCGACCGACAGCCACGCGGCATCGATCTGGCTCGCCTCGATCCGGGCGTCTGCCAAGGCCTCCAGGTAGGCCTCGACCATGAGCTGCTCCGCATCGTCTTCCCAACGCTCGCCGAAACGCGCGCAGCCCATGCCGAGAATAGCAACTTTGTCGCGAATTCCACTTGCCACGTCAGTCGTTCTCCTGCGCCGGCACCGCCTTCCAGAAATACTTGATGAAGCCGCTGCGCTCGTCCCGAGCCTTGACCCGGAACATCATCCTCATGGGCGCGCCAACATCAATCCGCTCCGGGTCGACGTCAGTGAACTCCGACAACATCCGTCCGCCACCCTCAAACTCGATCATGCCGTAATAGTTGGGCGGATCGGGAGTATAGGTGAGCTGGTCCGCCGTATAAGTCAGAACCGTCGCCCGCCGATCCGCGAGTGGGTAATCCTCCTGCGTGTCGAGCATCGAGTGTTCCTGATCGACGCTGATCTGCGATTGCGGGAACTGAATCGTTCCGGTCTTCGTGCAGCGGCCGCCGACCAGGGCCAGCACCGCTTTGCGGTTGCGGTAAAGGGCGCTCAGCACCGGTTTCTGCTCGAATTCGGCACGTTTCCCGAGCTCGAGCCGCAGCTGCCCCGTGAAGGCGAGAAACTTGCAGTAATTGGTTTCCTTCACGCCGCGGCGCAGCCATTTCGAGAGGCCGTGAGCGTTGGGGCGCGAGGCAATTGCCGCGGTTGCCTCGAACAATAGGGCATCCGCCCCCTGCCCGAACCCTACCACGAGCAACTTGTCCGCCGGATTCGCCTTCTCCAACGCGTGCGCGAGCAGTACCAGCGGATGCGCGCCGCCGGCGTTGCCCATCACCTCTGCGAGGTCATCACATACGGCTTGGGCGGGAATGCCCGCCTTTTTCGCCAGAGTGATCGCGACGCCTTTGGACGCAATACCGACGATCAGAGCGCTAATGTCCGAGCCACTGAGTTTATGCTTACGGAGCACTTTGTCGATGGCGTCAGCCGCAAGTTTGCTGTGTCCCTCGTCCCGGACCCAGCGCGACTCCCAGCCATAGTCGAATTCCGCTCCCGCCGGACGAAAGTGATCCACGAAATCCACCGAGACACTCGCCGCCCCGAGGAACCGGGCGAAGCCATCGCCCTCCCCTACGAGGAAGGCCGCCGCACCGTCTCCATTGAGGAGCTCGTCCTCCGATGCCGGTCGCGTGCGCCGCTGTTCCGAGCCGATCACGAGCACCGGACCGCCCGCGGCTGCGGCTCGGCAAGCCTGCAGCAGCGCGCCTGTTCCCGCCTTGAGACTACACCCCAGATCATGCGTGGCAACATCATCACGCAGATTGAGCGCCTCCTTCACGACGCCGGCGTTCTGGCGGTCGGCGAAGGGAAAACTCGTGGAGGCGAGCATGACTGTGGCGATCGGCTCCCGGGCATCGGACGCGACGCAATCTCGCGCCGCTTCGACCGCCATGGTGATGACGTCTTCGTCCCAGTTGGCGATTGCTCGCTCGCCGCGCGCGAGCCCGCGCAATCCAGGCGCGAACCAGCGATTCGCCTCGTAGATCGCGGAGCGTTGCAGCCGTAGGCGCGGAACGTACGCGCCGAAGGAGAGGATGCCAGCCATCAGCCGACGAGCTCCGCATAACCATTGTTGAGGACGATCACGTCCCGCGCTGCCACGCGCACCTGGTAGGAGGCATGCACGCCATCTCCCTTCCAAATCGAGACGTCGAGTTGCTCCCCGGGATACACAGGTGCGGTGAACCGGCCATCCAGCCGCCGCAGTCGCGAAGGATCATTGCCGCACAGAGACCGCAATACGGCGCGCGCCGCCACGCCAAAGGTACAGAGCCCGTGCAGGATCGGGCGCGGGAGCCCCGCTTCGGCGGCCACCTTGGGGTCGGCGTGCAGTGGGTTGTAATCGCCACAAAGGCGATAGAGCAAGGCCTGCTCCGGGCGCGTCGGCAGCGAGACCCTCAGGTCTGGAGTCCGCTGCGGGATGAGATGCGGGGCCTGGGCGGTCCCGACCGATCCGCCTTTGCCGCCGTCACCTCGCAAGAGCGACATCTGGCGCACGGTCGCCAGCAACTCGCCGTCCGGCTCGAGGAACATGCGGCGTAACGAGTAGAGTAACGCGCCCTTGTCTGGCCCCTTGTCGATGATCTTCTCGATGGTCAGCTCGCCGCGTACCTCCCCCTCTACCGGGATTGGCCGGTGTGCTGTCACAGACTGCTCGGCGTGCAGCACCCGCTTCCAGTCGATGCCGTATTGCGGCTCCCTCTGCCAGAAGCCGGGGTAGGCGAGGACCGACGCCATCGTGGGCAGCGCCTGCAGGCCTTCCTCATAGACGAAACGCAGGTCGGAGGCCTCTCCGTCCTGACCCGCGCCGACGCCCAGCGCGTATAGCATGGTGTCTCGCTTGGTGAAGCGATGCGTGGTCACGCGCGGCGGCAGAGAGAGAAGGTGCGCCGGGACCATTGCGGCCGCGCTCACACAGGGTCCCAGGGGAAGACGTCGGCGGAGCGCTCGAGCCGGTGGAAGCTGGCGCGGAATGCCGGTAGCAGATCCGAAGCAATGCTCTGCGGCGTCCACCCCTCGGCCCGATGCATCGAGCGGATGGGTCGTGGGAGCGAGAACAGAAAGATCTCGTGCTTGCGCACGCAGAACACCTGCGCCGTCACCTCCTTGGCGGCGTCAGACAACAGAAACACGGCCAGCGGCGCAATTTTGTCCGGCGACATCGATTTGAAGCGCTCTACCCGCGCGCGCTCCGCCTCGGTGTCCGCGGGAATGGTGGCCGTCATCCGACTCCACGCGAACGGCGCGATGCAGTTTGATCTCACACCCGAGCGGGCCATATCCAGCGCGATGGAGTTGGACAGGCCGACGATACCCATTTTAGCGGCAGAATAGTTGCCCTGCCCGAGGTTGCCGATCAACCCGGAGGTGGACGTAAAGTGCACGTAAGCGCCCGAGCCTTGCTCCTTGAAATAAAGCGCCGCCGCCTTGGAGACATAGAAGTAGCCACTGAGATTGATGCGGATGACGTCATCCCAATCGGGCTGGCTCATTTTGTGGAAAATCCGGTCGCGCAGGATGCCCGCATTATTCACCACGCCGTCGATGTGTCCGAACGCGCGCACCGCGTCTTGAATAATGCTGGCCGCCGCCCCGGGGTTCGAGATATCAGCAGTGTTGACAACCGCCTCGCCGCCCGCAGCACGGATCGCTTCAACGACCTCCCGCGCAGGACCACCGTCCGCGCCTTGTCCATCCGACGAGCCGCCCAGATCGTTCACGACCACGCGTGCACCTTCACGCGCGGCAAGCAGCGCAATTTCCCGACCGATGCCGCGTCCCGCGCCTGTGATAGCGACGACTTTCCGCTCTAGCATACCCATAACTTACTACTCTCTATTGCTTTTGCGCTGGTGCGTCGCGCCGTTGGCTGCGCGATCATGGGACGGCCCATGTAGGAGTACTGAGACACGATGACCGGGGCGCCCGGTTGAAAACCGCAAACGCCAGCGGCTCGCCCCGCCTGTCGCTGGCGGAATGTAGATCGAATTGGCTCTGAAAGCAAATCCAGATTAGAATTACCCACGAATGATAGTCCGCTTGCACGTGCGATCCTTAGAATGACCGTAATTGCCGATATCATGGATGGTGTACTCACCATCACGCTCAACCGGCCCGAGAAGCTCAACGCGTTCAATGCGGCCATGTGCGCCGACCTGCTACGAGCATTTGACGATGCCGATAGGGACGACTCGGTCCGGGCGGTCATCGTGACGGGGGCGGGACGCGGCTTCTGTGCGGGCGCGGATCTCTCCGCGGGCTCATCAGTGTTCGACTTCGATACACGCCCGGACAAGGCCGCTCTCGGCTCGCCCGTGCGTGCGGACGGCACGATCGATTACGGCCATGAGGCTGTGCGCGACAATGTCGGCAAAGTCGCTATGCGCATCTTCGGATGCCTCAAGCCGGTGATTGCCGCCGTCAACGGCGCCGCGGTAGGCGCAGGCATCACTTTGATACTGCCAATGGACATACGGCTGGCCTCCGAGACCGCTCGCCTCGGCTTTCCGTTCGTTCGCCGCGGCATAGTCCCGGAGGGGGCCTCGGCATGGTTTCTGCCGCGGATCGTAGGGATAGGCCGAGCCCTCGAATGGTGCACGACCGGCAGGCTGTTTGACGCTCAGGAAGCACTCGCTGCCAATCTCGTGCGATCCATTCACCCTCCGCAGGAGCTGATTCCAGCCGCGCAGTCAATCGCGCATGAGATTGCTGAATGCGCCGCACCGGTCGCTGTTGCGTTGACACGGCAGATGATGTGGCGGGGGCTCGGGATGGCAGATCCCATGGACGCTCATCGCATCGACAGTCGCGGAGTGTACACGCGCGGCCGCTCCGCCGACGCGAAGGAGGGCTTCGCTGCCCTTTCAGAGAAAAGAGCGCCAAACTTCGTCGACCGTGTCTCCCGGGACATGCCGGACTATTTTCCATGGTGGAAGCCGAGAACCTACGATTGAGGCTCCCGGACGGAGGAGAGGCGCAAACATGACCCGCTCGCGGACAGTCACGCTCCGAGGTGTCGCCAGCACCATTATGCTCGCGGAGTTGGCCTTGCCGTACGAGCTCGCCACGGGCGGCGAGCGGGCTCACCTTCCTTTGAAAATGCCGGGCCGCTTTTGGAGGAATGCCTGAGCGGCTTCCGTACTGTCGTCCATCCTCATCGTGTAGAGCTCGTACGCCAGCGAAGCTTCGAAGGCTGCGCCTGTCATCTGCTTGACGGCGAGGTTGAGCGACATTTTGGTGTAGTTCACGGCGTGAGGCGGTAGATCGCGTAGCTGCTCCGCGACGGCCTGCACGTGCGAATCGAGTTCCTCGTCCGGTAAGGACCGATTGATGAGTCCGATACTCGCCGCAACCGCGGCGGACACCGGAGTTCCCGTCATGAGATATTCCTTGGCGCGATGAACGCCGATCGCCAAAGGCCATAACAGCACCCCGCCGTCTCCCGCCGCCAGTCCCATCTTCACGTGAGAGTCACAGAAATCCGCGGAGTTGCCCGCGAAAACCATGTCGCAAGCGAGTGCCATGCTGGCGCCCATCCCGTAGGCCGCACCGCGCACCTTCGCGAGAACAGGCTTCTCGCACTCCATGATGCCCATCACATGCCTGCGTGCGGCGCGGGTGACCCAGTTGACCGGTTGCACGCGCGGTGCTTCACCCGCTTCATCGCTCGGAAAATTCGCCGGATCCGAGAAGTCAGCACCTGCGCAGAAATCCTGCCCGGCGCCGGTCAGCACGATCACCCGAACCGCGGGGTCTTCCGCAAGTTGGTCCCAGAGCACCGCAAGCTCCCTCCCCATACTGCGAGTGAGAGCGTTCCTGCGAACGCAATGATCGATAGTGACGGCGGCAATCCCGTCTGTGTTTGAGGCCCGGACTGTTCCAGCGCCGGCATTCATTGAGGTTTTCCAAAATATAAACCAAATCCGCTCATCAAACAAATTTCGATTAGAATATGAATCGCCATCGGATAAGACGGCCCATGCAGCCAAGACTGCTGCGACGCTACGTATGGGCATTAAGGATTGCGCAAGACGGTCGAAATATCTCGGGCCAAAACCGGCCGGGCACGGCGCCGGATCGATTCGCGGAGCTCGCCCGCACATAAGACCGGACGACAGCTAGGCAGAACCTGCAGCCATGGTCCAGCCGAAACGTCCGTCCGGGCACCTCGCTTACAGTCAGTTCTGCAGCGCCGCCCGCAGCGCTTCCACACTGTCGCGGCGCGCCCGCCGTGCGATCGCCGTATTAATCAGCAGATCGAACCCGTGGTAAGCGCCCGGATAGACATGCAGCTCGACTGCAACTCCTGCACGCGTGAGGCGGCGCGCATACTCGAGGTCCTCCTCAAGGAAGAGATCGAGCGCCCCGACGGCGATATACGTGTGCGGCAGCTTCGCAAGGTCTTGCGCTCGCGCCGGGGCCGCGTACTCGGGCGCATTCGTTCGCCCGCCCAGAGGACCCAGCAACGCCGACCATCCAAAGGCGTTATGCCGTCCCGACCAGACGAACTCGCCAGTGAAAGGATGGTTCTCCCGGCCATGCCCGGTGCGATCGTCGATCATTGGCTGAATGAGGTGCTGGAACGCAACCTCGATCTCGCCCCGATCGCGTGCCAGGATCGCCAAAGCAGCCGCCAAGCCCCCGCCTGCGCTCTCGCCTTTGAGGCCGACTCGCCCATTGATTCCGATGCGCTGCGCATTCTCATGGGTCCACCGGAGCGCGGCATACAGGCCTCAAGGGCCTGCGGGTAGGGATGCTCTGGGGCAAGCGGATAGTCAACCGCAACGATCACGCACCCGAGCTCAGCGGCAAGCGTGCGGTTCTCCGCATCCGCGAGAGTCAACGAGCCCAGCACGAAGCCACCCCCGTGAAGATGTAGGAAAGCCGGAACGGCACCCTTACCGCTATCGGGTCGATAAATCCGAACCCTGAATTCAGGCCATGTGTCCCCGCCGACAAGCGCGACGTCCTCGATCAGCACCCCCAGGTCACGGGGGAGCGGAATGGCCCCAAATTTTTCCTCGAGTTCACCGCGAATCTTGCGTCTCCCGAGTGCACGAACCATTCGATCGCTCGCGGTGCACGCGCGATCGATGCCGACAGCCTTCGGTCGGGACTGTGTATCCTGCCGTTCATTCGGGCCTGGACGCCGCGATTCCTTGT
>Ga0335074_10005518_pt1 | contig 17502 bp, 14 predicted proteins | sample Lox_Sample_23_FD_206715 | JGI IMG/M metagenome (GOLD analysis project Ga0335074, IMG submission 206715) | Soil microbial communities from Loxahatchee National Wildlife Refuge, Florida, United States - Lox_Sample_2.3 | ecosystem: Environmental > Terrestrial > Soil > Wetlands | place: USA... | reverse complement strand
CTCGTCGCGGGTGACGGCGTGATGCGCGCCGCGCACCCCGGCCACAGTCTCGCGGGTGACCATGCCCCAGACCGAGATCATCGCTCCGAACGGCCCGACCGGGAAGTCGGACCCGGCGGCGACCAGAGCGCCGGCGTCGATCCATTCGCGGACCGGGAAGAGCTCCTCCACCCGGGCCGGGCCCCAGTAGCCGGTCTCGACTTCGGCGGTGTCGTGCAGCAGCGGGTGCTGGACAGTGACCGGGACGCCGAGGGCGACGGCCCGGGCGCGCTGGGCCGGGCCGGCCAGCCCGGCGTGCTCGATGACGAGAGTGCCCGGCGGGAGCCCGGGGTTGCTGGCCAGGACCCGCTGGTAGACATCGAGCAGGATCCTGACCGCGCGGTCGCCGTAGGCGTGCGTGCCCACCCGCCACCCGCGCCGGACCACGCGCTCGACGGCCTGCTCGAGCGCGTCCGGTTCCCACAGGACCATGCCGCAGAAGTCCGCGCCGTGCCCGTGGCTATCGGCGTACGGCTCCTCGGTCGCCCCGGCTTCGAGTCCGCCGTCGAGCCCGAACTTCACGCCCCACACCCGCAGCCACGGATCGTCGCCGCCACGCCACTTCTCCATCTCGTCCAGCAGCGGGTCGACCTGCTCCGCGCTGGTCAGGCCGATCGCCGAGACCATGGCCCGGACCCGGACGCTCAGGGCGCCGGCGTCGCGCGCGGCCTGGAAGATGTCGAGCAGGGGCAGCGGGACCATCGCGTCGCGCACGGTCCCGATGCCGCTCGCGGCGTAGTCGCGCGAGGCCAGTCGCAGCCCTTCGATCATGGCGGCCGGGTCGGGGGCCGGGTACAGGCGCTCGACCAGGTGCATGGCATTGTCGATCAGCCGGCCGGTCAGGTGCCCGGCCGCGTCGCGCTCGAGGGTGCCGCCTGGCGGGTCCGGGGTCTGCTCGGTAATCCCGGCGAGGTTCAGCGCGTAGCTGTTGACCACGTCGTTGTGCCCGCCGCGCTTGACCAGGACGGGGTGGCGGTCGGTGGCCGAGTCGAGTTCGGCAGTGGTCGGCAGGCGGCGCTCGGCGAGGTTGAGCTCCTGCCAGTTGACGGTGGTGCGGATCCACTCACCGTCCGGGGTGATCGCGGCGCGCTCGCGGATCAGGTCCAGGAACTCGGGCAGGTTCCCGGCCCGGTGCACCGGGACGTCGCGGGCGCTGAAGCCGGCGAAGACGAGGTGAGTGTGGGTGTCGTCGAACGCCGGGAGCACGGTGGAGTCCGGCGCGTCCACGACACGGGTGTCCGGGCCGATCAGCGGGTCCAGCCCGTGCGGGTCGGGGGAGAGGGCCAGGACGCGGTCCGCGCCCACCGCCAGCGCGCGCTGCGGGCCCTGGCCGTGAACCAGGGTGTGGATCGCCGCCGCCCGGATCAGCAGGTCGGCGTGCTCGGTCGTCATATCAGCGGCCCTCACAGTAGATTAGACTGTCTAATCTAAAAACCTAGCCGCCATGATGGGCACGTGTCCACCCCTCGAGCGCGGCACCCGGAGGAGAACGACCGATGCCAGCACCGAACCGGAACGCCGCCAAACACGACGCGATCCGCCGTGCGGCCTTGGACGTGTTCCTGCGCCGCGGCTACACCAACGCGAGCGTGGACGAGATCGTCGCCGAGTCGGGCGTCTCCCGTCAGACGGTCTACAACAACTTCGGCGGTAAGGAGGCGCTCTTCCTCGCGGTCGTCGACGACGTGCTCGATCGCTTTCATGCGGCCATGACCGCCGTCGTCGGCGAGGTCGCGCTGGGCGAGTCCGACGACCTCGCCCGGGATCTCGCGCGCCTGGGCGCGGGCTGGGTCGCGCTCGCCCTCCAGCCCGAGATGGCGGGGCTGCGCCGGCTGATCGTCGGCGAGGCGGCGGCGTTCCCGACCCTGGCCGCCGAATGGCGGGAACGCGGACCGGACCGGGCGCAGGCGATGCTGCGCCGCGAATTCGAGCGGCTAGCCGAGCGCGGCCGGATCGACCTCGGCCAGGACCCGGCCCTCACGGTCATGCTCTACTCGCAAAGCGTCCTGCTGATCCCGAACCAGCTGGCGCTGCTGAGCGCGCGGCTATCCCCGGACCAGCAGATGATTGACCGCTACGTAGGCGAAGCGGTGGCGATGTTCCTGGCCCGCTACGGCACGCCCTGAGCCTCTCCGCCTGTCCGCTTGTGAATGTGGGGATATTCGCACAATCCGGGAGGTGACGATATTCTCACAGACCGCGGAGATTCGGCGAACGACGGCGGATACCGTCACCGCCCCGACCGTCCTTGACTGGCGGAACCCAGTGAATTATCCGACCGCCCACTTCCCGGCGACGGCGGGGGCCCCGTGCAACAGGGCGTTCGTGGCGCCTTGGTCAGGCTCCGGTCGCCGCCTGGTACCGCGCGACGAGTCCGGCGGGCACGCGGCCGCGGTCCTTGATGTCGTACCCGTTCTCCCGCGCCCAGGCGCGGATGGCCCCGGTGGCCACCGTGCTGGTCCTGCGGTTGCGGGCACCCGGTCGGCGCGCGGATCCGCCAACCTTGCGGGCGTGGTCGATGTACTTCCGCAGCGCGGCGCGCAGTTCGTCGCTGTGCTTTCCGCTCAGGTCGATCTCATAGTCGGTGCCGTCGAGGGCGAAGCGGACCGTTCCTTCGGCCGCGCCGCCATCGATGTCGTCAATGAACAGCGTCTGGACTTGCTGGGCCATACCGCATACTCCACAGGTCGTTTTCTTGATTACAACGCAGCGTAGCCGGTAAGAAGTTCCCGTCACGCCCCAAGCCCCTCGCGTTTCTTGTTTTTTCACGGCGCTGACGTTAAGCGACCCCGCGATCGTTTTTGTTCGCGACCGGCGAGTCCGGTCCCGCCAGCGCAATGAGCGGCTATATCTCTCCGGATTGGACATGGGTTAGCTGGCGGCACTGCGGGCGGCACTGCTGGAGAAACCGCGGAGGAAGTGATCACGCGGTACCCGCCGCCTGACCGCACGGACGCTCCGTCAGCCGAGGCGATCGCGCAGCTCGGTGCGGCTGGTGATGCCGAGCTTGGCGTAGACGTGGGCCAGGTGGGTCTGCACGGTGCGAGCCGAGATGCGCAGCCGGGCGGCGATGGCCTGGTCCTGGTGGCCGGCCGCGGCGAGCGCGGCGATCTGCCGCTCGCGCGGCGTCAGCGGGACCGCGGCGGCGGCGCCGGCCAGCCACGGGGAGACCGCGTGCTCGCACGTCGCCCGGTAGCCGGCCGCGCGCTGGGCACTGGCCGTGGCCGCGCGCCGGTCGCCCGCGGCGGCGTGCGCGGCCGCCGCCGCGGCCGCGGCCTCGGCCGCGAACAGCGCCATGCCGACGTGCTCGAACCCGCTGGCGGCGGCGTCGAGGCCAACCGGATCGGCGGCCGCAAGCGCCGCCACGTGCGCGACGTAGCAGGCGGCCACCGGGCCGTCGACCCGCCCCGCCGCCTCGCTCAACCGGGGCAGCGCGTGCTGCGCCGCGCCGTAGCGGGCGGCGTCGTGATAGCCCGCCAGCACGACGTTCCAGGTGCGCTGGTCGGCGGCCACGCCCGCCGCCCAGGCCGCCCGGTCGGCCGCCTCGTCCAGCCGAAGCTCCGCCGCCAGCACGGCGGCCTGGGCGAGATCCCACTCCGGCTCGTACGTCTTCATCGTCGGCTGGCCAGACCCGGCCGCGAGCGCGGCGGCGGCGGTCTCCAGATCGCCCACGGTCGCCGCGGCGCGGGCCAGCATCGCGTTCAAGTGCCTGACGATGAACTGGTCGAACTGGCTGACCCCGGCCACGCAGCGGCGGAATCGTCGCACGGCCGTGTCCCCGCGACCGCGGGCGAGGGCCGCCCGGCCCAGGCAGTACTCCGCCCGCGGCCCCGCGAACGGATCGCCGCTCGCGGCCGCGGCCGCGCGCATCCGCTGACCTCGTTCCTCGGCGCGGTCGAGGTCGCCCTGATCGACGAGCGCGCAGATCGCGAGCAGCTCGATCGACGCCGCACCGTAAGGCAGCGCCCGGCGGGCGGCGGGCGAGGACGTCACGGCGGCGAGCAGGTCGGCGTGCGCCACCACGTCGCCGGTGCGGCCGAGCCAGTACTCGGCGCCGACCGCGCCGATGGCCGCGATCGTGCGGGTCTCCGGCGGCAGCGTCTCGTCCAGCATCAGCGGCAGCCCCACCGCGAGCCCGTCCGGCAGCCGGGCGTCCAAGGACAGCATCGACGCGTGCAGCGCGTGCAGGTAGCTGCTGGCCGACGCGTCGCCGGTCGCCAGCGCGGCCACCAGCGCAGTGCCGCCGCTGGTGTCGCCGGACTGCAGGCCGAGGCCGACGGCGGCGCAGTAGATCAGCGCCTCGCGGTCGGCCGGGGTCAGCGAGTCCGGCGGCAGCCGGGCGACCAGCTCCGCCGCTTCCTGCCCGCGACCGCTGTTGGTCAGTATCTCGGCCAGCAGGAGCGTCGCCGGGAGTGACCGGTGGGTCTCGTGCGCGTGCCGAGCGAGCCGCTCGGCCGTCTCCAGGCTGATGCCCCGGGCCGCGCTGGCGGCCGCGAGCAGCCGCTCCGGATCGTCGGCCTGCCCGCTGTCCAGCCGCCAGCTCGCCGCCCGCACCAGGTCATGCGGGCGCGGCTGCGGTACGGCCTCAAGCGCGCCGGCCAGGGCGAGCCTGAGCCTGCGCAGCCGCAGCACCGGCATGTCGGCCCGCAGGACCTCGCCGTACAGCGGGTGCGCGGTACCGACCTCGGTGCCGGCCGCCCCGGTCCGCACGGTGATGAGCCGGGCTGCCTCCAGCGCGATCAGCTGGCCTTCGCCGACCACGGCGGCGGCGGCCTCGGCCGGCAGCGGTTCGCCCGCCGCCACGGTTTCGAGCGCGACCCGCTCGGCGTCGCGGGCCGCCCCGAGCCGCTCCGCCACCAGATCGCGGATGCCGCCGCTGAGCGGCGGCGGGCCGGCCAGTATCCAGACGTCACCGCGCAGCGTGAGCGCCGAACGCTGCACCGCGGCCTGCGCGAGCTCGCGCAGCAGCAGCGGATTCCCCTGCGCGCGGGCCACGAACGCGGCCCTGGCGGCGGCGTCGACCGGGTTCCCGAGCAGCGCCTCAAGGAGTTCCGCGGCCTCCGCGTCGGTCAGCCCGGCCAGGTCCATGCGCTCGCAGTGGCCGTCGCGCCAGAGCGATTCGATCGCGCCCGGCAGCGGCGCTGACCGGGCGGTGGCCAGCACCGTCGCCCCGGCCTTGGCCAGGTGCAGCAGCACCCGGGCGGAGCCGTCGTCGAGCAGGTCGACGTCGTCCACGACCAGCAGCAGCCGGCCGCCGGCGGCGGCGGCGAACACCCGGGACGCGACCTCAGCCGCGGTCACCTGCCGGGCTTCGGGCGGCCGGCCGTCCGTCTGCTCGCCGGCGGCCGGGTGGGCGGCCGGCCGCTCGCCGGGGAGCGGCGCCACCCGGCCGATGGTCGCCGCGTCGGCGAACGCCTCGAACGGCGTGCCGCTGGACACCGCTCGCCCGGCGACGTGGATCAGCGCCGCGCCCCGGGCGGCGGCCCGGTCGGCCAGCCGCCGGGCCAGCGCCGTCTTCCCGATGCCAGCCGGGCCGAGGAAAAGGACTCCGGCATCGGACGCAAAGATCTTCTCGGCCTGGGCCAGCTCGTCCTTGCGGCCGACAAAAGGCCACTTGCCAGCCATAGCCGTCACGATAACCCTTCCGCGGCGCGCCCGTCGCGATCTACGTAATCGCTACTGATGCGCGGCTCGCGGCCGCCGCGTTCAATGCTCAGTGTCGTCGGCGTGCGGACGCGACCGGCCGAGTGGGGGCGGGCCGGACGCCGCCGCCGACCCCTCTCGTGATTCCCCGACGCAGCAACCAGAACCCGACGGCACCGCCGTCCCCGACGGAGGAGAGACAGCCATGCGGCGCTCCGCAGTCCTGCTTACCGTTACCGCCACCGTGGTCGCTTCCGCGCTTGCCGGGTGCAGCACGGCCGGCTCGTCGGTAACCACCCCGCCCGCCACCGAGCAGGCCAGCGTGGCGGCGACCGCATCGGCCGCCAGTTCCGCCGCCACCTCGACCGCCGCGAGTCCCAGCGCGGCGTCATCGCAGTCAGCGGTGACGACGGCGCTCGACCCGTGCCAGCTCGTGCCCGCGTCCGAGGCGTCCGCCGTCGCCGGCACCACCTTCGGCGCGGGCCAGGAAGAGCCGAGCGGCACCGACGGCAAGCGCTGCGTTTACGGGTCGGAGACCACCAACGTGTTCTCGGTCATCGTCGGGGAGGCCGCGACCTCGGACGACGCGGAGGCGGACTACTCGCAGGAGGAAGCCGACGCGCAGTCGGCGATCACCAAGCAGGTGCCGTCCGGCGTCAAGCTCAACGAGCACACCCAGGACGTCAGCGGCCTCGCGGACCGCGCCACGGTGGTGAGCGGATCCGTCAGCATGGGCGCCGAGTCGATCGCCGCCAGCGCAATCTACCTGCTGAAAGGCAACGTCTTCCTGAGCTTCAGCGATGAAGTGGTCGGCTCCGCCGCGCCCACCGCGTCAGCCCTGGAAGACGAGGCGACGAAGGCCCTCGCCCGAGTGCCGTGAAGATCAAAATCCTTATCTCGAACGGTCCGTGGTTCCACCCGATCCGCACGCCAACACCACCGGCGGCGGGGAGTCGGCGCAGACGGCCGGACCGTCAGCTCCTGGAGTGACAGTAGGAGGTCAGGCCGGCCCCCGCCGTCGCGACCTGGTCCGTCGCCAGCGGGGCGAGGGTGCCCTCGGCCCTCGCCTGCTGGACCGCCGCCACCACGACGGCGAACTCGGCCGAGACCGACGCGGGGGCAACGCTCTGCTCCTGCCGGAGCTTAGGGGCGAGCGTCGCGAGGATCACCCGTCCCTGCTGGGACGAGGCCTTGGTCAAGGTCGCGTTCGTGCTCGTGATGAACGTGCAGAACGTGCCCGAGGACTGCGTGACCGCGCCGTTGGACCGGGCCGGCGCGGCGGCAGCGCCCGCGGCGCCGGACGCCGTCGGCCCGGCGTGCGAGCAGCCGCTAAGGACGCTGATGAGCAGCGGTCCGGCCAGCAGCGCGGCCAGGGCCGCGAGGCGGGTCAGCATGCGTGGGCCTCCCAGAAGACGTCGCCGAATACCGTGTGGTACCGCAGGCACATGTTCTTGTTGGTGACCACCTCGGCCGCGATCTGCGCCTCGTGGCTGACCTCGTTGTTGTAGCCCCAGGTCCAGAAGCCGCCGTCGTAGGTCGCGCCGCAGACCACCTTCAGGGACGCGTTGAGCAGCCGGTAGACGCCGACTCCGATCTCCACCCCCGCCCCGGTCTCGGCCGTGGCGCCCGCCGCGATGATCCCCATCCCGGTCGAGAAGATCTCCGCGAACTGATCGCACGCCCACCCGCCGGGCACGCCGAGCCAGTCGTTGCTCTGGTAGGCGTCGGCGATGTCGGTGTCTTCGCAGAGCCCGTCCATTTCCTCGTTCGCCTCCGGGTCACCCCCGAGGGAGATGATCGCGGCCACCACCGCGCACTTCATCGCGGTGGAGTAGCCGTGCCCCGCGGAGAACGGGAATCCCTCGCAGAGCTGGTAAAGGCTCGCGGCACGGCTGAAGCTGGTCTGGGTGCCAAGGAAGTACGAGGTCGTCACCTGCGAGCCGATGCCCAGGGCGGGCGCGCACGGGTCGGCCGCATGCGCGGGCATCGACGGCGTCGAGCCGCCGCCCCCGCCCGACGACCCGCCGCCCGAAGGCGCGGACCCGCCGCCGGAGGTGCCCCCGCCCGATCCGCCGCTGGTGCCGCCGCCGCCGCTACCGCCGCCGCCGCCGCTACCGCCTCCGCCTCCCGAGGATGGCGGCGGTGCCGCGCAGGTGGACACGCCAGGAGTCGCCCCGTTCACCTGGGTGTCGATGTCGACGTTCGGAATGTAGGCGCCGCTGCTGAGCTGCTCCCAGATGTTGCTGGTGAAGCCGGCCGAGTCGGTGACCGTGTCCCCGGTCGTCTCGCAGGCCACGGCGACCAGCGTGCCGTCCCCGATCACCCCGCCGTCGGCGCTGGAACCAGCCGACGGAGCGGACATCGGCTGGACGCCGCCCCCGCCGGTCCACGCGACCGGGTAGGTGCCGGTGCCGAACTGCGCTGACGGGCACGCCGGCACCACCGCGGAGTTCGACCCGGTGAAGATGAGCGCGTCCGGAACATAGCCACCGCTGTCCAGCGCGTCCCACAGGTCCTCAGTCCCGTACGGTCCGGTCACGTCCTGCCCCGCCACGAAGCAGCTGAAGGAGACCGTCGTGCCGACCGCGATGCTGGCCAGCGCGGAGTTGCCGCTGCCAGGTCCGTTGTCAACGGGCACGCTGCCCGAGCCGATCGTCTTCCCCGTCGCCGCCAGCGCCGGCCCGGCGGTCACCGCCGACAGCGCGAGCGCGAGCAGCGCGACCGCCGCGCCAGCGGCCCCCCAACGGCGCAGCCGAGTGCGCATCATCCCGTCCCCCTAGGTCATTCGAGCCTCACCGGCGCCGACGCTAGGGCACTGCGCTCCGCCCGCCGGCCCTAACGGAAATGTCCGGACACTCTCGGACACCGGACCGGCGCCGGTCACACCCGGGCGTAGTCCTGGATGTCCTGCTCGAACTCGGTCACCAGTTCCGGGGTCAGGGTGCGGCGGGTCTGGCCGATGGCGCGCAGGACATCGGCCGTGGCGACGTGCTCCTGGCCGCGCTCGAACAGGACGCGCTCGAAGGCCAGCTGCGCCGTCCTGCGGGCGGCGAACTCGATGTCGGCCGGGGTGAACAGCCGCGATTCCTCCACGATGGCGGCCATGTCGAGCTCGTCATGCGGGATCGCGGCCAGGTAGCGGTCCCAGATCGCCTCCCGCGCGGCCGGGTCGGGCGGCCCCACCGGGATCACGTAGTCGAACCGGCCGTGCCGCAGGAACGCGCTGTCCAGGGCGCGGACCGAGTTCGTGGCGCAGATGAGCAGCCGGTCGTCCTGCTCACGGAACGGCGGGATGAGCTTGAGCATCTCGTTGGTGACCCCCTGCGCGGCGGAGACCGTGCGCGGCTGCCGCGTCCCGGCGATCTCCTCCACCTCGTCGATGAACAGCACCACCTTGTCCAGCTCGGCGACCAGCCCGAACGCCTCGCGCAGGGCGGAGGCCAGGCCGGCCGGGGACTCGCCCGCCAGCCGCGACGGGAACAGCTCCACGAACGGCCAGCCGAGCCGCGACGCGGCGCCCCTGGCGAAGCTCGTCTTGCCCGTTCCTGGTGGCCCGAACAGCACGACCGCCCGCGGCGGCACCAGGCCCAGCCGCTCCGCCAGCTGCGGCTGCGCCAGCGGCAGGATGACCCGCCGCTCGATCAGCTCCTTCTCCCTGACCATGCCGCCGAGCTCATCCCACGCGCCGGCCCGCACCAGACGGCCGCCGAGCAGGCCAAGCACCCCGGCGCTGCCGGGATCGACCGGCTCCAGCCGCTCGTACAGGACCATCCCCTGACGGGCGGTGTAGCCGGCGTGCTCGAGCGCCTCGGCCCCGACCTCGCCCGCGCCCGCGAGCAGGCACTGAATCCGGTGCACCCCGGCCGCCACCAGCCGCCGCTCCAGCTCGCCCAGCATCGCGCTGCCGATCCCTCGCCGTCGCCACGCGGCCGCCAGGCTGATCCGCATCACCCACGCCCGGTCACCGCCCACCGCCGCGACCGCGACCCCCACCAGCTCCTCGCCGACCACCGCGACCACCGCGGGCTCATGCGCCCGGACGGCCGCGATCAGGTCGGACAGGCCGAACGCGGGCGCCTCGCTGCTGGCCGCCGGGTTGTCCCACAACCGGACGGCGGCGTCGAGGTCGTCGGCATGGAAATCGCGAACCCGCCACGGCGTCATCGCATCAGTGTGCCATCAGCGACCGCACCGCGCGGATCTGGCCCACCCGCTGATACTCTGATATCTAGATATCAGAGAACTCTTATCAGGCAGTGGCTGCCTGTACTTCAGGGAAGGCACCCGCGATGCCCCGTCTCCTCGCCGCCGCGTCCGCGCCCTCGCGGCTGTCGTTCCTCCCGAGCCCGCCCGCCAGCGGGGTCCACCTGGGGCCGCTGCTCGTCCACTTCTACGGGCTGATGTACGTGATCGGGATCGCGCTGGCGGTGTATATCAGCGCCCGGCGCTGGGTCGCGGCCGGAGGCAGCCGGGAGCTGGTGTACGACGTCGTGCTGTGGGCGGTCCCCGCGGGAATCGTCGGCGCGCGGATCTACTTCGACGTCACCACGCCGTTCGACATCACCCCGCATACCTGGTGGGGGCCGCTGGCAGTGTGGCGGGGCGGCCTCGGCGTCTGGGGCGGGATAGCGGCCGGAGCCCTGGTCGGGGCGTGGCGGGTGCGGCGCTCCGGCGCGAGCGTGGGCCTGTTCATGAACGCGGTCGCGCCCGCCCTGCTGGTGGCGCAGGCGATCGGGCGCATCGGCAACTACTTCAACCAGGAGCTGTTCGGCAAGCCGAGCGGCCTGCCGTGGGCGCTGGAGATCAGCCCGGCCGCCAGGCTGGCCGCGGGCATGCCTGCCGCCGACCTGAAGTACGCCACGTTCCAGCCGTCGTTCCTGTACGAGCTGCTCTTCGACCTGGCGTGGGCCGCGGTGCTGGTCTGGCTCGGGCGCCACCGCCGGATCGCGCCGCAGGGGCTGCTCGCGCTCTACGTCGCCGGGTACTCGGGGTACCGGATCTTCGAGGAGACGATCAGGATCGACTCCTCGGCCCACGTGCTGGGGATGCGGCTCAACTTCTTCATCGCCACCGCGATGACCGTCGTCGGCCTCGCGTGGTTCATCGCGGCCCAGTACGGCGATATCTTGATACCATGGGTGCATCATGGCGAACCAGGAAGAGTCGGCTGGAGTCGGCAAGACCCAGACCAAGAACATGGTGCTGCGGCTCGATCCCGAGCTAGCGGGGCTGCTGGCGACGGTCGCGGAGGTGGAGGGCCGCTCGGTGTCAGACGTGGCCAGGGAGGCGATCGCCGCGCTGATCCAGGCGCGCCGCAAGGACAAGCGGTTCCGCCGCCTGCTTGAGGACAACCTGGCCCGTCATCAGCGGCTGCTCGACCTGCTCCAGGATGACCAGCGGTGACCGCGTTCGACGCGGCCGACCTCGTCCTCGTCGCTGCCCGCACCCTCGGCATCGGGACCGATGCCGTCCTCGCGGCGATGGACCTTCCCGCCGCTCAGGCCGCCCTGGCCGAAGCGGACCGGCTCGGGCCGGGGCCGGGGGCGCCGCTGCCCGGCCGCGCCGCGGCCGCTGCGGCGGGCGTGGACCTCGTCGGCGCGCTGCTGCGGCACCGGCCGTTCCCACGGCAGAACCAGCAGGTCGCGATCGCGGCCGGATTGCAGTTCCTGTCGGTCAACGGGTGGCGGGCCGATCTGAACCCGGCCGAGACCGCCGCCGTGGTCATCGAGGCCCTCGCGTCCGGGCGCCTCAAAGCGGCCGACGCCGCGACGTGGCTGTCGCCCCGGCTGAGCCGGGCCCCCGGTCCGCACCGGGTGAGGCGGGCGCCCGCCCGCGCGCCCCGTTCCAGTCTGCGGCTGGCGCGCGTGCTTCCCGCCGTCCCCGCGCCCGTCGGCCGGGTTGCGGTCGGCGCCCTGTTCGCGGGACTGGTCGGCGGCGCCGCCCTCCTCACGGCGGCCTGCTCGCACGCTCCGGGGATGACATCAGCTCGGACGCAGGCCGTTCGCCAGGTCCAGCGCGGCGATTCGGCCCGCCCCGAGGCCCTCGCCTACCCGGCCTGCCTGCGCTCGCACATCATCGCGGAGCCCCCCGATCCGCTGCTCATCGCCGCCGCCGGCTGTTACCCAGACTCAAGACGCCATGCCGATGGAGGCCTGTCGCCGCTCTCGCCCCTTATCGACCGGGCGTTGCCCGCGGGTCGCGTCCCGTGAAGGCGGCGAGGCGCTCCCAGTCGTCGGCGCCGGGAGCGGGGGAGACCTCCGCCCCGAACGGGACTCCTGGCCCTAGCATGTCGCGGTACTGAGGTTTGATCATGGCCCGTGCCCCCTCCAGCGCCGGCCCGGCGAGGGAGAGGTCCAGCTTGCCGGTCTGCCCGGTGGCCGTGGCCAGGTCCCAGGCGTGCGCGGCCAGTTCCGCCAGGTACATGTCCACCAGGGCGGCCCCCGGGTACTCCTCGCCCCACGGCATCATGTGCCGCAGCGACAAGCTGGAATCCTCGCCCCACGCCTGCGCCGCCTCTTCCGCGGCCCGGCGGAGCTGACCGGGCGCGTCGGACAGCTCCACATGAGGGGACACGTCTCCGGGCGGGGGCGCCTGCCCGCGGCCGAGCGCGGCCGCCCGCCGGGCCGCCTCAATGAGGTGGTCGATCAGCCCGGCCACGTCGTACTTGGGGCACGGCGTCGGGCGGCCGAGATCGCCGGCACGTATCCCCGACACGATCACCGCGGCGTTCTCGTAGGCATTCAGCAGCGTGCCCCGGCGGTCAGCATCTCCCATGCGGTTCCTCCTCGGTGCGACCGGCCAGCTACGCTGCTCGCCGCTTCGCGAGCGCACCGAAGGACGACTATCTCACGAGGAGATCGTCTCGCGCGGTTACTGGACCGGGGTGTTGACTTCCCTGGGGCGTTTAGCTGGTCTCTTGCTACCCTCCCAGCGCGGCCAGCTGCGCCGCCGTCAGGTCGGCCTTCGCGATCGCCTCGATCTGGGCTACGGTCATGCTCGCGTAGCCGAGCGCCGCGATCTGGGCCGGGCGACGGTCAGCTGCCGGTCGCCGCCGTCCGCGCCGGCGGTCAGCCGTGCTGACCCCGGCGACTGCACCGACTGCACCGACTGCGGCGACGGGGACGCGGTTGAGCGCGCCGGCGCCGGGTTCGCCGGGCGGCGCGGCCGCGCAGCGCTGCGGCCGGCCTCGCCCAGATCGCCGGTCATCGCGAATACCTGGCCGACGAGCCTGCGTGAGGTCGCGGCGTAAACCATGTCGAAGTTATCCGCTTCGGTCATGCCACCTCCGTGCCTGTGCCGATGCGCCGGCGGCCACCGCCGCCAAAGAGAGCACCGGCGAGCCAGCCCGCGGGTTGCACCGGGCACCAGAAAATGTCCGGACCGCGCGCCGTTATGAACGTTCTTGGCGGATCAGGTCGGCGGCTCGCTCGGCGGTGAGCATGACCGTGACCACCGGGTTGACCGATGGGATGGTGGGGAACGCCGACGCGTCCGCCACCCGCAGGCCGGGCACGCCCCGCACCCGCAGCCGGGAGTCGAGGACGGCCAGCGGATCGTCGTCGGCGCCCATCCGGCAGGTTCCGCTCACGTGGTAGACGGTCTGGTGGGTCGCGCGGGCCAGCGCCGACAGGTCCGCGTCGGACGTCGCCGCCGGACCGGGGAACACCTCGCGCCGCAGCAGGGACGCCATCGGCTCGGACTGGCCGATCCGCCGGGCGGCGCGGACCGCCGCGACCAGCACGGCCTCGTCCGCCCCGGCCGGGTCGGTGAAGTACCGGTAGTCGATCGCCGGCCGCCGGTCGGGATCCGCGCCGGTGATCCACACCCGGCCGCGGCTGCGCGGCTTGGCCACGTTCGGCGCGATCGCCACGTAGTGCGCGGGCATCGGCACGCCGTGCCCAACCACGTGGTCCACCCACGCCTCGACCGGAAAGTGCATGGTGACGTCGGGCTGGTCCGACTGCGGCGACAACCGCAGCAGCGCTCCCGCGTCCCAGCCGGTCGCGCAGACCGGCGGCGGAGGCTCGGCCACCTCCCAGACGACGATGCCCTCGGCGTGGTCCATCAGGTTGCCGCCGACCCCGGGCAGGTCCACCCGGACGTCGACGCCGGCCGCGCCGAGCACGTCGGCGGGCCCGATCCCGGACAGCTGCAGCAGCCGGGGGGAGTCGATCGCGCCGGCGCAGACGATCACTTCCCGGCGGGCGGTCAGTTCGGCGGTGGCGCCGTCGGCGGTGCGGACGAGGACGCCAGGCGGACCCGGCCGGCCGGCTGGCGCTGCGGGCACCAGCAGCCGCAGTGCCCGGGTCCTGAGCAGCACCCGCAGGTTGGCCCGGTCCATGGCCGGGTGCAGGTAGCAGATGGAGGACGAGGACCGGGTGTTGGTCGCCGGGTCGTAGCCGATCTCGAAGAAGCCGGTGCCCTCGACGATGTCGTCGTCGTTCCAGCGCGACCGGACCGGCAGCCCCAAGGCAGAACTGGCCGAGGCGACGACGTCGGCGACGAAGGGGTTCTGGTCCTGGGCCGGGACCGGGGTGATCGGCGCCCGCAGCCGGTCGTAGTAGGGGTGAACGGCGGCCGCGTCCCATCCCTCGGCGCCCGCGCCGACCCACTCCCGCAGGTCGGCCACGCGGGGCCGCCAGGAGATCATGGTGTTGGCGGTCGAGCAGCCGCCAAGGATCCGCAGCCGGGCCTGGCGGATGCCGGAGTTTCCGCGTGCCTGCGGGACGCTGCGGTAGTCGAGGTCGTACTCGCCCTCGAGCATCTCCGCCCACCGCCGGATCGACCGGGCCCGCGGCTCATGCTCGTCGCTCGGGCCCCACTCGACCAGGCCGACGGTGACGTCGGGGTCCTCGGCCAGCCGGGCGGCGACGATGCAGCCCGCGGTGCCGCCGCCGATCACGACGTAATCGAACTCGCTCATTCGGACTCCTCGCGGGCTCGGGCAGGCTCAGGCGGGCGGGTAGGCGACAAGCAGCAGCCCGCGCCCCCCGCCGTCGGAACGGTAGACGTGCGGCCGGTCGGCGGCGTAGCGGGCGTAGTCGCCCGGGCCGAGCGTGATCGGGTCGCTGATCGGGCCGACCACGACGGTCCCCTCGTACACGTGGACCCGCTCGACCACGCCGGTGCCGTGCGGCTGACCGGTGTGATCGGTCCCGGCCGGCACCACCATCTCCATGACCTCGATGAGCCCGCCCCGCTCGACCCGGTCGAGCAGGCGCAGGTTGAGGTGCCCGCCGGGCGTCGCCCCGAGTACCCGGGCGCCCTGCTCGGAGCGGACGACCATCGTGCTGACCTCGCGGCGGTCCTCGAGGAGGTCGCTGAACGCCACGCCGAGGGCGAGGGCCAGCGACCACAGCGTCTCGATGGTCGGGTTGCCGCGGCCCTGCTCGAGGTTGGCCAGCGTCGCCTTGGCCACGTCGGCGCGGGCGGCCAGGGCGGCCAGCGAGAGCCGGCGGGCGGTCCGCAACCGGTGCAGGTTCACCGCGATGACGTCGCCAACATCAGCGAACGGCGGCTCTGAGGGCTCATTCACTGGTCCAACATACTGTACCGATGGACTAGTAAGATGGTACGTTGACGCGAAAATGCCCGGGCCGCGCGTCGCGGGCCGATTGGCGGCCTTCCCCCGGCTGAGGTGATCCATGCAGGACACGGCGTTCGACCCGGCGGCGCTGGCCGCCGCCGCGACCCAGGCGCGCGGCTGATGCGGGGCCGGGCGAGCCGCACCGCGGCGATCACCGGACAACCATCGCTCCCATTAACCGAAGAACGGAGAAGACCACGTGAGCACGAGATCGAACGCCGACAGCGTCGCCCTGGAGCAGAGAACGATCGAGATCATCCCGCTGTCAGAACGGCACGGGAAGCCCCGCGACCTGTTCACCATCTGGTTCAGTTCCAACATCATGCCGCTCACGTTCGTGACCGGCGCGCTCGCGCCGGCCGTGTTCGGCCTGGGCTTCTGGTGGAGCCTGGTCGCGATCGTGGTCGGCAACGCCGTCGGCGCGCTGTTCATGGCGCTGCACTCGGCCCAGGGACCGAGGCTCGGCGTCCCCCAGATGATCCAGAGCCGGGCCCAGTTCGGCTACTTCGGGGCCGTCCTGGTGGTGCTGGTCGCGGTCATCATGTACGTCGGCTTCTTCGCCTCCAACCTGGTGCTCGGCGGCCAGTCGCTCAACGAGCTCACCAGCGGCATCAGCGTCGACGCCGGCATCGTCATCTGCGCGGTGGTCAGCCTGGTCATCACCGTGTTCGGCTACAACATGATCCACGCGGTCAACAAGTACGCCGTCGCCCTGTTCGGCGGGGTGATGATCCTCAGCCTGATCTTCATCGTCGGCGTGCACGGCCTCCCGTCAGACTTCCTGTCCACCGGCCACCTCACCGCGGGCGGCTTCCTGTCCTCGGTCTCGCTCGGTGTGCTCTGGCAGATCGCTTATGCGCCCTACGTCTCCGACTACTCGCGCTACATGCCGCCCAACAGCGAGTCCGGCTCCACGTTCTGGATGTCGTACTGGGGCACGGTGCTCGGCAGCGTGCTGCCGATGCTGCTCGGCGCGGTGGTCGGCGTCGCCTCGAGCAACCCCGACCAGATCGGCGAGCTGCGCACGCTCAGCGGCGGCGTGGGCTGGCTCGTCATGATCATCTTCGCGCTCGGCATCATGGACACGAACTCGATCAACCTGTACGGGGGAGTGCTCTGCTCGATCACCACCGGGCAGACCTTCGCCCGCCGCTGGCTGCCGGGCGCCAAGGTGCGAGCGATCCTGTCGGTCGCGATCGTGGGGATCTCGCTGATCCTGGCGATCGGCCTGCAGGCGAACTTCCTTGACAACTACACCAACTTCATCCTGCTGCTGCTCTACGTGCTGATCCCGTGGACCGCGATCAACCTGGTCGACTTCTACCTGATCAGGCACGGCGAGTACGACGTCGAGGCGTTCTTCGACCCGACCGGCGGCCCCTACGGGCGCATTGGCTGGGTCGGGATGGCGGCCTACCTCATCGGCATCGCGGTCGAGGTCCCGTTCATGTCGACGACCCTCTATACCGGCCCGGCCGCCAGCGCGATGAACGGCACCGACCTGTCCTGGATCGTCGGCCTGGTCATCACCGTGCCGCTGTACTACTTCCTCGCCCGGTCGCTGATCAGAGGGCGCGGCGGGTCGGCGGCGAGCCGCCCGGCCGGCCGGCGGGCTGCCGTCAGCGACTAACCCGCGGCTAGCAATCACGCAGGCAGGCACGCGCGCACGCACGCACGCACGCGAAGATAAGAGGAACCCACGGAGGTCCGATGTCAGGCGAGCAGGTCGAGGTCCTCGTGATCGGCGCGGGCCAGGCCGGGGTGGCGATGAGCGAGCACCTGACCGCGTGCGGCGTCCCGCACCTGGTGGTCGAGAAGCACCGGATCGCCGAGCGGTGGCGCTCCGAGCGGTGGGACTCGCTGGTCGCCAACGGGCCGGCCTGGCACGACCGGTTCCCCGGCCTGGAGTTCGCCGGCCTCGGTCCGGACCAGTTCGCGTCCAAGGATCAGGTCGCCGAGTACTTCGCCGCCTACGCGGAGAAGTTCGCGGCGCCGATCCTGTGCGGGGTGGAGGTGACGTCCGTCCGCAGGAACGAAGGCCGCCCTGGCTTCACCGTGCAGACCACGGAAGGCGTCATCGACGCCCGTTACGTGGTTGCCGCGACCGGGCCGTTCCAGCGCCCGCTGATCCCGGAGCTAGTCCCCGACACCGAAGCAATCCAACAGCTCCACTCCAGCGCCTACCGCAATCCGGCCCAGCTCCCGGGCGGCGCCGTGCTCGTGGTCGGGGCCGG
>Ga0335074_10005517_pt1 | contig 17503 bp, 23 predicted proteins | sample Lox_Sample_23_FD_206715 | JGI IMG/M metagenome (GOLD analysis project Ga0335074, IMG submission 206715) | Soil microbial communities from Loxahatchee National Wildlife Refuge, Florida, United States - Lox_Sample_2.3 | ecosystem: Environmental > Terrestrial > Soil > Wetlands | place: USA... | reverse complement strand
ACATACTGGCACTAGTTTGCTGATGGAACGTGTCTTTATATAGAACAGAGAGAGTGCGCAAAGGTGCCGCGATGATATTCCCTACGAAGTACGCTATTCGATCGCGATGACACGTTGATTACTTTCGTAGTCAGACTGGACATTAATGCGCCAAAACGTTAAATTTGGTGAGGTTGCAGGGGTCGGCTTTCACTGGTTGATCCAATGAAAAACCGTCCCCGTTGTGCCATTTCCCAATCTGGAAGGCTTTCCTAACGCTCCCCGCAGGATGCCGAAACATTATTGCCGTTCCCTATCGGATGAGCGCATCTAGGTCGCTGTTTCTCGTTCCTCCTTTCTTCTTCGTACATGTTTTTTTAACTCCGCATTTATCTTTCTTTGTCGTCGATCGCTGTCGGTATTCTTGTGAGTGCATATTGATGCTTTACTTCTCCTTTTCCTGATGGCGAGAGCTGAAGACCAGGCAACCCTGCTGCTGGACGAGTATCATGGCAGGACTGAATATACACCCGACTCGGAGCAGTTTGAGGAGAAGGAATACCTCCCCCACCCAGGGACAGAACCTCGCCGTACGCGCCGAGGACTCGTTGACTACATATTCGTTATACCTCCTTTATTGCGGATCGCGTTACTTTCGTTTTTACACAGTTTGACACCCAGCTTTTTCCGCCGATCAGATCCAGCTGCGAAGACAAAGCTACATCCAACAGCATATTTAGACGGCGTCCGGGGCGTTGCTGCTTTCATTGTATTTATATACCATTTCCTTTCCGACTGGTTTCCGGCGCTCCGCTATGGATACGGCTCAGGTCCCGAATATTCCAACTTCCTTCAGCTTCCCATGGTCCGTATCTTCTATCAGGGAAGGGGCATGGTTACAATATTTTTCATCGTCTCAGGCTACGCTCTCAGCTATAAGGCCCTGCGGCAGATGCGTGCCGCACAATACTCCGCCTTACTCGACTCACTCGCATCTTCGACATTTAGAAGAGGGATGCGACTTTTTATCCCTACGACCTTCACGACTTTCATATCTTGCCTCATCGCCCACAGAGGCTGGTACCGCCAAGATCCATTGGGACACAATCTGGTCGTAGGGCGAGTTGGGGAGACGTATTATGAGCAAATACAAGATTGGTGGCGGTATACAGTCGGGATGTCTAACCCGTTTGGAAATGTTGATATTCGCTCTCTTTTCATTCAGCCATATGGAAGCCAACTCTGGACTATTCCTGTCGAATATCGAGGCTCGTTTGTCGTCTTTTTAACACTTCTATGTCTAGCCAAAGTTCGCAACTCAATACGCATTACACTTCTCTGCGGAGTAGTGATATACACAATGTGGATGTTGCACTGGGACCTTTCTCTGTTCCTCATGGGCACTCTTTTTGCAGATCTCGGATTTGCGTTCGCAGCTCATGCAGCCCGTGCCTCTGATCCCATCAGCCAACCGGATGTCCTAGATTGCATATCCAGCCTCCTCGAGTCCATCCCCAGCTTTCCCCGGCTTAGTGACGGCCAAAAGTCGCTTTTCGTAAGCATAGCCACGAAAGCGGCATTCCTTCTTGGCATCTTCTTCCTCTGCTACCCGGATGAACAAGCCGATAAAAGTCCCGGCTACATCACACTCGTGCGATCTGTGCCTAAAGTGTACAACGATTCAGGCATGATCGATAAATATTGGCTGTGCATTGGGTCCTTCTTACTGGTCGGATCAGTCGCCTGTTCTCCAACCCTGCAGAGGCCATTCACAACGGGACTCGCACAGTACTTAGCACGAATAAGCTTTGCACTCTACCTAGTGCATCCCATCTTTTTGCACACAATCGGCATGAAAATGCTCTATCGTGTATTGGAAGCTCCAGCAGGATGGAATCCACAAGGGGACGAGAAATACCAGCCCACAGGATGGGTTTATGGCATTACATTCGTGCGGGCGGTGATAATATGTACGGCGTTGAGTATTTGGTTTGCAGATTGGGTTTGGAGAATGGTTGATGTTAAGGCTGTCAATTTTGCAAGGTGGGTTAGTGAGCAGTTGTGGGTTAAGGAATGATGGTTTAGAAAGGACTTGGATCGTTTCATTAAATTACTGTATATATTTTGGCTTTATACAAAGATACCCTCTGAATGCAATAATCATCTACTTTAGCCTCGGGGGGCCAGATTGCAGTCTATCGGTCTAGGGTCATAGAAGGTGCCTATTAAGTATCTCCTGGTGAGAAAATATCCTAGCTCTTACAACGGCTGGCTCACACAAGGTGTTCAGAAACTAGCCATTCATGATAGAATATAGAATGTTTCCAGCCTTTTGGAGGCGTGGCTCATAAAAACAACTCACCGTTTCAACACCATATCGCCGGCTCCATATGACCTCGCACCGACAACGACCATCTTATTCAAGAGGGAAAGAAGCTTGGACATGATGATCGAAAGAAGGCTCGTTCTTGTCGTTTGTCATGCTTTTTGTCGTTGATGTTGAACTATCCAATTCTACACTCCAACACCACAGCTCGCAAACCAGACCTCCATGTCCTCCTATTTCTTCCAACCGCGCGAGCACACAAGCCCCTCCATCAGAGCCTATTCTAGACTTGGACTCCCACAACCCAAGCCATATCTTGCCCGTGATACAGAAAGACGGACGATGGGAGGAAAGAGTCCGGGAAATATACTCCAGAGAGGCACTATATTCACTTATATCATAGCTCATCCGAGGCATGAATTGAGGAGCTGTTGAAATAGTGCCGCAACATAAGGAGAAGAGTTACGTGCTGGGCCTGGGATACCGTTCAATGTGTTTATAAGACATCAACATCCTTGATCCTCCCTCTTCCGTCACCAACGACAGCCATGCCCCCAAACCCACCCCGCACAGTCAACCTCACCAACCTGCACTCACACTACCCTCCGTCTAACCCTCAGCGCCCACGCCCCAACAACGAGTCGCAGCAACCACAACATTAGGTCACGTGAAAATATGCTCAGGACAAGGGTATCGAAGTCCCTGACCTAGGGACTTATCCGGCTCCGTTGGTCCCTCCCTGGTGATGACTTGGCGTTAGATCCGCAGTATCCGCTGCAGGGCGTAAGGGCGTGGCTGCGGGGCAAGGATAGGAATAAGGTCACGGGGGAGAGCGGCAGCCGCCGTATTTGTGTGTTGTGGATGAGGGGAAGGGGGCGAGGGCTGTGGGGGAGGGTGCAGGGGAAGGGGGTGAGGAGAGGATGCGGAGGGGGGAGGGGAGAGAGGAGGGAGAGGTTGAGAGGGTTTTGTGCGGATGTGGGAGAGGAGGTGGAGCTGTGCAAAGGCGTATAGTGGCGTGGTTAGCGGCGGTGGAGGGTTCACTTGATGCTAGCTGTAACAGTACGCTCGTATAAAATGCTTTGTATAGCATTCTATTATCACTATGCTGGATATCTATGGGTATCTTTCCTAACGACTCCCGTGTCAAGACTCCTACTCCTGTCTAGTCTTGAAGCATGCACGTGATGACCAGTCTCAACATTCTTGCTGGTATTTATTTTTCTTCATGATATGGTACCTTCCACGCCACTTGCCTTGACTACTCTGTCTCGTTGTGGAGGTGTTTTTGCCGCTGTCATTGCTATGGGCTGACCTCTCGCTTTGGCTGTTAGGGCAATGTGCTCTTTTAGCATAAGCTCTCTCACATCCCTAGCTAGATCCTCGACATCAGACGCTTTTAAATGCGTCGTGTCTATAGGTTTTAGAACTACAATATGATTAGCCGAGTCACTTGGTAAGCATGTGTTGAATATACCTTTCACCGGCACCGCCCCCGACCGGAATGTCCATGTCTTCAAACTCAACACATGCGAGTAATTCGCAACCACAACCGGCACAATGGGTACCTTGGCTTGTATTGCCAAATGAAAAGCCCCCTTCTTAAAAGGCAGCAGCCCCGGCTCCTGATAATAACTCCTCGTCCCTTCAGGAAACATGTATACACTCTGCCTCTTCCTCCTAATCTCATCTGCAGCCCCGGCCATCGCCTCCCTAGCACTACTCGAGTTCTTCCGGTCAAGGAACACCGTCCCGCTCAACGCCATGAACCAGCCCAAAAACGGGAAGCTCTTCAGCGACGCCTTGGCCGTCACGGAGCAGTATTTCGGGAAGATGCAACCCAGCATCAGGACATCAAGTTCTGTCTGATGGTTCCCGATAAAGACTGCTGGCCTCGTAGTATTTAGGTAGTCATTTGGGTCGTCAATCTCAAACGTTATGCCTGTTGAGTATCGCATGGTCCATTTAAAACTACGGGCCGCGGCCCATTGTGATATTCCGCCGTAGCCGACCAGTCTCAAAATGATGGAGATGACGACGCCATAAGAGGCGCAGATAACAAGTGAGAAGTAGGAGGCGAGTAGGCGCGCGAAGAAGCCGGCGAGAGGAAAGCTGGCGGAGAGCATGTAGAGGAGAACGGTGAGGCCGAAGGAGAAGGCCAAGGAGAGGAGGAAATAGTAGAGGAGCGACATATTGAGACTGGGACGACGGGAGATGATGGGTAATGATTGTGTTTTGTAGTTGGAGACCCTCTCATGGAGGGGAGAGGAGGGTCATGTGAAAAAGAATATAAATGGTAAGAAAAGAACTTGATTATGTTGAGGTGTGGAACAATTTTGCCGACCTCGGGCGAGTGGTGAATGATTCGGTTGACCTCAGAAACAAGGGCTAAGACAAGGGTTCACAGAATCACAAGACAGGAAATTTTAAAAACTTTGATAATTTTTGGTTGTTGCTTTCCTTGTGAAAGTCACGGGATAATGGGGTCTATGAGTGAGGATAAAAGTATTACAGTAGGAGTACTGGCGTTACAAGGTGCTTTCAACGAGCACATCCAATTATTAAGACAGGCCGCCCAAATATTAGAATCTAAAACCCTCCTCCACCGATCATGGATATTTCTCGAAGTCCGCACCGTCCCAGAGCTGGGCCGTTGCGACGCCTTAATTATCCCAGGAGGAGAAAGCACCGCCATCTCATTAGTAGCCCAAAGATCCAACCTCCTCGAGCCCCTCCGAGACTTCGTCAAGTAAGTGAGTCACCGCCTTCGCTTTAGCCAAAAACTCACCTCAGCTTCCAGAGTCCGACGGAAACCAACGTGGGGGACATGTGCTGGACTGATCCTCCTTGCGGAATCTGCAAATCGCACCAAGCAAGGCGGCCAAGAGCTCATAGGCGGCCTGGACGTTCGAGTGAACCGGAATCATTTCGGGCGCCAGATCGAGAGCTTCCAAGCTGCCCTTGACCTGCCATTTCTGCGCGAGGCTGTAGCAGACGAGAAGGGTTTTGATGCGGGCAAGGTACCGTTCAAAGCTATTTTCATCAGGGCGCCTATTGTAGAAAAGCTTCTACCCAATGTGAATGGTGTTCAAGAAGGAGAGGCACAAGTCGACAACACTGTCGTTGCGCCGTCACGTGCGCTTGCCAAAGGGGTGGATGAGAAGTTAAAGGACGCACCGGTGGAGATTTTGGCGACGTTACCGGGGAGAGCTTCTGCTGTCAATGGTGAGGGGAAGGAGAAGTTGGATGCTGAGGCGGGCGACATTGTTGCTGTGAGGCAGGGGAATGTCTTCGGGACGAGCTTCCATCCGGAGCTGACTGGGGACCCGAGGATTCATGTTTGGTGGCTGGAACAGGTGGCGAAGGCTGTTTATTCGATTCATTCTCGGTGAATGACAGAGGTTGTCGGCTTTTGCTGGTACCTCGTTATACTATATGTGTCAAGTGCTGCTATCTGGTTAGCTTGTCTATCATGTGTGTTCTTGTATTCTTTGAGGAATCTCTGGACAGGGGTCTTGGGTTTTCCCTAGTTATCGAACACTTAGAATGGGTGGCACGCGCTTCTGTATTGGGATAGGCTCATTGAATTTCTACAAGCGTATTTTTCGGAGGTACAGAGCTAGAATTTAAAGTATAGAATAACAAATGTATGACAAGGCATAGGTACCCTCAAGAAATATTCCTGGTATTTTACGACATAGGCACATTGAACTTTGTCTAAAGTATCTCGTCTATGTATCTTTAACCCAGCTATCATCATCCATCCTCCCTTCCCGCTTCGCTCCCTCTTGAATCCAAGTCTCCACCAAACTCGCCTTTGGATCCTCTTCCGGATAACCCAGGTCCCTCCTCACCTTCAGGACCTCCATCCTTACTCGCCTCGTGACCTCCTTCCGCAATTCAACGGCTTCTTGTCCATATTTTAACCCTTCAGTCAGCTCCCCCATAGCCATATTCCAGCTTTCTCCTTTCTTACGTATAGCATCTTTCTGCATCTTCACAAGCCTTTTCCACTTATTTCGCAAGTCCCCAAATACCTTCTCCCCATCCACTTGCTCGCCAATTGCAATGGTGATCTTCTTCCCTGGGCGAGGTAGGAAGCGAGGCCATTCTCTGCTCTCGTGCATCACCTGCTCGGTGCCGGAAATGAAGATTGGGATGATAGTGGGGAGGGGCTCAGATTCGAGAATTAGGCGCGAAACGCCCCATTTGAAATAACGCATTCGCACGGACGGGTGTTGGTGGATGAAACCTTCGGGAAAGATGTGTACCCAGCTGTGGAGACGGGATGGGTAGGCGGATGGAGCTGGGAAGGTGTCGGTTCCATTTGTGGAGTAGGTTAATGTGCCAGAGGCAAATGGATCTGTGATGTCGGGGGATTTGGGATTCAGCGAAGGCGATGAATTCGTGCTGTTAGGATAAGGCTCAGAGGAGGAGAATGGCTGTGCAGATAGGAGGCGAATAGCTTGTGTCATGGTGGGTTGGAAGAGGCCCCCATATTGCGAGTACTTCGTACGGTGTATAGGCAGGGTTTGGCCGAAGGAGAAGAATGCCGAGGTGGCTCTACCGCAAGCTTAATATAATTCGTGTGCAGAATTTATAAAAGGGGTTCTACGTACTTGTTCTGAAAACATATATCATGGCTCGCGAGACTCCATCTGTGGTTTTCGGGATTGAACGCATATCTGAATGGAAGAATTCCCCACATTAAAGGGTCATCGAGACTAAAGTCATATTTCAATCAGGTTCGAATTCTTCTTGTACCCTGATAATATAGTTTGACGTTTTCTAGCATACGTACGCACATGCTTATATGATTTGATACTGTTACAGCAGATTAATCAGCGCGAAGCTCATTGTCGACGAACCATTGAAAGGGCTATGTACCAGTAAGTAATCCCTTTTCTCTAGCTCCAACATCCTTCCTCCCATCTAAAACTTCTAAGAAACGATCTAACCCTATGACCTCTGTATTATTAAACCTGAATAGAAAGTAGCGAGAAAGGAAGCCAGTGACGCCCATGACGAAGGAGGAGGTTGCGCGCCATGGCAGGGAAGGTTGGTTTGGTGGAGGTGGAGACATTCGTAGATCTCAGATTGGAGGGATTCAAGGGATCGGTATGGGTATCATTTTAGGGTTTGACAAGAAATAAAATACAAATACATAAAGAAACGCGATGTTGTAAAGATCTGAAGTCAGCTCGTAATTTCGCGATCAAAGGTCCATCCTATGACGGAGGGCAAGAATTGACAGGGATCCCAAGGAGAAAGGTTCGGCCGCTGCTCCGCTTGAATTTCTTATACAGAGTTGCTGCTTCTTTCCACTCGTAAATCTACTCATAACGTCAGTTTGTAACATTATCGACAGATAATGCTTAATTTCTGGGCCTCAAGATGTCACACAGTAAGCTTTGTGCTCCAGCTAAGATTCATACTCTCATCCATGTGACCTTAAAATTGATCAACCTGCTATAGGCAAGCGCAACACCGCGCGCTCGGTCTTTACCTCATATGAACGTTCTTTAGCCAAATCGGCCTGGTCAAACAATTCCGCTCGACTGTCCAGAGACTCTTTCCTACCATTTGCGTCATGCCGTCTCTGTCTCCTTCCAGCAAGAACGCCAGTCTCCTGTTCCCACGGAGATATTTTTTGCAGAGAATGTGCATTGTCTAATATATTGGCTCAAAAGAAAGAAATCAAGCGCCTGGAGAAGATCAGGGAAAGGGAGATGGCCGAAACAGAAGAAATGACGACAAAAGAAGAAGAGGAAGCGAGGCATCGGGCGGTCGAAGAGTTCGAAAGAGTGCAAATGGGTCTGGAAGCTAAAGTTGGAGGCGGCCGGAGTATTATTGGGCGAGAAAATGGGAAGGTAGTGGTAGAAGAAGATATTCAAGGTGGCAAAAGGGGGGAGAAGAGGAAATTCGAGCTGGACGAGGACGAGCTTCTCCGCATAGCTCGAGATGAGAGGACAAAAGCGAGGAAAGCGATTAATGACGAAAAAGCGTCCAAAACTACGCTTCCGTCCTTCTGGGTTCCATCAATCACACCATCCTCAAACACGAATAATACTCTACATGACATAGCCAAGAAAGTAAAAGTTTCGCCAGTCTGCCCGTCATCTCCGATCGACCAACCACACAACTATTCCCTACATACGCTCATCCCTGTTTCGTTCACGGAAGAAAGCATCGATGGGACAAAAACTACACAGCGTATATGTCCAGCTTGCAAGAAGGCGCTTAGCAACAGCTCCAAAGCAATGTTGACGAAACCATGCGGGCACGTGTTATGCAAAAGTTGCGTGGAGAAATTTATGACTGTTGGCAAGGGAGCAGAACCACACGCACCACCGCATGAAGCGGACAGGGTACGCTGTTATGTCTGTGAGACTGATTTGACGGAGGTGAAGGGAAAAGCTGACAAGGCTGAGAAAGCCGAGAAGGAAAAAATTAAGCCAGGATTAGTGGAGATAAAAAGCGAAGGTACAGGGTTTGCAAGTGCTGGGACGAATAAGGTCGAAAAGGTAGGAGTCGCCTTTCAATGCTAAAAATTGGGGAGGTTGGGGAATTTCTAGGTTGTCATACATGACTCAAGCTCGGCCTGCTTCAGCCTAGCGCTGCCTAGATCGATAGCCTCGCCTGTGGCTTCTTGCTGACGATAAGAACTTTGCGGATCCCCCACCAAACATCACGTTACAGTCTATCACATTATTCCTCATGACTACCTTACAATTTCTCGGCATAATGCCGCTCTCCAGCTATGGAGACTTCTGGAAATTGCCTCGCGAAATTCGTGACATGATTTATGCAGAGTACTTCTCCGTGGACACTGCACCAGCCCTTGAAAAGCATCTAGAAGCCACCAAGTCTCAAGCAATCTTCTATGTCACTGAGCCGGACACGAGCCTTCTTAGAGTCTCCCGTGCGCTATATAGGGAATCGCAACCTGTGCGTATATTATAGAAATTATGCACTGCACTTGACTGACTATAGCAGTTTTGGAAGAACTGTTGCCAGGGTCGTAGACTATTCCGGATCGCTGCGGACGTCTCAACCAACGAGCCAGTCAAGAGGGACATGTTTCTGACACTGTCCGCCGAATGCCTTCCCAAACCTTCCCCGTTCACTCGAGCCATGCATATCACTTGGATATCTTACCGCTGGCTCCACAACCCACGCCTCTACAGGGTACCAAACGGTGGCATGGAGAGAGCACGCATCGTGTTCCCAAATCTGAGATATTTTTTTAACGCGGAGAAGAGTGAGATTGATCGAAGCATGGAGATTTTCACAAAAATCCTTGGGTTGTGTTCTTGGCGGATCCCAGGCCGTTTGAACATTTTCATCGAAGACGCAAAATGGCCACTTCCGCAACCGGGCGAAAATGTGTGGTATAAACGTCTTCATCAGGGTATGACCAGGCGCAGTCTGATGAGATCTCGAGAAAACCAGTTGGACGCTATTATAAAACAGCTGAACGATATCATTCTCCGGTTCCAGAAGCTTGTTACGATTGTCACTTTCACTTTTGGTGACATGGCCAATGGTCGCTATAGAGATAGTACCGGAGAAGTCAGACGCATCGTAGCTGTCCTCCAGCAAAAGGTTCGAGGCACTGCGATCAGCTTTGAATATATATAATGATTCGCTGTCTCAAAGTTGTACTGACGCTTTGTGCATTCACACCTCCGTTTCCCAAACATCTTTATCCGAGAATATGCAGAGAAAGTATTCATCATTGGTAGACACTACCTTGGATGACGGAGTTGCATATCCAGAGTGTACAATTGAAGCTGTTACTCTCAAAATAGTGGGGGGGAAACTAGGGTCGTGCGCACGGACGCTATCCGCACATGCAAATCTGGGGAAGTCGAACCATGACGTCGACTGAATCGTAGATCGGGAACCATTCCGGCAAACGCCTCAATTACCTCCTCGTCATGGCTTTCCCCACACTTGATTTTCTCGTCCTCCCTCATGTTTCCTAAGTTGAATCGTGGAACAGTTAATTCATAAATCTATCAGAATGGCTCATATTTATAACAGCCAGCTGGTACGTCATCGTCTTCCAGCTCCATCAACCCTGACCTGTACTAATTCACATAAAGGACGCCTATACTCTGTACCACAAACGGCATGAGGATCACCCGTCCCAATCCATCGGCCCAGCGCTTCCAGCACTTGGTCACGCTCTGGCAGGTTCAATGGGCACCGCCATCTCCAACCTATGTATATATCCCCTTGACCTCATAATTACTCGTCTGCAAGTCCAACGTCAGCTCCGCAAATCCTCCACTACACCTGATGAAGAGGAGTACAAAGGCATACTAGATGCAGCAGACCATATTTACAACCACGAAGGCGGAATCTCTGCATTCTATACGGGCATTATCCAGGACACGGTCAAAAGCATTGCGGATTCATTCCTCTTTTTCTTATTCTACAATTACCTTCGACAGAATAGACTGCGGAAACACGGGACAAAGACGACAACGCTACCTGTCCCTGACGAATTTGCCGTTGGTGCACTCGCAGGAGCATGCTCCAAATTCTTCACAACTCCTATCTCTAATATTGTGACGAGGAAACAAACTGCTAGGATGATATCCGCCCGCTCAAGCTCTTCCCATACAGAACCTAGCGTCCAAGAAATTGTATCACAAATCCAATCTGAGAAAGGTCTCCAAGGTTTCTGGTCTGGTTACTCGGCCTCTTTAGTGCTCACTCTTAATCCGAGCATAACATTCTTTCTCTATGAGACATTCAAGCGCACTTTGTTGCCAAGGTCGAGAAGAGACGATCCAGGTGTAGGCGTTACATTCCTAATGGCCTCTGTGAGCAAGGCAATCGCTTCTACAATCACCTATCCATTTTCTCTCGCGAAAGCAAAGGCCCAGGTTGGATCCAAAACACCTGTAAATCCAGATGCCGCTTCAGAGATCAGGGTAGAAATATCCACAGCATCCAAGTCATCGCACGACGTAAATGTCAAGGAACGAGAACAAGAAGCAAGATCCGCAGGTAAGAACGTCAAACCCACAGCCGCCCGCTCAACCGTCTTTTCCATCATCCTCCATATCTACCGGACCGAAGGACCCCAAGCCCTCTACGAAGGTGTCTGGGGCGAGATCCTTAAAGGCTTTTTCAGCCACGGCATAACAATGCTTGTCAAAGAAGCGGTGCACAAATTCACCATCGAGCTCTACTTCATCTTCCTCCGTGCCCTAAAGCGCATGCCTACCGCCAGCGAGCCTGTAGGGCAGGCCCGAGAGATGACACAGAGTGCTACTTCCCAGGCACAAGAGGCGGGGGCGAAAGCGAGAGAGATTGCTCAGAGTGCGTATAGCAAGGCGACAAAGGGGGTGACTGGTGCTTACAATAGCGCTGCGCAGACGGTGGAAAATGTAGTGGATGGAGCAAGAAAACACTTTGAGACTCCAAAGGGAAATGTTGGGGAGGTTTACGAGAGGGGAAAGGTTGTGGGAAGTAATGCGTCCGAGACGGCGAAGTCGGGCTCGGATATGGCGAGTCAGGAAGCGGGACATTTGTTAGGGAATGCGCAGGAGATGTTGAGGGAGGATATCGAGGAGATGGACAAGGGCATGAGGCCTGCGAAGGGGACGGGGGGTGGCGATTGAGTCGTTGAGGACTCGAATCTGAAAATATCAGATTGAGCGATTACGTACGCAAATATATCGGAGCCATCTTCTTTTTATACTTCCTTCAAGTAGATTCACACCTCTTGTACAATATACGCACAATGTTCAATCTCAATTCGCCAGCCAACAAACTTACACTAAGGGCGGAAACCTCTGCGCTATGTCAATCCGCCCCCGCTAAGCGTGAGCCCATGAATACTCATACCCCAACCACTCCCCCCCACCACAAAACTCTCATTGACAACCAAACCTCTTTGCCATTCACACACCCCTTCAGCGCGCAGGAAACCCATTCATCGCTCACGCTTCCGCCGGTTGACAAAATCCAAGGATAGCCGTGCACTGTATCTCGACCAGCGATATGGATGTCTGCCCTCTTCCCACTCCCGCATCAAAGGCTCAGAAATGAATTTCACCGCATTTTGGTAGCTAGCTAGATTGTTGAGATAACGCTAGTGATTGAACCGCTAGGCATTTATACTACGGAAGTAGGAGAATAAATGGCGCCAACTCGTAGCGCTGCCGATTGGGGGATTTCAATGGGATCGTCACCAGCAAGATTGGATTTCCAGTCATGATCATCACAGGCTGTTCGTTTCCCAATTCTGACTTTGGAAAGTTTCATGTTGAAATCTATCTGCTCTCGCAGGGCTTCTGTGGTGGGAAGACCGATTATATCAACATTTATCATAGATCACAAGACCTTACATTTCAACCACCGCATTACCCGCCTGCATATCCATGGTTTCAAAGGGACCGCCCCCGCCCACGCCCAACCCTGTTTAAACGCCATTCAACTCTCGTCAATCTTCATGACTTCGGTTTTTGCTTCTTCCCAGGTTTCTTTGTTCTTCTTCGCCCATTCAATTTGGCTTCTGGCGTAGGCGAGCTGAATGGTTTTTTTAGTCAGAGTCGATTAATGAGACGGGGAGTTTCTTACCATATATCGCTTCAAGTCATCTTCTTTTTCGAGCTGGAAGCGCTTCAAGTCCTTCAACACCCCAGCACTTGCATCCTTAACGTCCTGCACCGATGCCGCCTGAGCTTGCTCCAACTGATTAATTGTCTCCTTTGTCTTACCAATGTTATCCCGTCTCGATCGTTCAGGGTCAACATCTGCGAGACCATGTACGGCATGACTGATTCGGCCAAATATCTTATTTGTAATGAAGTTGCCGCTTGGGCTTTTGCGATGTGCAGAGTCGGAAGTATCTGTCTGTGGCGCCCCTTGTGTTGCTGAAGGTGGACTTGGAGCCTCACCATGCGTAGGTGGAAAATCCGAGTCTATCGATGCAGTATCTTCTTGGCTACTTGGCCGTGCGTGCGTTGGTTCTCGTGCAGATGAGTTGGACCGCCGTGGAGCATTTAGAGTCCCACTGCTGCTTAGATATTGCTCGATTCGCTGAGCTTCCATCTCGCTCCTCTCTAATGCTTCTAGAGCTGCTCTCTTTTTAGCCAACTCATCATTAATCATCTCCTGCTGCACTCGTTTCAGGACCCTATATCGGAGGACAGTTCGAACGACGCCAGCAAATTGCGCACTTTCCCGCATAGGCTCGGCAAAACTTGCCCCGAGCGAATTAGACAGTTCTTCAGTTGCAAGATACGAGGAGTCGACAGCTTGTCCCACGCGCTCTATTGCTGCTGCCAGTGAAGGCGATGGCTCCGACAGTGAGAAACCATTGAATCTCGCACCAAGTTCAGCCAGGTCAGCAGACAATTGCGAAAGATGAGTCAAAGTCCGCTTATTGACCTTTTCAATAGGTCCAGTCAGCAACACTTCGAGCTCTTTGGTTGACGCTTCAAAGTTGATAAAATATGAATCCAGGTCTTGCTCGCTGAGATTTTGAGAATCAGGTGGAAAACGTCCAAAGACTTGAGGTCCAGGGGTTGTATGGGCTGCAGCTGATGGACTAGCCATGTGTTCCGGAGGTTGGTTTGGCATGCCCTGAGGGTTCACAGTAGACGTTGCCGCCACTTTAAGCTTTGCAGAAGTGGGTGGTTGAAGGAGGAAAGCATGTGCTGGGGTAGGGTTTGCTGGGTCAAGAGGTGGGGCTTTCATGTTGGATTTAGGAATTGAAGCAATAGGATGTGAATGCAGCACTTCGCTCTATGTGGGGTCAGCACACCAAGATAAAACTATCGGATGACATACCCAACTCGAATTCGGGTCGAGAAACCTCCACCAAACACCATCATTCCGAACATCCTTCATTCGTCGACATCTATTTAGGAATACTGCTAGCATGCGTTTCCGGAGATCTATGATCTGCTGGTCCTGCTTTGCTTTAGTGGGATTTGCTGCATAATCGGCCATTGTGTGTTTCTCGGGGATTGGGGGTATGATAAGAGTGGGGTGCAATTTTGCGAGGGCATCCCGTAAAGACGCAAACTCTGAATATCGCCGCCGAACCTCAAGATCCTGATCCGCAGTCAGCATAGCTAATAGCCACAAGCGATAAAACCTACTCCTGTCCGTATAGTGTACACGATGTATTTCCCTCCACTTTCCGAGCTCTTCCCTGCATCCGTGATCAAGATCGGCTGCTGAGGGTTCTCGTACAATATTTGTTCTATTCGACTATCATAGCCACCCTTCTTCCTTCCAGGAGTAAGCTCCCCTCGCATAAGAGCAGTATACTCTTCATCGCTCTCTGCATCGCTTAGGTTCGTGTCCTCGGAGTGCCGAGGGACGAATTCTGGTGCTTGGCCGTAGGTGTCGCTTGCATGAGCTATGAAGGACCATTCTGTGTCAGTATCCTCAGAGTCGTGGAGCGAGATAGAATACATATTCCTGGATGTATTTGGGGTATGTAAAGCAAGAAGACATACTTGAAGTCGGGTTGGTGGGGTTTGAGGTAGACGGGGTGGATGAAAGGATTGAGTCGCTGCGCTCAAAGCTTGTCCCGTAGGGGTTGTTATCCTCGTCGTTCCACATCATGCGCAGCTCTGGCTCCTTCTGGAGCTCCAACAACAAGCGAACGCGGTCCTCGGAATATGCGTATTTACTACGTAGTTATGAAGCTCTACGAAACAGTGTCGAAGTCAAGAAGCTTATGACGCGAATAGTTGTGGTCCGTGCTCTGGTCTATCGGCGGCAGTCTATCACAACCGAAGGCGGCAGGCGCGATGTATACAATCTCGTCAGATCGGTAAATATGAAAGCATGTTGTGATTGATATTTCGTACGCGATACTTGAGATGTATTATACTCCCCAATTTAACATATTCTGCACGTGTCTGCACTCCCTTTTCGGGAACCGCTCCTGGAAAGCTCGTGAATAATAGTTCCCATGGTCACAGGCACGGGGTAGATCTCTACAAAGAAGAACGTGCCCGGCCCAATGAGCTTATATATCAATAATAATCAGCTGAAATAAGAGGCGTCGCGCCGTTCCATTCCGAGAACTTCTCGACAGCCCAAGATTCCCGACAATAGAATGTTGCGACAGCAAGTCGGTCTATTGTAGCGACATGCATGCTGACGGCGAGATGATCTTTCGACGACGGGAGAAACCGTGGTTCACAAGAGCAATCTACGCCGCGAATGCCAAAACGACGGCAAGGAGAGCATCGAATATATGTGGCTATTCATTAGGGTAAATATTACAGCTACATATAAGGAGCCGCCATTCACAGTCGAATTGCATCCAGAAGGCTCTTTAATTTATTTCTTTCATTTCGTCAAAATTACCTCAAATGTTGTTGAGGTCAGGGAAAAGTTACTCCAATATGATTGGACTACCTTCCGTCTGAAATCCAATTCAATAGCTTGAAGTCCTGATTGCTCTCCTAACATGGTGTTTCCTGTCTGCTCTATCTAGACATACAGTAACTAGACAGTCTGCGGCAGCTTTGATTTTCTCGGAATCGGAGGAGGCGAGCCTGCTGGACTTTCTTCTCGCTCTCCACTCATATTAGCTTCCTGTTGAACGCTTCCGCGCGTTGTGGCCGGTCAGATTGGAAGATGTCCCGGTGCTGTCTTCTGGCCCGTCTATCTTCAAGAAATTTCCGGTTGCTGCATGCTGCGAACTCAGCAGTAAAGCTAATAATTAGTTAGCATGTCTGTAAATCCTGTAAGAACATCGAATAGGTATAGATTGTGGAAATGACTTACTCTCGAGACTGACGCTGATCATTGTGGTACGAGCCATCCTCAAGTTGCTCCCCGAGGCGTTCTATGTTGGCGACTACTGTGGGAATATCGGGTGGAAATGAATTCCTGTTATCTGTAGGAGGCGGGTAGGGTCGGTGATGTGCGGAATAGCTATATGCCATGTTAGCAAACGAGTAACGCAACTGCAATATCATCCGAGATCGAACCTTTGTGGTCTTGCGGAGACACCGCTCGAGGACCGTTTCGGGATGCGGCTCCCACCCCGCTGCTTTTGGTCAATATTTGCATGCTTTCCAGAGTCTCTTCGGATTTCGCGTTGAGGTATATCCAAATCTGCTCTTGCTCGAGCCGCCGTCACAGGAATTGTTACCGCATTGGAAGCTCTCATGGTGTTGAGAACTATCGTTGTATCACAAGCCGCCGCACTTGGAAGCAGCATTCCGTCTTTGAGACTGTCACGTACTCTAACACCAATCACCGCTCTCCTTCCCGTCGAGCCACTAGATGCCTCTGAGCTAAGAACATGCTGAGGCATACTAGAAACCTTGCGAATCTCTCGATTGTCTTCCGCCATGACAATGCGTGGGAGCGGTTTTGGCGGTTCCGGAGAGGATCCGGATGACAACGAACTGTGTTTCCTCTTAATTCTCTTTCTGCCCTGTTTAGCAGCACTATAAAGATCCGGATTTCTCACGCGTTTGCGTCGACCACCACCATCACCATCTAGACCTTGGTCTCGATCTCTCGCCCTAATGCTGTAACGTTCTTCTTCGTCCGGCTTCCGAGATCGAGGAATCCGCATGAAACAGCAGAACCAGACAAGAAAGATGAGAATCAATAGTCCGCCTAGGATAATCGCAAGGATGATGCCGGCTTTTTGGCCTGTGCTCCAGCATTTATAGACGTTGGCGGTGCACTCCATTCCGGTATTGACAGGTGCAGGATTGTACAACACATACGCCGACTGGGCTTGAACTTCGACAATAGTAGTGATTGGCTGACCCGCTGTATTAACAACGACACCGTCGACTTCGGTAATGACAAATATCGGAAACAGACCTAGGAAATGCTTCGATGCTGGGTCAGTCTGAATTGGGAGGCTCGTATACTCGATCGGCTCGGTGGTTGTTGGGGAAGGCCAGGAGAGTGCCGTAATACTTTCTGGAGAGTAGATACCAGAATCCGTGATAGTGGTAGTGTAAGTATTGGTGCTAACGCCGCCATAGATCGTAACCGTAACGAAGCTGATAGACAATATCGTGCTGGAACTTCGGAGAGCCATATTGACGCTCGCTGCTGGACAACTCATTGTACTCGATTTGTCCTCCAGCAAAACTCCAATAGTCCTCGAGGGACTCACTCTCTTGGATAATGTTGTTGAGTGAAGCTTTCGCGCTTGGAGGATCGAGATATATACAGGTGTGG
>Ga0335074_10005515_pt1 | contig 17508 bp, 15 predicted proteins | sample Lox_Sample_23_FD_206715 | JGI IMG/M metagenome (GOLD analysis project Ga0335074, IMG submission 206715) | Soil microbial communities from Loxahatchee National Wildlife Refuge, Florida, United States - Lox_Sample_2.3 | ecosystem: Environmental > Terrestrial > Soil > Wetlands | place: USA... | reverse complement strand
TTCCGTACCGGGACGCCACGACCGATCACTACCGGCGGACGGCGTTCGACATCGGCGAGTGGGGGCTCGGGTTCATGACCACCTCCCTGGAACTCGGCTGCGACTGCCTCGGCGAGATCTCCTACCTGGATGCGGTCGTGCACGACTCCCACGGCCAGCCGCTGACCATCCGCAACGCGGTCTGCATCCACGAGGAAGACGACGGGATCTTGTGGAAGCACGTGGACGAGCGCACAGGCGCGGAGGTCCGCCGCGCCCGCCGGCTGGTCATCTCGTTTCACGTCACGGTCGCGAATTACGAGTACCTCGTCTACTGGCGCTTCTACCAGGACGGGAACATCGAGTGCGAGGTACGGGCGACCGGCATCATGGTCACCTCGTCCTTCCCCGCTGGCCAGCCGCCGGCGACCGGGACGGTGATCGACCAGCGCACCTACGCCCCTTACCACCAGCACTTCATCGTCGCCCGGCTCGACCTCGACATCGACGGGGAGCCGAATACCGTATCCGCCGTCGAGTCGCGGGTGCTGCCGGTAACTGACGCCAACCCCCACGGCCTCGCGCTGGTCACTGAGGAAACGCCACTGCGCAGCGAGTCGCAGGGCCGCCAGAACTATGACTGGGAGAGCCAGCGGAGCTGGAAAATCTCCTCGACGCGGTCGGTCAACGGGCTCGGCGGCCGGCCCGCCTACAAGCTGATACCCGGCGGTAGCTTCCCGGCGCTCATCGACGAATCATCACCCGCGTTCCAGCGGGCAGAGGTGATCGGTCACACGCTGTGGGTGACGCCATACGCGCCCGGCGAGCGCTGGCCGTGCGGTGAGTTCCCGAACCTGAGCGCTGCCGACTACGGGTTGCCTGCCTGGACCGCGCGCGACCGGTCCATCGAGGACACCGACATCGTGCTGTGGCACGTATTCGGCCTGCATCACCTGACCAGGCCGGAAGACTGGCCGGTGATGCCGACCGACAGGACATCGTTCTGGCTGAAGCCGTGGGGGTTTTTTGACAGGAACGCGGCGCTGGACGTTGCGCCGAGTCCGCACCAGCGCAGCCATTAGCGGTGACGGCGACGACCCGCTAGGTTTCCTCGCATGACAGCTGCAGATCGGCCGGGCGGCCCGGCACACGGCGTGGTGGTGGAGATCTACACCGATGGCGCCTGCAGCGGGAACCCGGGCCCTGGCGGCTGGGGAGCCGTGCTGCAGTACGGCAACCGGACGAAGGAGCTGTGGGGCGGCGAGGCAGAAGCGACGACAAACAACCGCATGGAACTGATGGCGGCCATCAAGGCGCTAGAGGGCCTAACAAGAAGATCCAAGGTGCGACTGCATACCGACAGCAGCTACCTCCGTAACGGCGTCACCGCCTGGCTCACTAGCTGGAAGCGCAATGGCTGGAAGACCGCCAGCAAGCAGCCGGTTAAGAACGAGGACTTGTGGCGCCGGCTCGACGCCGCGGCGGGCAAGCACGACGTCGAATGGCTCTGGGTCAAAGGCCACGCCGGCAATCCCGGCAATGAGCGTGCAGACGAGCTAGCCAACCGGGGGATGGCCGAGGCTCTCGCCGCGTCTCGTGCGGGGCGGCGGTAACGGGCGCGCTCTCAGAACTGCCAGATCGGGGAACTCGCCCTGGCAAGAGTGACATCTGCCAGGGCGAGCCCGATGACCGGTCCCCCTAGTTAGTCATCTAAGCGGGTCCCCCGCTACACAGGATGACATGCTGGTTACGTACCGTGCTCAGCGGGTCCCGCTTCAGGCCGCTGACTCCGAGCCCCGACCCATGCTGGCGGACAGCCCCGGTACGCTGGCGAAGCTGATGAAGTCCGGCGGCTGCCCGGAGGCGCAGGCATTGCGCCAGGCAGACGTTTTATGCGTTCGTCGCAGCCCTAGCTATGGAGAGTTCTTGGCATCAGCGGAACGCCGGGCCGTCGGCGTGACGTTCTTCGTGAACGGCGCCGTAATCGGCACATTCTCTGCCCGGCTGCCGTGGATCGCTGAGCGGCTTCACCTGAGCAGCGGAACGCTCGGCCTGGTCGGGCTGACGATCAGCATCGGCGCGCTCGCCACAATGCCGTTCGCGGCGCAATTCGTGCATCACTACGGCCCGAGGGCAACAACGCGAGTGCTGATCGTCGCGTCGAGCGCCGCACTCCTGCTGCCTGCTGTCGCACCAGACTTGCTGGTGCTGACGGCGATGATGCTGATCTTTGGTGCCCTGACCGGTGTCAACGACAACGCCATGAACGCCCAGGCCGTCGAGGCGGAGCAGCGGCTCGGCAAGTCGATCATGTCAGGGCTGCACGGCTTGTGGAGCCTCGGCGTACTGGCCGGCGCGCTGATCGGCTCGCTCTGGGCGCGCGCACACCTGAACCCGGTGCTCCAGTTCGCAGTCGTCGCCGCCGCTGCAGCCGCGGCTGGCGGCATTGCATCATCCTGGTTTGCCGGGCAGGCACCAGAAGGTGCGGCGGCTGAGGCGAAGGTCCCGCGGTTTGCCTGGCCTCGCGGCACGCTCTTGCTTATCGGACTCGTGGGCTTCGCGGCGATCTTCGTGGAATTCGCGGCGAATGACTGGTCGGCTGTGTTCATGCACTGGGACCTGCGCTCGAGCCAGGCTGCAGCAGCGATCGCGACCGGCACCTTCGCCGGGTCTATGGCCGCGGGGCGGCTTTGCGGCGACATGGTGGTGCGGCGCATCGGTGCTGCGGTCAGCGTGCGCGTCTGCGGAGTGCTCGGCACGGCCGGTTGCGTGCTGGTCGCAATCAGTCCGGTCGCGGCCGTGGCGCTGATCGGCTTCATCCTCATCGGGCTCGGCGTTTCCGTCGTGGTGCCGCTGGTGTTCGCCGCGGCGGGCCGGTCGGGCCCGAGTCCGGCAATCGGCGTCGCTGGCGTCGCTACCGTGAGTTACGGCGCAGGCATGGCCGCGCCGAGCGTGATGGGCGGCGTCGCCGACATCTCGTCACTGCGGATCGCGTTCGCGGTCGCCGCCCTGCTCGCCGTCGGGGTGGGCGCGGGGGCGGGACTGCTCGGCCGCGAGCATCAGGAGGGGCACGCCACGGCCGAGCCGGCCGCTGCGCCGGCCAGTGACGGCCGCTGCTAACCACGGGCGGTCAGAAGAAGATCAGTTTGACCGCCGAGATAACGCCGATGAGCACGACAAAGATCCGCAGCGCCTGAGGCGGCAGTTTGCGGCCGAACCTGGCACCGAGCAAGCCGCCGAGGGTAGAGCCAACGGCGATCAGCAGCACGACGAGCCACGCCACGTGCGCGAAGATGATGTAGACGACAGCGGCAGTGCCGTTCACGACTGCCACCAGAACGTTCTTGGCGCCGTTCACCCGCTGCATGGTCTCGTCGAGGAACGTGCCGAGCAGGCCGATGACCAGCACTCCCTGAGCCGCCCCGAAGTAGCCGCCGTAGGCAGCCGAGCCAAACACGCCAGCCGAAAGCACCGGGCCGATCCGCTCACGGGCGGTCGGGTCACCGCCGTCCTGCTCCGCCCGACGTTTGCGCCGGGCACCAACCCTGCCGCTCAGCCAGGGCTGGATGAGCACGAGCACGCACGCGATCAGGATCAGCGCAGGAACGATCAGCTGAAACGAACTCGACGGCAGCGCCAGCAGAGCCGCGGCACCGGCCAGGGAACCGACAGCTGAGATGACGCCCAGCCGGATCAGTCTGCCTCGCTGACCCGACAGCTCTCGCCGGTAGCCGACCGCACCGCTGATGTTGCCCGACACTAGGCCAACGTTGTTCGACACATTCGCCACTACCGGCGGGAAGCCGAATGCCAGGAGAGTAGGAAACGTGATCAGCGATCCGGATCCGACTACTGCGTTGACGGCGCCGGCGGCGACACCCACCCCGAAGATCGCGAGCCCTTCAGCTGGGCCCACGAATTCCTCGCATGAGGAGATCGTATGCGAGCGGGCAGAGCGGAGGACGCCTGCAACCGCCTGGTGTGATCAGGCCCACAGGCCGGATTATCTGAACCGGCCGGTAAACGGCGCCAGCCTGGCCTCACGGGAACGGTACGGCTCGCGCTGACCACCGGGCTGCCCGCCGTTCGACCAGCAACGGAACGCCGAAGCACCGCGACAGGTTCCGCTCGGTGAACACCTCGGTCAGCGGCCCGGCAGCCAGGACGGCACCCTTGCGCATCAGCATGGCGTGCGTGAAGCCCTCGGGAACTTCTTCCACGTGGTGGGTGACTAGCACCATCATCGGTGACCTGGGGTCACGCAACAGCCCGGCGATGCGCCGCAGCAGGTCCTCGCGGCCGCCGAGGTCGAGCCCTGCGGCCGGCTCGTCGAGCAGAAGCAGCTCCGGGTCCGCCATCAGCGACCTGGCAATCTGGACGCGCTTGCGCTCGCCCTCGGACAGCGAGCTGAATCGCCGCCGGATCAGGTGCGCGCAGCCGAGCGCGTCCAGCAGCTCGACTGCCCTGGTTACATCGAAGGAGTCGTAATCCTCCGCGTCGCGCCCGAGAATGCCGTAGGACGCTGTCAGGACGAGGTCAATCACCTTTTCCTGGAACGGGACCTGATCTGCGATTGCTGAACTTGACATGCCGATCCTGGTACGCAGATCGGCGATGTCGGCCTCAGCAAGCGGCTCGCCCAGGATCTCCACGCTCCCTTGGGTCGGTGCCAGCAGCGTGGCGGCCACCTGCAGCAATGTCGTCTTGCCAGCCCCGTTCGGTCCGATGATCACCCAGCTCTCGTCGCTGTTCGCGGTCCAGTTGACGTCGCGCAGCAGCATCGACTTGTCGTATCTGACTCCGACCCCGCGCAGCCGCAATACTTCAGCCGCCATCCGGTTCCCTTCGAGCGCCACCATCTCAGGTTGAACTTACGGCATGGCACCACCAGCGGCACCCGCACCTGGTGGTGGCGCGGTGGCGCAAGCTCTGCTCAGCTTTGATGGCGAACGGCCAGCAACGCAGCCTGCGTCCGGTCGGCCACGCCCAGTTTCGCCAGGACAGCGCTGACGTGAGTCTTGACGGTCTTCTCCGAGACGTGAAGCGTCCTTGCTATCTCGCGGTTGGAGTGGCCGGCGGCCAGCAGTTCGAGCACGTCCCGTTCCCGTGCGGTCAGCGCACCGATGCCGCGAGCACCTCCGGCCGGCCGCGCCGCGACTAGGCCGGCTGCTTCTGGCGCCAGCACGGTCTGCCCGTCGTGCACTGACCGGATTGCCCGGACCAGCGCGTCCGGGTCCACGTCCTTGTACAGGAACCCGGCGGCGCCGGCCTGCAAGGCTAGTCCCGGCGTAGACGGCCCGGCCGCGCTGGTCAGAATCAGCACGCGCGTGCTCGTTTCCTCGGCGGCTAGCTCTGACAGCACGCCCAGACCGTCGATCCCTGGCAGCTTGAGGTCGAGCAGCAGCACGTCCGGCGCGTGCTGCCGGGTCAGCTGCACTGCCTCGGGGCCGGTGCTGGCCTCGCCGACCAGTGTGATGTCGTCTTGCACCTCGAGCAGCACCGCGAGCCCCTGGCGGACTACCGGATGGTCGTCGGCAATCAGGACGGTGATCGGCCGGCTCCCGTTCATGCCGGACAACGTTCGTGCGCGGCGGCGGATCTCGCGCGTGACACCGGGGCCGCGGGGAGCGTCAGCCTGACCTTTGTGCCCGTTCCCGGTGCCGAAGTGATCTTGAGCGTGCCTCCGACGGAGCCGGCCCGCTCGCGCATTGAGGCGAGGCCGAGCCCTTGCTGCGGGGCGGCGACATCGAAGCCGCGGCCGGCATCGCTGACCTCGAGAACAATGCTGCGCTGGCGCCGGCTCAGGCAGACAGACACTGCGCCGCCTGAGTGCCTGAGCGCGTTGCCGATCGCTTCCTGCGCTATCCGGTAAACCGCCGTCTGCTGGGCTGCGTCGAGGTCGGGCAGGTCATCGATGCGGACGAGCACGTCGGTGCCGTAGGTCCGCCCCGCGAGTGCCGCATAACCGCGGAGCGAGCCGGCCAGGCCGCCCGCCGCGAGCTCAGGCGGAGCCAGGCCGTCGATGACTGCGCGAAGCTCGGCGTGCGCCTCGCCGACGAGCGCAGCGATGCTACCGATCTCCTCGATCGCCCTTGCCGGGTCCCGTCGCACCAGGATCGCTGACGCCCTGGCCTTCGCGCGGACGCTGAACAGCTTCTGCGAGACCGCGTCGTGCAGGTCCCTCGCGAGCCTGGCCCGTTCCTGCAACACAGACAGCTCGCGTCCCCGCTCGTACAGCCTGGCGTTTGTCAGCGCGATAGCGGCGTGCGCGGCGAAGAGGCTGACCAGGCGCTCGTCCCGGTCGGTGAAGCCACCAGGCTCGGCCTTGCACGCGGCGAAGATGAATCCGAGAATCTCGCCGCCTTGGCAGATCGGCACGCCGAGGACGTCGGTCAGCACGGGGTGCGCGGCGGGCCAGCCCCAGAACCGCGGGTCCGTCCGGATGTCCGCGAGCCGCACCGGCTTGCCCTCGCGGAGCACGACCGCGAGCATCCCGTGCTGGCGAGGCAGCGGGCCAATCGCCGCCTGCTCGCTGGCGTCCAGTCCGTCCACTACGAACTCAGCGAACGTCCCCGCGTCATCTGGCACGCCGAGCGCGGCGTATCTGGCTCCGGCAAGCGACCGGGCTGAGCGCACGATCATCTGCAGCACGTCCCTGACGGAGAGCTGGCCCGCCACGGCCAGCACCACCTGGCTGACGCGCTCGAAGATCTCATCCTGGCCGGCGTCATCAGTCTGGTCGCCCGCCGGAAGCTGTACCTGACCCATACCCCTGACGGTACCGGCGGGTCCGGCGTTGCGGATCGGGCGCGAGTCCTAGGACCAAGGTCGTACCCCTAGCCCGCCGGCAGCCCGATGTGCCGCAGCGGCGGCCCGCCTAGCTTCGCTGACATGAACACATCTCCAGTAGCGGTCATCACCGGAGCCTCCCGCGGCCTTGGCCGGGCACTCGCCGGGGCCCTGGCGGCGGAGGGCTACCAGCTGATCATCGATGCGCGTGACCCCAGAGCGCTGGAAGCTACCGCGGCGGAACTGCGGTCGCTGCACGATTTGCCTGAGCGCGCCGTGCAGACGTTCCCTGGCGATATCACCGATCCTGGCCACCGCGCGGCGCTCGCCGCTGGGGCGGCCGCGGCCGGTGGTGCCAGCCTGCTGATCAACAACGCAGGCACCCTTGGTGCCAGCCCGCTGCCAGCGCTGGCCGATTACCCCGTCGCCGATCTGCGTGCGTGCATCGAGGTCAATGCAGTCGCGCCGGTCGCCCTGACGCAGCTGATCCTGCCAGGGCTGCGGAGCCTCGGCGGGGCCGTGCTCAGCGTCACTTCAGATGCCGCGGTCGAAGCGTACACAGGCTGGGGTGGCTACGGCGCCGCTAAGGCCGCGCTCGAGCAAGCGTGCCATGTGCTGGCAGCAGAGGAAGCCGCGGTCCGGGTCTGGTGGGTGGATCCGGGTGACCTTCGCACCCATATGCACCAGCAGGCCTATCCCGGCGAGGACATCTCCGACCGGCCGCTGCCCGGGGCGGTCGTCCCTGGCTTCCTGCGGCTCATCAGCGAGCGGATGCCGAGCGGCCGGTACCGGGCAGCGGACCTGATGCCGGCCGGCGCCCCGTTGACGGGAGCTGCGTCATGACCACCGCGCCGGATCTCGTACGCCGCCATGCGGCACCGGACGGCATACCGTTCGACCTGCGGCCGGAGCTGGAGGCACATGAGCCGCCTGAGGCAAGAGGAGCTGCCAGGGACGACGTGCGGATGCTCGTCAGCAGGACCGCCTCCGGTGAAGTCGATCACCACGCGTTCGCCGACCTGCCGGACCTGCTGCTGCCTGGCGATCTGGTGGTCGTGAACAACACCGCGACACTGCCGGCGGCAGTAACGGTGCCGACCGCAGCCGGTGCTTCGATGACCGTGCACTTTTCCACCGCGATGCCGGAGGGAGACTGGCTTGTCGAGCTGCGGTCAGGAACTGGCGGGGTTTCCGTGCCGTCCCACCTCGGAGCCGCTGGCGACCGGCTAGAGCTGCCCGGCGGAGCAGTGCTAACGCTGGATCTCCGGTTCAGCCCGCGTCTGTGGCGGGCCAGGCTGTCCACCGCGGTCATTCCCTACCTACTCAGGCATGGCCAGCCGATCAGGTACTCCTACGTCCCGGCCGCGTGGCCGATCGGGGCGTACCAGACAATCTTCGCAACCTGGCCCGGCAGCGCGGAGATGCCAAGCGCCAGCCGCCCGTTCACCGCTGAGATCGTCACGAGGCTGGTGAGCCGCGGGATCGCGATAGCCCCGGTGACATTGCACACCGGGGTCTCGTCGCTGGAAGGCGGCGAGGATCCCTACCCCGAGTCCTTCGACGTTCCCGCTGCCACGGCTCGCCTGGTTAACCAGACCAGGCAGGCCGGCGGCCGGGTCATCGCCGCTGGCACGACGGTAGTGCGTGCACTGGAAAGCGCGGCGCTGCGGGCGGGCTGCCCTGCCAGCGCGGTCACCGGCAGCAGGCTTTGTGACAGCGGCCCGGTTAGCGCGGCAGCGGGCTGGACCTCGCACGTCGTCACCAGCCAGAGCGGCGCCGCAGTAGTGGACGGCCTGCTGACCGGGCTGCACGAACCCCGGTCCACGCACTTGTGGATGCTGGCCGCGTTCACCTCTGAGGAGATGCTGCGCCGCTGCTACCACGCCGCCGGCGAGAACGGCTACCGGTGGCATGAGTTCGGCGACGTCCACCTCCTGCTGCCCTGACGCCGCCCCGATGCCGGCCGTGCGTGCTTTTACGCGGTCTGTTACCAGCTTCACTCGCCACGCTGCCCTGGCATCAGTGCAGTAGCTCGCGCTCGATAGCGTTAGCAGCACAATGTCTGGTCCGCAGATCACGTTGCTGGTTACCCTCACCGGCCGTGACCGGCCAGGGGTCACGTCCCGGCTGTTCGCAACGCTCTCAGCGCACGAACTCACCGTCGTCGACGTCGAGCAGGTCGTGATCCGCGGACGGCTGGTGCTCGGCGTGCTGCTGGCGGCTGACGAATGCCCCGACCTGACCGCCATCCACCAGCAGATCACCTCGTTCGCCGCCGATATGGGAATGGACGTCGAGATCACGATGGGTTCGGGCGAGCCGTCCCAGCGGCTCCGCGGGCGGCTGCATGTCACGTTGCTCGGGCAACCGCTGCTGCCGTCGGCGGTCGCTTCGATCGCGGGCCTGATCGCCGCCCACGGGGCGAATATCGACAGGATCGGCCGACTCGCAAGCAAACCCGTTACCTGCATCGAATTCGAGGTGTCCGGAGCCGATCCGGCTGGTCTGCGCAGTGTGCTTGCCCGCGAGTCGGTCGAGCTCGGCGCCGACGTCGCGGTACAGCCAGGTGGCCTGCACCGGCGGGCAATGCGGCTCGTCGTGATGGATGTCGACTCGACCCTGCTGCGGGATGAAGCGATCGACCTGCTTGCTGCCAGGGCTGGCTGTACCGGCGAGGTACGGGAGATTACCGCTGCGGCGATGCATGGCGACCTTGAGTTCACCCAAGCCCTGCGCCGGCGGGTCGCGCTGCTCGCCGGGCTTGACGCATCGGTCATCGATGAGGTGCTGGCCGGCGCGCGGCTGATGCCCGGAGCACGCACGCTGATCAGGACGCTCAAGCGGCTCGGATATCGGTGCGGCGTGGTGAGCGGCGGGTTCACCCAGTTCACTGACTGGCTGACGCTGGAGCTGGGACTTGACTTCGCCGAGGCGAACACCCTGGAGATAGCGGGAGGGAAACTGACTGGCCGGGTAGTCGGGCCGGTCGTTGACCGGCCCGGCAAGGAGCGCGCGCTCCGCCGGTTCGCTGCCGCCGCCGGAGTTCCGCTCAGCCAGACCGTAGCGGTCGGCGACGGCGCGAACGACCTGGACATGATCTCCGCCGCCGGGCTCGGCATCGCTTTCAATGCCAAGCCGGCTGTGCGGGTGGCGGCCGATACCTCGCTCACCCTGCCGCACCTGGACGCGATCTTGTACCTGCTCGGGATCTCACGCGACGATGTCGACGCCGCCGATGCCGAGGATCGCATGCTGGCGTCCGACGGACAGAATCTGCGCCCGCCCGAGGACTAGTGCCGCCTAGCTGGCGAGGGGCAGCGCAGGTCGCCTCGCCGCAGCCGGGCCCGGCGGCTGCTCACCCGGCAGGATTTCTGCTGCCAGTTCAGCTATCGGCCGCGGATCGACCCGGAGGCAGGTGACGCCAAGCGGCGCCAGCATGGCTCGCAGCGCGCCCGGCGCAAGCTCTATCCACTGCTGCGACGGTCCAAGCGTCATCAGGAGCGAGGCCTCCGAGGTGAACGCCATGCCAATGCGTTCACCAGTAATGAGCCGGCCCGTGCGCAGCGAGAGAGTGCCCGACTTGCTTTCCCGTACCGGAACAAGATACGTATGCGTCACCGGAGCACTCCTCATAGACCTGTATCGCGGAGCAGCAGGTCGCTGTTCGTTTCCCGACGGACCAGCAGGCGCGCGGCGCCGTCCCTGACGGCGACAACGGGCGGCCGTCCGACCATGTTGTAGTTGGATGCCATCGAGTGGTTGTAAGCGCCGGTGCCGGGGACCGCGATGAAGTCGCCGGGCCGGATGTCTGCCGCCAGCAGCACATCCGCAGCGAGGACATCCCCCGCTTCGCAGTGCCGCCCCACTACTGTTACGAGTTCTGGCCCCGCGCCTGACGGCCGCACTGCACGTACCGAGTACTTCGCCCCGTACAGCTCCGGCCGCGGGTTGTCGCTCATGCCGCCGTCCACAGCCACGAACCTCCGCCCTGGGCCCGCGTGCTTGACGACGAGCACCCGGTACAGCGTGAGGATGGCTCGGTTGACTATGGCCCGCCCCGGCTCGATGACGAGGTGCGGCACCGGCAGCCGCAGCCGTGCGCACTCATCCCTGATGACCCGGCGCATGCGGTCGGCGAAGCCCGCCAGGTCGAAGTCCGGATCTCCCGCGACATAGGGAACGGCGTGGCCGCCGCCCATGTTGAGCTCTCCGAGCGTGATGCCGCGCTGATCCCGCAAGGCCGCCATCAGCGCTATCAGCTTGCGAGCTGCATCCTCATAGGCCGCGAGGTCCGTCAGCTGTGAGCCCAGGTGGCAGTGAAGGCCGGCAAGCTCAAGCTCGGGATGAGCGATGACCCGGTGCGCGGCGTCCGCGGCGGCGCGCGCGCTCAGCGAGAAGCCGAACTTCTGGTCTTCGACCCCTGTCGCCACCGCCCGATGCGTATGAGCGTCGACGCCGGGCGTTACCCGGATCAGGACCCGCTGGCGCGCAGGCGCGTGCGCCGCGAGCCGAACGATCTCCGAGGCGGAATCGATCACGATGCGCCCGACGCCGTAACCGAACGCCGCGTGCAGGTCCCCTGGCGTCTTTGCGTTCCCGTGCAGGATGATCCTTCCGGGCGGGAAGCTCACCGAACGTGCCACGGCCAGTTCTCCCGCCGAGCAGACGGCCAGCGACAGGCCCTCCTGTGCGACCCACCTGGCCATGGCCCGGCACAAGAAGGCCTTGCCCGCGTACGCGACCTCGGCAGCTGTGAACGCGGCGACGTAGGAACGACACCGGGACCGGACATCGGCCTCGTCGAGGATGTAGGCGGGCGTGCCGTAGGCTGCCGCCAGCGAAGTTAGGCGCAGCCCGCCTACCGAGATCTCACCGTCCGGCTCAAGACGCGCGGTGCGCGGCCATACGTCCAGATCCAGCCCAAGCGGGTTGATCACATCATGCGCAACCGTTGCAGCGTCACCTCGTCCGGGCGCGCGGGACCGGTGTCAGCGGGCCCAGCCGCGGCTCGCGAGTGCGCTCTGTGAATGCCCGCTTACGATCTTCGTCCGTCACATCAGCGAATCTAGCCACGCCGGGAGCAGAGTCCCCGGTTCTTAACACGCTCCATGCGGTGAGGCGGCAAAGCCAAACAGAATCTTTTCACCGCAGGAACGGCCAGAGCCGACTTGTCAGATTTCCCCCCGGCTCGCGCCGGGCGGAGGCGTCCGAGACCAGGCGCATCGGCTGCGGGACTAGTCCCCCGCCTTGGGCGACCAGGACGCGACGAGCTCGCCGGTCCCGGCAGCAAGGTCCGCCCAGTCGCTAGCTAGCGCGATGACCGCGATCGCGGCGGTGGGAAGCGCGATCTCGCTCCCGGTCAGCAGGCTGGCCAGCTCGGCGGCAGCCGGGTTGTGGCCGATGTACAGCAGCGTCCCGACCGTCGCCGCAGTCTGCCTGACGATCCCCGCAACGTCCTCGCTATCAGCCTGGTAGAGACGCTGTTCCGTGGTGAACTCCGGGTTGCCTCGAAGCTCCGGCGCCACGTACTGCCAGGTCTGGCGGGTCCGCCTTGCCGCCGAGCAGATCACCAAGTCGGGCCGGAATCCCCCGGTGGCCAGCCATTTCCCGGCTGCCGCGCTGTCCCGCTGCCCCCGTGGCCGCAGGGCCCGCTCGAAGTCCGGACCGCCCGGCAGTTCGCCCGCCTTGGCGTGCCGCATCACGATCAGCCTGTGCATGGCATCCATCGTCGGGCACCGGCCGCCGCAGCGCATGGCCGGCCCGCGATCCAAGCCGCCGAGCCTGGCTGCCGCCTGACATCAGGCCGTGCGGTTATACGTCGGCGGGGCGGGCGCCCGCAGCACCCGCCCCACCCCGCGCGTTGTTGCTAACTTCAGGCATGCACCGTATCTGCCTGGGCCTTCGCCTCGGTGTCGCCGCCCGAGATGCTCGTCGACCGGCGCTTGGAAACGATGATCGCGGTAGCCACGATCGCCACGGCCACGATCGCCACGGCCGCCCGCAGCCCGAGGTTGCCGCTGTACTCCACCACGCTGGTCGCGATTAGCAGGGAGACCAGGTTCATCACCTTGATCAGCGGGTTGATGGCCGGGCCGGCGGTGTCCTTGAACGGGTCGCCAACCGTGTCGCCGATGACGGTGGCAGCGTGTGCCTCCGAGCCCTTCCCGCCGTGGTGGCCGTCCTCGACCAGCTTCTTGGCGTTGTCCCAGGCGCCGCCAGAGTTCGCCAGGAACACCGCCATCAGGGCACCGGCCGCGATCGCGCCCGCCAGGTAGGAGCCAAGCGGCGCGTAACCGAACGCGAACCCGACCGTGATCGGCATCAGCACCGCCAGCAGGCCGGGCGTCGCCAGCTCACGCAGCGAGTCCCTGGTGCAGATGTCAACCACCCGGCCGTATTCCGGCTTCTCGGTGAAGTCCATGATGCCGGGGTGGTCGCGGAACTGATTCCTGACTTCGACGACGACCCGCCCGGCCGCCCGGCCTACCGCCATGATCAGCAACCCGGAGAAGAAGAACACCACCGAAGCGCCGATGATCAGGCCGAACAGATCGTTGGGTGAGTCGATACCCAGGCTGAAGCTGCCCAGGTGCTTGAGGGCGAGTTCGGCCGTGACCTGGGTGCGGAACGCGCCAAACAAAGCGGTCGCGGCGAGGACTGCGGTCGCTATCGCGATGCCCTTGGTGATGGCCTTGGTCGTGTTGCCGACCGCGTCGAGCCGGGTCAGCACCTGCGCAGCCTCGCCTTCGACCTCGCCGGACATCTCGGCGATGCCCTGGGCGTTGTCGGAAACCGGGCCGAAGGTGTCCATCGACACGATGACGCCGACCGTGGTCAGCAGGCCGGTGCCAGCCATCGCGACACAGAACAACGCGAGCGTCGCGCTCCCGGTTCCGAGCAGGAACGCGCAGTACACGGCACCGCCGATGAGCAGGGCAGAGTAGACCGCGGACTCAAGGCCGACCGAGATACCGGACAAGATCACGGTGGCCGGGCCGGTCAGCGAGCTCTCGCCGATCTCCCTGACCGGCTTCCTGTTGGTCTCGGTGAAGTAGCCGGTCAGCAACTGGATGGCGCTGGCCAGAACAAGCCCGATTACGACGGCCAGGATGGCCACCAGCCTCGGGTCACCCTTCTGGATCAGGATCGAGTGGTCGGTCACGCCCTTGAGCGCGCTGAACTTCGACGGCAGGTAGATGAAGGCGAAGATGACCACCAGCACAAGCGAGATGATCGCCGAAGCGAAGAAACCGCGGTTGATCGCGGTCATGCCGCTACGGTCATTTTTGCGCGGCGCGACCAGGAAGATGCCGAACCCGGCGGTGATTATGCCAACCATCGGGACGATCAGCGGCCAGACCAGGCCCGCGGATCCGAATGCGACCTTACCCAGGATCAGCGCCGCGACCAGGGTCACCGAGTAGGACTCGAACAGGTCGGCGGCCATGCCAGCGCAGTCGCCGACGTTGTCTCCCACGTTGTCGGCAATCGTCGCGGCGTTGCGCGGGTCGTCCTCAGGGATGCCCTTCTCGACCTTGCCGACCAGGTCCGCCCCCACGTCGGCCGCCTTGGTGAAGATGCCGCCGCCAACCCGCATGAACATGGCCAGCAGCGCGGCGCCGAAGCCGAAGCCCTCGAGGACGCCGGAGGCGTTCGCCTTGTAGAGCAGCACCACGACGGCCGCGCCGAACAAGCCGAGGCCGACGGTCAGCATGCCCACCACACCGCCGGTGCGGAAGGCGATCCGCATGGCCGGCCGCTCGCCTGCCTCCTTTGCGGCCGCCGCCACGCGGACATTGCCGCGGACCGCCAGCGACATACCGGTGAATCCGGTAAAAGCGGAGAAAAGAGCGCCAACCAGGAAGAAGATCGACCGCCCCCAGCGGACCGACTCACCCGTGGCGGGTAGTACCAGCAGTACAAAGAAAATGATGACCACAAAGATGCCGAGGGTCTTGAACTGCCGCTGCAGATAGGCTGCGGCACCTTCCTGAACCGCCTTGGCGATCTCCCGCATCTTGGGCGTGCCTTCGCTGGCAGCCAGCACGTCCCTGCGCAGCCAGAACGCGACAGCGAGCGCTATCAAAGCGATGGCAGCCACTATGGCTACCCAGGCCAGGTTCCCCCCGGCTACTGTGGCCAAGCCTCCCCCAAGGGCGAGGTTGTGCATTATCCGTCCTCCTTGACAGGGGATACAAGGTAGTACCGAGCCCATGCGCGCGGGCACCGTCCCGGTGGCTTAGTACGCAGCGGACCGGCCATGCCTGCCAGCAGACGGCAAGCCAACCTTACGCGTGGCGTGCCGGGAGTCTACGCATCCCGGTAAGCGGATGGTAAATCGGGTGCGACTACTTACCTAGCCGCGACAGCTCTGTGACGTAACGGTACTCGAACTGAGACCTCGGCTTGCAGGGCGGCTCCGCTAAAGACGTCCAGCTACCGGCCGGTTCCGGTTGAGGGCCAGCTCATCCTGATACTGGTGCCGGCGGCAGTCTCGCTGATCTGCACGTCGTCAGCCAGACCCTCGATGACCGCGATGCCGAGGCCAGCACCCACGCCCGGCTCTACCGGAGCCGCTGTGCTGCCGGCCAGGCCAGCGCCTGCTAGCTCCGCGACGGCGCCAGGCCCGCCCGACCCGCGTGCGCCCGGCGCGCAGGTGTCGGTGACCTCGACCTCGAACCGGCCCGCCAGGTCAGTGAGGGAGAGCCGGACAGGCTCGGCCGGGCAATACAGCTGGTGCCCTTCGACAGCTCGGGAGCAGGCCTCCCCGACCGCGAGCCGCACCTCGTCAAGCAGCGACTCGTCGACTCCGCTGCGCCTTGCGACCGCGGTGGCGACCAGCCGCGCTGTCCGCACGTGGGCAGGCAGTGCGGTGAAGGTCAGCTCTACAGTTGCCATTCCTGCGTCGTCCGGTTCGATGATGGCCAGTAAGTCAGGCTCTTTACTTCTCCGCCCGCCGGGCAGCGATCGCCTCGTCCACGGTGTCGTGGATGCCGAACACCTTGGTCAGGCCCGTGATCCGGAAGATCTTGAGAATCCGCTCCTGAGTGCAGACCAGGTCCAGTGACCCGTCGTGAGCACGCACCCGCTTCAGCCCGCCGACAAGCACACCGAGGCCGGTCGAGTCGAGGAACTCCACCTTCTCCATGTTGACGACGAGCTGGTAGAAGCGGTTGTTGACCAGCTCGATCAGCAATTCACGCAAGCGCGGAGCGGTGTAGACGTCGATCTCGCCTTCAACATCGACGATCTCGATCCCATCCTTGCTGTGGTGGTCCAGCTTCAGGTCCACATGTCCTCCAGCGCCTTATGGCGGTCAATATCCAGGCTGACCGCATCTGTTCCGTTATGCGTGCTGTGCCAAAGTCTGGTGTCAGGGCCGGCCTGGTGACGCGCCGCCGGGGCATGCCGGGCCGCGCATTCGTCCACGCCCCACCGTTATTCCTATACCAGATCGCGGTCGCAGGCATCTTGCGCCGTGCGACAGACTGGGATCTGATGCATCTGGTACCCCCGCCCGACCCCGTAGCCATTCGCCGGTCGGATCATTGTCCCGTGCAGCCTGGCCACCGCAGCGGCCGAGTGACCGGGGCAACCGTCGGCGCCCTCGCACCGGAAGCCGGGAACGAGGCTCGGCAGCCGGCGACGCCGCGTCCAGTTCCTGCAGGCCCAGTCACCGCAGACGCAGCCACGGCTGCAACAACTGCAGTGCTTCAGGCTGGCGCGCAGGCGGGCAGGCTGACGTTCCTGACGCATCTAGCTGGCCGTCCTGGCCAGCACGCGGCCTGGCCGGCCTTCGTACCGCCCGAACTTATCACCGCGCTTGCTGCACGCGGCGTGGCCGCGCCCTGGCGGCATCAGGTTGAGGCCGCTGACCTGGCCGCAAGCGGCCAGAGCGTAATCATCTCGACCGGCACGGCGTCCGGGAAGTCCCTGGGCTATCTGCTGCCCGCGCTCACCGGCATCCTTGCTGGCGGCACTGCCCTGTACATCGCTCCCACCAGAGCACTCGCGGCGGACCAGGCCAAGTTCGTGCGATCGCTTGGCCTGCGGGCCGTCAGGACAGCGGTTGTCGACGGCGACACGCCATGGGCCGAGCGGACCAGAGCACGATCGCAGGCTAACTACCTGCTGACGACGCCCGACATGCTGCATCAGTCCCTGCTCCCTGGTCACGCCAGGTGGAATGGCTTCTTCCGGCGACTGCGCTACGTCGTCGTCGATGAGTGCCACACTTACCGGGGCGTGTTCGGCTCGCACGTCGCGCACGTGCTCCGCCGGCTTCGGCGCGTCGCCTACCACCACAGCGCGGCGGAGCCGGTATTCGTGCTCGCCTCAGCCACCATCAGCGAGCCAGCCAGATGCGGCGCGCAGCTCACCGGCCAGGCGGTAGCGGCGGTCAGCACGGACGGCGCACCGCGCGCACCGCTGACCTTCGCCCTCTGGGAGCCGCCGCTGACCGGCGCGATGGGTGAGGCGGGCGCTCCCCTCCGCCGGGCGGCCACTTCGGAGGCCGCCCAGCTGCTCGCTGAGCTGGTGCGCAGCGATGTGGCGGCCCTTGCGTTCGTCCGGTCCAGGCGCGGCGCGGAAGCAGTGGCACAAGCGGCGCGCCGCCACCTTGCCGAGGCCGGAGCGGCCGAGCGGGCGGAGCGGGTCGCGGCATACCGATCTGGTTACCTTCCGCAGGAGCGCCGGGCGCTTGAGGAAGCCCTGCGCGCCGGAGAGATCACTGGGCTGGCC
>Ga0335074_10005513_pt1 | contig 17512 bp, 20 predicted proteins | sample Lox_Sample_23_FD_206715 | JGI IMG/M metagenome (GOLD analysis project Ga0335074, IMG submission 206715) | Soil microbial communities from Loxahatchee National Wildlife Refuge, Florida, United States - Lox_Sample_2.3 | ecosystem: Environmental > Terrestrial > Soil > Wetlands | place: USA... | reverse complement strand
CTCCACGTGCCGGGCACGGTGAGGTTCAGCCCCAGCGCGTTGTTGGCGTCGGTGGTCAGCCTCGGGTCGTCCCGGTAGTCCCCTGGCGGCAGCACCACCTCAAGGTGGTTGTTGGTCACGCCGGCGACCCGCCGCGCGGCCGCGGCGGCCTCCAGGTACTGGAGGTAGTTCGGGACGGTACCGTTGAGCGCCACGTCCCCGGCCATGTTCTCCACCCGGATGTCGGGTGAGTCTGCCAGCGGATCGAAGGTCAGTTCGTCTTCGACCGCCTTGCGGATGTCTTTCGCCTTGTTCATTGCCTGCGTCCTTTCCATGGCCGGTCTGGCAGCGCACTGCCGTTCCTTACCTGGAAGTCCACCCGTCCCTCGCGTGCCGGCCAAAGCGACAATGACTGTCGAGCCATAGGCCGGTGCTATAGCCGCCGCGTCCGCGGCGTTGCTGGCGGCGGATATAGCCACGGCCGATGATCCGGTAGGACACGCCTTCTATGCCAGGCAGCCGCGACAGTGGTGAACTGCATGGACAGTACGGCCGCGGCCGTACTCGCCAGGGAGGGACATCAGTCATGAGCGCGACTCGTGATACCCGCGAAGCGGTCGAGACGGAACTGCGATTGGACCCGCAGGTGAACGACTCGAGCATCACCGTCCCGGACACCATGGAGGCGGCCGCGCGACGTCAAAGCGGCCACCGCGGGGAACACGGTGATCCTGACGGGTCACGTCCGGCCCGCAGCCGAACGCGACGCGGCAGTTCCCGGCGCTGGACGGCCAAGGGCGCGGGCGCGGTCATCGGCGAAGTCGAAGTCACCCGGTGACCGGCTATGAGCGGCATCGTGTGGCGTGGGCCACAGCGAACCAGCCGGGTGCCCTGGGCGGGCCACAAGGTCGGAAGCCTGGGAGAAGCGAAAGGGCTTCGTGTCGCCATCCGGCTTGGCGAGCGACGGGTCGTGGAGGTCAGCGGGGAGATCGGCCTGTATTCCGGCGCGGAACTGCGGGAAAGGCTGCTGTGGGCACTGCGCCGCCACGGGCCGCAGCTGACCCTCGACCTGCGGGGAGTGACGTCCATTGACTCAGCGGGCATCGAGGTGTTGCTCGCCACTCGTCGGAGGGCCCAGCTGGAGGGCGGCTGGGTCAATGTCGCCCAGGCCTCGCCGTGCGTGCAGCGGATGATCACGCTCGCCGGCCTGCAGCACATGTTCTCTCCGCCGAAGGAATCCTGACCCTTGTCGCTCAGCTGCCTTGGCTCCATCTCCGTTGCGCTGGCGGAGCACCCACAAGGCGTTGCCCTGGATGGTGATCCCGGATCGGGAGCAGCCACATCAGGCTTGATCTCGACAAGAGCGACTCGACGCTGGCCTGGTTGGCAGAGGCGGTCGGGACGGGTGCCATGCTCGCTATTGTTTTCAGTCGTTTGAACCGAGCGGGACACACCGGTTGGGGGAGCCAAACAGGGAGCCAACGACGACAGGCTCCAGGCGACACCACGCGACCTCTGGCGACTGTACCTGCAGGTAAGAGCGATTTTCCGCGATGGTTGTGACTCGCTGCGATTCGGCAGCGGATCAGCATAATTCGAGTGTCTGACCTGGGGGTTTGTGCGACAGATTACCGATGGGAGCCAAATAGGGAGCCAATGCGCATTGCAGCAGGTCGTGGCGCTGGGCCGAACCACGGGTTACTTGTCGTCAGGGAGCAGCCGGAAAGCCGGATGCGGGGTGAGCGGGCGGATCGCGCGGAAATCACGGCGATCCAGCGTGAGTACCGAAAACGTGCGGTACTCGGCGGCCAGGGCCACGTTGACCCCTTCGGCCAGGTCGAGGTCAAGAGCGCCGTCCTGGCGCTGCACCTGTCGCGCAGTCTCGAGCAGTTCGACGGTGATCTCCGGATCTGGAATCGCCCGCGCCGCGCTTGGAAGATAACGAAATCGATCAGCGACGACCGTGCGTGACTGCCGAACCGCGCCTTGGCGAGATGGTCGACCTCGGTCAACACCAGAGGAGACACCAGCGTCGTCCCTGCTTCCGCCAGCACTGCCTGGCAGTCCGCCGATTCAGGAGCGTTCCTGTCAGAGGCGGCAATGAGCCCGGAAGTGTCAGCGACAAGGATCACTGCTGACCGGCGCCGCGGGCGACCGTCTGGGTAACCTCATCGCCCAGGGCCGGCTTGCCGGTCCCGTCGAACGTCGGCCAGTCGAGCGGCTCGTCCCACACCCGGCTGGACATGGCCGCGAGGCGGATGCCCTCCCTGATGATCTCGGCGTCCGGGACGCCGCGCCGGGCCGCCGCCGGCGTGGCCGCGACCCGCGGCTGGTGAGGTACGGGTCAGGATCGAGGCGTTCACCGTCAACCCGCTCGACCAGATGATGCGTTCTGGCACCTCGGCTGTGCCCGTCCCCTGCCGCAAGCTCGCCTCGCGAGCGTCAGGGACAGCTACGTCGAGTACACCACGGTCCCCGTGAGCCGGGTCGCCGCCCGGCCGCCCGGGCTCGTGATCACGGAGGCGACGCCAGCGACTGTGCAACAGCATGGTTTCGACGGAGGACCGTGGAGAAGCTGTGGTAGCCACTACGTCAAGTTGATTCGCTTGGTCCCACCGCTAGTCGCCCCGCAGGTGAACTTGGGCTGGCCATGGCCGAGGTGTGCCGATCACGCACAGTCGTTGCTGAGCTGGAATTCGGCGCAGGCTATGTCGGTCGGTTTCCCGTCAGCCCATCCGGTGGCTTCCTTTTCAGCCGGCGCGTAGGCGACGTGGCTAAGGCAGAAGCGGTCGTCCACGTACAGTTCCACGAACTCCTGGTACCGGACAATCTTTGCGGATCTTCGCGGCGGAGCGGGCAGCGCCTCGGAGTGGAGCCTCGTCCCGTCGGCATAGCCGAGCGTCGCCGACTGGCCGGAAAGGGTCACCCGCAGCGCCTTGGCACTGGTTCCGAGCTGCATGGTTAGTTCGGACGGGCCATGGAAGCGGAAGCTCGCAACGCCGTCTGATACCCGGTTAACGGGACTGTTGTCCAGGAACTGGTCAAGCCCGGGCCACCAGGCCAGGTATGGACGGCCGGCTTTGGTGAAGGACAGCAACTTGGGCTGGCTGAGACAGCCCCGTACTAGCGGTCCGCTGTCGGTGCCGCCAAACCGCCGCCGCTGAGTGTGCAGGACGAGCGGCCCGTCCGGGGTCCGGACAATGCGGGGGGCATATGCCCCGTTCGGGCCGACCCGCCCCAGGTGCTTCCAGGGACCTTGGAGGTCTGGAGACCGCCATGCATGAAAAGACTGCTCTTCGCTTACGCAGGCGAACAGCAGCCAGTCCTCCGCTGCGCGCTCGATCACCGGGCATTCCAGTTCCGCGGTGATCCCGGGAGTGAGCAGCGGCGGGCGCACCGTCCAGTGCTCGAGGTCGTCCGATGTCGCCAGCCCGATGCAGCCCGACTGCCCGAGTGGCCCGGCCGCGGTCCTGGCGCAGACGGTCATCATCCATGACCAGGGGCCGGCCGGGTCCGCGACTACGAAGGGATCGCGCCACGCCATGTCACCGTCGGCGCGGTACCACCGGCCGTCAACCTCGGCAACCGGGCTGGCGCCGACCCGGCACCAACCGGTTCCGTCGCTACGGTCGCTAACCGCCATGCCGATCGACTGCCAGGAGCGCGGACGTTGACTGACTCCCGTATAGAACATCGCGAGGCCGCCACCCAAAGCCACGTGCGACATCGTCCACACGGCGGCGTCGTCAAAGCACCCGGCCCGGCCGATGCCGAAAGCAGGGCCGAGGGTTTGCCAGTTCACCAGGTCCGGCGATCGCGCGAGCCCGTAGGAGGTCTCCAGCGTCGCCGCGTCGAACGGGTGCACTGGCGGGCCCTGCAGGTGCAGGACCCGCCAGCCGTCATCGCTGTCCAGCACAGAGAAATCGTTGAGGCACATGCCCGGAGGACGGTAACGCATGGAACCCCGCTATGACTTCGCCGACACATGCCGCTTCAGCGCGGCACGAGCCGACGGTACAGCCGGAGTCTTCAGAGCGCAAGCGCTTACGATCCTCATGACTTGCCTCTTGCCTGCGGCAATGTGGAAAGTAGTGATCTAGGAAAGATGTGTAGCGTAAACGCTTGCGTAACCAAAACTTCCAGGCGTAGGCTGCCGCCAGGCTGGCCGTCGCGAGCGGCAGCCGAGTTCACCACATGGAGGTGGCGGCATGCCTGAGGTGTCGATCGAGGAGGTGGCGCGCGCGGCAGGCGTCTCGAGCGCCACCGTGTCGCGCGCGCTGCGCGGCCGCGGCGGCATCTCACCCGCAACCACCGAACGCGTTCGGCAGGTCGCCGAACAGCTCGGATATGCGGCGTCGCCGCTCGCGTCCGCACTTGCCTCCGGCCGGGCCGGAAGCGTCGCCGTGGTGCTGCCCTACCTGGACCGGTGGTACTTCGCCTCGGTGCTGAACGCGGCAGAGCAGGTGCTTCGCGAGGCAGGGCTCGATGTCCTGCTCTTTCACGTGGGAGATACCGGCCTGCGGCATGACTACTTTTCCTTCGGCATGCTGCGCAAGCGCGTCGACGGAGTTCTGCTGCTCAACCTCACCCTGAGCGAGAAGGAGACGGACGCGCTGCGCGGTCTCGGAGTCCCCGTCTGCATGGTCGGCTATGAGGTCGATGGCTTCCACAGCGTGCATATCGACGACGCTGCCGGAGCCTCGACCGCGGTGCAGCACCTGCTCAACCTGGGGCACGAGCGGATCGGGATCATCTCAGGTGATCCCAGTGAGCCGATGGCCTGCACCGCGCCCCAAGATCGCCGCACGGGCTACCGCAGGACCCTGGAGGACGCCGGCATCGCGCCGGATCCCGGGCTGGAGGTCTACGGCGACTTCACGGTCGAGGGCGGCGAGCGGGCTACGAGCGAACTCTTCGGACGGCCCAAACCGCCGACCGCGATTTTCGCTGAGTCCGACGAAATGGCCTTCGGAACTCTGAAAATCCTCGGCCGGATAGGAATGTCTGTGCCCACCGATATCTCTGTCGTGGGATTCGACAACCATCAGATGGCCGCATACTTCGATCTCACTACAATCGCCCAGCCGGTATTCGAGCAAGGTCGCATGATAGCGCGGCGGCTAGTCGATTCGATCGAGCGGCCCGGTGAAATCCCGCCGGAGAAGATCCGCACAGATACCAGCCTTATCATCCGCGGGAGCACGGCCGTCCCCAGTGAATACCGGCGGCAATTTCCTGCTTAGTGAGCACTATCCACATGTGACGGGCCGCACGTCCTGCCGCATTTGAAAGGGAGAGGCAGCATACGCATGATTTATTCCTGCAAACAGTCATTCCGAAGAAGATCGGCGGCAATAGGCATCACCGCGACTATTCTCGGCGCCGGATTGGCGACGGGCTGCAGCTCGTCCTCGCAGCCAGCCTCCAGCGGCGGAGTGGTGACCATCGAATTCGCCACGCAGGGGCTCGGCGCCGAAGAGGCAGCCACCAACGCGGCCATCGCGGGCTTCGAGCGCGCGAACCCGGACATCAAGGTCAAGGACTTTGTCCTGTCGACCAACACCAGCGACGCCCTGCAGCAGCTCACCCAGCAGTTCGTGGCCGGATCGGGAACGCCTGACGTCATCGAATCCGACGTCATCTACCCGGCTACCTTCGCGCAGTCCGGCTGGATTCTTCCGCTCACCAAGTTCCACCCCGACATGAGCAAGTTCTTCCCAGGTCAGGTCGCGTCAGTGGAGTACAACGGGCAGTACTACGGCATGCCCTGGTTCACCAACGCGCAGGGCGTATTTTACCGGACCGACCTGGTGCCTACCCCACCTACAACACCGCAGCAGCTCGTGACCGACGCGCAGCAGGCGATGAAGAAAGATCCCTCGCTCAAGGAAGGGCTCGCGTTCGAGGGCGACAAATACGAGGGCGTCATCTGCAACTACATCGATTTCCTCGGCGGCTTCGGCGGCTCACTTAACGCCAATAACCTCAACACGCCAGCGAACGCGCAGGCCCTCCAATTCATGCAGGACACGATCTATAAGTACAAGATCGCGCCGGCCGCGGTGACGGGATGGCAGGAAAGCAACGTGCAGAACGCCTTCCTTTCCGGCCAGGCCGCGTTCGCACTCAACTGGCCCTACATTTTCCCGTTGGCCGATGCCAAGGGATCCGCAGTCCAGGGCAAGATCGCCTGGATCCCCTTCCCGTCGAACACCGGCCAGCCGCAAGCCGCGCTGGGCGGAGATGACCTGGTGATCAATGCCAAGAGCCCGAACCAGGCGGCTGACTGGAAGTTCATCCAATACATGGACAGCGCCCAGGTGCAGATCGCCCGGGCCGTCGCGGCGGGCGACGCGCCAGCGCTGCAAGCGGCGTACTCGGGCACGCTGTACGCCAAGCTCCCGTACTTCAGGCAGGCAGAGAAGGTCTTCGCCGTTACCGCACCACGGCCAGTCACGCCCGCCTATCCGAAGATCTCGGCGGAACTCCAGACGATGCTGTCGTCCGTGCTCGCGAACCAGGAGACCCCGCAGGCGGCACTGTCGGGTACCGCACCCACGGTCAAGTCGCTGTTCGACGCCAAGGGAAGCTGAGTTGCCCGCTGACAGCCGGCAACCCGAACACGCCGCCATAGCGACTGCTGACGACCACGACAGGCGCGAATCCAGTGCGCGCGGCCTGGCGGGCGACCGGAGGACTCCACGATCCTCCGGCGCCCGCCGCCGCGCGGACCGGAGCGTCGGCTACCTGCTGGTGGCGCCGGCGGTCATCGCGCTCCTGGCGATCACCGGATTCCCGCTGGTGTACAACCTGTGGAACTCGCTGCACACCGTGCAGCTCGCCGATCCCGGCGCCGGGCACGGGTTTTCCGGCATCACCAACTACAAGGAACTCTTCGACGAGCCCGGGTTCAGCGCAGATCTCGGCCACACGCTGCTGTTCACTGCAGTTTCGGTCACCTTCGAGATCGTCGTCGGGCTCGCGCTCGCGGTAGTGCTGAACAAGAAGTTCAAAGGCCGGGGCATCGTCCGCGCCGCGATCCTCATCCCGTGGGCGGTGCCGACCGTCGTCTCCGCGATGCTGTGGAAGACGATGGTCGACCCGCAGGACGGGCTGGTGAACTACGTCCTGCGCACTTTGCACCTGCCCGGGGCCGGCGTTACGTGGTCGGCGAATGCCTGGGCATCGTGGGCCGTGGTAATCGCCGCAGATGCCTGGAAGACCATCCCGCTTGTGGCCATTATCCTGCTAGCCGGCCTGCAGATCATCCCCGCAGATGTCTATGAGGCGGCCGAGGTGGACGGCGCGGGAGGCTGGCGGACGTTCTGGAAAATCACCCTGCCGCTCCTCAAGCCAGCCCTGATGGTGGCGCTGATCTTCCGCACGCTCGGCGCGTTCCTCGTCTTCGACGTCATCTACATCCTCACCGGCGGCGGCCCCGGCTCATCGACCGAGACGCTCGGATACCTCAACTGGAAGGCCTTCATCGTGAACAGCGACTTCGGATACGGCGGCGCCATATCGGTGGCGCTCGTCGTCTTGTCGCTGATCATCGCGTTCGTGTACACCCGGCTCCTCAGGCCAAGCACTTAGGCGGCGACTATGGCAACGACACGCGCCCCTTACCGCTACCGGCACTGGCGCCTGCGGCTGAACCGGGCGGGATTCATCGCAGTGAACTGCCTGTTCGTCCTCAGCGCGCTGGTGCCGTTCTACTGGATGCTGACAACCTCGGTCGAGACGACGCAGGAACTGAATGCGGGAGCCACGTCGATCTTCCCGCACCGGCTGACCTTCCAGGCTTACACCCAGATCTTCAGCGAGGCCGACTTCGCACGGCCACTGCTGAACAGCATGATCATCGCGCTCGGCACAACCGCCCTGACCCTGATCCTGGCTACCCCCGCCAGCTACGCACTGGCCAGGCTGAATATCCGCGGCCGGCCTGTCATTCTCGGCTTCGTGCTGCTGGCAGGCTTCTTCCCCATCATCGCGATGGTCGGCCCGCTATTTCTGGTGTACCGCAGGATCGCGCTTCTCAACTCCTACCAGGGGCTTATCATCGCCTACCTGATTTACACGCTGCCGCTGGCGATCTGGCTCCTCACCAACTATTTCGGCCAGATCCCCAAAGAGCTCGACGAGTCTGCCCTGGTCGACGGCGCTTCACGGCTCCGCGCACTATGGCGCATCATCATTCCTATCGCTGCACCCAGTATTTTCACGGCAGGCATTATCTCGTTCATTCTGGCGTGGAATGATTTTACCCTGGCGCTGTCATTCGAGAATCAGCCTGGCAGCTACACCGCGCCGCTGGCCATCGTGAACCTCGGCCAGAGCCAGTATCAGGTTTTCTATAACCAGATCGATGCGGCGGTTGTCGTGGTGACACTCCCGGTTGCCCTTATCGTCCTGCTCGCCCAGCGACGCATCATCTCGGGACTCACGAGCGGCGCGCTGAAGTAGCAATGCTTGCCCATGTACTAAGGAGTGCTTTGTGGAATATCGCCAGCTCGGCCCGAGCGGTTGTCTTGTCTCCTCCTTCGCCTTGGGCACGATGACGTTCGGCTCAGAAACAGATGAGCGGGCGTCGCACTGGCAGCTCGACTTCTTCACCGAGAGCGGCGGCAACATCATTGACCTGGCAGATGTCTACAGCGCCGGCCAGGCCGAGGAGATCACCGGCCGATGGCTCGCGAAGAAGTCACCCCGGGACCGCGAGCAGCTGGTCCTCGCGTCCAAGGCACGCTTTCCGCTGGCCGACGGCCCCAATGATTCCGGGTTGTCGCGCAAGCACCTCAGCAACGCCCTGAACGGCACGCTGCGGCGGCTCGGCACCGAGACGCTGGATCTCTACCAGGTCCACTCATTCGACCCGCTCACCCCGCTGGAAGAAACCCTGCGCTTTCTCGACGACGCCGTCCGGGCCGGCAAGGTCCTTTACACCGGCCTATCCAACTTCACCGGGTGGCAGATCCAGAAGACGGTCGATACCGCCGCTGCTCTCGGCATCGCCGGCCCGGTATCGGTCCAGCCGCAGTACAGCCTGCTGGTGAGGGAGATCGAGTGGGAGATCATCCCCGCATGCGTTAGCGGAAACCTCGCTCTGCTGCCATGGTCTCCACTAGGCGGCGGATGGCTCACCGGGAAGTATCAGAAGGACGTCCGCCCCAGCGGTGCCACCCGGCTGGGCGAGAACCCGGACCGCGGGGTCGAGGCCTATTCGCGGCGCAGTGCCGCGGAGCGGACCTGGAACGTGATCGACGCCGTCCGGAGCATCGCCGACACCCGCGGTGCCACCATGGCGCAAGTCGCGCTGGCCTGGCTCGCTGACCGGCCGCCGGTCGCGTCCGTCATCATCGGGGCACGGTCAGCCGGCCAGCTCAAAGACAACCTGGGAGCAGCAGGCCTGCACCTGTCCACCGGGGAGATCGCACAACTCGACAAGGTGAGCGACCCGGCCGCGGCCGACTACCCTTACGGCCCGGCCGGCACCCAGCAGCGAAGCCGGACCGTTCCCTCCCCGGAACCTGAACCCGCACCTTAGCGGTTACCGCACGCTCCGGACTTAGACTCGGCCAGCAAGGGGGCAGCGTCGTTGCGGGGTCATGCGGGCAGGGTCCTGGGCAGGCCGAAGCGTGCCAGGACGTTCGGGGTGAACATGGTCATGGCGCTGACCCGGAGCCGGCCAGGGTGGCGACGAGCAGGCAGCTGGTGTGCAGGATGCCCGCGTGGGGTTCCTTGTGGTACAGGGCGAAGGCGGGCTGGCCGTTGGCGCGGGCCTCGATCAGCCTGTACCGGTGGCCCTAGGCGTACAGCTGGCCGATGCCCGTGACCGCGACCGCGCGGCCACGGTACTCAAAGGGGTGGGGCGGCATGGGCAGCCGCACGTCGTCGGTCACTAGCGACGGCAGGGCGTCGAGGTCGGCGGCGGTGAGCTTGTCGATCAGTGCCCGCTCAGCGGCGAGTGCGGCACCAGGCGGCAGTCGTCGAGATCAACTGAACGGGTCAAGCTCGCCTTCTGACGCAAGCGAAGGCACGTAGATTTCCGGGGAGCCAGCGTAATTCGAGTGCCTGACCTGGGAGTTTGTGACGATGGGAGCCAAACTGAGAGCCAATCCGGACCGCAACAGGTCGTGACGCTGGGCCGAACCGCCGGCTCCTTGTCGTCGGGGAGCAGCCGGAAGGCTGGATGCGGGGTGAGCGGGCGGATCGCGCGGAAATCACGGCGGGCCAGCGTAAGTACCGACGACGTGCGGTACTCGGCGGCCAGGGTCACGTTGACCCCGTCGGCCGGGTCGAGATCAAGACCGCCGTACTGGCGCTGGACCTGCCGCGCAGTCTCAAGCAGTTTGACGGTGACCTCCCCACCGGCGTGGGCGGGCGGCCGTGATCGGCGCCCGCGGCGGCGAGAGCCGCCGAGGCCGGGGCCGGGCTCACTTCGCGGCGGTGAGCTGCGGGTAGAGCGCTGTCAGCGGCTGAGAGAGATTCTGCTTGACCCAGCGGCTAGTGTCGTCGGCGAGCACCTCGTTCTCGCCCGCTTCGAGGCCGTCGTAGATGACTGCGACGATGTCGCGGGGGTCGGCTTTGTCCACCTCGAGTCCGGCGGTCAGCGGGGTGTCCGTATAGCCGAGATGCGCGCCGACAACCTGGGTCGACTGGGCGGCGAGTTCGATCCGCAGGGTATTGGTGACCGACCAGAGCGCGGCTTTGGTTGAGGAGTAGGCGCCCGGGGTGGCGAGCCAGCTCAGTGCCGAGTGAACGTCGATCAGGGCGCCGCCGCCGTTCTCCGCCAAGACGGGCGCGAAGGCTTGCGCCACCGCGATCGGCCCGAAAACGTTGGTCTCATACAGGGCGCGCACCTCCTCAAGCGGGGTGGCGAGCAGGGTGCCGCGCGCTCCTCGCCCGGCGTTGTTGATCACGATGGTGGTGTCGGCCGCGGCCACGGCCGCGGCCGCTACGGACGCGGGATCCGTGACGTCGAGGGCAAGCGGCACGACCCGGTCCTCATCCCAGTCGCGCGGCTTGCGGGCGGTGGCGTAGACGCGGCGGGCGCCGCGGGCCAGCGCCTGGCGGACGAACTCGGTTCCCAGGCCTCCGTTCGCCCCGGTGACGAGGACGACGGAATCGGCAAGGCTTGCCATGATGACCCCCATCATGTGTGTTGGGTTTTCCAACTAACTATTCCTCCCCGATGCTAGCGGTAGTCTGTTGGAAAACACAACACTGGAAACCGGAGGGCATCCGATGACCGGACACGGCAGGGAGGTCGTCATGGCCGAGCGGCCCCTCGGGGTCAGGCCGTGCTCCATCGCGGCCGCCCTCGCCATCGTGGGCGAGCGGTGGTCGCTGCTCGCCGTCAGGGAAATCGGCTACGGCGTCCACAGATTCGCCCGGATCGCCGCCTACACGGGCGCCTCCCGCGACATGCTCGCCGACCGGCTACGCAAGCTCGAAGAGGCCGGGCTGGTGGAACGACGGCAGTACAGCGACCACCCGCCGCGCTTCGAGTACCATCTCACCGAGGCAGGGCACGAACTGTTCCCCGTAATGATCGCACTCCAGGAATGGGGCGATAAGTGGGCCGTGGACAAGCCCGCCGTCCAGATCGTGCACGACTGCGGGCACCCGCTGCACGCCGCACCCACCTGCCAGCACTGCGGCGCCCCGGTCACCCCGGCCAGCATCACCGCTTTCTCCGGGTAGCGGCCACCCCTACAGTCCCAGCCCCGGCCGATGATCTCTACCGGGCGGCCGACGCTAAGCACAAGTCGGCGGGCACAGCGATGCCAGAGCCAGTATTCAGCCGACGTTGACAAAATCCGTGAACTGGTCCGGCGTGTCGTCGATGGGACTGATGTGGCTTCTGTGATCATGTGCGCGGTGCGATCTTGATGTCCTGTACTGCTGCCGCACCTGGCGGACGTGGGGTTGAAGAGGTTTCCCTGGCCGGCTGGCCGGTCACGGTCAAGGTCATGGCGAGGGCGCTGGCGGCCGCCTGCCCGGGTGCGGGGCCTGAGTCCGGCGAGTGCACAGCCGTTATGAGCGGTGGCTGCCGACACGGCCGTCAGCGGCAGCGAGGTGGTGATCTGCCTAACGGTCCGCTTATCCTGGCCAGGCTCGCCGCGTGGTCCTTGCCTTCTGGCCAGAGTGCTTCTTGAGGCTCGATGTCAGGGGTGGCCGAAGGCCATTTCCGGAGGAAACGCGCAGAGCCCTTGATATCGGGGGGAAAGCACGTCACAGTTCAGGGGCCATCCCCGGGCATGACTTCATTTCGTGTCAGGTCTCCTCGGCGACCTGGCCCACGTGCGTCAGGCTAGGTGGTTGTATTCGCGGGAAGAGCTGCAGGGCGTTGTGCCGCTGGATTATCTCAAGGTCGCTGGGCTGCAGGAGCGGGTTATCGACCAGGGCCTGGGTCACACTCTCGATTTCGTCTTCGAGCAGGGCCGGGTAGTCGCTGCCAAACAGGATGTGATCGGGGTCGGCGAGCTGCAGGAGAGAGGCCACCGCATGCGGGCTGGCTGAAATGGCGAGGTCGTAGTAGAGCTGCCTGAAGTAGGCCTTCGGCCCCGCAGGAGCCCGTTCGCTGGCACCTGGCACGAAGCGTGACGCCAGCAGGCCGATGCGGTCGGCCAGGTAGGGGATGGCGCCTCCGGCATGCGGGACGATCAGCCGCAGGTCAGGGCAGCGTTCGAGCGTTCCGCTGAGGACGAGGTGGGTCACCGCCCGGGTGGTATCGAAGGCAAACTCCATCAGCGGCGGGGCGTAACCAAGCGAGGCGCGTTCAACGCAGGCGGGCGAGGTGGGATGGAGAAAGACCACCGTCACGCGGCGGTTGAGTTCGTCGAACACAGGATCAAGGCGGCCGTCCCCCGGATAGACGCTATTGGCGTTGGTCAGCAAGGTCACGCCGTCCAGCCCGAGTGTTCCCAGGGTGTAGTCGATCTCGGCCAGTGCGCCGTCCACGTCGGGCAGCGGCAGGCAAGCGAAGCCGCCAAAGCGGTCCGGGTGACTGCGGATCACCTCGGCCAGCTGCTCGTTGAATGAGCGGGCCAGCCGCCGGGCGGCGGCGACATCATCGGCGTCGGCGAACATCCCGTTCCCGAAGGGCATCGAGAGCACTGCGGTTGCGATACCCTGCCGGTCCATCATCTCCAGCGCGGACGGGACACTCCAGGCCGCGAACCCCCGCAAGAGCGGCGCGGACGCGGCCGGGATGGCCTGCCACTCCGCCGGGACGCAGTGCGCGTGGACGTCAATGCGGCCTGGAAAGGCCACGTCCGCAGGGTAGCTCACTGGTTCGTCCGTGCGCTCTTGCATTGTCATCTCCTTTATAGGCGCTGAACGCGCACGACGTGCCTGCGCGGTCGTTGCCCCCGTATCCGGCTGTGATCAGCCCGCATGCTCGTGCTCTGACAGTGTTTGCCGCGTGGCGGGGAGCCGAGGTGTGCCTGATGTGGATTCCTGATGGAGACGCCGCTAGGGCGTGTCCCAAGGGCACGCCGCTCGGACTGCGGCTCAACCCGGAACGAGCCAGGGCGGTTGCCGGCTTTGACTACCTCGCCATCGGCGTGCCCGGCAGAGAACGATCGAGCTACCCGCTGCCCGACTGACCGCGCTGGGCGAGCTGCATGCCGGGATACACTAGGCCCACCATCGGCCAGCCGAGTGGATTCCGCCTAGCCCGCGCTACCTGGTTCGCATGGGAGAGTCGGCCGCAAGCTCGACAAAATGGGCCTGCACGTCTCCGACACCGCCGAGCTGTCCTTCACCGACGTCCGGGCTATCGTTTTCAGCCGTTCGAATCCAGCGGAGCCTGCGGGATTAGGGGAGCCAAATAGGGAGCCAACAGCGGCAGGCTCTGAACGACACAAATCGACTCGACGCGATCATCACAGCAGCTAAATGCCGCACAGGGCGACAGCGGGCGACTTCCCTCTACATATAATCTGTGCCTTCTAAGCAGCGGGTCGCGGGTTCGAATCCTGCCGGGCGCGCTTGCGAAAACCCAGACCAGTGCCCGGCTTGGACTTGGCGAGGTGTGCTTGCCAGGCAACTCTGGCGTTCGGCGGTGGCGCGCAGGTGCTCGCCTCCGGGCTGGACCGTGCCCAGCGTCCTGGCCTGGTTCGATGAGCTACATTGCGTGACGTGAGTGAGGCGCACCACGTGCCGATCGGCGCCGATCGGGACGAATTCGTGGGAGCAGCGGGCATGGCGCGGTGCGCCGAGTGCGGCGGGCCTGTCTCACCGCGCTCGTGTGACGTCCTTTTCCAGGAGCTGCTGGCCCTCGACCACTCCAGGGAGGCGCCGTGGGGACCGCTTCATCCCGTCGCCGTGGCGTGCTTTTTCCTGCAGCATTCTTCCCGCATGCCGTCGGCGGCCCGGTCCGTTCACTGGGCGCTGCTGCACGCTTATCTGCGTGATGGCCTGGCGGCCGTCGGCCCGATGGCCGAGCGGGTCCGGAAGCTCAACTCGCACCGGCGCGGCGGACGTGCTCCGCGGGCCGGGGACTATCCGGGCGCTCCGCCGTTCCCCGACGCAGAGCCGCCACGTGACTTTGCTACCACCATCGCCGACGTCGCGGCGGGCGGCAGCTTCCCGGCTGCCGGCCATGAGGAGCGAGTCCGCCCTGGGCGGCGGACACCGTCGGGTCCTGGCAGGGCAGTCAGCCAGGGCGTCGCGGGAGAGCAGGTCATGTGGTGCCAGAATGACGGGCATCACGTGCATGCGCTGTGACCGGGAATTTGACCCCGAACAGCCCTACAGGATGCGCGGGCTGGTCCCTGATTACTGGGGAAGCCGAGATGACCGCTGGGTCTGTCCGTACTGCACCACCCAGCAAGAGCGACACAACATCCGGGTCACCATGGTCCGAGTCCCTGAGCCTCCCTATGTGTTCGGCTACCTTGCCGGTAGCTGGCACTAGCCGGGCCTGGCTTGACTTCTCCGTCCAGGCGCGGGCAGGGCCGCGTCGGGCAGGCCCTGGTATGCCACCGGGCGCAGCTCGGGCAGCCTCAACAAGGAACAGCTTTCCCAGAGCGGTAACCAGGCCTGAAGCGGATCTCCATCCTTCCTCCACGGTGCCGGCGTCTGGTCTTCATTGCTGTCGTCCTCACTGGTCGTAACGGTGATCGAGGAGGAGAGACATGGCAGACCGAACGTCCGTAATCGGCAGCGGTGACTTCGCTGCTCTTGCGGCGGCCAGGTACATGATGCTCACCACGTTCAAGCCGGATGGGGTTCCGGCTTCGGCTGTCGTGCACGGGATCCTCGAGGATGGACGGGCCTACGTTCAGGCTTGGAGCCACTCGGGCACGGCGCGGAACCTGCGGCATACCCGCGAGGTACAGGCGGCGCCGTGCGCTATGCGGGGCTTTGTAAGCCTCGGGGCGCCGCTTGATGCGGTCGCGCGGCTGCTGCCTGCCGGGGAGGCCAGCCAGGTCGCCACGAAGCTGGCCTGCAAGTACCCGGCTCGGGAGCGTTTCCTGATGCCCCTGCTTCGCCTGGCGCGGCGAGGGCAGGTAGTGCACTACGAGCTTGTGGCCTGTGAGGCCGTGGCGGCCGAGACCGATGACCGCAAGGAGCCTAGGGCCTACCGGATTACCGTCGTCAGGAGTTCCACTTCGTTCCCGTGGCCTTGAGAAGGAGGGCAGCCGCATGACGAACTACTTCCGCCTGTACCGCTTCGGGATCACGCCCTGGGAGCGTTACGGGGAGGCGGCCGCAGCCAGCATCGGGGCTGTGCTAGGCCGCGAGGAGACGGAACGCCAACGGCCGCTCGGCCGGGCGCTTGACCTGGGCTGTGGCCGTGGCCAGTTCACTCCCGAACTCGCGCGCCGGGGGTGGGATGCCGTCGGCATCGACGTCGTGCCCGCGGCGATCGAAGCGGCCACGAGCAAGGACATCCCGGGAGTGACCTACCTCGTGGGCGACGTCACGCGCCTGCAGCCGGCCGACCTCGGCAGGTTCGACTTCTTCCTCGACATTGGCTGCTTTCAGGGGTTCAACGCGGGCCAGCGTCTCGCGGAGGGGCGCGGCGTGTCCCAGCTCGCCAACCCCGGGGCAACATTGCTGATGCTCGCCTTCGGGCCCACCCGGCTGCGGTCCTTGATCGGCGGGGTGTCGCGGGCAGATGTCGAAGCCGCGTTCCCGGACTGGGAACTGCTCGCGGTCGATCCGGCGGAAACCGCGGGGCTGGGCTGGCCCATGAACAAGACCTCGCCGCAGTGGTACCGGCTCCGTTACAGCTCAGGTGATGCGACCAATTAAGCCGCGGGGGCGGGCTGTTGAGGCTCGTTCGATGACTCGCGGCTCGGGGTCCTGCATGCGGAACAGCTGGGGGATGCTGCGCCCGTTGATGAGGTCGACGAGCTGGCGGGAGGCGGCCTCGCCGAGCTCGAAAAGCGGCATCCAGATGGTCGAGAGCGCTGGGGTCAGGTACTGCGCCACCGTGGCGTCGTGGAAGGCGATCACCGACACGTAGCCGGGGACGTCGACGCCGGCCGCGTGGCATGCGGCGAGGACGCCCGTGGCGGCGACGAGGCTGCTCACCGCTACCGCGGTCGGCGGGCTCGGCAGGCTGAGCAGCCGCATCATGGACTCGTAACCGCCCGCCTCGTCGAAGGCCGCCCGCTGGACGTAGCCGCGGCGCACCGATAGCCCGGCCGCTGCCATGGCCTCCTTGAAGCCGGCCAGCCTGCGCGCCGCGGTGTCGACGTCGGCCGGGCCGGCGAGACACGCGATGCGCTTATGGCCCAGTTCGATGAGCTTTTCCACGCCACGCGCCATGCCGCGTTCGTCGTCTTCGATGATGCTCGGGATCGGACCGCGGATGCGGCGGTTGAGGATGAGGCAGTTGCCCGCTCCCTCGCGCAGCAGCTCCGGCAGCGAATCACGGCTCGTGCCGCTGGCTATCAGCAGCCCGTCCACCCGGCCGCCCAGCACGAGCTCCTTGTAGGCCGAGCTCACTGCTCCGACGTCGGTGGACTCAGTCAGGACCAGGACGTACCCGGCTTTTCTGGCCGCGTGCTCGGCGCCCCGGATGATCTGCTCGTAGACCACGTTCGCCGCACTGGGGATGATCAGCCCGAGCGTCATGCTCTTGCGGGTCACGAGGCTGCGCGCAATCAGGTTCGGGGTGTAACCGAGCTCATCTGCCACCGCCAGGATGCGGGCACGGGTCTCCGGGCGGACCCTGACCATGGGATCGGACCGCAGCACCCTGGACACCGTGGACGGATCCACGGCGGCCGCGCGCGCGACCGCGGCGAGGGTGCTGGATCGCGGATTCGCGGGGCCTACGTGTGGTGTTTTTACCGCGGCCACGTCGCTCATTCCATCTCTCTCGTGTGTGAACAAGCGCTTGCCTGGACCGTTCCGGCAAAGTATAGGTTCCAGATGGACTTCGGCGTTCGCTCGCAGGAGGGTATCAGACGTTATTCAGAAGCCCGGACCGCCTCCTGATTGAGGAATCGCTCGAGGATGTTCCGTGTCAACCGCGCCGCCGAGTTGTCATAGCCGTTGTACGCCAATG